>Ga0209890_10000460_pt1 | contig 18917 bp, 23 predicted proteins | sample OrgsoiDNA2013049_FD_185799 | JGI IMG/M metagenome (GOLD analysis project Ga0209890, IMG submission 185799) | Permafrost soil microbial communities from the Arctic, to analyse light accelerated degradation of dissolved organic matter (DOM) -... | ecosystem: Environmental > Terrestrial > Soil >...
GGAAAAGGGCGAATTGCGGTTCACGCGCATCAGCGACGCGATCCCGGGCATCAGCCAGAAAATGCTGACGCAGACCCTGCGTCACATGGAGCGCGAGGGTCTGATCACGCGGACAGTGCATCCGGTGGTGCCGCCGAAAGTCGAATACAGGCTGACGCCGCTCGGCTTCAGCCTCGGCGCAGCCTTCTGCGGCGTGTGGGTGTGGGCTGCGGAGAACCTAAAGCAGGTTGAGGACGCGCGCCGCAGCTTTGATGACAAAGCTATTGCGTAAGCACGGCTTCCAGCCTTTCCAAGGCGCAACGACTATGGCCGACTTGCGTCCCCTACGAGAGGCCCTTGTCCGCGCAATATCGCGCAACCGTTTCCTCGATCGTGGGAAGGTCGCCGAATAGTTGCTTCTGCTTCTGAGTATCGTGGCTGACATAGCTGCCATTCCGCAGCCACTTCAATACAGAGAGATTGTCCCGGAGCCGCGGCACGAACCTGGCGACCAGTGGCAGCATCGTGAAGACGATGCGCGGAAAAACAGGTTTTGCGATCACTGGCTTACCCAGAACCCGCGTGAAGGCCGCGGCCACCATCGTCCCGGTGGCTGGAACGTCGCTGCCAATATCCACGCTCTTGTTTAAGGCCGAGTTTGGAACATCAAGAGCGGCCTGTGCTGCATATCGAGCCAAATCCCGAGAGTAGGTCAGCGCCATGGGCACACCGGGAAGGATATCGGGAAAGACCCCGTTCCGCACCTTGTCGGGCACGATGTCCTTGGCTCGGTCGAGGAAAGCTCCGGCTCGTAGAGCGAGGTATGGTTGCCCTTTTTCGGTGAGATACCTCTCGGTCTCGAACTTCTGATAAAAGTGCGGCACGCCGGGTGCCTTGTCGCACTCAAGGATCGAAATGAGGATAAAACGCGGCACCCCCGCGCTCCGCGTAGCGTCTACCAAACTGCGGTATCCATCGGTGTCCGCTCGGGAATTATCGCCCTTCGTCAGCGCCGAATGACCGGTGAACCCAGCGGCGCTGGCGACAACAGCCGTCGCGACGGGCTCAACCGCCATAATGCGATGAAGCGAAGCGGGATCATTGAGGTCGGCCACCACGAAATCTGTTACGCCGAGCGCTTCCAGTCTTGTGCGATCGCTAGTCGCTCGAACCATCGCCCTGACATGCGCGCCTCTTTCGAGGAGAGCTTCGACAATGTGACCGCCCAGCGTCCCTGTGGCCCCGACTACCGTAACGATCGGATTGTCCACCTCAGCCTCCGAAGTTGACTAAACGATAGACCGTAGCACCTATTTGAACGTCCGCAATTGGGGGCTTTTGCCGACTGGCGGATTCCATCTCGCGCCGAAGTCTGATTCAGGTTCAACATGAGCCAATATGACCTGACCGACTTCGAATGGCGCGTGATCGAGCCGCTACTACCCAACAGGCCAGGAGGCGTGCCGCGTGTCGATGATCGGCGCGTGTTGAACGGCATCTTCTGGGTGCTGCGATCCGGTGCGCCGTGGCGCGACCTGCCGGAGCGCTACGGTCGACGTACATTTGCGTGGGCCCGCTAAGCCGCGACATTGCAGGGCTGCTCATTACGCGATTCTCGCATGAGCGTACTTCGGGCTCTATGCCGACGCGCTCACTGTGACCACAGGAGAGCACGCGTTTCAACAATCCGCTGACCCGCTCTCGAAGTCGCAATCAGTCAATGCTCGGCGTGCCGTGCCGCTTGTCGCCTTCCCGAGCCGGCATGGATCAGACCTCCCGGGTTCCCCGTAAGAGAACTTCTCCACGCGCACAAAGGTCTCCGACTGCGCGAGGTCCGACGTCATTCAGTCTTTGGCTTCTTATCGCGCATTAAATTAGTGCAGAACGCGAATGCTCACGCATCGAGCGATCAATGGAAATTGCCGAACGTCGAAGTTCGGAGGCGAACTCGAATGAAAATCGATTATAAACTCGGATATGGATACCTGCGCACCCCTGCGTGGAGACCGAAGCGTGCTTTAGGTCAATCAAATCTTGGGCTAATCTGGGGTTGAAGAAATTCGCAGTTGGCTTAAGTGGTTGATTATATTGGTCGGAGTGGCAGGATTTAAACCTGCGACCCCTGCGTCCCGAACCTGGTTATCGGGCCGCGTAGCGCTGAAAAGTCTAGCGTTTTGGTCTCATCCGACCGCAGGTGTTTGCGTTCGTTCCCGACGTAGCCGGGGTTATCCCGGGGTTGGCGCCGCACATAGAATATAGGCTTCGATCAGAGATTTTCGAAACACGAGGGTCGAGGAGATTTCGCCGTCACCCCGCTTTCGCAAGAATGAGCGCCCGCACGCGCTCGGCCACCATCGACGACGCTGGATTGTAGATGATCATGGCCAATTCTGGCCGTCCTTCGACCGCAAACGAAGAGAACTCCATATCGAGGTGACCCGCTTCGGGGTGATGGATACACTTGATGCCCTCACCGTGCGCGACGACCTCGTTATCCTGCCACAGCGCTTCGAACTCGGGGCTGAGCCGGCATAGCTCCTCCACCAATCGGGCAGCTTCCTCACGGGCGCCGGCTCCCGCGCGTGCGACGTCCGCCCTGAACGCGCCGACCACGTAGCGCGCGATGCTGGTCCAATCCTCCCGCTTCGCGCGTTTGCGGGAACTGCCGAACATCAGGCGCAGAATATTACGTTCTTCACGAGGAAGCCTGGAATAATCCGTTATCAGGGCGGCTGCCGCCTTATTCCATCCGACCACGTCCCACGTCGCCGTCTTGATGATGGCAGGGCTAAATTCCATCGTATCGAGAACCCGCTGCAGCCGCGGGCTGACGCCCTCGCCATGCCTGTAACGGGCTTCCGGCGGCCGACCGAGCCCCAGCATGAACAGGTGTTCGCGCTCGGGCTCGGTCAGCATCAAGCCCTCGGCAATGCGGTCAAGCACTGCAGCCGATGGAGCGCCCCCGCGCCCCTGCTCGAGCCACGTGTACCAAGTGGCGCTGATACTTGCGCGTTGCGCGACTTCCTCCCTCCGCAGTCCGGGTGTGCGCCGCCGAGCGACCGCCAACCCGAAGGTAGCGGGATCGAGGCGGGTGCGGCGATTCCGGAGGTACGAACCGAGCGAATCCTCTTTAGTGGCCACGTCCAATCCTATTGAGATTTATACCGGGATAAGATCACTACTTTAACGGGGCTACCTTTAGCGCCATCTTCGCCGCCGAACAAATCGGAGGTGTCTCGTGCGTGTTTTCCTTACCGGTGCAACCGGCTTCATCGGTTCTCGCGTCTTGAAGGAACTTCTTGGCGCCGGTCATCAGGTCCTGGGGCTGACCCGTTCCGACGCCGGTGAACGCTGGCTGGAGCAGGCGGGTGCCACAGCCTATCGCGGCACGCTCGAAGATGTCGATAGCCTCGCGCGCGGAGCAGCGCAGGTGGACGCCGTGATCCACACGGCTTTTGACCACGACTTCTCACGCTTCGCGGAGAATTGCGAGAAGGACAGCCGCGTCATCGGTGCCATCGCAGAGGTACTTGTGGGCTCGGATCGGCCGCTTGTTATCACCTCGAGCACGGGCATCGGCAACACCAAACCGGGTGAGCCGGCGGTGGAGCAGGTGGTCGACTGGAGCCACGCGCTGCCGCGCATCGCAGGTGAACGGGCAGGCGCTGAGGCGACGGACAAGGGCGTGTCGGTCATAGTGGTTCGCCTGCCCCAAGTGCATAATGCCGAGAGGCAAGGTATTGTCTCGTTCTTCATCGAGGTTAGCAAAGCGAAGGGTCTGTCTGCCTATGTGGGTGAGGGAACCAATCGATGGCCAGCGGTGCATGTCGACGATGCTGCGCGGCTGTACCGATTGGCCCTTGAGCGCAACGAGGCCGGTGCCCGGTACCATGGAGTCGCAGAGGAGGGAGTCAGCTTGCGTCAAATCGCCGAAGCCGTTGGAGCCGGACTGGGAGTGCCCGTTGTATCGTTGACGAGCGAGGAGGCTCCCCAACATTTCGGCTGGTTTGCGCCCTTCATGAAAATGGACATGATAGCATCGAGCACTTGGACCCAAGCCAACTTAGATTGGACGCCAACAGGCCCAGACCTTATTACTGACCTGAAAGCCATGGATTATTGAACCATTAGAGAGAATGATCTTAACGTCCTTGCTGCGCAAGCAAGACCGGAGCGAATATTCTGTCCGTGCGGCCTATGTGATCTCGGAATCCTGGGCGAGATCAAATCGGTACACCCGGGCGAGATCGTCGGAATCAGCACGACTGGGCTTGAGCAGCGGCGATGGGCGAGAGGGGCTGGCCCGCGGTCAGCGGCCCACCCGCCAATCGGGTAAGATAAAATTGCGCGCGCACGGCCGTGATCCGCTCAAGCGTGCATTTATGTGGCTGTCAACATAGACATCGGATCTTCTTCATTGTTCTCGGCCCGCCGGTGGTCGGCGCAAGCGCCGATGAAGGTAGTTGTCATCAAAGCCTGCGACGATCGCGAGTTTGGCTACATCTGCAATCACCAGGCTTCCGCGGCTCAGGCTCATCACACCACTGGCCTTCAGCTTTCGCAGGACCCGATTGACGTGCACTGGTGTCAAGCCGAGCGCATCGCCGAGAACAATTTGTGTAAGCGGCATCTCAAATCGATCGCCAACCGTCAGCCCGATATTGAGGGCCCGCACATAGAGTTCGCACATCAGGTGCGCCACTCGCTGTACGCTGTCGCGCCGGCCCATGCTGACGATCCAGGCTCGGAGGGTGTCTTCATCGACTAACAGGGTCCACAGGAAGGCGCGCATGATGGCAGGCCGCGTCACGATGAGTTCTTCCATTTCCTTTCGATCAACCTTGGCGACGCGCGCCGGCGTCAGTGTCGCAATCGAATGCTCCATGCGATGAGAGACAGATGCATGCAGGTCACCGCAGTCGCCTGGCATTAGGAACGACGTGATCTGACGTGTGCCTTCGGGAAGCAGTTTGTAGCGGCAAGCCCAGCCCTTGAGGACAACGAAAACCGGGCCGGGTTCGTCACCTTCGCAGATCAGGTCTTGCTGAGCCCGAACGTCTCGCTGCGTCCCGCAGACGGAATCGAGCAAGCTCATGTCCTCCGATGGCAATAGGCCATGGCCGCATAGCTTCGTGACGAAGGCGTTCGGCATGCGGTGCTCCCCGCCAGCTATATGTCCGCGGGCCAGCCGGTAGGGGCCCGTTGAAGGACCCATCTCCGGCACCTTCTCGAAAAAGCAACCGACGAAGAACGGCGATTACGAACCTACCAATGTAACCCCCAAACCGCGCTTCCGATCAACGCGTGTCCTGGACACACCGTTCCTACAGTGGGACAATGTTGGGATGTTGGACCTGAACGATCTGCGTGTTTTCGAGCGAGTCGCAGCTCTGCGGAGCTTCTCGGCAGCGTCGCGCGCGCTAGAACAGCCCAAATCGAGTGTAAGTCGCAGCGTCGCGCGATTGGAAACAGAGCTGGGAACGCGCCTGTTGCAGCGGTCGACGCGAGAGGTTGTCTTGACCGAGTCCGGCATGCTGCTCAGAACGCGTTGTATGGACATTCTGGCAAGCATCGGCGAAGCGGTTGACCTTGTCGGCGGCTTCGCATCCGCGCCTCGCGGTTTACTTCGAGTCAGTGCCAGCCTCGGTTTCGGCGTCCACATGCTCGGTTCAGCCCTGCCGCAGTTTCTCGAACGATACCCGGAGATCGAGGTTTCGCTGCGGTTGGGAAGCCGATCGATAGACCTCCTGGGCGATGGCATTGATTTGGCGATCCACACAGGGCCGCTGGCGGACTCGCAGCTCATCGCCAGCCGTCTCGGGTCAATGCAGCGTTATCTATGTGCCGCGCCCGCATATCTGGAACGGCGAGGCACGCCGCGCACGATAGAGGAGCTTCGGGATCACGATAGGATCGAGACGCCAGGTGATAGCGGCCGGCCAAGAAGTTGGGTCTTCTCCAATGAGACCGGCCAAACTGTTAGGTTTGAAGAAAAGCCGCGCGTGAGTGCGAATGACGCCGTGACGATCTATAGACTGATTGTGAACGGTGGAGGCATCGGCGTCTTATCGGGATTTATTTGCGGGCCCGAATTTCGGGAGGGCCGGCTCGTACGGCTGCTTCCCGAGTGGAAGATGCCCGCCTTAGAGGTGAGCATCGTATTCCCGAGTGGTCGAGCATTGTCTCAGACAGTGCGGGCCTTCATCGACTTCCTGAAGAATTCACCAGACGTGGAGAAGCTGTGGCGTACTGCTGACGCGCTGCCAGCTTAAACGTCGCCGCCACCCTGTTGTCGCCGCGCATAATTACCCCACGTGCCGACCGACAATATCATACGCAACCACATGGAAAGAACTGCTGCCCCGGTTGGCTGGGTTGGGTTGGGCAGACGCATGTGGCGGCACGGGAGACAAAAGAATTTCGCAGTCTATGTTGACCTAGATTAGCACTTCACTCTGCCGATCAGTTTACTACGGCCAGATCGTGGGCACCCGTTCCTCAGGCGCCGACGGCAGGGAGACGCGTCGCGCTTCCGCCTGACGTTCAATGCGGCACCCCATGACCCACCTCGAACCCACAAAATCCGTTTCCGCCCTGCCGTCGAAAGTCGAGCCCGACGCGCACGGCCAGGCAGCGCTGCTGCTCACTGAAAGCTTGATCCACATGCTCGTCGATCATCGCATCCTGTCGCTCGATCAAGCCGTTGAAGTCATTCAGATAGCTGCCGAAGTGAAGACGGAGGTAGCTGCGGCCGCCGGAGAGTCCAAGGCCAGGATGAATGAGTCCCTGGCGCTATTGGCCAATATGTCCAACAGCTTCGAATCCGATCGCATCTAGGCGGCTGCCAGCTTTGTCATAAAGCCGTTCCCACCTTTTGATCCCTTGGGTGGAGCTGTGGCTTCCCCTGTCAAAGCGGCGTGATTTATAAGTTCGTCTTTCAGCGCGTCGGCGATGGCTAGGCCGTGGGCCGATCCGATTGAGGTTCTCCGGCACGCTTCTCCCGCTGCCTATGACAATCGTCCGTTTCCTGATCCAGGTTAAGCCGACGACCGACGCCAACAGCGATAGTAACAATTGGGCCGTCGGAAGACGTCATGATTCAGCCGAACTGGAAAAATCAGATGAACGTAGCTTTGACCACGATGCCCGACGAGAGCTGGATCGATGCGCTCGAACTTCGTCAGATCGACACTTCTCTTGGGGTCGTGGCGGTCCATATCGGTGGAAACCAGGACGGTCCTGCCATGGTCTTTTGGCCTAGCCTGATGATGACCGGCACGATGTGGCGCTTCCAGTATGAGCATTATGCGGCCGGATACCGGATCGTTCTCATTGACAGCCCTGGGATCGGAAAGTCGGAAGCGCTGCGCGAGCACATCGGAATGCGTGAGTGCTCGAACTGCCTCGTTGAAATCCTGGACGCGCTGAAGATCGAGAAATGCATCTTCGTCGGCAACAGCTGGGGCGCAATGCTGGCCGGTGTTTTTCCGGCTTGGCATCCCGAGCGCCTGGTGGCCTCGATCGTTGTCAATGGTACCGCATCGCTGCCGACGATGCCGGAAACCGTCAAGATGACCGCACTGGCCTTTCTGGCGCGCATGAATGCGGTCGTGCCGTCCTGGTGGATACCGTTGGCGCAGGCCGCCTTCGCCGGCGACACCGCCGAGGCCGAAAAGCCCGAATTCATGAACTACATCAATGTCGTTCTCGCCGAGGATCCCAAGTCCATCGGTTTCGCGATGGAGGGCATTCTGCTCGCGCGCAAGGATCAGCACGCGTTGCTGCGCACCATACGGAACGTGCCTGTGCTGGTCGTTGCTGGCGAAGAGGATCGTCAGTTTCACGTCCACACCGTACGCAAGATGGCGGACGCGATTGAAGGCAGCACCTTTGTCGTCCTGCCCGGCACCGCCCACCTGGCGTCGCGCGAAAGCCCGGACTTGGTCAACGCCGCGATGGACAAGTTTCTCGCCGGCCTCGCACAGCCCAACCCGATCGCAGCGTGATGTTCGGCCATGAGGTGGCGTTGGGGCTTCGTACTGGCTCTTTGGGCGGCCGCCGGCGGGGCGTCGGCACAGACCGTGGCCGCGGTGCCCGATTCCGGCGGTGCGGATACCGCGCAGCAGTTGAGCAACCCGCTGGCGAGCATCATAAGCGTCCCGTTCCAGAACAACATCGATTTTGGCGGTCGGACGAGCGGCACCAATTATCTTCTCAATGTTCAGCCTGTTGTTCCCATCAAGCTGACCAGCAATCTGACACTTATCGCGCGGACCATATTGCCGATCCGGGACAGCGGTGGCGACTTCGGGCTCGGCGACGCCTCGGAGAGCCTGTTTCTCTCGCCAAGGTCCGGGCATGGATTCACCTACGGTTTTGGGCCGATAATCCTGCTTCCGACGGCGACCGATCATGCCCTCGGCTCGCATCAGCTCGGTCTCGGGCCAACGGCGGTGGTCGTTCAGAAAGTCGGACCCGTCCTGTTCGGCGTGCTGGCAAATCATGTCTGGAGCGTGAGCGGAACCCCACAAGATAAGGAAAAGCTGGATGCAACCTTCATCCAGCCTTTCGTGAGTTACACCTTTCCGACCAAGACAACGATCGCTCTAAACACCGAAAGCACTGATGATTGGACGGCGCGTCAATGGACGGTGTCGGTCAATATATTCATCAACCAGCTTGTGACGATCGACGGTCAGCAGATTCAGTTCGGAGTTGGCCCCGTTACTTCGCCGTGGGGCCATCCGGCGCCCAAAGGTGGGGGGTTCGGTTGAATTTCACGCTGGTCTACCCGCTGAAATCGCCGTCCTGAGACTCATCTGCGATCGGCGAGACGCCGGTGCGGAGCTCTGACCTCGGGCCCTGAAGAAGAGCCTGCCGCCCGCCCGCGGAATCACTTCCGACCGGCCGGAAATCGAATTTGCGCAACATCTAACCCACGAGGCTGACATGGCAGAAATCGTCGATATCGAGATGGCGTTGGGACAACACGAGGGCGAGACCTTGGCCGGCGCGACGATGCTCGAACAGATCCGTCATCTTGAAGGATCTGCGCCGAACCTTGGCCGCTTCATCCTTCGCGAGGGATTCGGCACCGTTGGCGCAAACCTCACGACCGGCTACCGTGACTGGGCGCTGCTAACGATCGCAATCTTGGCCGCAATCGGCGATGCCGGGGATCAACTCGGCGTCTACACCGATGCAGCTTTGCTGAATGGCGCGACCGACGACGAAATTACGGATGTCCTCAATCTCGCGTGCCTATACGCCGGAGCCCCTCGGGCGGTAAACGCAGCCCGCGTGCTTGCGGAGCGACTGGGGAAACTCCGCGCCGAACGCCTGCCCCACACGGTCGAGCGCATCGTCGGGCTCGGGGACCACGATACCACCGTCTGGGACAGCGGGGGCGAAGGTGTTCCAATGCTACTGATCCATGCGCTCAGCATGGATCTCCGCTTCTGGCGTAAGGTCTATCCGATCCTTGCCAAATCCGGGCGGGTCATCGCTTATGATATTCGCGGGCATGGTCGCGCCCGAGGAGCGCCGCCCACCCAGTCGCTCGACCATGTCGCGGGCGATGCCCTAGCCCTGCTCGATATCCTTGGCATTGACCAGGTCGACGTCTACGGAGCCTCCTATGGGGGCGCGATCGCACAGCACATTATCCTAAACGCGCCCACTCGGGTCCGATCGCTCGCGCTTCTCGCGACAGGATCGAAGGCTCCATTCGACATGCTGTCTGAGCGGGCCACGCACGCGGAGGCGGCAGGCATGGAGGCCCAGGTCGCCGAGTCGATCATCCGCTGGTTTTTGCCAGCCACGATCGCGGTGGATGCCTGGGAAATCCGCTATGCGCGAAACTGCGTCCGTCGTGCTCGCGTCGAGGATTGGGCTGCATCATGGCGCGCCATGGCGCGCCTCGACGTTCTCGAGAGGGTTGCCGATCTAGACCAGCCCGTCCTCTCGCTATCGGGGAAGCAGGATCTCTCGGCGCACCCCGAAGATATGCAGCGGACCGCCGAGGCTTATCGCAATGGCGAGTTCCGCTCCGTCGATCCCGGCACGCACATGATGCCGATGGAACAACCCGAACCTGTGGCCCGCGAGCTTGCAGCTTTTCGCGCTCGCGTAGAAGCGCGCACGGACAGACGATAGAGGGCTCTCACGTCTGCTGGCAAAGCAAAACGAGGAAACAATGGACAATTCAGGACGGCCGACATCGCTAAGTCGAAGATCGCTTGTCACAGCAGGCACTGGCATTGCGGTTGCTCCAGCCTTCGCCGGTACGGGCAAGGCCGGCGATCGGCGTCTGGTCGTTGGGCTCGCCGGATCTGCAGTAGCTAGGCGGCTGCCAGCTTTATCACGCTGCCGCTCCCATCTTCTGACCATCGCTCGCAATCCCTTGGGAGGAGCTGTGGCGGCCCACGTCGTCAGAGCGGCGTGATTTATCGGCTGGTCTTTCAGCGCGTCGGCGATGGCCAGGCCCTGGGCCAATCCGATTGAGATTCTCCGGCACGCTTCTCCCGCTGCCTGCGACAATCGTCCGTTTCCTGATCCAGGTTAAGCCGGCGACCGACGCCATCAGCAATAGTCGGTCGGATGCTTCAATCCGACTGCACGGTTCGATCCGACCAGTTCCCGAAATCGGCCTGGCGCAACGTATCAGCAGCCACTCAGGAGAAGATGATGAATAGCGAGCGACCACAAACTGAAAACAGACGTCATTGCTGAATTGGCGTGGGAGCCGACCATATTGGCGTCACGGCGAAGGACGGCGTGGTGCGCTGACCGGCCAGGGCGATACTCTATCGACAGAGGCATGCCGCTAAGAACGCCGCCGGACGGGTCCGAAGCGTAAAGGCGGCAGCCGAGAAGCTCGAAATTGGTCTGCCTTTGCGCGCCAAGCAGAAACGTTGAGCGAAAACAGCTGGATGTATCGGAAAAATCGATGAAGACCTTTTTGATCGTCGGCCTGGATTCCCACGCGATTGATTTTTCTGGCCCGAACGTTCCACCTGGAATGACGGCTGAGAGGCTATCGGCGCAAATCGAGGAAACGCGTCGGCAATTTGCCGAACAAGGCGACCGCGCCGATGTTTGTTCAGTCAAATTCGACGGCGCCGCCGAAAGGCAGGTCAGCGATCAACTTTCCCGGATGAAATATGATTGCATCATGATTGGAGGCGGTATCCGCCAGCCCGACGAAAGTATCGAGCTGTTCGAAAAAATTATCAATGCGATCCATCAGCATGCGCCTGATGCCGCACTCGCGTTTCTCAAGTTGCCGAAGGATGGGGTCGCCGCCGCCGCCCGCGTCCTATCGGGCGATTTCAAGCGCGCTGGCCTGCTCAGTCCATCATCACCGGTGGTCTAGCGAATAATCAGAGGAAGGAACCCTTATGGCTGCCACAAACTGGAGGACATCGTGACCGTTCAATCGCAGACCCGCCCGGGTGTCGCAGGCGCTGGCGCGGCAATTTCCGCAACCGGCGGCGTCGCAAGCTGGAGCACCAACCGGACGACATACCTCCTCGCGCTCATGAAGAAAGGCGATGACGCCTTCAACTCCCGCGACTTCGCGGCGATGGACGAGATCCACCACCCAGACATGATCGCCTATATCACTGGGCTCGCAGAGCCGATCTACGGACGGACAGCGCACGCCGCGGCAATGAAGCAGATGCTCCGAAGCTTCCCCGATGTTCACGTTTACAATGACCCCTACCCAATCCATTTTGGAAGCGGCGACTGGATCACCGTGATCACCCGCACCACAGGGACCTTTACAGGGGAGATGACCCTGCCCGACGGCAAGGTGATCGCCCCGACAGGTAAAGCGTACGACACTGAGTTCAGCCAGACCTCGAAGTGGGACGGCGACCAGCTCATCGTTATTTCCGCCTTCTGGGACTCTGCCATGCAAGCGCGCCAGCTTGGGATCGCTTAATCCCCTCAATCAAGCGACGCGACGAATGCTCTCAACTAACACGGCTGGGTCGGTTGTGCTTCCGACTTCGATTTGACCGTTTAAAGGAAGGCCCATGACCCACCCTACCCTCTACACATCGCACGTGATGATCCCCATGCCCTCCGACGGAGCGATCCGGAAGGTGGTCGGCAAATCCTACGATCCGGCGACAGCGCTGAACGTCGTGAAGATGTTCGCCGGCACAGAGGATGTGTTCGAGGCTATCATTGGCCTTGTGAAGGCGGTGTTCGAGGTGCAAGGGATTGACCCGAAGACGCGAGAGATGATCATCCTGCGCGCTGCAAAGGTCCTAAACAGCCCTTACGAATGGCAGGCCAATACCAAGATGGCCGCCAACACGGGTCTATCATCTGAGGAAATCGACGCAGCGGCGAGCAATGGGCCAGTCATTGGGATCAACCCTGAATACGTGCTGGTGTGCAAGGCGTCGATGCCGAGGCGCTTGCAAAGTTCAAAATTGAACATCGCGCTTCGCCGCTGAACGTCAGCTCGCGACGAGCGTCCTATGACTAAATCAATCAGCGGCGTGCCTGTTCCCAATGGGGAGGCGCTCCCCGCCCAGAAGGAAGTCGACGATATGTCCGAGCCATCAGATTTTGGCACCTTTGGCCGTTATATCGAAACGCCTGTCGGTCAAATGTCCGCGGAAATGCGGGACGCTTATGACTTCACCATCCGGCTACGCGGCCTGGTCCCTGGCCCGCATCGGATTTGGCTGGCGAACCCTAAGCTCTCTAAGACGATCGTGCCGACGGGCGCCTACTACCAAAAGCATTCGACGTTGACGAAGGCCGAGATCGAGATCGTCACCAATCTCATCACCGCTCGCTGGTTGTCCGCCTATGCAAGCTACGAACATGAGAAGATCGGCGAGGAGCAGGGTCTTCTGCCTGCCGAGACGGTCGAGCGGATCATCGCCGGGCTGCCGGTCTCTTTCGAAGACGCTCGGGAAGAGATTGTCTATCAGATCGCGTCCGCCTTGGTGACGCCGCGGCTCGTGCCGCTCGGTCTCTACCGTCGCGCCAAGACGCTTATCGGCGACGCGGGCATCGTCGACGTCGCCGTGCTGATCGGGTGGTTCACCATGGTCAGCGCCACGCTCAGCGCCTTCGACGTGCCGGCCAACGCGGTCGGCCTCGACCAATAGCCCATAAACGCGCTCGGTGGCCGCTATGAAGCGGCCTCCCCCAACGCAAGGAGGGCACGATGTCAGATGTGACGATAGAATTAGGTGGCCGCCTGCCACTGATCGACCCCGAGACGCTCACGACCACGCAGAGGGACCTGTACGATCGGATGGACGCCGCCATGGCGCCCTGGGCCGATCGTCTGGGATTCCAGAGCAAGACTGAGGACGGCCGATACATCGGTCCGTTCAACCCCATCCTCTTCAGTCCCGAAATCGGGGGGGCCTTCCTGGCATTGCAGCATGTGGAGGAAGAGCACACCGCGTTGAGCGGGCGTGTTCGCCAGATCGTCATCTTGACCGTCGGCTCGGTATGGCAGTCCGCCTATGAGCTCTACGCGCATGCTGCGGCTGGCCGGGCGGCTGGGCTATCCGATGACGCCGTCCGCGACCTGGCGGCTGGCCGAGCGCCGGCCGAACTGAACGAGGAAGAACGGATCGCCCAGCAATTCACGCTGCAGCTCGGCACTGAACTGCATGTCGAAAACGAGCTTTACCAAACCGCCGCCGGCCATTTCGGCGAGAAGGGACTGGTGGATATGGTCGTGCTCGCCGGCTGCTATCACATGGTGTGCTCGCTGCTGAACGCCTTCGCCGTGCCCGCGCCCGCCGCAGCCGAGGCTTCACGCGATCGAAGCCATCCGTCCCCGAAGGAGTCATGAAAATGCCGATTGCAGCGCAAGCGCAACTGACCGTGGTCGCCGAATTCCCGGAAAAGTATTTCCTTGAGAACCTCGCCGTCCGCGAAGACGGCTCTATCCTCGTCACAGCTTTGAACAGGAACGAGTTGTGGCTCGTCCCGGCGCCCGCCGAGGGGACACTTGTCGAGCCGGCGCGGGTCCACACCTTCGAGTTCAACACGATGTTTGTTGTCGAATGGCGTCCCGACCGTTTTCTGGTCGGCGTTTCCGACGTGTACCACACACGCGATGCGCGATTGTACGAGATGGACATGCGGGGCTGGGCGGTCGGCCAGAAGGCCGCGCCGCGCCTCTTCTTGGACTTTCCCGAACCGAAAGTCGGTCTCAACGGCGGGTGCTTGCTAGCCCCAAACGTCCTGCTCGCCGCAGGCGCCGCCAACCTGATCTGGCGTGTCGACTTGGCGGACGACGGGACCGCCTCGGCGCGGATCTGGCTTCAACACGACAACATGAAGAACCGACCGGGTGAGATGAAACCCGATCAACCTGGCGCCAATGGCGTGCAATATGCGGCCAGGTCGGGCTATGTCTTCTACACCACGACGTCCCAACAACTGATGATGCGCGTCCGGGTCGATCCTCGCACGTTGGATCCGGTCGATCTTCCCGAGTTCATAGCGGGTGGCCGACAGTGGGATGATTTCCTGATCGATGAAGACGCGCAGGTCGCCTATGCGACCACGCATCGCGAAAACACCATTGATCGCGTGAAGCTGGAACCAGACGGCAATCGCTCCGGCAGGACAGTGGTCGCTGGTGAGCCTTTCACCGATGTCCTCATTGGGCCGTCGAGCGGGGCATGGCGGCGGGGCCCCGGCGACCACGGACGTACGGCTTACTTCGCGACCGACGGAGGCACTGCAGCGCCCCCGGACGGCATTTTCAGAACAGCCAAGCTTGTGCGTGTCGTTTTCCCCGCAGCGTCGTGAGCCAGGAGGCTAGGCTATCGGCGTGGAAGTGGTTCGGCAGGCGAAGCAAACGCGTGGCCTTTTCCCGTGATCGGCGTGGCCATGGCGACGCTGTCACGAGCGGGAGCGATGAGAAGTCGAAGGACCCTTCCATCTCAGTGGGGGACGAGTTATCGACGGATGGGACCTTACGCGACGAGACATTAAGCAAACTGATGAGCCAATATGGTGGAGACAGTCATCGAAGTCGAAACGAGAACCAGTCAGTATGTGCGGATGACATCAACCAACACCTTGGTTGCATCTGACGCTCAGTCCTCCCTCTTGTTTGTTGGCGCTCCGATTCGAACGCCCGTAATGGAACGTCATGTCTTATGACATTGGTACATCCGCGGTAACCGCGATCTCTGTGATACTTGGCGGACTAATAGCCGGCCAAATGCTGGCTATAGCTCTCGCCAACCACGCGGCGCGTAAATTGCCTGAGACAAGTTGGACTCTTCGTTTTCAAGTGGAAGATAAGCTGTTCACAAAGACAATGCCCCTTTCCCTTCTGCTACCATTATTCGGGTTGATCTGTTCGGCAATTCTGACGCTGTCGACACAACGAGCATTGTTCTCTGCAGCGGGCGCTCTGGAAGTCATTGTCTTAGTGATAACGATGACGGTTGAGGTTCCAATCAACACACAGGTTCAGTCTTGGCAGGCAGGATCCGCCCCGCCGACATGGATGGCCGTTCGCGATCGTTGGCAGCGCAATCATTGGCTGCGGACGGTATTGGGAGTGTGCTCGTTTGCATGTGCAGCTATCGGACTTGGGATCCACCCCTAGGCGTTTGATCGGTTCTCCGAGCGCCACAGAATGGCCGCCGACCGACGGCTCGAACGCGGAATCTTGCAATGCGGCGAAAAGAGCGGGGCTGTAAATTCTCAATGACCGCTCGCTTTCGGCATTCCTGCAGATCGACGGCGGGCGACCTCCTGGATGGAGCGATCCGGACCACCGCTAGATGGCCGGCGGTGGCTCTCCAGGAAGTTTTTTTGCCCGCTGCCTACCACAATCGTTCATTTCCTGATCCAGGTTAAGCCGCCGACCAACGCCAAGAGCGATGATGGTGTTTCATCGTTCTCGCGCAGGAAAAGGGTGTCCGACCTTCAGCTCCTGCGCCGTTCAATGCCGCGCGATACTTGGGTTTGAAGGTCGAGCATCATTCGCTCCCCAAACTCAGACTCGTTTTGAGACTGTTGGGCCCGGTAATAGGTAGCCCTGAAAGGTTGATGATGTCTGAGAAACCGCCCTTGATATTGGCCATGGGTGCGGCTGGAAAGTTCGCCGGCATGGTCGTTCCTGAACTAACGAAGCGCGGAGCAAAGGTCCGCGGCTTTGTCAGGAGTTCTGACGAAATCGACGCGGTAAAGGCGGTTGGAGCCGATAGCGTCATCGTTGGCGACTTAACGGACGCAGCCAGCGTGCGCCGCGCGATGGAGGGCGTCGACCGCGTGTTCTATATCGCTCCCGCATTCCTTCCAAACGAAGCCGAGGTCGGAGTGGCGGTTGTCGGAGCCGCGAAGGATGCCGGTGTAAAGCGCTTTGTCTTCTCGTCCGTGATCCATCCGGTCTTGGGTGAGCTCGCCAATCACGCAGCGAAGGCGCCTGTTGAGGACGCTGCGCTCTCCTCCGGCCTGGAATATACGTTCCTGCACCCCACACTCTTTTTCCAAAACTTCACTGATAGCTGGCCAAGGATAGTTGAGGGTGGCGTTCTCGCGGAGCCTTGGTCGGTGGATACCCGGTTCTCGCGCGTGGACTATCGCGATGTCGCCGAGGCGGCCGCAATCGCGCTGACCGAAGACAGACTTCTCTACGGGACCTTTGAGCTGTGCGCTGAGGGTTGGCTTAACCGCAAAGATGTCGCCGCCATCATCGGCGAGGTGCTAGGGCGCTCGATACGAGCGGAGAGGATCGACCCGAAAGCGGCCGCCGCGAGAGCAGGACCCGCCGCCCCGGGCCTCGAAAAGATGTTCGACTGGTATAACAGGCGCGGGCTTCAGGGCAACGCCCTGACCCTTCGCGCCATCCTCGGCCGGGAGCCTAGGACCTTGCGAGCCTTCTTCGCCGAACTCGCGGCGGCGGGCAACGCCGAACACTCCGCTGCCTCTGGGAAGACGGCCTGACATGGAAAGGGGCCGAGTAGTCCTGATCACAGGCGCTGCCGGGTGTATGGGCGCACTTTTCGCTAAGCGCTTCCTCGCCCACGGCGACAGGGTCATCGCCACCGACACGACCGACGAGGCCCTCGCCAAACTGGCGGACGGCTCGGCCGATGGTGCGAAGCTTTTCACTCTGGCGGCGGACATTTCCGATGAGGCGAGCTGCGCGAAACTCGCGGCTTTCGCCCTAGCCAAGGCCGGCCACGTCGACGTGCTGGTCAACTGCGCGGGCTTCTTTCCCACCCAGGCGTTCACGGAGATGTCGCTGGCCGACTGGAACAAGGTCATCGGCATCAATCTGACCGGCGTCTTTCTGATGGTGAAAGCAATCTTGCCCCTGATGGCCGGGCGCGGCTGGGGCCGGATCATCAACATCGGCTCGGGCTCGACGTTCGATGGCGTCGATACGCAGGTCCACTACGTCGCGGCCAAAGCCGGAGTCCTGGGCCTCTCGCGCAGTCTCGCGCGCGTGGTCGGCAAGGATGGCATCACCGTTAACCTCGTGGCCCCGGGTCTCACAATGACGCCAGCGGTCGCAAAGGCCATGCCGCCCGAGATGGTCCAGGCGCAGGTCAAGGCCCGCGCCATCCAGCGCGACGAGACCGGCGAGGATCTGGTCGGCACCGTCGTTTTCCTGGCTTCGCCCGACGCCGACTTCATGTCGGGGCAGACCCTCAATATCGACGGCGGCAAGCACATGCTGTGATCCGGCTCTCCAGCTGCAGTGAAACTTGATCTGAGAAAGAACAACCCGATGATTTCGAGACTGAACATTGCCAGGTCGTCGCTCTTGATCGGGCTTCTGATTGGCCTCGTGAGCTGGAAGGAAAGTGTCGGGCATATCGGCAACGCCAACTTCCTCGTGCCTGCGTACCCGCTTGGTCCGTCTCACGCTTGGTATCATGTCTTTCGAGAAGTCTGCGGTGACGTCGCGAAGATGGCCGTCTTCCTCCTGCTGTTCTTCGGGTCGGACCGGTGGCGGACGCCCGTCGCTTGGTCGATCTGCCTCATCCTGATGCTCGGCTATTACGCGCCGTTCTGGATAGGCGAGCCATTCCTGCCCGCGCTCACGGCCCCGATCCCGATCGCGGGAGCGGCCCATGTCGCTATGGCTGTCTTCGCCTTCCTCGCCTTGGGCCTCGCCCGACCAAGCTTCCTGCTTCCCGAAAGGAAAACATCGTGACCGCACTGTTCGACTCCTTTGACCTCAAGGGTCTCACGCTTTCCAACCGTATCGTGATGTCGGCGATGACGCGCACCCGCGCCACCGAAGACGATGTGCCCACGGAGGTGATGCGCGACTATTACGTCCAGCGCGCTTCCGCCGGGCTCATCGTCACCGAGTGCACGCAGATCTCCGACCAAGCGCACGGCATCATCCGCGCGCCGGGCGTTCACCGCGCCGACCAGATCGTCGCATGGCGAGGGATCACCGATGCGGTGCACGCCGCCGGCGGACGCATCTACTGCCAGATCTGGCATTGCGGCCGCGTCGCCCATCAGGACATGCGCGGCGGCGAGCAACCGCTCGGGCCTTCGCCTATCCCAGCAACGGGCGACTTCTTCCTACCCAGCGGTCGTGTCGAATTCCCCGTGCCTCGCGAGCTGCGCGTCGACGAAATCCCCGGCATCGTCGCCGATTTCGCCCAAGCCACGCGCAACGCCCGTGAGGCTGGGTTCGACGGTGTCGAGTTGCACGGAGCGAACGGCTACCTGCAGCACCAGTTCCTGCAGGATGGCAGCAACCGGCGCACCGATGCCTATGGCGGCTCGATCGAGAACCGCGCGCGGCTGATGCTGGAAACGGCGAAGGCCATGATCGACGCCTGGTCAGCCGATCGAGTCGGCGTGCGGCTGTCCCCTTCAAGTTACCTGTACGGCGTGGATGACAGCAACAAGCTCGAAACATTCGGCTTTGTCGTCCGCGCGCTCGACGCGCTTCA
>Ga0209890_10000461_pt1 | contig 18895 bp, 15 predicted proteins | sample OrgsoiDNA2013049_FD_185799 | JGI IMG/M metagenome (GOLD analysis project Ga0209890, IMG submission 185799) | Permafrost soil microbial communities from the Arctic, to analyse light accelerated degradation of dissolved organic matter (DOM) -... | ecosystem: Environmental > Terrestrial > Soil >...
GCGTAGTCGATGCCGAGCTTGTCGGCGAGTTCGACCTGATCGAGCGCCTCCTGAAACAGCCTGTGCTCGTCGCCCTCGTTCCACGGCCGCGGAAGCTGGTGCTCGTAGAAGATTCCGAATTTCATGGGCGCTCCACCTATTGGTTGTGCGTGACCTTTTCGGAAAACGGGGCCAACCCCTCATCAAGTGCGGGGCAGGCTTTTTCCGGATCATGCACCAGCGTTTTAATTAGCTGATTAGCTAAATTGTCACGCCTTGCGAGCCGCGTGGCAAGCGCCAATTTGCCTGGGGATCGCCGATCAAAGCATGCTCCAATGCAAAGCGGCACGCGTTGCTGCGTGCCGTTCGCTCGTACCATGCGTAAAGTGGGGCTATCCAGCCGCAGTGACTGCGCGCTGCGCCATCACCTTGATCAGATTGGCGCGATAGTCCGACGATCCTTGAATATCGCTCATCAACCCGCTCGCCGAAATCGCGACGCTGTCCAGCGCCGAAGCCGACCAGTTGGCCTTCAGCGCCGCCTCGATGGCAGATACCCGCATGACTCCATTCTGCGATGCGCCGGTGGCGGCGACGCGGACGTCACCTGATTTGGTCTTGACCACGAACACGCCCGTCAGCGCAAAGCGTGACGCCGGATGGGGAAACTTGGAATACCCCGCCTTGGCCGGAATCGGGAACGTGACCTGCGTGATGATCTCGCCGTCCGCCAACGCGGTCGAGAACAGGCCCTTGAAGAAATCATCCGCCGATATCGAGCGCTTGTTGGTCGTCACCGTCGCGCCGAGTGCGAGCACTGCCGCCGGATAGTCCGCCGCCGGATCGTTATTGGCGATCGAGCCGCCGATCGTGCCGCGATAGCGCACGGCCGGGTCGCCGATCAGCGAGGCGAGATGGGCCAGCGCGGGAATCGCCTTTTGCGCAGGTGGGCTCCCGGCCACATCGTAGTGTGTCGTCGCGGCCTTGATGGTCACGGCGTCGGCGGAAACGTCGATGCCGACCAGTTCCTTGATCCGTCCGAGATCGATCACGTCGGACGGCGCGGCAAGGCGCTGTTTCATCACCGGGATCAACGTGTGACCGCCGGCGAGATATTTCGCTTCCGCGCCCTTTGCAAAGAGGGCCGCGGCTTCGTCGACCGAGGAGGGACGATGGTATGTTGTCTCGTACATGGCTCGTTTTCCTCTCAACCGTGAATGGCGTGCCACACCCGGTCGGGTGTCGCCGGCATTTCAAGCTTGTTGTTGCCGATGGCGTCGGTGATGGCGTTGATGACGGCGGCGGATGCGCCGATCGCGCCGGCCTCGCCGCAGCCCTTGACGCCGAGCGGATTGCCCGGACACAGCGTCGTGGTGTGCGACAGCTTGAACGACGGCAAGTCGTCGGCGCGCGGCATGGTGTAGTCCATGAACGACGCGGTCACGAGTTGGCCGGAACTGTCGTAGATGGCGCTTTCGAGCAACGCCTGGCCGATTCCTTGCGCGAGTCCGCCATGGACCTGGCCTTCGACAATCATCGGATTGATCAACCGCCCGAAATCGTCAGCGGCGACGAAGTTGACGAAGGAGGTCTTGCCGGTAGCGGAATCCACCTCGAGTTCGCAGATGTAGGCGCCGGCCGGGAAGGTGAAGTTGGTCGGGTCGTAGAACGCGCCTTCCTTCAGGCCGGGCTCCATACCGTCGGGCAGATTGTGCGCGGTATAGGCGGCGAGCGCCACCATCGGCAGCGCGATCGACTTGTCGGTGCCGGTGACTTTGAACTCGCCGTTCTCGATGACGATGTCGCCCTCGGAGGCCTCGAGCTGATGCGCGGCGATCTTCTTGGCCTTGGCCTCGACCTTCTCCATCGCCTTGAGGATGGCCGTCAAACCGACGGCGGCGGAGCGCGAGCCGTAGGTGCCCATGCCGAACTGCACCTTGTCGGTGTCGCCATGGACGATCTGGACCTGGCTGATCGGAATGCCCAGCCGCTCGGCGACCAGTTGTGCAAACGTGGTCTCGTGGCCCTGACCGTGGCTGTGCGAACCGGTCAGGATCTCGATGGTGCCGACCGGATTGACGCGGACTTCCGCGGATTCCCACAGGCCGACGCCGGCGCCCAGGCTGCCGACCGCTTTCGAGGGCGCGATGCCGCAGGCCTCGATGTAGCAGGAGACGCCGATGCCGCGCAGCTTGCCTTCCGTCTTGGCTTTCTCCTTGCGTGCCGCGAAGCCGGCATAATCGATCGCCTTCATCGCGGAGTCGAGCGACGCGCCGAAATCGCCGACGTCGTAGGCCATGATCACGGGCGTCTGGTGCGGGAAGGCGGTGATGAAGTTCTTGCGGCGCAACTCCGCCGGATCGACCTTCAGCTGCCGCGCCGCCGTCTCCATCAGCCGTTCCACCACGAAACTTGCTTCGGGCCGGCCCGCGCCGCGGTAGGCGTCGACCGGGGTGGTGTTGGTGTAGACGCTGATCACCTCTGCGAAGATGTTGGGGATGTTGTACTGGCCCGACAGCAGCGTCGCATAGAGATAGGTCGGCACCGAGGAGGAGAACAGCGACATATAGGCGCCGAGATTGGCATAGGTCTTCACGCGCAGCCCGGTGATCTTGTTGCTGGCGTCGAACGCCAACTCGGCCTTGGTGAGGTGATCGCGGCCATGGGCATCGGTCAGGAAGGCCTCGGAGCGATCGCCGGTCCACTTTACCGGGCGCCGCACCTTCTTGGAGGCCCACAGCGCCACCATTTCTTCCGGATAGATGAAGATTTTCGAGCCGAAACCGCCGCCGACATCGGGCGCCACCACCCGCAGCTTGTGCTCCTGCGCGATGTTATAGAATGCCGAGAGCACCAGCCGCGCGACATGCGGATTCTGCGACGTCGTGTACAGCGTGAAATGCTCTTCGGCGTCGTTGTATTCCGCGATCGCCGCGCGCGGCTCCATCGCATTCGGCACCAGCCGGTTGTTGGTGATGTCGAGTGAGACCACGTTGGCCGCCGATTTGAATGCTGCCTCCGTCGCGGCCTCGTCGCCGATCGTCCAGTCGTAGATCACGTTGCCCGGGGCTTCCGGATGCAGCTGCGGCGCGCCTTGTTTGATCGCCGCGGTGATATCGGCGGCCGCGGGAAGCTCTTCGTAGTCGACTACGACGGCTTCCGCCGCGTCCTTGGCCTGGTTCTTGGTCTCGGCAATCACTACCGCGACCGCCTGTCCGGCAAAGCGCACCGTCTCCGGCGCCATCGCCGGCCACGCGCCCATCTTCATCGGCGTGCCGTCCTTGGAGGTAATCGCCCAGCCGCAAATGAGATTGCCGACCTTGTCATCGACGATCTGTTGTCCGGTCAGTACCCCGACCACGCCGGGCATTTTCATCGCCTCCGACGAGTCGATGCTTTTCACCTTGGCGTGCGCGTGGGGGCTGCGGACGAACTGGGCGTAGGTCATGCCCTGCAGCTTGATGTCGTCGACGTAGCGGCCTCGGCCTGTGATGAATCGTCGGTCTTCCTTGCGCACGACGCTCGCGCCAATACCTTCAACGCCCATGTCCTGATCTCCCTGCCGGAGTTTTGTTGTCCGCCATTTCCAACGAAATTCGGCGGTCTAAATCTGATAATTGAATCGAACGCCGGCGACGGCTATTCCGCCGCCTGCGAGACCTTCATGCGGCCAGCCGCGTCGAGCACCGATTTCACGATATTGTGGTAGCCGGTGCAGCGGCAGATATTGCCTTCAAGTTCGTGCCGGACGGTGTCCTCGTCGAGACCGCCGCTGTGGCGGTGGACGATGTCGATCGCCGACATGATCATGCCCGGCGTGCAGTAACCGCACTGCAGCCCGTGATTATCGCGGAACGCGGCCTGCATCGGGTGCAGTTCGTCGCCCTTCGAGATGCCCTCGATGGTGGTGACGTTGGCGCCGTTGGCCTGTCCGACCAGCACGGTGCATGATTTGACCGCCCGGCCATCGATATGCACGACGCAGGCGCCGCATTGGCTGGTGTCGCAGCCGACATGGGTGCCGGTCAGATTCAAATTCTCGCGCAGGAGCTGGACAAGGAGGGTCCGGTCCTCGACCTCGGCCGAGACCGCTTTACCGTTCACCGTCAATTTGATGGTAGACACGCTTGATACCTCCCGATGCTTTTAATTATTCCAATTAGAGGCACCGGTGAGGGACTTTGCAACTGGGAATTTCGTCGCGAAGGTCACGGTGCTGCCATTTGCGCTACATCTGTCATCCGGCATTCGCCGGGACGACCCGCAGGGGCTCGATGCGGATCACGGCTGCAAATTTGTGGCTTTCTCGGCGCCGCAGTTGATGATCTATTCCCGGCCGATTGATCCGGCATAAGCCACGGACACCAAACGACAATGCCGCCCAAAGGAGCCCTTTGACGTGATCGACAAGCAGGTCAAGACCACCGCCGATGCCGTAGCCGGGGTTCGCGACGGATCGACGGTATTGGTGGCAGGATTTGGAGCCGTCGGGGTCGCCGACCACCTGCTCGATGCGCTTCACGAACAAGGGGCCCGCGAACTGACCATCGTCGCCAACAACTCCGGCAACGGCGATTACGGCCTGGCGCGGCTGATCAATTCCGGGCGCGTGCGCAAGGTGATCTGCTCCTATCCGCGCTCGGGCGACTACAGCGCCTTTCTGAAAGCCTATCGGGCCAGGAGCCTTGAGCTGGAATTGGTCCCGCAAGGCACCATCAGCGAACGCATGCGCTGCCATGCTGCCGGCCTTGGCGGTTTTTTTTCGCCGGTTTCGGCGGGGACCAAGCTCGCCGAGGGCAAGGAAACCCGGGAAATCGATGGCCGGCTGCACGTGTTCGAGAAGCCGCTGAAGGGCGATATTGCGCTGCTCAAGGCCAACAAGGCTGACCGCTGGGGCAATCTCACTTACATAAAGTCGGCGCGGAACTTCAACCCCGTGATGGCAATGGCTGCCGATTTGACCGTCGTGGAAGTCGATCAAATCGTGGAGCTTGGCGAGATGGATCCCGAAGCGGTGGTCACCCCGAGCATTTTTGTCGATCGCATCGTCGTTGTCGGAGCACAGGCATGACCCCCAAATCCCATCGGCCCCTGACGCGCGAGCAAATGGCATGGCGCGCCGCGCAGGATTTGCCGGAAGGCGCTTACGTCAATCTCGGCATCGGCATTCCGACCCTGGCGGCGAGCTTTGTGCCTCCGGGGCGCGAGGTGATCTTCCACAGCGAGAACGGCATCCTCGGCATGGGTCCAAAGCCGGAGCCGGGCAAGGAAGACCTCTATATGGTCGACGCCGGCAAGAACCTGACGACGCTGGTCCCCGGCGGCTGCTTCGTCCATCACGCCGATGCGTTTTTGATGATCCGCGGCGGCCATCTCGATGTCAGCCTGCTCGGCGCCTTTGAGGTCTCCGAAAAGGGCGATCTTGCGAACTGGACCACCGAGGATCCGGCATTCCCGCCCGGCATCGGCGGCGCCATGGATCTCGCGGTCGGCGCCAAGGAAATCCGCATCATCATGGAGCACACCAGCAAGACGGGCGAGCCGCGGATCCTGACCCACTGCACCTATCCGCTCACCGCGGCCGGCTGCGTCAAGCGCATTTATACCAACCTCGCGGTGATCGATGTGACCCCGCACGGATTGGTCGTGATCGAAATGATTCCGGGCATGACGCTTGAGAAGCTGCAAATGCTGACCGAGCCGAAGCTGCAACTGGCCCCCAATTGGAAGGCCCTGGCGCCGCCCGAGGCCCCCGAGGCCCGCGCGGCGTAGGCGCTCCTTGTGCTCGCATGCCCGGGCTTGTTCTCCGGGGCATCGATGTCTTGAGGGCCGAACAGCAAGAAAGACGTGCAAGAAACGGGTGGATGGCCCGGACATCTAGCCCAAAGACGCACTTTGCGCTCTTGGCCGGCCGTGACGGGAACGATTTGTTTACTTTGCAGCCGCTCCTCCGGATGAGCAACTTGGTCCGAATTTACGGCCCTTTATCCATTCTGCTCTAATTTTTCGCATCGGCTCCCGGGAACTCACGTTCCCGGGTATTGCTGGCTGTTGAAAAGAAGACGGGGGTCGAGGTGAGATTGTCTGGACGTGTCTGGCCGCGATCTGTATCGCCAAAATTTCCGACCTTGCGCTTTCGCGCAAAAGTCATGCTCGGCTTTGCCGTCGTGCTGGCGATTTCGGCTGCCAGCATGGGCATCGCCTATCTTGGATTCGAGCGCGTCTCCGCCAGCGTGGCGTCCTACCGACACAGCGTGTCGGAGGCCGATCTGGCGCGCAATATCGACCGCGATCTGATTTGGTACCGGGGGCTGGCGCGTTACTATGTCGTCACGGGCATGGAAGACGACGGCAAGGCGGCGTTGGCAGCCGAAGCCAGTCTCAAGGACGCCATCGATCAATCGATGAAGGGCACCACCAATCCGGCGGGGCTCGATCAGCTCACGCGCCTCGCCCGCGAATTCCGCGCCTTCACCAAGATTTTTGCCGAGATTCTCAAGGTCAAGGCCGAGAGCGCGCTGGTGGCGCAAAACCAGCTCACGCGCAGCGGCACCATGTTGCGATTCAAGCTCGACGATCTCCCCAGCAACGCCGACGACACGCAGCTTCAGGCGATCGAATTCGGCGCGAAAAAAGTCGCGGCGCAATTTCAAACAGTGACGGCGCTCGCCAACACCTTCGTCATCAACTCCGACAAGACGGTGGCCGCCAGCGCGCTGGCGCGCATCAAGTTTGTCGAAAACTCGCTGCACACGATACCGTCGACCGATGAAAAGATCGTGCAGGGCCTCAAGGAGGCCGCGGCATTGCTTGATGAGTATCGGCAAGCCCTGACCAAACTGATAGAGAATTCGAAATCGATCGATGAACTGACTATTGAAATGACCGAGTCGGCGACCGCGATCATGCAGGGCTCGGGCGCGATGAAAGCGGCGCTGCTTTCCGATCAACAAAGACTTGAATCGGAGTCGGACGCGACCATCGGCGAGACCGAGCGGCTGATCGTGATGCTCGCGGCCGGCGGCTTCCTGCTCGGATGCGTGCTGGCGCTGATGCTTGGCAAGGGAATTTCGCGCCCGATGACGGCGATGTGCAAGGCCATGCGCGAGCTCGCCGGCGGCAATTTCGATGTCGTGCTGCCTGGGCTCGGCCGCAGCGATGAACTTGGCGAGATGGCGAGCGCGGTGGAACAGTTCAAGGTGCAGGCCATCGCCAAAGCCGAACGCGATGCCGCGGCCCAGGATGCCCAGAACAAAGCGAGCAGCGCGGCACGCCGCAGCGAGCTCATTCGCTTTGCGGACGATTTCGAGGCGGCGGTAGGCGCGATCGTCTCGAACGTTTCGGCATCGGCCGTTCAGCTCGAACAGGCTGCCGGTACGTTGACGCGGACCGCGGAAACCACGCAGAGCCTGTCCAGCCAGGTCGCGGGCGCATCGGAGGAGGCGTCGAGCAACATGCAATCGGTCGCCACCGCCACGGAGGAGCTTTCCGCCACCGTCGATGAAATCGGCACACGGGTGCGTGAATCCAACCGGATCGCCGAGGCAGCCGTCCTCCAGGCGCAGCAAACCGATGGGCGCATCGGCAAATTGTCGCGCGCGGCGCAAGAGATCGGCGACGTGGTCAAGCTGATCACGGCGATCGCCCAGCAGACCAATCTGCTGGCGCTGAATGCAACGATTGAATCCGCCCGTGCCGGCGAGGCCGGTCGAGGTTTCGCCGTCGTCGCTTCCGAGGTCAAATCGCTGGCCGGCCAGACCGCGAAGGCGACCGACGAGATATCGTCTCACATTCTTGGCATGCAGGACGCGACACAGGAATCGGTTGCCGCCATCAAGGAGATTAGCGGCACCATCGCCCAGATATCGAACATCGCGTCGTCGATTGCGAGCGCGGTGGAGCAACAAAGCTCGGCGACCCAGGAAATCGCCCGCAGCGTTCAGAGCGTCGCCCAGGGAACCCGTGAAGCTGCCGCCAATATCATGCAGGTGAATCGCGGCGCCACGGAAACCGGCTCGGCGTCCGAAGACGTGTTGAATTCGGCGCGATCGCTGTCGACCGAAAGCGCGCGTTTGCGCGAGGAACTCGACCGCTTCATGGGCAACATCCGCGCGGCCTGAAGCTTGCGATTTAAAGGGTGTCATCATCCGCGAAGGCGGGCGATCCAGTACTCCGAGACCTTTCGATTTCAGCGCAGGTCGGCGATTACTGCATACCTGCCTTCGCGGGTATGACGATCATGTTTGTTTGGACGATCAGACCTGCTCGTCGCGATGATGCTCAGCCATGCTTAACTCCATGCCGTTGCTGGCGAAAACGAGTGCCGCCGCGATCGGTTGCTGTGCCGGAATGCGGGAACTCGAACCTGCCGGAGGCGTTAACCGATGCGGCCGGTACGATGGTCGCGCGGCGCCCTTGACCTACCGCCTCAGGGCCCGGAACGTTCATTTCCGGGCGTTTTCTCATTAGGTTTGGTCCATGGACTTGCAGCGCGGTTCGGCATTGGAGCGCGGCGCCAAGCCGCTCGGTCTCAAGTCGCTCGGTCTCAAGTCGCTTGGCCTCAAGTCGCTGTGGTGTCATGTCGCTGTGGTGTGTAGATACGGCGAGCATTGGAGCAATGTGGGATGGCTGCCCTGAACGATGCGACGATTGTTTCGACGGACGTCGCGACGGCGCCGGCACGAGGGCAACAAGATCGCGTCATCGAGACCAGTATTCCCTCGCGTCTCGATAGTCTGCGCTGGAGCGGCTTCCACACCCGTGTCGTGCTTGCCCTCGGCATCACCTGGATTCTGGATGGGCTGGAAGTCACGCTCGCCGGCGCACTGTCAGGCGCGCTGAAGGAAAGCCCGCGGCTGCATTTCACCAATTTCGACGTCGGATTTTCCAACAGCGCCTATCTTGCCGGTGCCGTGCTCGGCGCGCTCGGATTCGGCTGGCTTACCGATCGGATCGGGCGCAAGAAACTGTTCTTCATCACGCTGGCGGTCTATCTAACAGCCACGGCCGCCACCGCGCTGTCCTGGAACGTGGCGAGCTATGCGCTGTTTCGATTTCTGACGGGTGCGGGGATCGGCGGCGAATACACCGCGATCAATTCGACGATACAGGAGTTGGTGCCGGCGCGCTATCGCGGATGGACCGACCTCTTGATCAACGGCAGCTTCTGGATCGGTGCGGCGATGGGCGCCGTGAGCGCGATCGTGCTGCTCGATCCGCATCTGATCGGACCCGATCTGGGCTGGCGGCTGGCCTACCTCACCGGCGCCTGTCTCGGCCTCGTGGTGTTGGTAATGCGGATGTGGATCCCGGAAAGCCCGCGATGGCTGATGATTCACGGTCAGCCCGATCGGGCGCATGCGATCGTCGACGAGATCGAACGATCGGTGATCGGAAAGGTGCAGGACCCGCGGCAGCATGCCTGGCCGAAGATCAAACTGCACATGCGCCATCACACGCCGCTGCGCGAGGTGGCGCACACGCTGTTCTCGCTTTATCGCCAGCGCGCGCTGGTCGGACTGGCGTTGATGACCGCGCAGGCGTTTTTCTACAACGCGATCTTCTTCACCTTCGCGCTGGTTCTGACCGACTTCTTCGGGATCGCGTCGAACCAGGTCGGATGGTACATTCTCCCGTTCGCGGCCGGCAACTTCCTCGGGCCTTTGCTGCTGGGCCGGCTGTTCGACACGCTGGGCCGTCGCGCCATGATCACGTTCACCTACGGAATTTCGGGCGTTCTGCTCGCGGCTTCGGGCTATCTGTTTTCGATCGGCGCGCTGACCGCGCAGACCCAGACCATCGCCTGGATGGTGATTTTCTTTTTTGCCTCGCCTGCCGCAAGCAGCGCGTACCTCACCGTCAGCGAGACCTTTCCGCTGGAAGTCCGCGCGCTCGCGATTGCGCTGTTCTATGCGGTGGGAACGGGAATTGGCGGCGTCGCCGGGCCGGCGCTGTTCGGGGCCTTGATCGACACCGGATCGCGCGACAGCGTTTTCGCGGGCTATCTGCTGGGGTCGGGATTGATGATCGGGGCGGCCGTCATCGCGTGGCGATATTGTATCGCGGCCGAGCGCCAGCCGCTGGAATCGGTTGCACGGCCGCTGGCCTTTGTGGAGTAGAATGAATGAATCAGAACCTGATCGACAAGGATTTGGTCGCGGTGCCATTGCAGGAAGACGGTCCATCACCGGAAAAAACGTCGCCGAACGCGATTTCGGCGCCTAGCGATTTTGCGCGCCGGCTGGAAGAGTGTGCAATTCTGCTCGACATCGACGGCACGCTGCTCGATCTGGCGCCGACGCCACGCGAGGTCTGGGTGCCGCCGGGTCTCGCAAGAACCCTTAACGGCCTGATCGAGAAGACCGCCGGCGCGCTGGCGCTGGTCAGCGGGCGTTCGCTGAACGACATCGACCTGATTTTCGCGCCCGAACAATTTCCGGCGGTCGGCGGCCACGGCGCGGAAATGCGGATCTCCGTGGATAGCGAATCCGTCGCCACCCATGCCCCGCCGATGGACAAGGAATTGAAGCGGCGGCTGGCGGCCATTGCCAGACTCAGTCCGGGCATTCTGCTTGAAGACAAGGGCTATTCGCTGGCGCTTCACTACCGGCTGGCCCCGCACGCCGAGAAGGCGATTTACGAGGCGATTGCCCTGATCAGGGCCGATCTGCCGGACGCCCCGATCGAACTGATGCCCGGAAAGTGCGTCTACGAGATCAAGCATTCGGGCTTTAACAAGGCAACCGGCGTGCTGGAACTGATGGCCCACGAACCCTTCAGGGGCCGCCGTCCGATTTTTATCGGCGACGATGTCACCGACGAATCGGTGTTCGCCCTGATGCCCGATCTGGGCGGTCTTGCGTTCTCCGTGGGCCGGCGCGCGACGGGCGTGGCCGATCATTTCGACGAACCGCGCGACGTGCGGCAGTGGCTCGCGCGTCTGCTCGATAACGAAAGCGCCGCAGTCCGACCATGATCGGCGCGCCCGATTGTTGTTGCGGCGGTGAAATCGAGGCGGCTTTGCGAACGGGTGATTGTTCCCGCCACAACATCTTTTTGCGTTGATTTGTGTTGTGTCGCCGAGTTCCGCCGCCGCATCGCCCGAATTTGGTTTGAATTCGTTGAAAGGGTGACGGGGAACCATATTGATGAATGGTTGTTAACTTGCGAGCGGAACATCCAGGAGGGGACTAGGTGAACCTCGTCGTCGTTTCAAACCGCGTTGCGCGCGGCAAGGTCAATGAACCCATGACGGGGGGGCTCGCGGCGGCTTTGCTGCCGGTGGTGGAGAAATCCGGCGCGATTTGGGTCGGTTCCAGCGGCCGCGTCCGTGACGGTGCGCAAAAGGAACCGTTCGCCGAAATTGAGGCGTTGGGCGCGGGCGCGCTGGCGATGCTGGATCTGCCGGCCGCGCATTATGGCGGATATTATGAAGGTTTTGCCAACTCGGCTCTGTGGCCGGCGCTGCATTCCCGCCCCGATCTGATCCGCGCCTCGCAGCAGGACTATCTGTCCTATCGCGAAGTCAACGCCTTCATGGCGCGCGCGCTGCTGCGCTTCAAGAAGCCCGACGCGGTGTTCTGGATTCAGGACTATCATTTTCTGGCGCTGGGTGCGGAGTTGCGCGATCTCGGCGTCACCCAGCCGATCGGGTTCTTCCTGCATACGCCGTGGCCGACGCGCGCCATCATGGAAGGGGTGCCGCATCATCGCGAACTGGTCGAGGCGATGCTGGCCTATGATTTGATCGGATTCCAGACCGAGGACGACCGTGAGAGTTTCCTCGGTTATGTTTCGTGCGATCTCGGTCTTGAGGTCGAAAACGGCGTCGTCACGTCGCGGCACCGCACATCGCGCATCGCGGTATTTCCGATCGGCATCGATCCCGAGAAATTCGCGGTGCAAGCCGCCAAGGCCATGTTGCATCCCGATGTGTCGCGGCTACGCCGAAGCCTGAATGGCGAGAAGCTGGCGATCGGCGTCGATCGGCTGGACTACTCCAAGGGGCTGATCAACCGCATCGATGCATTCGACCGCATGTGGACGTTGCAGCCGGCGCTGCGGCGGACGGTGTCCCTGCTGCAGATCGCAACGCCGTCGCGGGGCACGATCGAAGCTTACGGCAATCTGCAGAACGAACTTGCCAAGCTGGTGAGCGATGTCAACGGCCGTCACGGCGAAGTCGACTGGACCCCGATCCGCTATCTCAACAAGGGTTTTAGCCAGACCGTGCTGTCGGGGCTTTATCGCACCGCCCAGGTCGGCGTGGTGACGCCGCTGCATGACGGGATGAATCTCGTCGCCAAGGAATATGTCGCGGCACAAAATCCGGCCGATCCCGGCGTTCTGGTACTGTCGAAATTCGCCGGTGCTGCGAACGAACTGGACACCGCGCTGCTGGTCAATCCGCACGATATCGACGGCATGGCGCGGACCATCGCGGTCGCGCTCTCGATGCCCGTGACCGAGCGGCGCATGCGCTGGGAAGCGATGATGACAAAACTTCGCGGCGGCACGATCCAGCAATGGTTTGCCGATTTCGTCGAGGCGCTGCAGGAGACCCATCTCGATAAGACCGAGCCCCAGCCGCTGATGACTGAGGCGCCGCCGGCCCTGGTTCCGCTACGCTCGGTCAACACTGGCGGCGCGCGGTATCATTGATACGACGCTAGAGCCCCGTTTCGATAGAATCGAAACGAGGCTCTACATTTTTAATTTTAATTTGACGCGTTCTCTTGAAGCGAACGGGTTTCCACCCCGGATCAAGTCCGGGGCAGGCTTTCGCTTGAAAACGCTCTAGTAGCAATACGACACGCCATCGAGAACGGCACAGCGCGCCTTGTTCGGCGCGCTCGGATTCTCCATCGGCACCATGCCTTTGCCGTTGCCTACGAATACGCCCGGTCCGACGGTCACAGACGATTTGTTGCCGATGATGACGCTCGGATGCGGCGATGCCAGGCTCGACCGCGTGCCGTCCGCCCAGATGATCGCATCGCCGGACCAGACGCCACGCCGGCCGTCATCGCAACTGACGTCGACGCCTTGACGCGTGCAGGCCTGCGCCAGCGCCGGCCCGGCATAGCCCGCGGCGATTGTGGACATGAGAATCGAGACCACAAGCGCCCGATCGATGGTCATGCCGCTCTCCGTTGGTTGGGTTGTCGCTATCGTCAATCTTCGCCTGTAACCGGTTTTCGGCTCAAGGCTTTTAAATGCGCAGGCCGGCCGCTGGGAAGAGGCGTTAAATTATCAAGACTATTCAATCGGTTGGGGAAATAGCCCGCTTCGCGGGCCGCGCTCCCTTGCAAAAGTCGCCGGGCCCCTTCAAGACAGGCGATCCGGAGAGATGGCCGAGTGGCTTAAGGCGCACGCTTGGAAAGCGTGTGTGCGGGAAACCGTACCGTGGGTTCGAATCCCACTCTCTCCGCCAAGCTTACAATGAAATCAATATGTTAGTGCGGGTATTTGGATAAAACCCCCGGCGATAACCCGGCCGCGACTCTTGGAAGATAGCGCCAGCGGTGCAAATGCTGGTGTTCCGGCCCTGGCCCTTGCCTGGCCACGGCCGGCCGAACACGCATGGGCGGGCCGGTTCTGGGCCGACCAGGCGGCTTGTGGTGGGTGTGGTAGCCACTGGGGGGATACGCGGCACTGGCGCCAAGGCGCACATACGGTTCACCTGCTATACTGGTGACGAAGGATTCAAAACCGATGTCCGACCAGAACGACCGCCACGACCGCAAACCGAATTTGCGCGCTGTCTCCGGCGTAATGATCACGCTGGCGTCCGCATTCTCACCGTCAGCATTTGACGATGAGCCTGCGCAAGAGCTGGTGCCGCAATTGCTGCCTCCGCCGACTGTTGCGGTGTCATCAGCACCCACTGTGCGGGGCAGCTCGATAGCGTATCGGACTTGACAACTCACTCGCCCCCGCTGACTCGGACCGAGTTGCGAACGGCGGCATCACCGCGTCCGATCCTGTCCCAGTCTTTAAAACGTTCTTTGGAATAGTAGTCCCACGGCAGCCAGAAGGCTTGTGGAGCACCTTCGTCCTGAACCGTCCCTCTCTTAACCTCGCCGGGAGTCAATACGAAGCATTCCGGGTTTTCATTTTCGGCAATGTTGCCGACGTTGGTAACGATGATCCACCAATCGCCGAGAAAATGCGGACGCAAGCCGAGGGGCACTGCGTTCCTCCCCCTCGACAGTGTTTTAATTTGGAGTCCTAAGAATTTGCGGGCGCTCGCGTCGTAAGCCAAAAGGTCAATGCCGCGCGCATTCCTGGACGTGGGCATCACGTTCCAGCCTCGTCGCGAAAGCTGGTAGGCTACAAAATACATTCCAGTATTTCCAGTTATCAGATTGTTGCGCTTTTGCTTCGTGGTCCGGTTGGCCATGATTCTCACCCCCTAGGTGCCCCTCGTCCACATCATGCCTATGCGCGCGAATATCGTCGGCCCATCATGTTCGGCAACCAGCAGCAGCGCCTCCATTGCGGCCAACCATTCTTCGGCGTCGTGTTCGGCCTTCGGCGGCTTGGTGATGTAGCGCGCGGCGTCGCGGAGTGTGACTAGCTTTTTTCTACCCGGCAATTCGATTGGATCGAAAAATCGTTGATCCCACGATACCAAATCCGCTTCTCGAGGTGGACAGGCCCGCCGCACCATGTTGCAACGCGAACCATGTCTGAGATTACGCCATTAGCAGACATGTGGTGGACATCCCAAAATCGACGCTAAGGACCCATAGCAGACGTTCCTCTGCTCGATAGCCTGTGCTTCCCGAGGAGCTGGAGGTAATCTTTGTTGCATCGCATGACTGCGAAAGGCGGCCGAAGCAGCGGTTGTACCGCGGATGAGGCTTTCATTTATTGATGCGGACGCTTGATGGTGACAGCGGTCCTTTGGCCTCCACCAAGAGGTCATCAGCAGGCTCGATGAAGAAGGCCATCGGAACGCTCGAAATATGCCTCTCCGAGCTCGACATCAGAAGAAGGCGATTGACGGTGTTGTCCTGCATTCCGGCCGGAGGGAAGACGCACGAGATGCGCCCCTCCTTCACGGGCACGCCCGACTTTTTGAATCCGGCCTGCGCCGCGGCATGCGCTTTGGCGAACCGGCTGACCAATTGCGCCTCGCGATTGGGTCTCGCCCCGCGCTCTTCGAGATTGGAAAGATACTTGAAGAGGTCTCGAAGCAAATCCGGGTAGCCCGCGCCGGTCTTGCTCAAGGCCGCGGCCACAACGTCCGTCGCGCTCTGCGGGAACGCGAATTTCGAGCGCTCGATGTCGGTCACGAGCGGGGCGAGACCGGGAGTCGCGGCCTTGTACCGCCGCCGGATGGCGCCCCGGACCTCGCTCCAGCGGAACGGGCTATCCGTGACGATGCAGGCTCCCGTTGCCTGGGCCAAATACATCGTCATCTCGAAATTCGGTACGAGCTTGAACATACTCATCTGCCCGCCGCCTTTCCCGCCTTCCATTGAGCCTTCCTGTAGCACGGCCAGCGGATCATCCTCCCGCATCCGCACGCTGGCGCGCATGACCGCCTCGACCTCCTCCTCACAGAGGTCCGGCTTGAGCTTGCGGAGCTGCCTGCGCATCGCGTCAGGCGGCATCAGCATGATGCCGCGCCGGTTGTCCTCTTCTATCGTCTTTTGCAGGCGGGGGTCATCCTTCGGATCGAACCGCGGAGCTCGAGCTCGTGCCATGCTCATCATCTGCTCGCGAAGATGGAAGTCGAAGTCGCAGGGGTCCGGTATGAGGTTGATTAAGCCGAGATCGACGAGCGGCATGACGTTCAGGAAGAACAAAATCGTCTTCAGGAACTCCTGCCGATAGGACTTCGGGTTGCCGGTCGGGCTCATCTCCTTTTTCATTATTCCGGGGTGGACGAACGGGTGCGCCACGATCAGCTCGCCGAAGTACAGGGGAGCCGCCAAGGCGAAGTCCGTGATCGACGACGGGTGGATGGACCCAGTGTAGATGGCGCGAGCCTCGCCGTCGGGCTTGGGCAGCAGCGCGAGCAGATCGGCTCGAGCGGCCACAGCGCTTCGTAAAGATTGTAAATCTTGCCGATCTTCTCGTCGGTCAGCTCGCGGCGGATCTGCACCCAGTCCTTCCCGGACTCGAGCTCCAGCACGTTCACGATGGCGTTCTGGAGCATCAGGTTGCGCTCGCGGATGCTCTTCTCGTTCCAGGCAGGGCGCAGCGCCTCCGACTTGGACTGGCAGCACTCTTTGAAAGATTTCCCGCGCCCGCATCCGCAGTAGTTGCCCGGTCGCAACGGCTTGTCCGGCGGCCTCTTGATCAGGAACTCCCGCGGCTTCTCGGTCCTGCCGAACTCATCCTGGTAGTGGACATCGCCGCTCTCGTACTTAACGAATATCTCGCCGCCGAACTCGAGCAGGCCGAGCTCCGGCGGCATCAGCGTTTTCTGGAGCTCGCTCCACGACTGCGTCACGATCCTTTCCGGGTACAGCCATTCCTTGCGCCCGCCGCCGATATAGCGGCGCGCGCGCTTCTTGACGATGAAGTTGATTTCCGCGACTTCCTGCGCGGTGAGCTTCCGCTCGCGGATAAACGAGTCGATCTTGGTTATGGACTGCCGGTAGTTGCGCGCAAAGGTCTTCTTCTGAAGCGGGCCGATGCTCGGGTCCTTCGCGTACTCCAGGTTCGTGAGGATCAGGCAGTGGTCGCGGTCCATCGGGTAAAGCGTCTGCGAACCCCGCAGTGCTATTCCGGGATCAAGCGGGTACGCGCACGCGCCATCCGCGGGAGGGACCGCATGGTTGTAGATCGTCACGGGATGGTCGCTCGTAATGAACTTCACGTCGGAGCCTTCGGCAGAGACAATCTCGCGCACGCCGCCAACCCAGATCGCGCAGTGCAGCATGCGGATGCCCTGCATCTCGAACATCAGCTCGTTCTGCGTGAGGGCGGGATATTGGGCCTTGAGCCAGTCCAAGCCCTTCGGCGTGCGGATTTTCTGGATATCGAGAAACTCGAAGAAGTCTTGGAAATGATCATGCCATTCGCGCATGTCCGTGCCTATGAAGGCGCGTATGGCTTGCGAGCCCCTGGTGTCGACATCGCCGAATAGGCGGCGCTCAATCTCATCGTTGACGGACGTTCCGAAGAAGGTTGAATACAAGTCCTTCTGGCGAAATGCCAATGAGGTCGGCGTATCGTCCCACGCGCCCCTTTGGGTAATCACGCGGCCGTCTGCTAGGACCTGCCGATCAGGTGTCATGTCGACGTAGGCTAGCGACGAGCGCCCAGGCTCAAAGAACCCCTCTTGGTACCATTGTGGGACGTAGTGGTTGTTTCTCGTGACCGACATCGCAGCGACTCATTCAACATTGCGACACCCCATTACCTGACTTCCGTCACTATTGTCGACGATCGCATCTTCTCAACCGAGCGGATACTCGCGCTCGGACGGGCTGAACGGCTAAGGCCGACGTGGTCCCGAACCTCCCGCTATTTCTGCTTCTGGCACGAAACGGACCAGCCGGGCCGGTCTACCGATGTCCGTTGATTGGGGCAGACCGGAAGTGGCCGGGGGCGCGTCGAACCGACGCGATTGACCCTTAGCGGACTCGGGTTGGTAGAATTCGCGATGTTCCCCAAGGCATTTCCGAAGTTCAATGGCTATAATGCGGGCACCGAGCGGAGAGCGAAAATGAGGCGGCGGGATTTTGTCGCAGGTTTGACAGCCTATACGGCTGTTTTGGGCGCGACGCACGCACAGGCCCTTATCCGGCGCGTGGGCGTACTGATCACGGGCAGCTTTTCGACGCAAAACATTTTCGATATGGCCATGCGAGAGCTTGGCTGGCATCCCGGACAAGACGTCCAGATCGACTACCGGTTGACCAACGGCGACGAGGACAGCTCGCGCGCTGATGCCCGGGAATTGATCTCGCTCAATCCCAATGTGCTGTTCGCCGTGACCAACACTTCAATGGCGGCCCTGTACGTAGAAGAGACCAATATCCCGACGGTATTCGCGATGGTGAGCGACCCGGTGGGGATGCACTATGTCGACAGTTTTGCGAAACCCGGCCGTAACATCACCGGCTTTACAGGGTTTGAACCTTCATTGGGGAGCAAATGGGTTTCGGTCCTGAAAGAGATCGCACCCAACGTGGAGCACATAGGTCTGGTCTATGATCCCGAGCCCGGAAACAATTCGTCTTCATTTCGAAAAGCCATCGACGAAGACGTAAACAATCTGCACATTCTTTCGATCGAAACACCAGTCGGGGACAGTTCCGATATCGAGCGATTGATTGTATCGGTCAGCCAGAAATCTAACGGCGGCCTGATCTTTCTGCCTGACGCGTTTACTTTCGCCCGACGAGACCAAATCGTTCCCTTGGTAAATCGATGTCGGCTGCCGGCAATTTATCCCCTCCGCTCATATTGCGCAGCGGGCGGTCTGCTCTCGTACGGAGTCGATATTAAGAAGGTCGTGCGCGGCGCTGCATCCTACGTCGACCGAATATTGAGAGGGACCCATCCAGCCGATCTTCCTGTTCAAGCCCCCACGGAGTTCGAATTGGTGATTAACCAGCCATCGGCCAAAGAATTGGGCTTGCAGGTCCCAGCGATGCTTCTCGCCCGCGCCGACGAGGTGATCGAGTGAAGCGACGACTTCCGAATTGGCACTGAACGGACCAACCGTGCCGGTCTGGCGATGTCCGTTGTTCGGGGAAGACCGGAAGTCGCGTTTCGGGGCTGTCAGGACCGCTGTTGACCCATAAGAGACATGCAATGAGCAGCTGCTGCGATCACCTCGTCGGCGCGGGCGACCGCGTTGATCACTCCGGCAGTCCGGCTTCTCGGAGAGCCTGGGAGAACTTCTGCCCCCAGATACGAAAACGCGGACTATAAGACGACAACGGTGCCA
>Ga0209890_10000462_pt1 | contig 18887 bp, 16 predicted proteins | sample OrgsoiDNA2013049_FD_185799 | JGI IMG/M metagenome (GOLD analysis project Ga0209890, IMG submission 185799) | Permafrost soil microbial communities from the Arctic, to analyse light accelerated degradation of dissolved organic matter (DOM) -... | ecosystem: Environmental > Terrestrial > Soil >...
TGAGCCTTCTCTTCCCGTCGGAAATGCGTGCGAAACAATTGCAACGGATCTGCAGTCTTATGTGCAGTGCCCTATCTCCGTCGAAGGCTAAAGGGGGCTTCCGAGCAGCAGTTAGCCCGAAGACTGCCGATTGTCATCCGCATTGAGGTGGGAACTTGCTTCGAGGTGGGATGTTCTTGCTGCTCCCTGATTTTGGGCGGTCAAGTTGAATATTTTTGCAGGGTGCGGGTTTGACCCTCCGCTTGCCAGCCCGTAAACTGAATGGGTTCTCCGCCTATCTTCAATAGTGGCAATCGAGTGGCCATCCTTGCGGGAGGGATTCCTGAGTCGTTTCCTGGGTAGTGGGCTTCGAGGTTTGATGGTGGCGGCCTTGGTAGGGCTGCTGGCGCCGTTGTGTCTGGCGGACAACAATAATCCGATCACGCTGGATACGAGCGAGACGATGTTCGCCGTGCTGACGGCGATGAATACCTGCGGGTACAACGTCAACCTGAATATTTCCGACGCGCAGCGGCTCAACATCCGGGCTGAGGTGGAGAAGAACCTCAAGAACTCGGAAGAGGCGCAGACCACGATGACCGCGATGTGCGACTGGTACCTGGCGCACAAGGGGAAGGATCCGGCGCACGACCTGTCGCAATATGTTTCGCTGGCGCTGTATTTGCAGGGGCCTCCGCATTTTTTGCCGCGAGTCAAGGAGGACGACATGCCTCCGGATGCGGTGCCGATTGCGGCGTTTGGAGCGGTGCTGGAGCGGTTCTATGACAAGTCCGGGTTGCACGCGATCTGGGAACGGCACCGGCCGAACTATGCTGCGCTGGTGGAGCGGTACCACGTGCCATTGGCGAAGATGGTGTTCGACACGGATATCTACCTGAAAATGCAGTCCGGGGGATTTCTGGGGCGTACGTTCACGGTTTATCTGGACTTCATGGGCGATCCGAACGAGGCCAACGCCCGCAACTACGGAACGGATTACGAAGTAGTGGTGTTCCCGTCGCCGGACCCGAGTTCAACCGATCCGCTGAAGATGCCGCAGATCCGGCATGCCTACCTGCACTACCTGCTGGATCCGCTGGCGGACAAACATTTCAGTTCGATCAAGCGGATTGAACCGCTGCTGCAGTCGGTGAAGCGGGCGCCGCTGGAAGAGAGTTTCAAGACTGACATTTCGCTGCTGGTGACCGAGTGCCTGGTGCGGGCAATTGAGATTCGCACCACCGGGACCAAGCAGACGGCGGAGGCGATGCGCCTGCAGGCAGTGGATGACGCGGTGAAGCAGGGATACATCCTGACAAAGTATTTCTATACCGCGCTGCTGGCGTTCGAAAAAGATCCGGCGGGACTGCGGGTGGCGTACACGGACATCCTCGAGAAGATCGACTTGAAGGCGCAGGAGAGGGCGGCGAACGAGGTGCAGTATGTGCGGGTGTCGGCCCCGGAGCTGGTGCAACTGTCGCGGATGGAGGACCGGCGGATCCTGTCGACGGCCGATAAGCGGCTGGCGGCGGGCGATCCGAAGGGCGCGCAGGAGTTGGCGCAGCAGGCGCTGGACAAGAAGATCGGGGATCCGGGGCGGGCGCAGTTCATCCTGGCGCAGGCGGCGGTGATGAGCAAGAACCGGGAAGTGGCCCTGGAGAACTTCCAGAAGGCGATTCAGGAGACGAAAGATCCCAAGGTGGTGGCGTGGTCGCACGTGTACATTGGCAGGATCCTGGATATGAAAGAGGACCGCGAGGCGGCTCTGGACGAGTACCGGGCGGCGTTGACGACGGGGGCGGAACTGCCGGAGGTGAAAGCGGCAGCGGAGCGCGGACTGCAACAGGCGTACGAGCCTCCGGCGAAGCCACAGCAGTGAGCTCTCAGCTATCAGCTGTCAGTAAAACGGCGTTGCTGCGATAAAATGCAGGGTTGCAGAGTTCGCGGGCGATTTGAAATCAGAAAAGTTTGGGGTTGAGGAGAAAGCATGAAGCGAGCAGCGATGATGGTCGCAGTGCTGGGAATGTGCGCCTTGAGTTTCGGGCAAGGCAATAGCAAGCCGGCAGCGCAGAATCCGCCGGCCGGGCAGGCTGCAGGACAACCGGCGGCACCGGCTGGGAAGCGTCCCCCGGCGGCTAAAACGCAGCCGGAGTTCGAGGCGTACAAGGCCGCCGTTGCACAGACGGACGCGGCGGCGCTGGAAAAAGCTGCGGACGACTTCGCGACGAAATTTCCTGACAGCGAGTTGCGTGGAACGCTATACACGGCGGCCATGCAGCGATATCAGCAGTCCAACAATGCCGACAAGATGATGGGAACGGCCAGGAAAGTTCTGGCGATTGACGCGGACGATCCGGCGGCGCTGGTCGGAGTGGCGCAAGCTTTGGCGGAGCAAACGCGCGACACGGATCTGGACAAGGATCAAAAGATCGCGGAATCCAAGAAGGACGCGGAACGCGCGCTGGTGACGGTGGACACGGACCTTCCAACCTCGGGATATCCTCCAGAGCAGCTGAGCGCGGTCAAGAACTATTTGCGGTCCGAGGCGTATTACATCCTGGGCACTCTGTCGTTCAAGGCCAGTAGTTGGGCGGAAGCGGAAACCAATCTGCGGAAATCGATTGACGCCTTGCCGCAACAGCCGGACACAGTCGCGGTATTCCGGCTGGCGGTCGCGCTCGACATGCAGAACAAAATTCCGGAAGCGATGAAATACGCAGATCAGGCGGTGGAACTGACCAAGGACCGGCCGGACTCCGGTGTGGGTAAGGCAGCGCGCGATGAGAAGGACCGGCTGACGAAGCTGAGTGGTGGCACGGCTCCGGGACAGACTGCGGCGCCGAAGAACTAGTTGCGACTGGGGCGCTCGAACAAGGGCGAGCGGTGCTCGCCAGACACTCGAGAGCCTGCCCCTACATATCTTCGCCGCCGGACGGAAGAGCGGTTGTCCCCACCTATGAAAGAACGGGAAATCACGGCGCTGGAAGAGGGGCTGGGCTACCATTTCCGGCGCCGGGCCGTCATTGAACAAGCTGTCACGCACAGTTCGCAAGCGCGGGAACAGGAAGCGCAACAGGCGGGCGAAAGCAAGTACAAAGTCAGCGACAACGAGCAATTGGAATTCCTTGGTGATGCGGTGTTGGCGCTGGTGACGAGCGAAGAATTGTTCCAGCGCTTCCCGCAGTTTCGGGAGGGTGAACTTTCGAAGCTGCGAGCGCATCTGGTCAGCGAACGGCATTTGATCCAGGTGGCGCAGCAACTGGAACTGGGCCACTACCTGCGACTGGGTCGCGGCGAGGAAAAGAGCGGTGGGCGGGGCAAGACGGCCTTGCTGGTGGACGCGCTGGAGGCAATTCTGGCGGCGATTTATCTGGATGGCGGGCTTGAGGTGGCACGGGAGTTTGTTCTGCGCAACGTGATTGCTCCGGAACTGGAGCGGATGGAGCGCGGAGGCGGCACGCTGCCGGTTACGGATTTCAAGTCAGCTTTGCAGGAAGCGGTGCAGAGCCTGGGCCTGCCGCAGCCCGCGTATGTGCTGGTGGAGGAAGCAGGGCCGGAGCACAGCAAGACATTCACGGTGGAGGCCCGTCTGCACGCGAAGAACGGCAAGGACGCGGACTTTGTGGGACGCGCACAGGGTTCGACAAAGAAAACCGCGGAGCAGGACGCGGCGCGGCAACTGCTGACGTTCCTGGCTTCCCGACCGAAAGCGGCGGAGCCGAAAGTGGCGGCGCGGGCCTTTCATCCGGTGGATAAGTAGATTTCAATGGATTTGCCAAACCAGCCTGTTGTTGCGCCACCGCCGCCCGTCGCCCCGCCGGATTTACCTATTCCTCCGCCCAGCATTCCGGCACCTGCTCCCCACAACCCTGTTGTTACTACTCTGGGCAGCGACGTGATCGGCTCGCTGCAGTCGTTGATGGGGACCGTGGTGATCGCGATCTTCGTGATCACATTTATTGTGCAGGCATTCCAGATTCCCTCGGAGTCGATGGAGAATACGCTGCTGGTCGGGGACTACCTGCTGGTGAATAAGCTCTGCTATGGCGGACCGGGGCCGGGCGATCCTCTGATGCCGTATCAGAAGATCGCGCGTGGCGACATCATTGTGTTTCATTACCCGGTGGATCCGCAGCAGCATTTTGTGAAGCGCGTGATCGGTGTGCCGGGAGATCACTTGCGGATGGTGAACAAGAAGGTTCTGATCAACGGCAAACCTCTCGACGAACCGTACGTCCGGTTCCTGGAGCCGCCGAATAATCTGTTCCGTGATAATTTTCCGCGTACGGATATCGTTGCCCAACGGCTAGAGGGGGATTGGTGGCTGCAAATGAAGAAGCTGGTGGTCGACGGCCAGCTGATTATTCCGGAAGGCCATTACTTCGTGCTGGGCGACAACCGCGACAACAGCGATGACAGCCGCTATTGGGGGTTCGTGCCGCGGGAAAACATTATCGGCAGGCCGCTGGTGATCTACTGGTCGGTGCGGGATTGGGACCGGAATCCCTCGGCTTCGATGACTGGCCGGCTGCATCATCTGGCGTACGCGGTGACGCACATCTTTGAGATCACGCGCTGGAAACGGACACTGCGACTGGTACACTGAGTAGGCTCGGGATGTTCCTCAGGGGCTGAAGCCCGCGAGTTTTTTGCGGTGCTAGCGGCACGGCTGAAGTCGTGCCCTTCCCAAAACCTTTAAGGAATCGGATCCTAAGCAATTTAGAGGATCGGGTCGAGAATCAATTACGAGACTGGACCGAGAACAATTTACGAGACCAGATTAAGCGGCAAGTTTTGAGCCGACACGGAAACATAACAGTGGCGAAGAAAGAAATGGTCGCAGAAGAGAACGTCGCGGAAGAGAAGCCGAAGGAAACTACGGTCGAGTTTCTCTCGTCGCTGGCGGCGGTGCTGGTGACCGGGCTGTTCATCATCACGTTTGTGGTGCAGGCGTTTGAGATTCCATCGAGTTCGATGGAGAAGACTCTGCTGATCGGCGACCATGTTTTCGTGAACCGCATCCAGTTTGCACCCAAGACGTCTTTTGTAGGGCCGCTGCTTCCCTACCGGGACGTGCACTTCCGCGACATCGTGGTATTTTTGTCGCCGGAGACGCCGGGACTTTATGTCGTCAAGCGCATCATCGGAGTTCCGGGAGACCGGATACACCTGCGGAACGGGGTGGTGTATCGCAACGGCGTTGCACTCGAGGAGCCGTACGTGGACCACGACGACGACAGGATGGACCCTTACCGCAACAATTTTCCGGCAGTACCGCCCCCCCCGGATGACCTCAACATATGGAGCAACTGGGCGGTGGATCTGCCTTCCTATATACAGGGAGACGACATCCTGGTGCCGCCGGGTCACTACTTTGGGATGGGCGACCACCGCGGCGTGAGCCTGGATAGCCGATATTGGGGATTTATCCCGAAAGAGAATGTCGTCGGTCGGCCGATGTTCATCTACTGGTCATTCGAGACTCCCGACGGCCAGTATCTCAAGACGGACTGGAGTGATCGTATTCTGTTTCTGGGCAAGACGGTCCTGCACTTTTTCGATGAGACACGCTGGAGGCGGACGCTCCAGTTCGTAAGATGAGGCCCCTCGAAACTCCAGTAAGGGCGCGGTGAAGCTCTTCTCCTCCAAGCGGCGAATCGCAGCGGTGGCAGCATTGATCGTGCTGATGCTGTTTCTTCTACGGCCGGGCGCTTCCCGTTTGAAATCGCGGATTGTTTCCTCCATCAGTTCGGCAGTCGGCCGGCCGGTGGAGATTGGCTCGGTTCACATCCGGCTGCTGCCGCGGCCGGGATTCGACCTGGAAAATCTGGTGGTGTACGACGATCCGGCGTTCGGCGCGGAGCCGATGCTGCGGGCGAGCGAGGTGACGGCGAACCTGCGCCTGACGTCGCTGGTGCGCGGGAGGCTGGAAATCTCGCGACTGGATCTGACCGAGCCCAGCCTGAATATCGTTCACATGGACGGCGGGCGCTGGAACTTGGGGGCGCTGCTGGAGCGGACGGCGCACACCCCGCTGGCGCCGACGGGGAAAGCGAAGTTGGAACCGCGTCCGGGATTTCCCTACATTCAAGCCACTTCGGCGCGGATCAATTTCAAGAACGGTCCGGAAAAAAAACCGTATGCTCTGACCAATGCGGACTTCTCTCTGTGGCAGGATTCGGAGAATAGCTGGGGCGTACGGTTGAAGGCCCAGCCGCTTCGCACCGATCTGAATCTGAACGACACGGGGCTGCTGCAGGTGAATGGCACGTGGCAGCGTGCCGAGACACTGCGCGATACTCCGCTGCAGTTCAAGTTGGAGTGGAACCGCGCGCAACTCGGGCAGTTCACGAAATTCTTTACGGGAAACGATCAGGGCTGGCGGGGAGAGGTGCTGCTGGATGTGACGCTGGAGGGAACTCCGGCGAAGCTGCAGATTTCGAGCAGTGGCTCGATTCAGGATTTTCGGCGTTATGACATTACGAACGGCAGAGCTCTGGTTCTGGCGGGCCACTGCGACGGGGAATACAGTTCGTCCAATCACGCATTTCACGGGCTTTTATGCAGCGCTCCGGTGGAGAGCGGGCTGATTTCGCTGAAGGGGGACTTGGGGCTTCCGGGAAGTAACACCTATGGGCTGGTGCTGACAGCGGAAAACGTGCCCGCGAGTGCGGCGGCGGTTCTGCTCCAGAGGGTGAAAAAAAATCTTCCCGAGGATCTGGTGGCGAGCGGAACAGTCGGCGGGAGTCTGAGCATCGAACGGAGCGCCGGGGCCGCGTCGACTCTTCAAATGGATGGACGAGGGGAAATCGCCGACTTTCGTCTAGCGTCGGCGGCGAGCATTGCAGAGATTGGGCCGGAGACAGTTCCCTTCCGGCTGACGGGCAGCGATTCGTCGGAGAGTGCCGCGGCGCGAAGACAGACGATGCACAACAGCGCACCGGGCATGCGATTTCCGAATGGTCCGCGGGTTGAGTTTGGACCGTTCCGGGTTGCGATTGGACGCACAGCGGATCCGACGGCCCGGGGATGGGTCAACCGCGGCGGTTACAGCATTGATGTCTCGGGAGAAGCGGACATCTCGAAGGCTCTGCGGGTGGCGCGCATGTTCGGAATCGCGGCATTGCAACCGGCTACCACAGAAGGCACGGCGCAGGTTGACCTGCAAATCGCGGGAGCATGGGCGGGGCGGGCTACGGGGACGGCCTCGAGTTTTATGGGACCGAAAGCGACCGGAGCGGCAAGACTGAAGAACGTTCGCATCGCGTTTCGTGGCGTGGGCGGGCCGGTGGAGATTGCGTCTGCGGACATGCAGCTTTTGCCGGACGAAATCCGCATCGGAAAGCTGAACGCGAAGGTGGGCGACACGTCGTGGACGGGATCGCTGGAGATGCCGCGCGGTTGCGGAACTCCCGGGGCATGCCGGGTGCATTTCATTTTGAATGCGAATCGGATTGTACTCGGCGAACTGAGTGAATGGATAAGCCCAAGCCCGAAGGATCGGCCGTGGTATCGAGTTCTGGAATCGAGCGCGCCGGGGGGGCCGTCGTTCCTCACGAGTGTGCGGGCGTCCGGGCAGGTAACCACAGACCGTTTGCAGGTCCAGAGGCTGGAGGCAAGGCGGGTTTCCGCGAAGGTGAACCTCGATAGCGGGAAATTGCAGATCTCGGAGTTGAGCGCGGATTTTCTAGGTGGCAGGCATCGAGGGCAATGGCGGGCGGACTTCAGCGTGAAGCCGGCGGTTTGCAACGGCAGCGGAAGCCTAATCGGAGTTTCGCTTGCAAGCGTTGCGGATTCGATCAAGGTTGAGGGAATCGCGGGCACAGCAAGCACGAGCTACGCGTTGCAGGGATTGTGTCCCGCGGAGTTCTGGGCCTCGGCTGAAGGAACACTACAGTTTAACGTGATGGATGGGACCCTGCCGCATATTTCCCTCGGCGAGGATGCGGGGGGGCTGAAGATCACGCGTCTTGCGGGCCAGGCGCGGTTGAGCGCAGGCAAGATCGAAATGAAAGATGCCAAACTGGATTCAGCAGGGGGAAACTTTCAGGTGAACGGGACAGCTTCGTTGAAAGGCGAACTCGATCTCAGGCTGGCGAGGACTGCGAATGGCGCCGTGGCCCGAGGGTACACGATCTCCGGGACATTGGCGGAGCCGCGGGTGATTCGGCTGGCCGGGCCGGAAACCCAAGCACGCCTGAAACCGTAGGTTTTTTTGAACTTTCCTTCGGTCTACTCGAAATGATAGTATGAATCATATGAGGCACGCTAAGAGCTTTACGATTAGCGACGAGATATTAGCCGAGATCGCAAGCACGAAGGACACGGGGTCGGCCAGCGAACGCGTCAATGAACTCCTGAAGCGAGCCCTCGAACTGGAGCGCCGCGAACGCCTGGAACTGGAGGCTGCCGAATTCTTCGCGAACGACAGTACAGATTCCGTTCGCGAGAGGGCTGCATACCAGAAAGCCTCGAAAGAGGCACTGTCCCGAGGGTGAAGCATGCCGAAAGTTCCGGCTGGGTGGTACCCAAGGCGGGGCGAGGTCTACTGGTTGCGCCTCGACAAGAACCGTCCGGCCGTGATTATTTCGAATGACGCACTGAACCGGCACGCCTTGGATGTCTGCGTCGTACCGATCACCTCGGTTCATCACGGACGATTCGTATTGCGAGTCGCCGTTGGAGCAGGTGACGGCGGACTCGCCCGCGACTCATGGGCAAAGTGCGATCAGGTTACGACCATGGACAAACAAGTCGTAGTCTATCCTCCCCTGGGTCGGCTGTCCCCTGCGACGCTCCGGCGAATCGAAGACGGGATCCGCTTGGCCCTTGAGCTTTCCTGAACTTGATGGTGCGGCAGTTCCTACGGTACATATCCTGGGCCGCGCAACACTTTGCCGGGAAGAGCGCTCGTCATCTTTCCTTGATCGATCACTGGCACGCCGTTGACCAGCACGTACTCCATTCCTTCTGAAAGCTGATTTGGATTGTCGAAGGTGGCGCGATCCCGCACTGTGGCGGGGTCGAAGACCACAACGTCGGCCCACATTCCCGCTTTGAGAACGCCGCGATCGGTCAGGCGCATGCGCTGCGCGGGCAGCGCAGAGAATTTGCGGATGGCATCTTCGAGGGTCAGGACCTTTTCTTCGCGAACATACTTGGCCAGTATGCGCGGGAACGTTCCGTAGGCGCGCGGGTGAGGATGCGCCTGGCCCAGAATTCCTTCCGGCGAGGTGCCTTCGGAATCGTTGTCGATGGCGACCCATGGCTGTTGCAGCGCCAGGGTCACATCGGGTTGCGACATTCCGAACACGGCGACTCCGGCCGAGGGATCCTGAATGAGAAAGTCGAAGAGCGCGTCCATCGGGTCTTTATTCCAGAGCTTTGCGATTTCTGAGAGGCGCTTGCCTTGCATGGGGAGCAAGGTGGGATTCTCGACTGCGCCGATCATGATGGCGTCAGGGCCGGGGATCTCCTGCCACTCATTGTCCCAGTCTTTGGACGGAGTGAGCATGTCCTTGCGAATTTTTTCGCGCGTGGCGGGTTCTTTCAGACGCTCCACGAGTTTTGCGGTGCCGCCATCGTGCGCCCAAGGCGGGACAAAGGCAGAGAAATCGTTGTACCAGGCGGTGTAGGCGTAGGTGTCCGCAGATACGTCGGCTCCGGCGGCGCGAGCGGCGTTGATCTTGGCGACGACTTCCGGCATGCGTCCCCAGTTGCTCTTGCCGGCAACCTTGATGTGCCAAATCTCCACGGGAATGTGGGCCTCGCGGCCGATGCGGAGGGCTTCGTCAATCGCTTCGAGGACGGAGTTGCTTTCGTCGCGCATGTGGGTAGAGTAGATGCCGCCGGACTTGCCGGCTTCCGTGGCGAGCGCGATCAGTTCGTCCGTCTTGGCGTAGGGCGCGGGGGCGTATTCGAGCGAAGTGGAGACGCCAACGGCGCCGTCTTTCATGGCTTCGCGGACCAGTGTTCGCATTTGGTCGAGTTGCGTGGGGGTGGGTTGCTTATCGTCGTCGCCGAGCACCATGCGGCGCACTTGCGTGGCGCCAACATAGCTCGCGAGGTTGATGCCTGTGCCCTGCTTTTCCAGGCGCGCGAAATATTGACGGAAGGTGCGCCAGTCAGGCGTGATCTTGTAATGCTCGTAGCCGCTGCGGTCGGATTGGATGATGGCGTCATTGAGTGGGGCGATGGAATTGCCTTCGCCGGTGACTTCAGAAGTGATGCCCTGGTAGATCTTTGAAGGCAGGCGCGGGTCGACGAGGATCGTGAGTTCGGATTGACCAAGCATGTCGATGAACCCGGGAGCGACGACCTTGCCGGCGGCGTCAATGGTGCGCTTACGCGGTGCCGCGGTTAGATTGCCGATGGCGGCGATTCTCCCATCACGGATGCCTACGTCTCCCGAGTACCAGGGCGAGCCGGTGCCGTCGACGATGTGGCCGCGGGCGATGACAAGGTCGAAGGCGGGGGTTTGGGTGAGCGCGAGCGAAGAGAGCAGCACAAATGCGAGGAATATGAGAATCTGGGTTGCGTTCGCCAAGGTGACCTTGATGTTCTTGTTCATCGTTCGTAGCCTCAGGGGCTGAAGCCCTAAAATCTGCTTACTCTTTACGCGGCCCTGAAGGGCCGCTCTTCCACGTTGCGGCGCTGGCTGCGGCGGCTCCAAGAGCGACCCACACTCCCAACGCCAGCCATTCATAGACGGTGAAATGGCCGGGGATCCGCGGGATCAGTTTCATCAGGGCCATGGTGATGCCGACTGCCAGGCCGAACCACGCGACGACGCGTTCCAGGATCGACAGCGTTAGAATGTCGGGCTTGGCGCTTGCGATGGCCAGGCATGCGGCGCAGGTTGCGGACCATCCGATGGCGCAGGCTACGGACCCGACCTCGGTGATGGGGACCAGGATCGCATCGCCTAACAGCATGCATGCGGCCGTGCCGAGTCCTACGCACAGAACCGCGGTTGATGGCGTCTGATGCTGTGCATGAATCGTCCCCACGCGCGAGTCGACCATGCCGCGGCGTCCCAGGGCAAAGAGCAAGCGGCTGGCGGCGACGAAATTCCCGTTGAAGCATTTGAAAAGCGACAGTAAGGCAGCGGCAAGGATGATGTTCACGATCCAGCGAGAACCCAATGCCCGCTGGAATGCCACGGCTGTCATGAATCTCTCGCCGGTGAGTTGGCGCCAGGGAGCGACGACTGCGACGGCCGCGACGATGCTGGCATAGAAAAGAATGCCGATGAAGATGGCCATCCAGATGGCGCGAAAGAAGCCTTGGGCACGGAAATCCGGGCTGGCCTCTTCCGCAGCCTTGCCTACTGATTCGAATCCCGTCATGAAATAGGGAACGATCTGAATTACCAGAAGAATCGAAATCAGCGGAGTGTGCGTGAATAGCGGCTGGATGTTGGCGGCTGATCCGCGGCTTACGCCCAGAGCTACGAAAATGACGAAGAGGGCGAGGGTGCCGAAGCTGGTCCAATTTTGAAAGGTAGCGCTGAGGCGGATGCCGCGATAGTTCAGCAACGTGAGCAGCGCGGTGAGTGTGAGGCCGATGACGAGGTGCGGGAGATACACCGGGCGGCCCGCGATGCGATAGAGTTCCATCGAATCGAGGCCGGGGACGATGTATCCGGCGATGCGGCCGACAGCCACGGCCTCCCAAGGGCACACGATGAAGTAGGCGAGCGTCATCATCCAGCCAGTGGCGAAGCTGATCGGGCGGGAAAAGACCGCTGCGGTGTAGGCGATCTCTCCGGCGGCGTCGGGCATGGCGACCACTAACTTCCCGTAGACCCATCCGATGGGAAGCAGGAGCGCGCCGCCGATCACGAAGCCGAGAAGAGCGCCGAGGGCGCCGCCGCGGAGGAGCCAGTCATCCATGATGACCAGCCAGCCGACACCCACCATGGTTCCCCAGCCGAGAGTGAAGTAGTCGGTGGCGCGGAGCTGGCGGGCGAGAGTGTTCACGAGTGGGCGCTGAGGCGAGCGGCGCGAATTATAAAGCATTTGGGTGCGCGTCGCCGCGCTGCGCCCAGCGGACAGCCGGGGGCGGCCGTCCCCACATCTCCCTCGTCTGGAAAGGCCTGCTCCCTGCGCGGAATGGGCTTTTCGCGTGTTAGTATCGAAATCAGCCCTGCATGACACTTCAACACCTGATCTGGACCGGCAGCCCTGCTGATGGGCCGAATTCTGCGGAGTGGGGCTTCATCGAATAAATGACATCTCCCGCCAAATCTCGCAAACGCGTGCTTAGTGGCATGCGCTCGACCGGAAAGTTGCATCTGGGCAACTACGTGGGCGCGCTGCAAAATTGGGTGCGCATGCAGGATGAGTACGAATGCTTTTTCTGCGTGGCCGACTGGCATGCACTGACTACGGATTATGCCGACACATCGCGGGTGAAGGAGAATTCTCTCGAAGTCACGTTGGACTGGCTGGCGGCGGGGCTTGATCCGGAGAAGTCGGTAATCTTTATCCAGTCGCATGTCCCGGCACATGCGGAGCTGCACTTGCTGTTTTCCATGATCACGCCGCTGGGATGGCTGGAACGCGTGCCGACGTACAAGGAGCAGCGCGAGAATATCAAGGACAAGGATTTGGGAACGTACGGGTTCTTGGGATATCCAGTGCTGCAGTCGGCGGACATTCTGATTTATAAGGCTGATTGCGTGCCGGTGGGCGAAGATCAGGTGGCGCACGTGGAACTGACGCGGGAGATTGCGCGGAGGTTCAATGGCTTTTACGGGACAGCCAAGGAAGTGTTTCCTGAACCGCAAGCGCTCTTGACTCCTGCGGCGAAGTTGCCGGGGACCGACGGGCGGAAGATGTCGAAGTCGTACGGGAACACGGTAATGCTGACCGATCCGGAACCCGTTGTCCGGCAGAAGCTGAAGACGATGGTGACGGATCCGGCGAGGGTGCGGCGGTCCGATCCAGGGAATCCGGACGTCTGTCCGGTCGGCGATCTGCACAAAATCTTCAGCGACAAGGAAACGATAGCCAAGGTAAATGAGGGCTGCCGGTCGGCGGGGATTGGCTGCATCGAGTGCAAAAGCTGGGCCGCCGATGCGCTGGTGAAGTTGCTGAATCCCATACAGGAGCGGCGCAAGAACTTCGAGGAGAATCCGCGGCTGGCGTGGGATATTCTGGAGGCGGGCACGGAGCGGGCGCGCAAGGCAGCGGGCGAAACGATGGGCGATGTGAGGGCGGCGATGGGCATGTCGCTGGGGTATGAGGGGCCGAAGTAGTGGGACAACTTTCCCACCCTGTCGCAACGAAAGTGACAAGGATGGGGCACCCGGTGGGAGCGAAATTGCATAGGTCCTTCGCTTCGCTCAGGATGACAAATTGGAACAAATGATGACGGAAGAAACAAAAATCGTTTCTCGCGATGACGCGCCACCGGTGCCGCCCTCAATCGTTGCATCTGCCGCGAAGGCTGGCAAGGACGCGGCGAAGAAGGAAGAAAGCGATTCGCCGTTTGCGGTCGCGGTGACCGATGTTTACGAAGGGCCGCTTGATCTGCTGCTGGACTTGATCCGCAAGCAGGATATCGATATTTATGACATCCCGATCGCGAAGATTACGGCGCAGTATCTGGCGTATGTAGAGAAGATTCGCGAACTCGATGTGAACGTAGCGGCCGATTTTATTTACATGGCGGCGGTGCTGATTCACATCAAGTCGAAAATGCTGCTGCCGCGCGATCCGGATGCGAAAGCGGAGGATCAGGAAGATCCGCGGAACGAACTGGTCAACCGGTTGCTGGAGCATGAGAAGTTCAAGTCGGCCGCGCAGATGCTTTTGCAGAAGCAGCAGATCGAAGATGCGGTGCTGTCGAATCCTTCGCTGAAGGAATTCATGGAAGCGGAGGGCACCGAGCCGGAGATTGCCGCCGACGTGATCGACCTGGTCAAGACATTTCAACAGGTGCTGGAGCGGGTGCGCACGCGTCCGGTGCTTAATGTCGACGAGGAAACGGTCACGGTGGGGCAGATGATCGACTATCTGCGCCGACGGCTCTCGCTGGAGGATCGGCCGATCCGGCTGAAGCAGATTTTGATGCGGGTTCCGTCCCGGCAGGCCCTGGTTTGCATGTTCCTGGCGCTGCTGGAAATGGTGCGTTTGCAAGCCATCCAGGTGCGCCAGGAGAAGATGTTTGGTGAGATCGCGGTCCGCAAGCACACGCACTTCGACGAGATCATGAAAGAACAGTCGGCGGTGCGCGACGACTGGAGATGAAGAAGCAGGGATTAGGGACTAGTTGTTTGAACTTTGCTGGCCACGAACCACGAGACACTAACACTCACTAACATGTCACTTAAAGCTCAACTCGAAGCCATTGTTTATGCAGCGGAGACGCCGATCACGCTGGAACAGATGACCCAACTCGTGAAAGAGACGGTCATCGCCGCCGGAGCGGCGGACGAGGCTGAGATGAAGTCGCGCGTCCGCTCGTGTCTGGAAGAACTTGTCGGCGAATATGGCGGGCCCGATCACGGGATCGAGGTCCGGCAGGTTGCGGGCGGATACCGCATGTCGACCAAGCCGGAACAGCACGAAGTGGTGCGGGCATTCGCGAAGAGTCTGAAGCCACCGATCCGGCTGTCGCTGCCTGCGCTGGAAACACTCGCCGTGATTGCTTACAAGCAGCCGGTGACCGTGCCGGAGATCAATGACATTCGCGGTGTGGATTCGGGCGGAGTCATTGGGACGTTGCTTGATCGCAAGCTCATTACGACGGCAGGACGCAAGCAGGTGATTGGGCGTCCGATTCTTTACAAGACGACGAAGGAATTCCTGATGCGGTTTGGGCTGAAGGATGTGAACGAGTTGCCCAGCATGGAGGAGTTCGAGAAGCTGGTGGCAGAATCGTTTCAGTCGGAGTTGATTCCGGCGGAGAGTGCGTCGACGGCGGGCGACGTTTTGCCGCCGGACGAGCGTGAGACGTCCGAGGCGGAGAAGGCGCGCGCGGGCGTGCCGGAAGCGGAGAAGGCGGGCTAGCGGGGCTTTGTTCCACCCAGCGCTCGAAGCGCTGGGCTAAATTATTTTTGCCCCTTCGGGGCTCTGAGTTCACTATGCCGATGGAACGGCTGCAAAAGATTATCGCTGCTGCTGGAGTCGCTTCCCGCCGCACGGCGGAGAAGTTGATTTCCTCGGGGGCCGTGCAGGTCAACGGGACGGTGGTCACCGAACTGGGGAGCAAGGCTGATCCGGAAACCGACCACGTGCGCGTGAATGGGAAGCTTCTTCAGGGTGCGCAGCGGCACACCTACCTTTTGCTTAACAAGCCGAAGGGCTTCGTCACGACCATGAGCGATCCGGAAAAACGGCCGACCGTGATGGATTTGATTCGCGGCGTGAAGGGGCGAGTCTATCCGATCGGACGTCTGGACTATGCCAGCGAAGGATTGCTGCTGCTGACGAACGACGGGGAACTCGCGCATCGCCTGATGAAAGCGGCATCGCACGTGGCGAAGACCTATGTCGTGAAGGTCTCAGGCACGCCGAAAGAAGAAGCAATTGCCAAGCTGCGGGCGGGAGTGTCCATCGCTACGGATGATGGGAAGCGCGTGAAGACTGGGCCGGCTCTGGTGCGGGTGGTGAAGGAAGCGGCGAATCCGTGGTATGAGATCACGCTGGTTGAAGGGCGCAACCGGCAGATCCGGCGCATGTTTGAGACGGTGGGGCATCACGTGGAAAAGATCAAGCGCGTTCGCTACGGACCGCTCACGCTCGATGTACCGCCGGGCAAGTTTCGTTCGCTTACGTTGAGGGAGATCGAAAAGTTGAAATCGGCCAGCACCGCTGGCGCGACGGGCGGTAAACAATCCAGGAGCGGTAAGCAATCCACGAAGTGATGTGCGGCGAGCATGAGCCGATTCTTTGATCTGGTTTCGAAGCCGGCGCGCGAGATGGGCGGATTCCTTCCGCCGCCGTCCCCGAAGCAGGCTCCTGCAGACTCTCAGCCGCGGCTCGTCAAGCTCGACTCCAACGAAAATCCATTTGGACCTTCGCCGCGTGCGCTGGAAGCGATGCAGTCGGCGCTGGCTGCGACCAATGCCTATCCCGACGATGACTGCAGCGAGTTGCGACGCAAGCTAGCCACCTACCACGACGTGCCGACGGAACAGGTACTGATAACTGCGGGTTCCACCGCGCTGCTGGGACTGCTCTGCCAGACGATGCTGGCGCCGGGACTGAACGCAGTGACCAGCGAACGGTCGTTCGTGGTCTATTCGATGGCAGTGCACGCCACGGGAGCGCAGTTGATCGAGGCTCCGATGCGCGAAGATGGCTTCGATCTGGCCGCGATGCTGGATGCGATCAACGAAGATACCCGCATCGTGTTCGTAGCGAATCCCAACAATCCAACCGGGACTATGCTGGAAGCGGAGACGGTGGACGAATTCATTGCCGAGGTTCCGGGGCACGTAGTGGTAGTTCTGGATGAAGCTTATTACGAGTTCGCGTTGCACTTCGCTGCGCGTCGCAAGGTTGAATATTCGCGGTCGTTGAGTTATCTGCGCCAGGGCGCAAGCGTCATCGTTCTACGAACCTTTTCGAAGGCGCACGGACTGGCGGGCCTGCGCGTCGGATACGGTTTGGGGCCCGCGGAATTGCTGGCGTATTGCGCGCGTATGCGCGATACATTTTCGGTGTCGTCACTGGCGCAGGCTGCAGCCGTCGCGGCGCTTGACGATCTGAATCATGTGGGGCGAGTCGTTGCGAACAATGCGGAGCAGGCGCAGATTCTGGGCGTGGGATTGTCCGAGTTGGGATACCGGGTTATTCCCACGGCGGCGAACTTCCTGTACTGCGATGTGGGCGAAACTGCTTCTGGTTTCGCGGAGCGACTGCGGGGCGCAGGAGTCAGCGTGCGTCCGCTGGGCGGATGGGGGGCACCGAATTGCATCCGTGTAAGCATTGGGACGCCGGAGCAGAACGGAGCCTTTCTGGATGCGATCTATCGAATCACCGGGAAGAGGCTCGACTCGTCGGTCGCGGCGCGCAGCAACCGTTGAACGGATAGATACAGAACTCTTTTGCCATCACCGATTGCGGTCCGGAGGATTGATGACAAGGTTTCTTCCTTTTCTTTTGCTTCTTTTCACGGCTGGGGCTTGTGCGGGCACCGGCGACCGAGCCTCTGGCAATGCAGACTCTGCGAGGGAATCCGTGGAACAACCGCTGCGGGAGTTGGCTTGGGATACGTATCTCGACAAAGTGCAGGGCGCGTGGATGGGCAAGATGATTGGCGTGACCTTCGGCCAACCGTGGGAGTTTCAGTACCAAAATACGCCGATCGGTTTCGATATCACGGATTGGCCGCTGTCGCCGACGCAAATGAAAGACTACCGCGCTCGCGCCGAAAATAAGCCAGACCAGGAAGATTGGGATCCCATCACCCACGAATCCGACAATCAGAAGATTGTCATCCTGCACAGTTTCATCCGTGATTCCGAAAGGGAGCACCCCAGCTTCGGCGCGCCGGATAACGACGACATCTACATCAACCTTCTTTTCCTCTATTCCCTGCGCAAGTACGGAATCGATGTCGATCCGGTGACGGTAGCGCACGAGTGGGATGCCAAAATTCGCAAGGTCTGGCACGCGAACGAAGCCGGCCTGGCGAACATTCGCAAGGGCATTTTGCCGCCGGACTCGGGCAACCCGCGCTACAACCTGCACGCCGACGATATTGACTTCCAGATCGAAGCTGACATTTTCGGAATGATCTCGCCCGGCATGCCGCAGGTTTCTAACCGCTACGGCGATCGCATGGGCCACATCATGAATTATGGGGACGGCGTGTACGGAGGCATGTTCATCGCCGCAATGTACACGCAGGCTTTCTTCGCGAAAGACATTCGCGAGGTGGTGGAAAAGGGGTTGCAAGCGATTCCGGCACGGAGCCTATATGCGCAACTCATCCATGACGTTATACGCTGGCATGACGAGAACCCCAACGACTGGCTCAAGACGTGGCACCTGGTGCAGGCGAAGTGGGGCGAGGTAGATCATTGCCCGGATGGATATAAGCAGCCGTTCAATATCGATGCCAAGCTGAACGGCGGCTACGTGGTGATGGGCCTGCTGTACGGCAATGGCGACTGGTACAAGACGATGAACTATGCGACGCGCGCGGGGCAGGACGCCGATTGCAATCCGGCGAACGCGGCGGGCATTCTTGGAACCTTGATTGGATCACGCGCAATTCCAGCGGAGTACCGAGAACCTCTGCACAACACCTATTGGAATAAGACGCTGGCGGGCCTGCCGGATTCTTACGAGATCGACGTTCTATCGGAGGACACGGCGCAGGTGGGGTTGAAGGTTCTGCTCGCGAATGGCGGAGAAGTTCGGACCAAAGATGGGAAGTTGTTGTTACTGGTGCCTTACCAGGAACCGGTCGCGCCTGCGACGCTTGAGCAGGTGCAATGGAAGGACGACAAGCCGGTTCTGAAATAAACGGGCTGGATACTGCTGAGTCCTCGAGCCATCTGGTTACGAGGCGGGAATTCTGGCTGCGCCGTAGAGGCCGGCGTCGCTGCCCAGCAGGGCACGGGTGATGATCGTCTTCTTGCGGGTGTAGGTAGCGATTTGGGCTGATGCGCCTTCCTTCTTACCAAGAGGATCTTCCGGGGCGGTAGCGGCATAGACCAGCGAGCGCTCTCGCAACTCGGCAAACATCGGCGGGGCGAAGGCGTCCCACGCGCTGAGCACTCCGCCGCCGATCACGAACATATCCAGGTTGAGAATGTTGATCAGACCCGCGATCAGGATTCCCAGAACCTGTCCGAAGCGATGGAAGATACGTTGGGCGTCGGGGTCTCCCTGAATCGCGAGGTTGTAAATCGAACGGGCGCTGAACTCCGGATCGGATTCGGCAGC
>Ga0209890_10000464_pt1 | contig 18871 bp, 11 predicted proteins | sample OrgsoiDNA2013049_FD_185799 | JGI IMG/M metagenome (GOLD analysis project Ga0209890, IMG submission 185799) | Permafrost soil microbial communities from the Arctic, to analyse light accelerated degradation of dissolved organic matter (DOM) -... | ecosystem: Environmental > Terrestrial > Soil >...
GTTGGCGGCCTCCTCAGGATGAGGTCTAACTTGTTGAAACACAACAACCTCATGCTGAGGAGCGAGCCACGCGAGCGTCTCGAAGCATGGGCAACAAGCGACCCATCTCTCACAGTGGGTACTAGCGTCCAATCGCTGAATCAACCGCTTGGCGGTGCTTCACGGAACCGATCCCCGGCCGGGTCGCGGGCTTGAAGTTGCACGTCGCTCCGGCCGCAACGCAAGGCTTGGAGCTGCCGGAATGATATTTCGGCCGCTTCCTCCGGCCGAAGCCTCCGCCGGATCAATTGGCTCCGGCTGGCTGGAGCCTGAAGGACAATTGTGGGTCGATCAGAAAAGGCTGAAGCGGCGGAGAATACTCCCGCGATCCGGCGACGAGGGCGGGAATATCCTCGGGCGGCCTCGCCTTGCTGAACAGGAAGCCCTGCATTTCGTCGCAGGCGTGGAAGCGGAGAAATGCCCGCTGCTGCTCGGTCTCGACGCCCTCCGCCACAACGGTCAGGCCGAGAGCCTTGCCCATCCGGATAATCGCTTCCGTAATCGCCTTGTCCTCGCAATCCTCGGGGATATCCCTGATAAACGAACGGTCGATCTTGATGGTGTCGATCGGAAATCGCTTCATCATCGACATCGACGAGTAGCCGGTGCCGAAATCGTCGATCGCAAGACGTACGCCCCGGCTCTGAATGGCGTCCAGCAGTTCAACGGCGCGTTCGACATTCAGCATCACCATCGATTCGGTGATTTCGAGCTGAAGCAGGTCTGGCCGCATCCCGCTCTCCTCCAGAATTTCATCGAGCGTGGCAAGCAGATTGGTGTCGAGGAACTGCCGCCGTGACAAATTCACCGCGACCGAGATCGGCGCGACCCCCTGCTGTTGCCAGGCGACGTTTTGCAGGCACGCGGTTCGCAGCACCCACCGCCCGATCGGGATGATAAGTCCGGTCTCCTCCGCGAGCGGAATGAATTTGGCGGGCGATATGTCGCCCATGTCAGGATGAGACCAGCGCAGCAACGCTTCGACTCCGGTCACCTGTTGGGTCGTGATGTCGACCTTGGGCTGATAGTGCACTGCGAACTGATTGAGGTCCATCGCATGGCGCAAGGACGTTTCCAGCATCAGCCGTTCGACCGACTGCGTCCTGGCGCCTTTTGCGAAGAAGCGGAAATCATTCTTTCCTTCTTCCTTGGCCTGATACATCGCCAGATCGGCATGCTTCATCAGGGTGCTTTCGTCGCTGCCATCGGACGGAAACATCGAGATGCCGATGCTCGCGGTGGCGAGATATTCGTGATCGCCGATCGTCAACGGCTTGCTCAGCGTCGACATGACGCTGCGCGCAACGGCCGCTACCTGCTCGCGTTCCGAAACGGCGTTGAGAATGACGACGAATTCGTCGCCGCCAAGCCGGGCAACCACATCGGCCTCGGTCAGTGAGGCGCGAAGGCGGCTCGCCATTTCGATCAGCAATTCGTCCCCGGCGGCGTGACCGAGGGAATCGTTGATGATCTTGAACCGGTCGAGGTCGATGAACATGACCGCGAATTGCGAGCCGGTCGCCGTTGCCGTCTCGATGGTCGCAGCGAGATGATGGTTGAATTTGACGCGATTTGGCAGTCCGGTCAGGCCGTCGTGAGTGGCCAGATAGCGAATTTGCCGCTCGGCAAGCTGGTTTTCCTCGGCGCGTTCGAGATTTTCGAGTGCGAAAGAAACATTTTCGGCAAGGCGCTGCAGCAGTTCAACGAGCTCTCGCGTGAAGATATTCCCCTCCAGCGACATAAACAGCAGCACGCCGATCGGCCGGCCATGGGACAGCAGGGGCAGGGCCGCGCCTGACCTCGCGCCGCTAGTGCGAGTTTGTTGGTGCCAATGCTGGGTGCGCCCGTCGGATTGGTAGTCGTTGGCGACCACGGGCTGACCGGAGCGAAAGGCGCTTCCGATAAGTCCCTGTCCTTCGGGCAGTTCCGACTTCGGCGAATATTTCAATTGACGGATGTAGCTTTCGTTGGGGCCTGCGCAGCCGGCGATCGCGAAGTAATCGCTGTCCGGTTCGTCAAGCAGGATGGTCGCGGTGGTAAATTTTGCACCCTCCACCGACGCCGCGCATACCATGTTGAACAGCTCGTTGCGGTTCGTTGCCCGCATGATCGCTTCGTTGGTGGCGCTCAGCGAGGCAAACATGCGGGTGAGCCGAATCCTGTTCGCTTCGCGATCGAGGGTCTCGAGGCCGAAGGATACGTTCTCCGCCAACCGCGACATCAAGCCGAGCATTTGATCGTCGATCATGCCAATGTCGGCGCCGAAGAAAAAATGCATGACGCCGATGGCGACGTTGTTCTTGATCAATGGGAGCGCGGCGGCAGAGGTGACGCCTGCGGTAATGTAAAGTGGACGCCAGTTCGCGACATGAGGGTCGTTCATCAAATCATTGCTGATGCAAGGTGCTCTTGTCCGGAAAGCTGTTCCGCTAAGGCCCTGGCCTCTGATATCTTCAGCGTCGGTCGAAATCTGCATTTGACTGATGCTATCGAGGAAGGCGCCGGCGGCGGCCGCCACCTTGAGCTCCGGCGAGTCTGCGTCGACAAGCGAGATCGCGGTCGAAAGATACTTACCCTCGTTGACGGAAGCTTCACAGACAAGCTGCAGCATCTCGTCGACGTTTTGCGATCTGAAGATCGCTTCGTTGGTAGCGCTAAGTGTCGCGAACATTCGCTCGGATCGGATCCGATGAGCGTCGTGATCGAACATGTCGAGTGCAAAGGACATGTTATCGGCAATTCGGCTCATCAGGGCTTCAATTTCCTGGCGTTGGTCGCCTTCCGAACGACCGAAGAAGAAAAAGAGTATTCCGACCGATTTACCGCCCTGCCGAAGCGGCAATGCCGCGCACCCGTGAGGAGGAGAGCGATTTGTAATCCAGGGCTGCGTGCGCGGATCGTTCAAGGCGTTGTAGCTGACGGCAGGCCGTCCGTCGCGCAACGCAGACCCATGAAGGCCGCCGCCGAACCTGTTGTCGGGGTCGAGTGAAAGCTGCATCCGCCTGATCACTTCGACATCGTTTCCGGCGGCGGCCTTGAGCACGAGCCATTCGGAGCCGGGCTGCATCAGGAACACCGCCGCCGCACCGAGGGGGCGGCCTCCAGCCGCGGCCGCCTCGCACACGTTTTGGAACATCTCGTCGGGAGTGCGGGCCCGCAGCAGCGTTTCATTGGTCGCGCTAAGTGCGCCGAACATCTGGGTCAGCCGTTGCGCGGCCCGCTTCTCCTGTTGACCCAACCTGCTTCGATCGAAGGCGCGAAGAGCGTAGGAGATGTTCTCGCTCATTCGTACCAGAATTTTTGTCAGCGCCTCGTCGATCGAGTTGGGGGTGCGGCTGTAGACCAGCAGGACGCCCCTGCTCTTTCCCAGATCGAGTATCGGAAAGGCGGCTGCTGCGCCTATGCCGAAACGTGCCCCCATTTCCCGCCACGGACGCGTGCGCTCGTCATTGAGATAGTCATTGCTAACGGTCGGGCGACGCGTCCGGAACGCTACTCCAGCCAGACCCTGCCCGTTCAGCGTGTTTTCGGCCGTCGAGATTTCAACGCCCTTCAGGACCCCGATGCCGTTGCCGGCGCCAGCCGCGAACGTGAGCGGTTGATCGGCACCTGCCAGCAGAACCGCCGCGCCAATCAGCCCGACATGCTCGAGGGCGGCGCTGCAAACGCGTTGCAGGGCCTCGTCACGACTGCTGGAGCGAATGATCGCCTCATTGGTGGCAACCAGCGCCGCAAACATCCGAGTTTCATTGACAGGACTGCCCAAAGTATCCCCCGATCGATCCGGTCGACAGTCGCAGTTGATGCTGAGCGGATGGTTATCAGGCTAGGTAAACGTTTGCTAAACCGCTTCGCGAACGCCGACTTTCGTGGGTCGTTGAATCCAAGGCAAACGAACCGTCAAGATCACGCGCCGTAGTTTTACTGGAGACGAGGTCCCGATGGTGCGACCGGAAGCCAGTCTGCCGCGATCGCCGAAGCGGGTCTCAAGGACCGGTTGGTCTCCCGGTGGCGCGCAGACGCGGGCCTCGTGCGCTTTGCGGTATTCTACCCAGGGGCCGTATTTCTACGGTCGTTCAAATTAATCGGCTCGCAGTGCAGGTCACCTAACCTTCCACGAGAATCGTGGGCGTTGCGGAGTTCTCCCCCGAGGAGCCCGGTGGATTGCGATTTTGGAGGAACACGAATGAAATCGCGAATCTCGGTCTCCGCTGCCATTATCGTCTATGCGCTGGTTACAGCCGTCGGGCTTTTTGCCGTGCTGTTTACGAGCGGGTACGCATTGCAGCAATTGCGCATCGGCGGTCCGCTATATACGCAGATAAAGCTCGGGAACGACCTGGTCGCCGACATCCTGCCGCCGCCGGAATACGTGCTCGAAGCCTATCTCGAGGCGACCCTGGCGGTGCGCGATCCATCGACGGTTGCAGCCCGGCGCGACCGGCTGGTTCAACTGCACAAGGATTACGACGAACGCCGCGAGTACTGGATCAAATCCGACCTTGAACAATCGTTGAAATCGAAGCTCACAAAGGCCTCCGATGCCGAAGTGCAGCGGTTCTGGACCATCATCGAGCGGGAAATGTTGCCCGCGCTTGAGAAAAAGGATGCCGGCGCCGCCGAAACCGCATACGCGAAACTGGACCCGGTATATGCCGCCCACCGCGCCATCATCGATGACATTGTAAAACAGACCAACGACGAAAACGCGGCACTGGAAGCCACCGCGGCCCAGCGCGTAACATCGTTTTCGTATGTTGTGTGGTCCGTCTCCGGGGTCGTTGTGCTCATTCTCGCCCTCGGCATCCTTGGCATTGCGCTGGGGGTCATACGGCCGCTTGTCCGCATGACGGCGGTCATGAAGCGGCTGGCTCAGGGCGATCTGGATGTCGAGATACCTTCCGCCATGCGGAAAGACGAAATCGGTCAAATGGCGCAGGCCGTGGAGGTCTTCAAAACCAGCGCGATCGAGAATGGAAAGTTGCGCGAGCACCAGCGCCAATCCGCTGAAGACGCCACCGAGGCCCAGCGGAGCGCGACGCTGAAAATGGCCGATACCGTTGAGCACGAAACGGGCAAATCGGTCGAGTCCATTTCCGTTGCTACAAAGGGCGTGGACGTTGCCGCGCGAGGATTGACCGCGTTGGCGACAACGTTGTCGTCTGATTCGCAGGCTGTCGCCGCGGCATCCGAACAATCACTGGCCAACGCCCAGACGGTTTCAGCGGCAGCCGAACAATTGACCGCATCGATCAGCGAAATTGGATCTCAGATCGGACGGGCCAGCCAGGTCACGGGCAATGCGGTTCGCAGTGGCCATCGCGCTCAGGAAACCATTCAATCTCTCTCGGCCGTCGTAACCAAGATTGCCGAAATGAGCGGGAACATCGGCAGCATTGCCAGCCAGACAAATCTGCTGGCGCTGAATGCGACCATCGAGGCTGCCCGCGCGGGAGAGGCCGGAAGAGGTTTTGCCGTCGTGGCGTCGGAAGTGAAGTCGCTTTCCCATCAGACCGCGCAATCCACCGAAGAGATCAATCGCCTGGTTGCTGAAATACAGGCGGCGACGGAAGCGGCGGCGACGTCGGTCGGACAAATCGGACAGGAAATCGGAGAGGTCGATCGTGTCGCCAGTTCGATCGCGGCGGCTATCCAGCAGCAAGGTGCCGCGACGCTGGAGATCGCGCGCAGCGTCGATCTATCCGCGCAATCCAGCCGGGAGGTCAGCTTGCGAATTGCAAACGTCAGCGGCGGCGCCCAGGAAGTGAGCACTCGCGCGGCTGAAGTACAGGGGGCGATTGCCAACGCGTCGGCGAACATTGCGGCGTTGCGCTCGGTCCTGGTCCGGGTTGTACGAACAGCGTCGGAAGATGCCAATCGACGAGTATTCCCTCGATTTCGGATCGAGACGCCGGTGGCCGTTACCCATTCGCGGGGATCGCGAACGGCGTCCAAACTGATCGACATCTCGGAAGGTGGAGCGCGCATTGCAAGCGTTCCGGATCTGAACCTTCAGGATCCCTGCGCCCTTCATATCGAGGGTATTGCTGCATCGATTGCCTTCATCGTCCGGGAAAGGACCGAACACCGAACGTTGCTGGAACTTGCTGCAGAAGGCGAAGCCAGGCAGCAATATCTGGCGTGGCTTCATCGACAGATTTCGAGGCTGGAGGCTGCCTGAAGCACGTCAGCGCGAACGACGTGCCGCCAGCGTCGCCGCTCGGCGACGCCGCGTCCCCGTCGCGGCACATTCCGGCGCGACGGTGATTGGCTGCGGAACCAGATCACCTCCAGCGAGAGATGCGGTCGCCCAAAACCTCCGCGCCAATCCAGCTGCGGTCGCAACGATCAGAGGTATCATAATACGTCGGATGGCGATATCCGTTCAGGCCGATTCAGCGCTACGGGAATATGTATGAAAAATTGAAACGAAATTTTCAGGATAGTCTGTGAACGTATCCAGTGGGTTCAGGTCACAGATAGGCAGCAGTGATGTATCCGCGACGGTTTGCTCGCGTCCGAATGACAGGCAAGAGTTCGAAGGCCAAACTCATCGTTGGTCCGAAGGCTCCCATTGTCGATTGCTACGTTGTTGACTATTCCGCTGGCGGCGCATGCCTTGAGGTGGATCCGAATACCAAGCTGCCCAATCGATTTGAATTGGTGTTCGGTGTTACCAAAAAGCGTTGCCGGGTCGTTTGGACCGCCGGGCGGCGTCTTGGGGTGGTATTCTAACAAACCCGCCGCTGGGTCCGAACGTTTCCGCCATCGATGCAAATCGGACGTGACGCGCGCAGCGGGCAGCGTCCGCATTTTCCGCGCTATTCCGCAGCCTGCGATGACGGCCGGTGCATGGCGACAACGCCATCGGCCCCGGTCGCGGAGATCGTGCGGATCATCAGGCGCGCCTCGTGCGCCGGCCACGGCCGTCCGCGATGCGTGTTCGTGGGTCAGGGTTTCGCCGCCGAGCTGCGCGGCATGACGCTTGAGGAATGTCGCCTCGGACGATGCCTCGTATGCAGCAGCACGCGCTGCTTTTGAGGAACATTCCGTTCTGGTGTTGCGCGGCCAGGAAGTTTCGCGCCGCTTCGGCCCACCGAAAGTGACCAAGGTCGGCTCGCAGGGTACGGGATCGCATTTCGTGGTCCCAGCACCATCGGCCCTGACGGAAAGGCGGCGCCATCAGATCACCGGCAAGCCCTGCGCAGCAAGGCCAACCAGCAAGTCCTCCCTGTTTTTGTTGTTATTGTGCAACTTTACGGTACAATCTTCCGGCCGGCAACCGACTGAAGCGTTACCGCCTGACGGCCGGCATCCGAGCCGTGGTGTTCGGCAAACATTCACGGCTTGGCACCAAACCAGCGTGCCGATGGTGTCTGTTTCTAACGGGCTGATCCAGTTCAACAGGGAGCGTGTCATGAACCGGGCAATGTTGCATCGTATCGCGATCGCTTTTGGCTGTGCTGCGCTGGTCGCGGGCCCGGCACTCGCTGAAGAGCCGGCGCGACTATCCGGCTACAACGCCAACATCAGCGAAAGCTCGGTATCCGGCATCTCATCCGGCGCGTTCATGGCCATCCAGTTCGGCACCGCCTGGTCTTCGGTGATCAAGGGCGTCGGCATTGTTGCCGGCGGCCCGTTCTGGTGCGCCAAGGCGGACGCCGACGACTTCATCAACGGCTTCACGCTCCCGGTCATGACCGCGACGGGCTCATGCATGTCCGGGCCGCTTCCCGACCTGAGCGCTTTTTTCGCGAAAGCCGACGCCAAATCGGCCTCCGGCGATATCGACTCCCTGCAGTTCGTGAGCCGGCAAAAAATATATATCTTCCACGGCTACAACGACGCCGTGGTGAAGAGGCCGGTTACCGATGCGACCGCGGCTTTTTATCGGCACTATCTGGGCGAGACCAATCGCGGCAACCTTTACTACCAGACCACGATCGGGGCCGGTCATTCGCTGGTCGTTGCGCAGGATCCGCACAAGAACGGCCCCAACGACTGCAGGGACAACGCGGCCCCGTTTATCGATGCGTGCGGTTATGACCAGGCCGGAATCATCCTGCAGCACATTTACGGCGCGCTGAACGCCCCCAACCGAGGACAATTGACCGGGACGACCAAGCGCTTCGACCAATCTGCTTATACCAGGCCCGACGATCCCGGCCCGCTAAGCCTGGGCGACACCGGCTTTGTCTTTGTTCCCAGGCCATGCGAGAATGGCGAGGCGTGCCGCGTCCATATCGCGCTTCATGGATGCAGGCAGGATGCCGGCGATATCGACCGGCGTTTCATCGATAATACCGGGTACAATTCCTGGGCGGATACCAATCATCTGATCGTGCTTTATCCGCAGACCGCATCGAGCTCGTTGCTGCCGTTCAATCCGGAAGCATGCTGGGACTGGTGGAGCTACATCAATCACGAGGACAGCTATGTCACGAAGTCCGGATCGCAGATCAGGACGATCAAGGCCATGGTGGATGCGTTGACGGCGCGCGCAACGCCTGCGCCGGCGCCCGCTGCGGCGCCAAACTCGCTCACGGTGATCGACACCTCCGACACCGGCGCCGATCTGGCGTGGACCGCGCAAGCGGGAACGACAGCCTACCGCGTTCGGCGAGCAGGCGCCGACGGTCAGTTTGCGGTGTTGGGAGACGTGGCAGGGCCCAGTTTCGCCGATTCCGGCCTGACGCCGCAAACCGCCTATCGCTGGCGCATCTCGCCTGTAGCGAACGGAATCGAAGACCCGGCTTTCATGGAGGCCGCCGCCAGCACGCGAGCTGTTCCGCCGCCTTGCGAAAATCCGGGCAGTTGCGCGATCGGCAAATAGCCAAAGCTCAGGGGTCATCAGGGGTCACAAGATCCGTGACGCCTTGTCGCCCCAGTAGCGATCGCGCAGCAGCCGCTTGTAGAGCTTTCCGGTCGGCAGTCGCGGCAGCTCCGCCTCGAAATCGATCGAGCGCGGCACTTTCTGGCGCGACAGCGACTGGCTGCAGAACAACATCAGTTCGTCCACGAGATCCGGGCCGGGAAGAATCCCCGGCATCGGCTGCACCACCGCTTTGACTTCCTCGCCGAGATCGGCGTTGGGAACGCCGAACACGGCGGCGTCCGCGATCTTGGGATGGGTGATCAAGAGGTTTTCGCATTCCTGCGGGTAGATGTTGACGCCGCCCGAGATGATCATGAAGGTCGCGCGATCGGTCAGATAAAGAAATCCATCGCCGTCGACATAGCCGACGTCGCCGACCGTGCTCATGCTGCCATCCGGCGAGCGCGCCTCCCTGGTCTTGTTCGGATCGTTGAAATATTCGAACGGCGTGGCGGTCTTGAACCAGACCGTGCCTGATGTGCCGACCGGGCAGGGTTTCATGTTTTCATCGAGAATGTGAAGATCGCCGAGCAGAACCTTGCCCACGGTCCCCCGGTGCGCCAGCCACTCCGCGCTGTTGCAGGCGGTAAAGCCGAGGCCTTCGGTGGCGCCGTAATATTCCTGGATGATCGGTCCCCACCATTTGATCATGTCGTCCTTCACCATCGCCGGGCAGGGCGCCGCGGCGTGGATCGCGATCTCGAGGGATGACAGGTCGTAGCGTTTCCGCAGCGCCTCCGGCAGCTTCAGCATGCGCGAAAACATGGTCGGCACCAGCTGGCTGTGGGTCACGCCCCATTTCTCCACCAGATCGAGGTAACGTTCGGGATCGAAGCTTTCCATGATGATGACGGTGCCGCCGTTGCGGATCGTCAGGTTGACGGCGGCCTGCGGCGCCGAATGATACAGCGGCGCGGGCGACAGGTAGATCATGCCCTCGCGATACTGCCAGAGCTTTTGCAGGAAGTCGAAGATCGGCAGCTGTTGCGTCGGCGATTGAACGGGAAGCGGCCGCAGAATGCCTTTCGGCCGGCCGGTGGTGCCCGACGAATAGAGCATCGCGGTGCCGACGCATTCGTCCGGTATTGGCGTGCCGGGCAGTCCGGCGGTGGCGTCCCGCAGGCCGACAATGCGTTCGCTTTCGCTTGCACCATCGACCACGATGCAGAGTTCGACCTTCGGGCATTCCTTGAGCGCCTCGCGGGCGACGTCGAGTTTTGCGACTGACGTCATGAGAACGCGCGACTCGCTGTTGGAAACGACGTAAGCGAGTTCGCTTCCGGTCAGGTACGAATTCACGCAGGTAAAGTACAATCCGCTCCGTTCGCCGGCGCCGCAGGCTTCGAGATAGCGGCTGTTGTTTTCCATGAAGACCGCATAATGGTCGAGCCGCTTGAGGCCGCGCCGGCGAAACAGATGCGCCAGGCGATTGCAGCGCGCTTCCAGTTCGGCATAGGTCACGGCCTCGCCGGAGTTGGCCATGATGAAGGCGGGCTGCAGCGGGCGGAGATGAGCATGCTTGCCGGTGTACATCGTGTCTCCAATGATCCTATGCGGCCAGAAGAAGAATCTCGCGCACCTGCGCCGGGCCATCGATCTTGCGCGGGTTGCGCGGAATCCAGGGTGTCCCCATCGCCTGCTCCGCGATCGTCTCGAAATGCTCCGGACCGACTTTGACCTCCCGCAGGCTGCGCGGCATTCCGAGGTCGCGGATGAACCAGTCCAGCACCTCGGAGGCATCCTCGCCGGGATGTCCCATCGCTATGGACACCAGTTCCTGCCGCCCGGCGTTGTCAGGCTTGTTCCAGCGCATCACCGCCGGCAGCATCACGCAGGAGGTATATCCGTGCGCCACGCCGAACGCAGCGCCGAGCACATAGCCGATGCCGTGGCTGGCGCCCATCGGGATGCCGGCGGACAACGCTCCCATCGAGAGCCAGGTGCCGATCTGGCAGTCCATCCTGGCGTCGAGATCGCTTGCGTCGGCCTTCACGCGCGGCAATGCCTGCGCCAGCATCGACAGTCCCTTCATCGCCTGGGCGTCCGCATAGGGGTGAGCTTCGCGCGAGCACAAGCCTTCGACACAATGGTCGACGGCGCGGATACCGGTCGACAGAAACAGCCATTCCGGCGTGTGCACGGTCATCGCGGGATCGAGGATCGCCGCGCGCGGCATCACCAGATCATGGCGCAGCATCTCCTTGACCTTGGTGCGTTGGTTGGTGACGCCGGCAATCGCACTGAATTCGCCGCCGGCGATCGTCGTCGGCACGCTGATCTGGCGCACCGACGGCGCCGTCATCGCGGGAACGACGCCCCTGTTGGCGCGGATCGTATCGATGCCCTCGACGGTGCTGATATTGTTGGCGAGGCAAAGCTGCACCGCCTTGGCGCCGTCGGTGATCGAGCCGCCGCCTACCGTGACAATGAGATCGGCGTTGGCGACGCGGGCCTGCGCGGCGGCAGCGATCACGGCCTCGCGCGGCGTGTGCGGCGGCATCGTGTCGAAGATAGCCGCGCAACGGACCCCGAGGGCCTGCCGAATCTTCGCGATTTCGTCGGTGTTCCGGTTCAGCGTGCCGCTCACCATCAGAAACGCGCGGCTGACGCCCAGCCGGTCTATCTGCTCGACGATTGCGTCTGTGGCCGGGCGACCGAACACGACCTCGTCCATGGCGCCGAACACCACACGCCCTCTGTGCACGATCTGTCCTCCCCGGAGGATTTGTTTTTGTTGTCGCGTTGGCATCAATCTAGCGAAGTCTGCGAGCAGGGGAACCAAAAAAATCATCCCCTGCCGAAGCGGTGCCGGCGTCTGGCTGACCGCTACGTTGTGCCCTGGTTGGTTCCGGCCTGCACCGCCTCGCGCGCATCCTCATCGGCGATGCGCTGCCACAGCGCCCGGACCATGTCTTTCATCTTCAACGCGTCTTGCCAGCGGTCCGACAATTCGGCGCCGTCGGGGCCGGTGATGGCATAGGGCGGCGGGCCGAGTTCGCACAGGAAGGTCAGCACGGCATCGGGCTTTGCGCGCTTCCGCCAGGAGCGGATGGCGTATTCCCACCAGCCCATGAACAGTTCAACCCAGCCCTGGTGCTGCGGGAAGCCCAGCGAAATCTGCACCTGCTCGCGGCTGGCGATCCGCCCATGAATGCCCCAGCTGTTGTCGAGAACGCGTTTGATCAGGGCGTGATTGGTCTCGTCCACCGGCCAGGCGAATTCGCGCCCGACCAGGTAATGCGAAACGTCCGCCGTCAGCCGCAGGTCGGGAAAGCAATCCAGCAGTCGCAGCGTGAAAAACAGATCCGTCGTCATGCGGTCGCGGTGGGTTTCGACATGCACCGCGACGCCGGCCTGGTCGGCCAGCCGTCGCCATCCCTCGAGCAGCGGAATGCAATCCTCCAACCGCTGCGGCCGCACGTTGGGCTGCAGGTTGACATGGTCCGCCCCGAGCCGCGCCACCAGTTCCAGCACCGGTTTCAGATCATCGACGTCGGTCGGGTAGCACTGCGCCTGCCAGATCATGCCGTGCGCGCGCAGGAAGTCAGTGACCTGGGTCGCGAACCCCGCATCGATGAAGCGGACGCCGGCGCCATCGAAGCCGGCGTCGCGGATCATCGTGAGCTGGGTCCGCAGCGGCCATTCGGCTTCGTCGGCCCGCCGGCGCTCCATCGCCCAGAGCGATTGCAGGATGCGAAGTTGCTGCGCCACTTATCTAGGCTCGCTGTGGCATTGCCGCCGCGTGCATCGCTCCATCCGACGTATTATCGACCGTGATGCTTTCCTGATACGTCTCGGGGCCGGCCCAGATCGCCAGCGCGGTGAGTGCCGACAAGCCAGCGGCGTAGCAGGCGACCGGCCACCAGCTTCCCGACCATGCCACCAGGGCTGCTGCCAGGAACGGCGCCGGACCGCCGGCCAGCAGCGAGCCCAGTTCGCGGGCGAAGGCGAAACCGGCGAAGCGCCGCTGCGGTGGAAACAACTCGGCGAAATAGGCGGCCTGCGGGCCGAACATCGCCGCCGTCACCACCGCCCGCGCCACGATGAAGGCCAGCGCGATCCATATCCATTCTTTGGTGCCGACCAGCAGGAAGAACGGGAACGCGAAGACCACGCCGGCCAGCGCGCCGAACATATAGACCGGGCGCCGTCCGATCCGGTCGGAGAGCGTGGCGAAGCCGACGATGGTGAACAGTTCGATCACGAAGGCGAGCATCAGCGCGCTCAGCGCATCGGCCTTCGGCACGCCCAGCGTGTTGATGACGTAGCTGAGGCCGAACACCGGAAACAGATAGCCAAGTCCGTTTTCGGCCAGCCGCGCGCCGAGCACCACCATGAAATTACGCGGATGCCGGCGCAGCGCTTCCATCGCCGGATTGCGCTCGATCTTGCCGCGCGCCACCACCGCCTCGGTGAAAACGGGCGTCTCCGAGATGCGAAGACGCACGAAAATGCCGACGAGAATCAGCAGGAAGCTTGCCAGGAACGGCAGACGCCAGCCCCACGACATCAGATCCTCGCGCGGCAACAGCGTCACCAGCGCGAAGGCGCCGGCGGCGAGCAGATTGCCGATCGACACGCCGAGCGGTGCGAAGCTGCCCCAGAAACCGCGATGCTTTGCCGGCGCATTCTCCACCAGGAAGATCACCGCGCCGCCATATTCGGCGCCGGCTCCCAATCCCTGGATGACCCGCAGCAGCACCAGCAGCGCCGGCGCCCAATAGCCGATCTGGGCATAGGTCGGCAACAGACCGATCGCGGTGGTGCCGATGCCGATCATCAGCAACGTCGCCACCAGCACCGGCTTGCGCCCGAACCGGTCGCCCATGATGCCGAACAGGATGCCGCCGAGCGGTCGCACCACAAACCCGACGCCGAAGGTCAGGAACGCCAGCAGCGTGCCGACCACCGGATTGCTCTTCGGAAAGAACAGATCCCCGAACACCAGTGCGGCGGCGGTGCCGTAGAGGAAGAAGTCATACCATTCGAGTGCGGACCCGATACTGGCTGCAAGGATCACGCGCAGGCGCGAACGTCCGGCGCTATCGGCTATGATGTCCGTCATCGTTTCCCCCGTTTTGTTTTTGTAATTTTATGGGTAGTCGGCGGTCGCGCCTTGGCGCAGCCGCCGTCGCAAAGTTCACGCCGCGCGGGTGAAGTAGGATTTCTTCGCCGCGGACTGTGTTTCGTAGATCGATCCCTGCCGCGTCGCAGGCGGCAGCGGAAGGCGCACCGGCACGTCGGTCATCCGCGGCGCCACCACCGGGTCGCCCGTCAGCAGCCGGCTGTTGAATTCGGCGAAATCCTTCACGCCCATCAGCGGCCAGGCGTCGCTGGCCGCGACCTCGTACAGCAACAGGTTGCGCGGCCGGTCCGAGGTGTTCATCGCCGATCCGTGCAGCGCCCGGACATGGTGGAACGACATGCTGCCGGCCCGGCCCATGCAAGGCACCGCGCGGTCGATCTCGCTTCGGATGGTGTCGGAGTCGATCAAGCCGGCAAAGCAGCCGTCACCGCCATGATGATTCCAGACCTCGCCGGTATGCGTGCCGGGCGCGACCAGCATCGGCCCGTTGGACAGATCGGTATCGTCGAGCAGCACGCCGATGGCGAGAATGTCGTCATTGGTGTGCGGATAGAACGCCCAGTCCTGATGCCATTCCACCGGCGATCCGTAATGCGCCGACTTCATGTTGAGCTTGGAGCCGTGCAGCCTCAGGCCCGGTCCGATCAGTTTTTTAAGGATGTCCAGCACGGCCGGCGACCGGACGATCTGGTCGAACAGCGCGTGCACCTTGTGCGGCGTCTTGATCCGGCGGACGCGCGGGCTTTCCGCGGTGTGGCCCGGCTCGAGGTCATAGACGTCGGTATGTTCCAAGGTTTTTGCCGACCCCGCGACCAGTTCCGCGATCACCGAGCGCAATTGGGCCAGCGTGTCCGCCCCCAGGACATCGGGCACCACGATCAAACCGTCGCGCTTGTAAGCCTGCACATCGACTTCTGAAATCATTCCGCTCTTCTCCTGGTTGCGTTCTCATTGCAATGATAGCGCTGTCATTTGCTCCATACAAGCCGAATCGTGCATTCCTGACCTGCGTTCGCTATGTTTGAGCCGATGAGCATCGCCGGAGCCGACAACCCGCATTCCGCCCCAACGCTGTCCGCGGTGGCCAGGCTCGCAGGCGTATCGTCGATTACCGTCAGCCGCGTGGTGCGTCTGCCGGGCCTCGTGGCGCCGGAAACCCGGGGCCGGGTCGAGGCTGCGATGCGGGAACTGGGCTATGTGCCGAACCAGGTGGCGGGGTCGCTGGCCAGCGCCCGCACCAGTTCGGTCGGCGTGCTGGTGCCGACGATCGCCAATTCGATCTTCGCCGATACCGTGCAGGGCCTGTCCGACGAGTTGGAGCCGCTCGGCTATGCCGTGATCCTGGCGCAGTCGCGTTACGACTCGGCGAGGGAAGATCGCATGCTTTCAGCGCTGCTGTCGCGGCGCCCCGAGGCGATCATCATGGTCGGCTCGCCGGCGACCGACGACGGCGCCAGGCTGCTGCGGCGCGCCGGGATTCCCGTCGCCGAGACCTGGGATCTTCCGGCTGACCCGATCGATGCGGTCGCCGGTTTCGACAATTACGCCGCCGGCGTCGCCGTCGCTCGGCATCTCGTCGCACAAGGCCGCGAGCGGCTGGCGTTCATCGGCGGCGACGATCCCCGCGCCACCCGCCGCTGGAATGGATTCAAGGACGCCGTCCTGGAAGCCGGAGCGAAACTTCCGCGCCGGTTGATTCTGGAGCGCAACGCCTCGGGCAGTGTTGCAGCACTGGCCAACCTGCCCGGCGTGGATGCGGTGTTCGCCGCCAATGATGCGCATGCGATCGGCTTCATGTCGGGCCTGCGCGCCGCCGGGCTGTTGCGAAATGGTCCAGCCTCGCAGCAGCCCGTCGCAATTATCGGTCTGGGCGATCTGGAAATGGGCCGGCTGATCGCGCCTTCTCTCAGCACGATCCGCGTGCACGGCGTCGCGATCGGCCGCACCGCCGCCAAGCTGATGCTGACGCGCGACGGGCCGCGCCATGTCGATCTCGGCTTTGAGCTGGTGCTGCGCGACAGCGGCTGAGATCGTCATTCCGGGGCGACGCGCACCGTCGAACCCGGAATCTCGAGATTCCGGGCTCGCTCGCTTCGCGATCGCCCCTGAATGACGGACTAAAGCTCAAGCAGCGCGGCGATCTCGGCGACGGCAACCTTGCGCTCGGAGAAAATAACTTCCGCGGCGTCGCGCTCCCAGTCGCCGGTGCGGGGCTCCAGCGGATCCTGCGGGCTCAGGCGATGTTCGAGCACGAGCCTCGCATAGAGTGCCCGGCGCGCGTCTGCCGCCGGCTGGGCTGCTTCCCAGGTCATGAGTACGGCGCTGGTGACATGATAGAGCGCACTTGCCGCCTGCCGCGCGGTGCTTCAAGCGCGGGCTCGGCCGCGACGCGCTCGGCGAAAACAATTGTCTTGTCGAGCGCCAGGCGCAAGCGGTCGCGGAAAGCCACCGGAATCGGCGTGGCTTCATCGAGCAATTTCCCGAGTTCGGTTTCCAGCGTCCGGTGGGCGCGGCTCTTGCCGACCGCGCGGGTGATGATATCGAGCGCGTTGATGTTGCTGGTGCCTTCCCAGAGCACGCCGATATGGGCATCGCGAACCAGCCGCGCATTGACCCACTCCTCGATGTAACCGTTGCCGCCGCGGACTTCCATCGAACCCGTCGCCACCGGAATATTGTCGCGGCAGGCGCGGAATTTGAGCAGCGGCGTCAGAATTCGCAACAGGCTTTCCGCTTGCTTCGAACCCGCATTGGCGCGATCCATCCGGTTGGCGGCAAACAGAAACATCGAGAGCGCCTGCTCGGTCGGCACGGTGATCTTCAGGAGTTGGCGGCGGAGCAGGGGAAATTCGATGATGGCCTTGCCGAACGCCAGGCGATTGCGCGCGCAAACCATCGCCTCGTTGACGCCGCGCCGCATCATCGCGGCCGCCCGAACGCCATGGGAGAGCCGCGACAGGTTGACCTGCTCCATCATCTGCTTGAGACCGCGGTCGGCCTCGCCGACGAGATAGGCCACCGCGCCTTGCAAAAGGATCTCGCCGCTCGCCATCGAGCGGGTGCCCAGTTTGTCCTTGAGGCGAACGATGCGGTAGGCGTTGCGGCGGCCGTCCTTCAGCCGGCGGGGCAGGGCAAACAGCGCCAGTCCCCTGGTGCCGGAGGCAGCGCCTTCCGGGCGCGCCAGCAGCAGCGCTACGTCGGCGTCGGCGTGCGAGCAGAACCATTTATCGCCGAACAGCCGCCACTCCCCGTTCTCGCAACGGGCCGTGGTTTCGATCGCGCCGACGTCGGAGCCGCCGGAACGTTCGGTCATGAACTGCGTGCCCTTCCACATCGTGGCGACATCGCCCGACAGCATTTTCGGCAGCAGATAATCCCTGAGTTCGGCGCTGGCGAATTTGCGAATGAGGTGGATCGAGGTGTCGGTCACGCTGATCGGACACATCAGCCCGAACTCGGCCTGCACGAACAGATACTGCAGCGCATATTTGGCCACCGCCGGCAGCGGCCGATCGGTCTCAAGCGTGCCGGCGCGATGGCTCATGGCGTGAAACTGGAAATCGCCGAACGCGATGTTTTCCATTTCGCGGTAGGACGAATGATAGTCGATCCAGTCCTCGTCGCGGCCGAATCGATCCCGTGCGTTGAGGACCGGCGGGTGCTTGTCGGCTATACCCGCCAGTTCATCGAGCCTGCCGCCCGCCAGCGCCCCGAGCCGGTGGAAATGCGGCTCGAACTGCCGGAAATCTTCCGGCGCCAGATACGCCTGCAGAAGATCGCGCAGGCTGCGATCGATCGCATAGAAATTCGCACCCGCGCAATCCGGCGCGAGGTGATCGGGGCCGCGCGGGCGATGCTGCGTTTCAGTCTGGCCGAACGATGCTTGAGAGTGAGGCGCGTGCATGCTGGACCCCTTTTTGCATCGTCTGCTCGGCTCTTGCCGCGCCGTCTGCGACGGAAATGTGTCGATGGCCGCACTATCAGCTCAATATCGCTTTCCGTCCGATTATTCCAACGCTATCGGGTGGCCCGGTTATTTGACCGGTCCCCGATGCATAACTATTTTGCTTGATCCGGGCCGGTACTTGGACAGACTGGCGTTGCCGGTCTTCATCTTGGCCTGGCGGCCGCCTCGCTCGATCGCGACAAAAGTGCAGGGGAGATGGAATTGAGCCCAACTGAGAGATCGGAGCCTTCAACCCGAAGCGTTGTTTTCGATATCCGCTCACTCCGCGGCCTCGGACCGCTGGTCGTTGTGTTCGCACTCACGTTGTCCGGTTGCGGCGAAAAGCCGCCCCCGCAAGCCGCAAGCGGTCCGTTGCCGGTCACGGTTGCGCAGCCGACCAAACGCACCGTCACGGATTGGGACGAGTTCACCGGGCGGTTCGAAGCGGTTGAAGAGGTGCAAGTCCGTGCCCGGGTCGGCGGCTTCGTCACCAGCGTCGAGTTTCGTGACGGCGCCTTCGTCGGCACCGGCGACCTGTTATATGTGATCGATGCCCGGCCCTTCGAAGCCGTCGCCGAGCAGGCCGACGGCCAGCTTGCGGACGCGCGCGCCAAGGGAGAACTCGCCAAGCGCGAACTCGACCGCGGATTGACCTTGGTCCAGACCAGTGCCGTGTCCGAATCCGTCGTCGATCAGCGCCGCCAGGCGCTGCAGGCGGCCAAGGCCGCGGAGATGCAGGCCTCCGGCGCGCTCAAGGCGGCCCAGCTCAATATCGAATTCACCCACGTCATAGCCCCGATCGGCGGCAGGGTGAGCCGCCATCTCGTCAGCGTCGGCAATCTCGTGCAGGGCAGCGACGCCGGCGGCGGCACGCTCTTGACCTCGATCGTCTCGCTCGATCCGATCTACATCTATTTCGACATGG
>Ga0209890_10000467_pt1 | contig 18776 bp, 14 predicted proteins | sample OrgsoiDNA2013049_FD_185799 | JGI IMG/M metagenome (GOLD analysis project Ga0209890, IMG submission 185799) | Permafrost soil microbial communities from the Arctic, to analyse light accelerated degradation of dissolved organic matter (DOM) -... | ecosystem: Environmental > Terrestrial > Soil >...
TTCACAGGGGACTCCCAGTTTTTGGATACATGGTGGGGGTTGTGATTACTGGTGTGGCTGAGGCGCGGCTCCTTGTGGTGGAGGATGAGCCGAATATTCGTGAGTTGTTGGCGACGTCGTTGCGGTTTGCGGGTTTTGAGGTGTTTGTGGCTGGTGATGGTGCGTCGGCGTTGCGGCAGGCTGGTGAGCATGAGCTTGATCTGGTGGTGTTGGATGTGATGTTGCCGGATATGGATGGTTTTGCGGTGACTCGTAGGTTGCGTGACTCGGGGCGGATCTTGCCGATTGTGTTTGTGACGGCGCGTGATTCTTTGGAGGACAAGATCGCGGGGTTGACGGTGGGTGGTGATGATTATGTGACGAAGCCGTTCAGTCTTGAGGAGGTGGTGGCCCGGATTCGGGCTGTGTTGCGTCGGACTCGGGGTGGGGTTGATGACGATGCGGTGTTGCGTTTTCATGATTTGGAGTTGGATGAGGACTCTCATGAGGTGCGTCGTGGTAGGCGTGTGATTGAGGTTTCTCCGACGGAGTTCAAGTTGTTGCGTTATCTGATGCTTAATCCCAACCGGGTGTTGTCGAAGGCTCAGATCTTGGATCATGTGTGGGACTACGACTTTCGTGGTCAGTCGGGCATTGTGGAGTCTTATATTTCTTATCTGCGGCGCAAGATCGATGTGGATGCTCCTGAGCTGATCCAGACCAAGCGTGGTGTGGGTTATGTTCTGCGTCTGCCCCCTGAGTCGTCCTGATCGCCGGTTGTGATGGATGTGGCCTGGTGGCGTCGTGGGCGTCGTTCTGGTACTGGTGGTTTTTCTTACCGGTTGCAGGCGTTGCCGTTGCGGGTGCGTCTTATCGCGTTGGTGGTGTTGTTGCTTTTGGTTGCGTTGACGTTGACCAGCGTGGCTACGAGCGTGGTGATGCGCGCTCAGCTGATGGATAGTACTGACCGTGACTTGAGGGCGGCGGCGGTCCCGACTGCCTCGCAGGTGCTGACCCAGCTGCTTGGTCATCATGACGGGGGTATTCCGACGAACTACGCGGTCCGGTTCATGCCGACCGATGGTAGTGCCGCGTTTGCGGTCAATCCCACGGGTGAGGGGTTGCATCCTAGTATCCCGAACCTGGCCCTGAATGATCCCCGGGTGCTCAATGGCACTCTCTTTACGGTGGGCTCTACCGATGGTGAGATGCGTTGGCGGGTGGTGCCGGGTGCGTTGCGTAACGGGTCGGCGACGTTTGCGGTGGCGGTGCCGTTGCGTGGGGTCGATACCACGGTTGCGAACATGCTGTTTTTTGCGGTCCTGGTGGGGTTGGTCCTTATCGTCAGCTGTGCGTTGCTGGGCTGGTATGGGGTGCGTCGGGCGTTCCGGCCGTTGACTCAGATCGAGGACACTGCGGCGGCTATCGCGGCCGGTGACCTGGGCCGGCGGATCCCCGAGCCCACGACCCGCGACGAGGTAGCGAGCCTGTCGCGTTCGTTGAACGCGATGCTGGCCCAGATCGAGCAGTCCTTTGCCGTGCGTGAGGCCTCCGAGGCGCGGATGCGTCAGTTCGTGGCCGACGCCAGCCATGAGCTGCGTACTCCTTTGGCTGCGGTCAGGGGGTATGCCGAGCTGTTCCGTCAGGGGGCGGTGAGCGGGCCCGAGGACGTGTCCGCCACGATGCGCCGGATCGAGGACGAGTCCATCCGGATGGGTGGGCTGGTCGACGACCTGTTGTTGTTGACCCGGTTGGACAGCTCACGCCCGTTGCGGCGGGCACTGGTCGACCTGACCGTGTTGGCTGCCGACGCGGTCGCCGATGCCCGCGCGTTGGCTCCGACCCGGCAGGTGCGCCTGCTTGCCCTTACCGGTGACCTCGAGCCGACCACCATCGAGGGTGACGAGGCCAGGCTGCGTCAGGTTGTCACCAATCTTGTGGGTAACGCGGTGAACCACACCCCTGCGGGGACCAGTATCGAGATCGCGGTGGGGGTAGGTGATGGTCGTGCCAGGCTCGAGGTACGCGACCACGGCGGTGGTGTCGACCCAGTCAAGGCCCGCCGGGTCTTTGAGCGGTTCTACCGTGCCGATCCCTCCCGGGGCCGGGGCAATGGTGGTGGCAACGGCCTGGGCCTGGCCATTGTGGCCGCTATCGTCGGCGCCCATGATGGTCAGGTGGGTGTGGGGGCCACTCCCGGTGGTGGTGCGACCTTCGTCGTGGACCTGCCCTCAGCGAACTCTCAGTTAAAGTCCAGCGTTGTTTGACGTTGGTGGGGTTGGGTGGACTCATCGACCCGAGGAGATCCCGATGACCCAGCCGGCGCCCCAGCCCCCACCACAGCCCGACAATGGGCCGGGCCATACCGCACCGCTGTGGTACGAGCAGACTCAGGCGCAGCCGCAGTACCCGGTATTTCCCCCGGCGGTCTCCCAGCCTCCGGCTGAGCCGCGCCTGTCTGGGTTCACCCAGCCTGGCGTAGAGCCCGCTCAGTCGGCCAAGCCCCGCAGGTTGGTCGAGCTCGGCGTCGTCGCGGTCCTGGCCGCGGTCCTGGCCAGCGCCGGCACCTATACCGCGACCCGCGCCGACCAGGGCGCGTCGGCGCCGACATCACCGGTCGCAGCCGCCGCGACGACGTCGGCCTCACCGGTGGTCCAGGCCAACGCGTCGGCCCCTAACTGGTCGGCTACCGCCGCCGTGGTCTCTCCCAGCGTCGTGGCCATCACCGTGACCAGCGACCAGGGCGGCGGGCAGGGCTCGGGAGTCATCTACGACACCTTGGGCCACATCCTGACCAACAACCACGTCGTGACCGCGGGTGGCAGCGGCGGGGCGATCTCGGTGACCCTGAACGATCAACGGACCTACGCGGCGACCGTGGTGGGCACCGACCCCTCCACCGACCTGGCCGTCATCAAGTTGACCAACGCCCCCGGCGACCTGAAGCCCATCGCCCTGGGCGACGCCAACACCCTCACGGTCGGCCAGCCAGTCATGGCCGTCGGTAACCCCCTGGGGCTGGCCGGCACGGTGACCACCGGCATCGTCAGCGCCCTCAACCGGCCCGTGACCACCTCCACCGACCCCTCCACCGACCCCCTGGGCCAGGCGCCCACCACCGACCCCGTCGTGACCAACGCGGTCCAGACCAGCGCCGCGATCAACCCCGGCAACAGTGGCGGCGCCCTGGTCAACGCCGCCGGCCAGCTCATCGGGATCAACTCCGCTATCGCCTCCCTGGGCTCATCGAGCGGTTCATCCTCACAAAGCGGCAACATCGGGATCGGTTTCGCGATCCCGGTCAACGAAGCCAGGTCGATCGCGGGCCAGCTGATCACCACCGGGACGGCCACCCACGCCTACGTCGGCGTCAGCTCCAAAGACGCCGTCGTAGCCGACGGGTCCGCCAAACGCGCCGCAGCGGTCCTGACCACCATCGTGGCCGGCACCCCCGCCGACAAGGCAGGACTACACACCGGCGACGCCATCATCGCCGTGGACGGCAACTCGATCGACGGCTCCCTGTCCCTGGTCGCCCAGGTACGCGCACACACCGTCGGCCAGACCGTAACCCTCAAAGTCATCCGCAACGGCCAGACCAAAAACATCACAGTCACCCTCACCAACAAACCCACCACAAACCAGTAGCGCCCAGGAAGCCCCACCACACGCGCTACCCGCATACGCCTTCCGCCAACCAGGCCGCACGGCTCACACCCTGCACCTACCCCGCGGAAGGCGTCGTGTCGCCCCCAACCACCCCAAACCAAACACCAACCCACCCCCACCCCCACCACAACAACCCTCCGATGCGCGCCGAACCTGCCGTTGAAGGCTGATGGTGGGGACCGGGTCGGCAGCCAGTTCCCGGGGACAACGCGGTATGCCGATCGCGGTACGCCGATCGCAGTCACCGATCGACGACCCGGGCCAGCCTGCTCTTGACCGGATCGACCTCACAAAGTGGCGACGCCTGGAACCCAGCATCGGCACATCGGGCTTCGCGACATCGCTGATTCTCACGCCGACCCCGTCGAGGCTCTGCAAGGCCCGCCAGCGGGGGCCTGGCCTGCACGGGCGGGCACACCAGGATGGAGACCTCACGACCAGGATCGCCACTGCGAACCCGGTCTTGGCACGGCCGCCAGAGAGGGCGCCTCACAGCAAACTCACTGGATCCGTTCATGAAGCCTCAAAGATCGTTTGCGATCCTTGAGGTCATGACCTCCTCACCGAACTTGTCGGTGCCGTCAACGGCACTGACGTTCGGCGCGCCACCCCGGATGGCCGGCCGTCGGGCCGGCGTCCGACTGCGGCCCGTGCCATTGTGGTGGCGCGACGCCTGTGGGGCTTTCGTCTGGTGCTCCATGTTGGTGGTTGTGGCCCTTTGGGTCTCTGGCGGCGGGGTGCAGGCCCTCGCGGTCACGGGCACTGGGCTGACCAGCATTGGCCGGTTGACTGGCATGGTCGCCTCGGACCTCTTGCTGGTCCAGGTCCTGTTGATGGCCCGAATACCGCTGGTGGAGATGACCTACGGTCAGGATGAGCTGGCCCGGCGCCACCGCTGGGTGGGCTTCTCGTCGTTCAACCTCATGCTGGTGCACATCGTCACGATCACCTTGGGCTACGCGGCAACCTCGCCAAAGGGGCTGTGGGGCACGATCGTCGACTTCATCCTCAACTACCCGGGGATGCTGCTCGCCGTCGCTGGCACCCTGGCACTGGTCGGGGTCACCATCACCTCGATCAAGATGGCCCGGGCCCGAATGCGCTACGAGTCCTGGCACCTGCTTCATCTGTACGCCTACCTCGGCGTTGGGCTGGCGCTGCCCCACCAGCTCTGGACCGGCAAGGACTTCCTGACCTCGACGGTCGCGACGTTGTTCTGGTGGACCCTTTGGGCGGCAACGGCCGCGAGCGTGCTCATCTGGCGGGTCGGCCAGCCGTTGTGGCGCAGCCTGCGCCATCAGCTGGTCGTGCAGGAGGTGCGCGCCGAGAACGACAAGGTCACCACGGTCGTCATGCGGGGCCGGAACCTGCACCTGTTGCCGGTGAGGGCCGGTCAGTTCCTCCAGTGGCGGTTCCTTGACGGGCCCGGCTTCACACGGGCCCACCCCTACTCCTTGTCCGCTGCGCCTGACGGCCGAACCCTGCGGATCACCGCCGCCCACCTCGGCGGTGGGTCTGCCGCGCTGGCGAGTCTACGGCCGGGAACCAGGGTGCTCTTCGAGGGTCCCTACGGCCGCCTGCACGAGGGGGTGCGGACCCGCCGCAAGGTCCTGCTCATGGCCTCGGGCATCGGCATCACCCCGATGCGGGCGCTGTTTGAGGACCTGGACCAGCGACCGGGCGACGTCACCCTGGTCTACCGAGCCAGCTCCGAGCAGGACCGCATCTTGGTGAACGAGCTGTCGACGCTGGCCGGGTCGCACCAGGCACGGTTCTTCGTTGTCATCGGTCGCAGAGCGTCGGGCCGACCCAGCTGGCTGCCCCAACATGCGGCACACCTCGGTGACGTCGAGGCGCTGCGCCAGCTCGTGCCCGATGTCGCCAACCACGACGTGTTCATCTGCGGCAGCCCCGGGTGGATGGACGCTGCAGAGCAGGCCGTGCTCGGCGCCGGAGTCCCGCGCGAGCACGTCCACATCGAACGTTTCACCTACTGACCCCACCTGACGACATACGAAGCACGAAGGAGAGCCATGCGACGCATCGTCCTCGTCATCCTGTCCACGATCACGACCGTGGTCTTGCTCTTCAGCTACCACACCAGCACCAGCACAACCTTCGCGACCAGCCCCCTGACGCAGCTACCTGCGTCACCTGGCGCAAGCCCACGGTCCCCGTCTCCGAACAAGAGCGGGTCCTCGACGTCCAGGTCGAGCCCGGCCACGTACACCGGCGGTTCCGCGGACACTCGGTGGGGACCCGTCCAGGTCCAGATCACAGTCCAAGGCGGCAAGATCACCACATCCCAGGCCGTGCAGTATCCCCAGAACAATGGCCGCGACGCGGAGATCAACGGTTTTGCGTTGCCCATCCTCAACCAGGAGGTTGTCCAGCAGCAGTCTGCCTCCATCGACACGGTCTCGGGAGCCACCGTGACCAGCGACGGCTATCTGCAGTCGCTCCAGTCGGCGATCGACCAGGCTCACCTGTGAGCCGCAGGGCGTGGGTCAGGCAGATCATGGGTATGCCGATCAGCATCCATGTTCGGAGCCCGGACGTCGACTCACCGATGGTGGCTCGAGTAGTTGAAGACGCGTTTGATCTTGTACGACAGGCGGATCGGCTGTTCAGCCCGTACAAGGAAGACAGTGAGGTCAGCCGGATCCGCAGGGCCGAGCTCGATCCGGCGAAGGCCGATCCGCTGGTCCAGCAGGTCGTCACACTTTGCCGGCAAGCTGGCGAGCTCACCCAGGGTGCGTTCACCGAGCTGCTTCCCGACGAGCAGGGCGCGCTGGGCTTCGATCCGACCGGTTTGGTCAAGGGCTGGGCTGCGGACCGGGCTGCCAGCCGGCTGGCAGACCTGCCGGGGGCGAGTTTCTGCCTCAATGCAGGCGGCGACGTCGTGGTCGGAGGCGCTACCGTCGAACCTACCGCCGGGTCCGAAGCGGTATGGCGGGTCGGTATCGAGGATCCGCGCGATCGCTCCCGGATCGCCGAGGTCGTGGAGCTCCACCACGGTGGCGTGGCTACCTCGGGCGCGGCTGCCCGTGGGGCACACCTCTACGATCCGTTGACCCAGACCTTCGTGAACCGCCCCGGATCGGTCACCGTTGTCGGACCGAGCCTGATGTGGGCGGACGTCTGGGCCACCGCCCTGTTCGTCGGACCGGCTTCGCTGCCACACCGGTTCTCGCAGGTCGCTGGCGGCTACCGCATGGTCTCACTTTGAGATTGATCCTGGACTTCTGCCTGGTGTGAAGCCAACGTCTTGGCGTCTGACCAGGTCGTCATGGGGTGGTTTCCTGGGCTTGGCGGGCGAGCCCTCCGTTCACGTGAGCGGGTTCCGTCCGCCCGGGGTGAGGCCGGTGAGGTCAGGGGCTGTTTGGTTCGATCGCCCGACAAGTACGCCTCATCTGGTGCATCCCCAAGGCGATCAGCGCCATCGCCGCGTAGCCGGCTGCCATGGCTGCGCTCCGTCTGCGGCGCCGTCGTAACAGATGTTGACGGTGCAGAGGTTGTGAGGCGCCCAGGGGATGCTTAGCGTTCACTGAGCGCGCGCCACCAGGAAAGACCAGCGAGTGGTCGATGTCGGCCTTTCTCCCCGCCGGGATCGCGAGCAGGAAGCATCATCGCGAACTGCCGGGCGTCTTTATGACGGACTGGCTTGCCGCCGACTGGCCTGGGCGGCTCGGGGACGCAGTTGTGAGGTTCTGCCACCTCTCAACCAACTATCAGGCAGGTCTCAGGTTTTCCGAAGGTGAGAGCCTGATACTCAGTGTGGCGCGCGGTCTTCCGCGTGGCCCAGGAGCCCCGCAGGTTTTCGGGTCAAGGAGTTACCGGTGACAGAGCAGCCCTCTTCGACAGCCCGCGGCGGGCGTCGCGGGCGGCTCAGCCGCCGTGGGACAGTGGCTATCACGGTCGTTGCGCTGCTGGTTGTGGCCGGCGCGACCACGACGTGGGCGATGAAGCGTTCTTCGGCCACCACTGCGTCGACGGCTGCGACCACCCGGCTGGTGACGGTGGGCATCGGCACTGTTCAGCAGTCCGTGGCGGCGTCCGGGACGATCGAGCCCGCCACGACGGCGAACCTCAGCTTTGGCGCGGCCGGGCAGGTCACGGCCGTTGACGCGGCCCAGGGCCAGAAGGTCACGGCTGGCGAGCGACTCGCCACGATCTCCTCGGCGTCACTGGCCAGTCAGGTGGCTTCGGCCACGGCGACCGTGGCCTCGGATCAGGCCCGGCTCTCCACTGACCAGACGGCTGCTGCTTCCGCCGCCCAGATCGCCGCTGACCAAGCGGGTGTCACTGTCGCTCAGGCGCAGCTGGCGGACGCCCAGGCCGCCCTCGCGGGGGCCACCCTCACCTCACCGATCGCGGGCACGGTCACGGCCGTCAACCTCACGGTCGGCCAGCAGCTCAGCGCCTCAGGCTCAAGCTCCAGCTCCAGCTCCAGCTCGGGTTCGTCAACGGGTACATCATCGGGCGCAGGATCGGGGCAGTCCGGGTCCGGGAGCGGGTCCGGATCCTCCTCGAGCGGGACGTCAGGGACGAGTAGCTCGACAAGCTCAACGGGCCAGATTCAGGTGATCAGCACCGGTTCGTACATCGTCAACGCTTCGGTCGGCGCCAGCGACGTGGCGAACATAGCCAAGGGCGACCAGGTGACCTTCACCCCGACCGGCTCATCGACTTTGGCATTCGGCCTGGTTACCTCGGTCGGGATCGTCGCCTCGTCCTCATCGGGGTCTGCGGCCTTCCCCGTCGTCATCTCTGTGACCGGAAACCCGGCGGGCCTGTACGCGGGGAGCACCGCGAACGTGTCGATCATCTACAAGCAGCTGAGCAATGTGCTGGTCGTGCCGACCCTGGCGGTCACCCGCAACAACGGAAGCTCCTACGTCACCCTCGACAAGAACGGCGTGAAGTCCCAGAGGCAGATCACCGTCGGTCTCAGCTCGGGCGGATCGACCCAGGTCGTGTCCGGGCTGACCAGCGGCGACAGCGTCGTCGAGACGGTTCCCACGGCCAGGACCGGTGGCACCGGTAGCACAGGTGGCACCGGTAGGACTGGTGGGTTCGGCGGCGGAGGCGGCGGGTTCGGCGGCGGAGGCGGTGGGTTCGGCGGCGGAGGCGGTGGGTTCGGCGGCGGAGGCGGTGGGTTCGGCGGCGGAGGCGGAGGCGGAGGCACCGGTGGGGCGGGGGCGAACGGCGGATGACCACGTATCTGAGCGAGCCTGCCTACGTCCACTCCGCGGATCCCGTCCTGTCTCTGGCAGGGGTGACCAAGGTCTACCGCAGCGGCTCCCTTGAGGTGGCCGCCCTGCGCGGGATCACCCTGGATGTTCAGCCCGGAGAGTACGTCGCGGTCATGGGCCCGTCAGGGTCCGGAAAGTCCACTTTGATGCACATCATCGGCTGCCTGGACGTCCCTTCCGCCGGGAGCTATCACCTGGCCGGCGAGGACGTCAGCACGATGTCCGAGGACGAGCTTGCTGAGGTCCGCAACCGGCGTATCGGATTCGTGTTCCAACAGTTCAACCTGCTCGCGTCCATGACCGCCTGGTCAAACGTGGCGCTCCCCTTGGCCTACGCCGGAATCAGCCGGCCGCAGCGGCGCCAGCGGGCAGAGGCGGCACTGGCACGGGTGGGGCTCGGAGACCGGGTGGCTCACCGACCGGGGGAGCTCTCCGGCGGGCAGCAGCAAAGGGTCGCCGTGGCCCGGGCGCTGGTCACCGAGCCGGCCTTGATCCTGGCCGACGAGCCCACGGGCAACCTGGACTCAACCTCGACCGCTGACGTCCTGAGCCTGTTCGATGAGCTGCACGCCGCCGGCCGCACCGTCGTGCTTATCACGCACGAGAATGACGTCGCCGCCAGAGCCGGGCGCATTGTGCGGCTACGCGACGGTCTGGTGACCGAGGACTCCGCCCTGGGTGCTGCGGCCGCTTCGGCGGTGTCGTCATGACCTGGTTCGACACGCTCCGGACCAGCCTTGAGGCAATGCGTAGCCACCGGATGCGCTCGGCTCTAACCGTGCTCGGGATCCTCATCGGGATCGCGGCCGTCATCCTGACCGTCGGCCTGGGCATCGGCGCCCAGCAGCAGGTGACCGCGCAGGTCGAGGCCCTCGGGACCAACCTCTTGATCATCTCCCCGGGCAGCACCACGAGCACCACCGGTCTGCGTGGCGGGTTCGGGTCCGCCTCGACCCTGACCCAGGCCGACGCGCAGGCTCTGGCCTCCCCGGTCGTGGCGCCGGACATCGCCGCGGTTGCTCCTTCCACGTCGAGCTCGCAGTCCCTGGTAGCCGGGACGAGCAACTGGACGACAACAGTGGCGGGTACCACCCCCTCCTGGTTGTCGGTGCGGGCGCGGACCCTGTCAAGCGGGGCGTTCCTGTCCAGCGCCGACCAGGCCTCGGCGGCCTCGGTGGTCGTGCTCGGTGCCACCACCGCGACCGAGCTCTTTGGCTCCACTGACGTCGTCGGCCAGTCGGTGACCATCGCCGGCACACCGTTCACCGTCATAGGGGTGCTGGCCCCCAGTGGCTCGAGCGCCAGCTCGAGCAGCAGCACCAGCAACGATGACACCGCCGTGATCCCCCTGAGTACCGCCCAGCAGCGCGTTTCCAGCGGAACCAGCCGCACCTCGGTCCAGACGGTGTACGTGCAGGCGACGTCCCAGTCGGCGTTGTCCTCGGCCTATCAAGAGGCGAATGCTGAGCTGCTCGCCCTGCATGGCATCACCAATGCCGCCAGCGCCGACTTCACGATCACCAACCAGGCCTCGCTGGTGAGCACCGCGGCGTCGGTGTCCAAGACGCTGACCGTCCTGCTGGCCGGCATCGCGGCCATCTCGCTGCTCGTCGGAGGGATCGGTGTCATGAACATCATGCTCGTGTCCGTCACCGAACGGATCCGTGAGATCGGGCTGCGCAAGGCTCTCGGCGCCCGTCCCAGCCTGATCCGGCGCCAGTTCCTCATCGAGGCCTCACTGCTCGGCCTGGCCGGTGGCCTGCTCGGAGCCGTCGTCGGGATTGCTGGAGCCAAGGTGCTGCCCAGCTTCATCTCTAACCCGGTGGCAGTGTCCATGCCCGCCATCGTCGGCTCGATCAGCGTCGCCATGGCCATTGGCCTGGTGTTTGGCGTCTACCCCGCCAGCCGGGCCGCTCAACTGGCACCCATTGACGCCCTGCGCAGCGAGTGACGCCCCCCATGTTCAACCTCATGTCCAACTCAGTGCCCACACCCGACAACTCCGGAGCCACCCCCATGAATGCCAACATTGCCACCGTCTCTCAGCCAGGCCCAGCGAATCGACGCCACATCCGGGTTGCGTCAGCGTTCGCTGCCATCCCACTGGTCACCGTGCTGGTCGCGTGCGGCGGCGGAAGTAGTGCGCCCGTCGCCCAGGCGCCAAGCCCAGCGGCGACCCAGGCGAACCCTGGGCCGAACTCGGGCGGGCAGGGCGGGACAGGTGCGTTCCCCGGTGCGACTGGGCTGATCGCTGCCGCATCACCGGGCACCCTGCAGGTGCAGTCGACCAGCGCTCAGAACACCGTCGTGTACACCGCGAGCACCAGGTTCACCCAAGTCACCTCCGGACACGTCGCCGCTGGGGACTGTGTCAGTGTCACCGGTGCGCCGGTGGCCGGGTCCACTTCGGGGCTGACTGCGACTTCGGTACGCATCGTGGCAAAGGTCAACGGGACTTGCACCGCCTCTGGCGGGTTCGGTGGCGGCGCTCCCGGCGGCGGGTCGTTCCCCCGCCGCTCTGGCGGGGCACCATCTGGTGGACCTTCTGCTGGTTCGGGAGCGCGTCGCGCCTTCGCCAGCGCTACGGGCACGGTGAGCTCGACCGCCGGCTCAACGATCCTAGTGAAGGGCGTCCTGCGCAGCGGCCAGAGAGCTGCCGGTTCGACGACCCCGCCAGCCCCGACCACCATCACGGTCACCCTGCCAGCCTCGGCCACCGTCACCGCGACCGTCCCGGCCACCAGCGCCGCAGCCGTCGTCGGCAGGTGCGCGATCGCCATTGGCACTGCCAACAGCGTCGGGGCCATCAACGCGAAATCCATCACGATCAGCACCCCCGGGCCCAACGGCTGCAACGTTGGTGGCTTTGGTGGCCGGTCCAACGGGACCGGGACCGGTGGCGCCGGTGGGACCAATGCGTAAGCGTGGCAGGAGCCGGCGGGCTCGGGCACTAACCGCGACCGGTGTCGCAGCCGCGGTCGTGGTAGCCGGCGGCGCAGCGGCCTCCTACGCGACATCTCAAGGTACGGCGCCGGTATACGTGGCGGCGAGCGTCACCTCACATCCGGTCGTGCAAACCCTGCAGGCCACGGGGACAACCGAACCCTCAAGCGCCGCCACTGTCTCCTTCGCCGTGTCGGGAATCGTTGCCACCGTCCCGGTAGCCATGGGCCAAAAGGTGACCGCCGGCCAAGTCCTGGCCACCTTGGACACCACCTCCCTGAAGTACGCCCTCGCAACCGCCCAGGGGCAGGTCGCCAACGCCGAGCTCACCCTGGCGCAAGCAGAGTCCGGCCAGGTCTCGGCCGCATCCGGGACCCCCGGCACCACTGGAGCGGTCAGCAGTAAGCCCAGCAGTACCGGCACCGGAAGCGCCGGCACCGGAAGCGCCGGGACGGGTAGCACCACCGGGACCGGCAGCGGCAAGACCAGCAGCACCGGGACTGGCAGCGGCAAGACCAGCAGCACCGGGACTGGCAGCGGCACCGGATCCTCTGGCTCGTCGCACTCCGGCTCAGGCTTGACAGCTTCTATCACCGCGGCCCAGAAGCGCCTGCTGGCCACCGCGCGCCAAACCGACTCTGCTCTGACCAAAGCCAAGGCAGACCTGGCCGCGGCGACCACGTTGTGCACGAGCCAGATGTCTGCGTCCCCGTCCGTGTCCCCGTCCCCGTCCTCGTCCCCGTCCCCGTCTTCGTCCCCGTCCGCGTCCCCGTCCGCGTCCTCATTCGCGTCCCCGTCTGCCTCTGGGACGGCCTCTCCCGCCGTCGCTGCGACCGGGCCGTCGACCACCTGCATCCAGGCCCAACAAACCGTCCTGAACGATGAGTCAAAACTGTTCACCCTTCAAAAAGGCCTGTCAGGCCAGGAGACGGCGCTCGACAAGCTCCTCACCAGTTCCGCGTCCTCTACCGCACCGACCTCAGCGGGGAAGACCTCCACCGCCACGGCATCGACGGCAACGGCATCAGCTGGAACGACATCAGCTGGAACGGTCTCCGCGGGGAAGGCCAGCGGCAGCACCGGTAGTGCTGGCTCCACGACGGTGGCCGTCAGCGCGGCCCAGCTGGCCGCTGACCAGGCCGCGGTCGACGCCACCAATGCCGCACTCGCGGTTGCCCAACAGCAGCTAGGCCAGGCGAGCATCGTCAGCCCGTTCACGGGAGTTGTCAGCTCGGTCGGGCTGACCATCGGCCAGCAGGCCACCGCGGGGTCCAGTACGACCGCGGTTGATGTCATCGACCCGACAGGTCACGGCGTCACCCTGTCCGTTGACGTCACCAAGATCCCCCAGGTCAAGGTCGGGCAGAAGGCCACCGTCGTGCCGGACGGCTCAGCCACCCCACTTGCTGCCACCGTTTCCTATGTAGCGGCGGCCCCTTCCACCACCAGCAGCACGGTCTATCCTGTCCAGCTCACCTTCACCGGCAACCCGACCACGCTCCGTGACGGCATCCAGGCCGCGGTCACGATCACCACGGGACAGGCGGCCGACGCCCTCGCCGTCCCGACGTCGGCGGTGAACCACCGCGGAGCCCTCGACTACGTGCTCGTCCTGAACGGCAGCACCACCAAGACGCAGGTCATCACCGTCGGGGCCGTCGGCGCCATCTACACCCAGGTCACCCAAGGCTTGACCGCCGGCCAACGCGTCGTGCTGGCTAACCCCGACCAGGCCATCCCCACCAGCACCGTCACCGGCCGGATCGCCCGGATCACCGGGGGCGCGACCAACACGACCGGCGTGCTTGGCGGCACGGCCGGCACGACTGGGACCACCGGGGGTCGACCGGGTGGCTGATGCGCCTTGTCGCCATCCGGTATTCATGGTGATCACCTCAACGAGGGAAACACCGCACCGACGAGGCGAAGGGCCAGAAGTTGCTGGAGTCTCACCGCGGGCTTCGGCAACACTGGCGAACCGGTGATGGGCCGGCCCGCAACCGGATGTTGGACAGGGGGCAGCCGGGCAACCGGCGTCCTTGGCGAGGTGGTCGCTTCATGTAGCCGCCGGTTGCTAATGGCGAGGCTCAGCGACCCTGACCATTTGACCGCTAACGTCGGGGTTTCTGCCGACAGCGGAGCCCAGATCGCGCCTGGCCGATCAGCTGTCGAGGCGCAGCGCGAAGCTGGGCAAGGCCATAGCCTCGTGGCGCCACCCCGCCACGGCTGGTGCTGGCCGACCTGTGGTCGCGCTCCTGCCTGGCCGACGCAGTGACGGTCGTGTCCCTCAGCTCCGACGACGGTCAGCGCCAGATCGCGGTGCCTGTTCCGCCCGAGGGGAGCATCGGCGGCAGCGGCCAGCGAGCGATCGGGAGCGAACCTCCCCCTGATGAGGTGTGAGAACGATGAGCGATCACACTAACCGGGTGGAGCGCCCAACTGTAGAACCTCGACCACGGCTGTCAGTGTTGCGGGTTGTCCTAGCTTTTGCGACCATCGGGGCACTTGTGGCAGGCGGGGTCATTGGCTACCAACGGTGGGTGTCGAGGGCGGAGTCGGGATCGGCGCAGACCTGGTTTGCCGGCTACGTCGACGTCACTGCGACGCCAACCTTCGACTTCCAGTCTCCCGCGACAAGGGCGGGTCGCGATGTGGTCCTCTCGTTCATCGTCAGCGCTCCGAACGGCCCGTGCACTCCCACTTGGGGCAGCGCCATCACACTGGACGAGGCATCCGTGAGCCTCGATCTGGACCGGAAGGTTGCCCGGCTGGAACAACAGGGTGGTGCGATCGCAGTCTCATTCGGCGGACAGGTGAACCTTGACCTGGCCGCGACCTGCACTGACGTCGACAAGCTGGCCGCCGCCTACGCGAACGTGATCGATCGTTACAACGTTTCGACCATCGATCTTGACGTAGAGGGCGCCAACCTCAACGATCGTGCCGCGGGGCAGCGACGCGCCGAGGCGATCAAGAAGCTGCAGTCGAGTCGTGGGACCTCCGAAAAGTCCCTCGCGATCTGGTTGACGTTGCCGGTGTCCCCCAACGGCTTGACGGCCGATGGACAGGCGACCGTTGGCGAAATGCTCAGAACCGGGGTGGACCTTGCCGGGGTCAACGCCATGACGATGGATTACGGCGGCAGTCGTGCGAACGGCCAGAGCATGCTGGCAGCCACCACCGGCGCGCTGGATGCCGTGGAGCCAGAGTTGAAGATCCTGTACCACCGTGCCGGTAGCGAACTGTCCAGCGCGGCGGTGTGGTCAAAGATCGGGGCAACCCCGATGATCGGCCAGAATGACGTGCTGGACGAGGTATTCGGCCTGGACGCCGCCAAGGGTCTCAATGACTTTGCCCTCAGCCACCGCATGGGCCGCGTTTCAATGTGGTCCCTGAACCGGGACATCACTTGTGGCCCTAAGTATGTCGACGTCAAACGCGTCTCCGACGCGTGCAGCGGCGTGAGTCAGGGCGGTCGCAGATTTGCCGATCTGCTTTCCGCTGGCATTGCTGGGCGGCTGTCGGCATCGGCCCACGGTGTCTCTAGTTCTAGCGCCAAAGCGCTCGATCCCCACGTCACCGGGTCTGGTCACAATCTAGTCAGCAGCAACTTGCGGGCCGACGCGTCAGGCTGAGATCTGAAATCCAGTTCGTGTCAGCGCTCCTTCGGAGGGCCTCGGTAAGAGTTTTCCTCTCGTTGCTTGACGAAAAGATCATGGTGCCGAGCCGGGTTTCGTCCCGGCCATAGCCCGGCACACGCGGGACCTGCTGCTCAGAAATAGCCAAAAGTGTTGCCGGGACACCTGAGTCGGGGTCGGTTGGGCTATGCCAGCGTTCGCCGCAACCCATCCGCTCGGAGGCCCAGCGGCGTCCGAGCTCAGGCTGGCACCGCCGCGGTGGTGGCCGGCGCGGGAGCTGGCGCGGTGGTGGCCGGCGCGGGAGCCGGCGCGGTGGTGGCCGGCGCGGGAGCCGGCGCGGGCGCTGGCGCGGGCGCTGGTGTGGTCGCCGGTGTGGTCGCCGGTGTGGTCGCCGGTGTGGTCGCCGGTGTGGTCGCCGGCAGCGCCGTGGTGGCGAGTGCCTGGGTCATGACGGGCGTGCGGACCGTGGGCACGCGGGCCGACACGGTGGGCACACGGGTCGGGACCGGGGCCGTTGTCGTAGTCCACCAGGTCATCGGTGCGCCGGCGGGGGCAGGTAGCAGCCTCGAGCGCTGCGTCAGGGTCACGGTGGGGGCGTGCGGGACACTGGCCAGGGCCTGCCCGTTGCCCTGGCCGAGGTTGAGTGGTGGTTTGGTGTCGTGGCGAGGGTTGACGGCGTAGCGGGGCTGGACGTCCGCGGTCGTGGTCCGCCCAGGGGTGTTCGTGCCCGATAGCGCCGCAGCCGACACGGCGCCGGCAGCAGCGAGCAGGCACGAGGTGACGATGAACAGGCGTCTGGGCGTCAGCTCGGCCAACCAGGTCGGGTGGGGGAAGGTGAGTACCTTTCGGGTGCGCATGGTCTCCAGCTGCTGCTTGCTGCGCGGCCATGGGTTGATCCTCAGCCTCCGGCGCGCGGCCAGGTCCTCGCACCAGCCGAACATGAAGACGAAGGCGATGATGATGAGCCAGGACGCCAGATAGCTTAGGAGCCAGCCGAGCGCGTTGTCCTGGTCCAGGTTGGCGGTGACCGACCACAGGTCCATGACGGGGTGGGACAAGAAGATCGCGAGGTTGCCCCACAGGTAGATCGTCATGGCCCGCGAGCTGAAGACAGTGACGATCTTGTCCAGGACGACGCGCTTGTCCATCCAGGAGAAGTCCGGGTAGAGACGCAGCAAGATCAGCACGGCGCCCAGGCAGTAGAGGGTGTCGGCCACCGGGATGTTGTCGATGTCCCAGCCACTGACCGGGTCTTGGTGGGTGAACGCCCACATCAGGCCCAGCGCCATCAGCGACGCGCCGCCGGCGAGGACCCCGGCAAGCGGCAGCGGTCGGATCTTCTTGTCGTGGTGGGCGAATCCGAGCATCCAGCAGCCAGCGAACATGGCCACGCTCAAGATCACGTCACCCGAGCGGCCGTCCAGCGGGAGCAGGCCGAGCGCGGACAGCAGCACGACGCTGACCGGCAGGGCCAGCATCCGCTTGGGCCAGTGGCGGAAAAGCCAGAGCATCGCCGGCGACAGCAGCAGGAACCACAGGTAGGTCCGGATGTACCACAGCGGGGTCACCCAGTCGTCGCCGAGCTTGCTGCCCGGTGGGTCGGAGATCGGCACGATCCAGAACAGCATGGTCTGCCAGCTCAGGGGGACCCCGGAGATCTGGCTGTGTGTCCAGCCGGCGATCAGCATGACCGGTACCGCGACCAGGCCGAACAACCACACCGGGGGCAACAGGCGGATGCCGCGCTTCTTCAGCACCCGCCACGGGTTACCGGGGGAACGGTCCAGCGAGCTGGCCATCAAAGACCCGGCCAGGGCGAACATGACCCCTATCGACGGGAACAGGATCGGCAGCCAGGCCCACCCGAAGAAGTGGTAGGTCATGACCCTGATCAACGCCAGGGCCCGCAGGGAGTCGATGTAGCGGTCCCGCTTGCGCAGCTGCGTGGTGGGTCGGTCGCCGGCCCTCACCTGAGGTGAGGGCTGCTGGGGGCGGACGACGGTGATGGTCATGTCAGAGTCCCGAAGGTAGCCAGGGCGGACGCGTTGTCAGGCGAGCGGTGGTCCTCCAGACCGGTAGTGATCTTGCTGGTGTCCATGGAGCCGGTGCGCACGAGCTTGTTCCATCCCATCCGGCCCCCCTTGATCGCTAGGAACACTGACGTGTAGAGCAGGTAGGCGCGCAGCGGCTCGAACACCAGCCGGTACACCGGCACCATCAGGAGGTGGTGGTACTTCTCGCCCATCAGCCGTACGGCGACCGCGGCGATGATCAGGTGAGCGAGCAGGAACAAGAGGAAGTACTCGATCAGCACGCCCGCACCCTGGTCCTGCAGGGTCAGATAGCCCATGAACACGATGAACGGCAGGAAGATCACCGGGGTCACCACGGACAGCAAGTAGTTCGGCATCACGAAGCACCCCAGCGCCCCGTACCGGCGGCGGAACAGCATTCCCCGGTGCTTCCAGATGGCCTGCAGCGTGCCGAACGTCCAGCGGGTGCGCTGAGCCAGCAGGTCGTCGACCGTCTCGGGGGCCTCGGTGTATGCCAGCGCCTCGTCGTCCTGGGTCACCTTCCACCCCAGGTGGTGCATGGTCAGCGCGAGGTCGCAGTCCTCGGCGAGGGTGATGTTGGAGTAGCCTCCGGCGTCCAGGATGGCCTCCTTGCGCCAGGCTGCGCACGCACCGGGGATGATCGAGATGGCGCCGAGCGCGTCCTGGGCCGAGCGCTCGATCCCGATCTGAGTCAGGTACTCCAGCGCCTGCCAACGGGTCAGCAGGTTCGTCTCGCGGTTACCCACCCGCACGACGCCGGCGACGGCCCCCAGACTGCTTCCACCAACCAGGGCGAAGTGACGCATCATCTTGGTGACCGTGCTCGAATTCATGATCGTGTCGGCGTCCAGGGTGACCACGAAGTCACCCTTGGCGTTCTCCACCCCGTTGTTCAGTGCGTGCGCCTTGCCGGTGTTCGGCTGCCGCAACAGCACGACCCGTGGGTCCTGAGCCATCACCGTGCGGACCTCATCGGCGGTGCCGTCGGTGGAGCCGTCGTCCACGACGATGACCTCCATGATCGGGTAGTCCGAGGTGAGGATCGAGCGCAGCGTGCGGGCGATGACGGGCTCCTCGTTGAAGGCCGCCAGCACCACCGACGTCGGCAGAGCGATCTCGGCAGGACCGGGGAACACGATCCTGCGACGCCTGCGGTAGCGCATCCACGACAGCGTGGCGTTGCCGAACCCGAGCAGCACCACCGCCAGCATCGCGAACACGAACAGCGCCGACAGCAG
>Ga0209890_10000468_pt1 | contig 18753 bp, 21 predicted proteins | sample OrgsoiDNA2013049_FD_185799 | JGI IMG/M metagenome (GOLD analysis project Ga0209890, IMG submission 185799) | Permafrost soil microbial communities from the Arctic, to analyse light accelerated degradation of dissolved organic matter (DOM) -... | ecosystem: Environmental > Terrestrial > Soil >...
CTCTCTTCGCGTTCTCGTTGCGCCGTCCGCGAATCGCCATCGCGCTTGGCGTGTTTCCCGTGATTGTCGCACTCGGCGCATCGGTCTTTCTAGGCCGTGAATTCATGCCCAAGTTGGAAGAAGGCAATTTCTGGATTCGCGCCACGCTACCGCTTTCCATTTCCTTGGAACAGTCGGCGCGCTACGTGGGTCGCATGCGCGCCATCATTCGCGGCTGTCCTGAGGATGAGCGCACGTCGTGCACGAAAGAGCAGCAGCGACGCCCCGAAGTCCAGACCGTCATTTCGCAGCTCGGTCGCCCGGACGATGGTACCGATGTGTCTGGCTTCTACAACATCGAAATTCTTGCGCCGCTCAGTCCCGCCCGTCAGTGGCGCAAGGGCCTGACCAAAGACTCGATGACCCAAGAAATCCAAACCGCGCTTTCCGCTGCCTTCCCGGGCGTTGTCTTCAATTTCTCGCAGGTCATTGCCGACAACGTCGAAGAAGCCATGTCTGGCGTCAAAGGCGAAAACACCGTGAAGGTGACCGGGCCCGACTTGCGCGTGGACGAAGCCAAGGCCGATGAAATCGAAGACATTTTGGGCAAGGTTCCAGGAATTGCAGACTTGGGTATTTTTCGCTCGCTCGGCCAGCCGGCCATTCGCATCAGCCCCTACCGCTCGGAAATCGCTCGCTATGGTCTGAATACGGGCGATGTGGCGGCCGTGGTCCAGGCCGCCATCGGCGGTCAAGCCATCACCCAAGTGTTCGAAGGCGAAAAGCACTTCGACCTTGTCTTGCGCTGGGCGGAGCAATTCCGGCGTGACGTCCGCTCCATCCGCAACATCCTAGTGGCAACACCCGATGGATCCCAGGTGCCGCTCGGCCAGCTGGCCGAGGTCGTGGAAGAAGAAGGTCCGTCGGTTATTTTTCGCGAAGATCTGAAACGCTACGTGCCTGTGAAGTTTTCGGTGCGCGGGCGAGATCTCGGCTCGACGATTGCCGAGGCCCAACAGAAGATACTCGCCAATGTGAAGCTGCCCTATGACACGCACTTGGAATGGGACGGCGAAATGAATCAATTACGCGAAACGACTCGCCGGCTCCTGGTGATTTTACCCATTACGCTGCTCGTGATTGGATTCCTGGCGTATAATTCTGCCAAGAACTGGCGCGACACCCTGATTGTCCTATTGGGCGTGCCGGTGGCATGCAGTGGAGGACTTGTGGCACTGTACGTGACTGGGACGGACTTTTCAATTTCTGCCGCGATGGGCTTTATCTCCATCTTGGGCGTTGCCGTGCAGGATGCGCTGCTAGTGGTTACCTACGCGCGACAATTGCGGGAAAGCGGCTACAGCGCCGAAGAAAGCGCCCGACACGCCGCCGAGCGCCGGCTGCGACCGGTGTTGATGTCGACGTTCGTAGCCATGTTGGGGCTATTCCCGGCAGCGGTGTCTCACGGCATCGGATCCGAAACGCAGAAGCCCCTGGCGATCGTGGTCATCGGCGGCGCGCTGGCACTGGTCGTTTTACCCCGGTTGCTTCAACCCGCTCTAGTCATGCTGGCACATCGGAAAGCCGATCGCGAAGCGCCCGCGGAGGTCGAGCAAAATGTCGCCCATGCTTAGCACACCAATTTCTGCAGTGCTCGCGTGCGTAGGCTTCCTCGGATCCTGCTCCAGCCAATCCGCCAAATCATTGGCCGATGCTGGCTCGTCGTTTTCACTGCCGGACGCGGGTCCGACCTGCCTCGGTAGCGGCACGCCCGCCGCGAAGGCAACCGATGCCGGCGATCCCTTGTGCACGCCCGACTTGCCAAAGGTCAGCTACACGAACGATGTCGCGCCCATCCTCGCTCAATGCTCGGGTGAGGTCTGCCACGCGCCGTGGGATTTCGGAAACATGGTCAGCCAGCACTCGGTCGCCTGCTGCGACCACCGCTGGCTGATCGAGCCAGAACAGCCGTCTGCAAGTCATATCATCCAGGCGGTACTCGGCGCAGGCGCCTGCGTTCCGCAAATGCCGCTCGGAGGGGTGCTGCCAGACGCGAGCGTTGCCACACTCGTCGCCTGGGTTTGCCAAGGCGCGACCAAGAATTAGCCGCAATCCCTATGGGGCTACTTCGACCCGTTCGGTAAAATTTGCCCGCGACCCGGCGTTCTTCCAACCACGCACGCCTCAACGAAATCCGCTCGAACGAATCTGGCCGTTTTGCGGCTACGCCGTCATGAGCCATGCGACCATGCCACCGGCCGGCCCAGAGCCAGCAGTGGAGGGACAAGTCCGCACGTCCTCGTCGGCGACGCCCAGGCTAGTTCGTTCGCCTGCTGCTACAATAGGAAGCGACATGTCGACAAGCGAGACGCCCTGGCTACGCGAGCTGACGATCGCCCAAGAAGCAGCGACCGCCGCTTCGGCCATTCTGCTCGAAGGCTGGGGCAAGCGCCCCGAGTTTCACTTCAAGTCGAGCGAGACGGATCTCGTAACCGAATTCGACGGACGTGCCGAAGCCGCGGTCGTGCATGCGCTGGCCAGAGCCTGTCCCGATGACACAATCGTCGGCGAAGAGGGGGGCGGCCAGGCAGGCACTTCGCGCCGTGCCTGGCATGTGGATCCACTGGACGGCACGACGAATTTCGCGCACGGATTACCCATCTTCTGCACTTCGGTCGGCCTTCTTGTCGAAGACAAGCCCGTGCTTGGGGTGGTCACGGCACCTGCCCTTGGCTGGACTTTTCGCGGCGTCGCGGGACACGGCGCCTTCCTCAACGATAATCCGATTCACACGTCGGACGTGACGGATCTCGGCCGCGCATTGCTGGTAACGGGATTTCCCTACGTGCGTGGCGGACAGTACGACAATCTGGCCGAGTTCGGCGCCTTCATGCGAGCTTCCCAGGGCGTGCGGCGCCTGGGCTCGGCGGCTCTCGATTTGTGCTTCGTTGCTTGCGGCTGGCTCGACGGCTTCTGGGAGCGCCATATCAAGTCCTGGGATTTGGTAGCCGGCGCAGCCATCGTCCTGGCCGCCGGCGGACAGGTCAGCGACCCCGGCGGCGGCGCCTTCGTCGCGCAGACCGGCTGCGTGCTGGCCAGTAATGGCCACATCCACGAAGCGATGCGTAGTGGACTAGCGAGCGTTTAGGCTGGAAGACCCGTCCAATTTTGGGACAGGTCTTCAGTTGCTGAGCGGCTTCGCGCCACCAAAGCCATTTTGCGCCGTCGTCACATAGGTCTGGCAGGCGCTACCGGAAGCTGGGCATTCGACTCCGCCGCTTTTCCACGACCACCACAGCCAACTCATGGCGTCCGTCGCGGCTTGGTCAATTTCGCCCTGATAGTCCTTATTGGTGTCTGCCGGGTAGTTGTCGATGCCGATCTCAATAGGGAAGGTTCGGGTCGCGACAAACTGATGAATGGCGTCGACAGCAGTGATCGCTTGGTTGGGACCGACAAGCAGCCCACCTTGATACGTTTGATAGTATTTGTCCGTTGTTCCCCAATAGGCCTGCCAACCAAACATGGTCTGGGGCTCGCCATTCACGCTTACTGTGTCTACCGCACGAATCTCTTCCCCGTATTCGACAATGCAGTACAGGTCGCGGCCCTGATAGTTGGCCATGATCTCGAGCGGGCTTGTATAACCCTGGCCGCGAAAGAATTGAACGTTGGTCTTGGCTGCGGCAGCCCAAGCGGCCCGCGCTGGCTCGGCGGACGCATCGCCCGAATGGATGAATTCTTGACCTGCGTCGATAATGACGTTGCTGCGGTATTTGCTGACCAGATCCTTTAGCCATTGACGGTTCCAGACGGCGAGGTAACACGACGAAGGTGCCGAGGACGAGCAAGCCGCGCTACCTGCCGGAGCCGTGAGTGAATAAAAGTTGCCGCCGCCGAGAGCGCTCGAAATTGCGTAGTTGTGGGCGGAGTCCCAGGCGTAAAGAGAGATCCAAACGAGCATGTGGTGCGACACCGCCGAGGCCAGCAAGGTATCGAAATTCGCGGGCGTCATTGCATTCGCAGCGTCGAGGGTGAACAGCATTCGCATCGCGTTTGCTCCCAGCGCTGCGATTTGATCGATTTCCTTGCTCTGACTCGCGCTGGCCATAACGTCCTCGGGCCCACGCGCGACAATGGCGTTTCCCTTGGTGTCGAGGATCTTATTACCTCGCAACTGAATGCTTCCGGTGCTCGCAATCGCGCCTCCGACGCTTCCCGTGCCACCGGTATCCGACACACTCCCTCCCCGCGCTGACGCACCCCCTGTTCCCCGGCGCCCGCCCGAGCCGACCATACCGCCGCTACCGGATTGCGAGCCGCCATTGCCAACACTTGTCTCGCCGGCGCCTCCTTGTGGCGGTCCAATATCGGTCGATGTCGTGCCACCCGCCCCTGCACCGTTCGTCGCATCTTGAGAGGCGCAACCCGCCGTCATCGCGACGAAAGAAACGATCGCTCGGCAGGATCGCACGCGAAGAGATGTCGCTGTCATGGGACCTCCTCAGAATCGGGCTGCCAATGCACTCGCCGTAAGACAGCCGTGTGAAGCTCGCGTGCTCTCGCAAGGGTGCGCGAGCGCAGGCGAACGAGCAGAATGTTTCGGGTTAAACGAACGCGCGAATTGTTGTCTATGATAACGGCCTTCCGCAATCCTCGCGCATTTATCTGTTCGTTTGAGGCTTGGTAAGAGCGTCATTATCACGAAATCTTCGGTTACACTGTGCGCCCGTCGTCCACCCCATGCGACAGTGGTCTTCCGCGCGCGAGGGATTGGCAGGAGACATTCGTCGGCCATCGCGCATGATGCAAAAGTGGCCCTGCGCTTCGCCATTTCGTCGCAGCCTGTGAGCTTCGCGCTAGAATGCGACCCGCGCGGGCTTCATGGTGACGATCGCAGAAATCGAAGAACTCCTCAGGCAGACCGGGCTCGGGCTTGCTTCGGTGTTCGAAATCTACCCCGACATGGTGTTTGTGGTGGATCGCGACGAGCGAGTCATCTACGTCAATCGCGTCGCCGCCGAAGCCCTTGGTCGAAAGCCCGAAGAAATCGTGGGTCGCGGTCAGGCAGAGTTCTTCCGCGATGGCCTGGGCGCTCGTCATAGCATGGCTATCCAACACGTATTTGACAGTGGCGAGCCCGTGGTCACCGAGAACCAGCAGGATCTGCACCTCCGGCCAGTTTGGATCGATACCCGGCTGGTCCCTTTCCGAGACCCGGCAGGTGCCATCGTGGCGGTGGTGGGCATTGTTCGCAACGTAAGCGAGCGACGGGAAGCGCAAGAGGCCGTGGCACTGCGTGAGGCCTACCTGCGCAGCATGCTCGACAACTTTCCCTATCCCGTCTGGTTCAAGGACACCGCGGGCAAGCTCCGGGTTGTGAACCAGACGTTTGCCAGCGCCTTCGACAAGGCCCAGCCTTCGGACCTGATCGGCCTTGACGATTTCGCTATCGCCCCGCACGAGCTCGCACTGCATTACGTTTCCGACGACCAAGAGGTGATGCGGACGCGGCAAAAGAAGCTGGTCGAAGAAGAAATCCGCGTGAACGGCAAGAGCCGATGGTTCGAAACCTACAAGTCGCCCGTCCTTGACGCTGACGGCGCGCTACTTGGCACCACCGGCTTCGCGCGTGATATTACCGAACGTCGTCAGCTGCAAGAAGACCAGCGACGGTCGCGCGAGCAGCTGCGCGCGCTCGCCGCTCACGTGGAGTCGGTGCGCGAGCAGGAGCGCGTGCGCATTGCGCGTGAAATCCACGACGAGCTCGGCCAGTCGCTGACCTGCATGGGCATGGACCTGGCGTTTCTCGACAAGCACATCGATCCGGAAGACAGGGAGGTCGCCGCACGCGTGGCCGCGCTGGTCGAGCTGGTGAAAGACACGATCCGCTGCGTGCGCCGTATTTCGTCGGAGTTGCGACCGAGCATCCTTGATGACCTCGGGCTCGGCGCGGCCATCGAGTGGCTGGCCCACGATTTCGAGACGCGCACGCACATCACCTGCAAGGTCGAGGTGCCCGAAGATCTATCCTTGCCTTTCGATCGGGCGACCCCGCTATTCCGCATCTGTCAGGAAGCCCTGACGAACGTTACTCGCCACGCCAGCGCCACCCAGGTGGACATTCAACTGACCTGCACGGACACCAGGATCAACCTCGCGATCCACGACAACGGCCGCGGCATCACCGATGAGGAGATCCAGCGCCACGGTTCTTTGGGACTATTGGGCATGAAAGAACGGGTGAGCATTCTGGGCGGAACTCTCGATGTGGTCGGCAAGCCCGGCGAAGGAACGACCTTGGCCGTTCAGATCCCGGTGAAAGAGCAGCTGGCCACGCGGCCTTGAGCGCGGCCGCCGCGACCATGGCGGCCAGAGGAATGTACTTGAGGACCGGAAGCGCAGGCCCGACGCTGCCCCCGACCCGGATCGTCGCCCGTCGGTGAATCGAAGAATTGAACCAGTAGCGCTAGGACGGACCTTCAGAGCGCGATTCCTGTCGAAGGCAGGGCGAGGACCGCTCCCGGTGGTGCCTTCGAGCCGGAGTATCTCGTTCGTCATGTCGATGTTCCTTCTTTTGTAGAGCCCTAGGTGGGTACCGCAAACAGCGTTCCGTCCGCGGCTGATGCAGAATCCGGGCCGCGCATGACGTGCTGTGAGTTTGAGGACTTACGGCCGCACGTGTGCGGAGATCCGGTCGAGCGAATCAAAATGGAAAGCGAAAGCGTTCAATTTGAATGGTCGTGGTCGATGCGTTCGAGCACAACCGGCGTCTTCCCTCTGCAGGCATGCCAAGGCTGCATGTGGCACAGGTCTCGCAGGACGTCGGCGGCAAGGACGACTTTTGTTCCGTAGTCAACTCCAGATGGCAGATGACCTGCAAAGCCGGAACGAAGAATGGCAAATCCGAGTTCGCGATCTGCACAAGTCCTTCGTAACGCAGCACGTTCTTCGTGGGGTGAACCTAGACATCGAGCGGCGTAAGATCAACATCATCATCGGCGGATCGGGGCAGGGTAAGTCGGTGCTCATGAAGCACCTCATGGGGCTATTGGCCCCGGATAGAGGACATATCTTCATCGACGGTCAAGACATCATCGGGCTCGGCGATGTGGCCATGGGGAAGATTCGGCGCAAGTTTGGCATGGTCTTCCAGTACGCCGCGCTCTTCGACTCGATGAGCGTCGTCGAGAACATCGCCTTTCCGCTCCTTGAGCGCTACCGGTTGCCGAAGTCGGAGGTCATGGAGCGCGTTCGTGCGCTGCTCACAAAGCTAGACCTGGCCAGTACGGCCGGCATTGAGCAGAAGTTTCCGGCAGAGCTTTCCGGTGGCATGCGCAAGCGCGTGGGTTTGGCCCGGGCACTTATCGACCGGCCGGAGATCCTGCTCTACGATGAGCCAACAACCGGGCTCGACCCTATCGCAAGCAAGAATGTCGACGAAATGATCAGGCGCACCGCAGACGAGTTCGGCGTCACTTCCGTGGTCATCTCACACGACATGGCATCGACCTTTCGCATCGCGGACCGAGTAGCCATGCTCTACGAAGGCATCATCGTGGCCAGCGGAACGCGCACTGAAGTCCTTGCCGCGCCCCCACCCGTGTTGCGGCAATTCGTTGAACCCTCGGGCGCGGTGCACTTTGGCGGGGCCCCGGCGTGAGGGTAAATTTACGTTGCTGACGGCTCTGCCGCCACTACGACCATGGCTGGTCGGAGCAGCCTTTCACCGATGAGGTAACCCTTTTGCAGCTCGTGCAGGACGGAGCCTTCTTGTGCTACCGCCCCACTGGGCACTTGTCCTGCGCGAGGGGGCGAAGGATTGACCTAGCCCACAGAAGTGCCAAGAAGCAGGCCGATAGCGGCGGTCACAGCCATCGCCAATGCTCCGCCGAGGGTGACTCGCAACGAAGCCCGAACGAGCGGCGCGCCGCCGAGATGGCCGCCAAGTGCGCCGAGGGCCGCCAGACTCACAAGCGAAGACGCGGCGATCAAGGGGACACGTAAGAGTGCTGGCGACACGAGAAGCGCCGCAATCGGAATCAAGGCAAACGAGGCAAAGCTAGCGGCGGATATCCACGCCGCTTGCATGGGACGTGCGAGGGCTGTCTGGTCGATGCCAAGCTCATCGCGCAAGTGTGACCCGAGTCGATCGTGAGCACTCAGTTGTTCCGCGACTTTCATCGCAAGATTCTCGTCGAGGCCACGCTTGACGTAAATCGTCGCAAGCTCGCGCAGCCCGTTTTGGGGCTGTCCGGCAAGCTCGCGTTTCTCACGAGCAATATCCGCCCTCTCGGCGTCGCGCTGCGAACTGACCGAAACGTATTCGCCGACCGCCATGGACATCGCTCCCGCCACCAGGCCGGCTACGCCTGCGATGAGGGCGCCCGTCCGCGAGGCTGAAGAAGCCAAGACGCCAATCATGAGGCTTGCGCTCGATACGATAGCATCATCCGACCCGAGCACCGCGGCACGCAACCATCCCGCGCGCCCGCTCTGGTGCTTTTCCCCATGGGATTGGAATGTTCGCTTCTTCATGGCGGACCACCGTCACTCCGCCACTCGAACCGCAGCACCCTGAGTGCGCCTTTGACTTGAGCCTGCTCTTGGCTGTGGAGCTGCGTCGGTGGTGTGCTTCAGGGCGCAATCTTGTCGCTCAACCACTGGCGCATTGTCGTAACCGAGTCCTGAAGGTCGCCGTAGGACCTCTTGAAATCACCCTTCATCCCGTCCCAGGTGGATTCTGTCGCGCCTTCCGCTTGGTCCAGCTGCGTCTTTACTCGAACCCATTGTTCGCGAACGGTCGCAAGCTTGGTCTTGGCGTCAGCCTTCGTGGCGCCACCGGCCTTGTCTATCTTGGTGCTGAGTCGATCCAATTCCTCTTGGATGGTCACCATTTCCCTCTTCATCTTGTCGACAAACACGGCCTTTTGCGCGTAGGCATAGTCCATCGCAGACCGCGCCGCATCGACAGTCTCGGTCTTCGCCTTATCGACCTGGACCGCCACGGCTTCATTCTGCTTCGGGGTGGGCGGCAACTTTCCGTTCCTCTCCGTGCAACTCGTTGCGGCTGCAGCCACAATCAGGAAGGCCAGAAAACGTGTCGTCTGCGTCATAGGTTCTCCTCGTTTTCCGGCTCGGCTTCCTTGGGTTGGCCACTCTCGGCTCCGGCTGAGTGCTTCGTCAATTTTTTGAAGGAGGTTTCCAGATCGTCCCACGCGGTCTCCACACCGGTCTTGAAGATTTCCCACTTTGCGACGCCCGCCGCCTTGAACTCATCGAACTTCGATTGCGTAAGCCTGTACCTGGACCTCAAATCTTCGACGCTCTTGCGATAGTCGAGCTTCACCTCGGTGCCCGCCGCCTCGACGTTGGCAACCAGTTTGTCGAGCTTCGCACCCCACTGCTTGAGCTCCGTCTCCATCTTTCCTACATTCGCTTCCAGTATCTTCATGATGTTCCCCTTTACAATGTTCGCCCGAATTGACATCGAAGCCGGGCAGACGTTCGCATTAAGCAATCTTCACCCATTTCTGTTGGTACTCGCCGAGTGGTGCATTGAATGCCCAGGGCTCTGCCATTGTGCTTTCGCCGTAGCACTAGGTGCGCTGATTGGTGGAATACCAAAAGTCAATCAGCTAGTATGGGCACCGTGAAGACTTCATGGAGTCGTCTTCGCCTCGTCCAGCGAGGGCAAATCAGCGAGGTTCGGTTGAAGCACAATCTCGATTCGTCGATTCTGCGCCTGATGCTCAGATGAGTCATTCGGCGCCACAGGATCGAACTCGCCGTACCCTGCTGCGGCCAGTACTTGCGGTCGCATGCCGTTGGCGATGAGGAATTTCGTGACCTCGACCGATCGAGCAGTCGAAAGCTCCCAGTTCGACGGGAAGCGCGCGGTGTGGATGGGCACATTGTCCGTATCGCCGGCGACGAGGAAATTGCGGTCAGGAATCGTGGCGAGAACCTTGGCCACATCCACGAGCGCGGTTTGGCCGTCTGGTTTGATGTCGGTTCTGGCCGAGTCGAACAAGACATCATTCGGCAGCGCGATCAGCATCCGGCCGTCGCGAATCACGACCTTGAGTTTTCCGGCATCTATCATCGACTTTAGACGCGCCACCAGATTGCGAAAGACCGCCGCGCGCGCTTCCGCTGCGGCTGTCTGGCGTCGTAACTCTTCGAGGCGAACCCTCGCATCCGCGAGCCCCCGCACAAGCTCACCCTTCTCGCTCGTTAGCTTGCCGACATTCTGCCCTAACTTCTCAAGCCGTGCAGTGAGCTCGCCGACCAACGCGGTCGCATCGTCCAGCCTCTTACGTAGCCCGTCTCTTTCAACAACAACGTGGTCTCTCGATGCTCGGACATTGTCGAGCTCAGCGACCTTCTTGTCGAAGGTTCCAGTCGTGACACAGGCACTGGTCGAAGAAATCAGGGCGAACGTGAAAGTCAAGATGGTCGGACGAAGTGTCAATCGGCGAAACGGCATCATGAGCGGCTCCTTTTATCGACAAGTCACGCCTGCCAAATGCAATCAAGTCAAATGGTCGTGTCTGTTTGGCAGTCTGCCGAACTTGTCTCTGCCGCCGACGTCCAGCAAGACACATGCCGCGCAAAATTGACATGCCAAGGGTGCACACGTCGCCAATCCTGCTGGGAGCGGGCCACGGCCGTTTCAAACTGAGCGCTTCGGCACACTGTTTTGATTTATGGGAATGCGAATACTCAGCGTTTGCGCCGCCTCGAGCAGCGCTGTACCGTCGGGAACGCGAACGGGCAGGTCGTTGATGGTCAGATTGACAGTCGAACTTACCTCGGACATCTGGATGCTCCGTGAAGGTTCAGCTAGTTGGCCAGATATGTGCCAACGAAGATCCCGCCTATGACGCGTGGGCAACGGGAGGTGCAATCAATTTGATTGCTAGCGCGTCCGTTGGTCCGTCGCGAGTTCATTGGCACGCGAAGTGCCCTTACAAGGTCCGCAATACTGGAAAGGAGGAAGTATGTGCTTTTCAGCAGGAGCGAGTTTTACGGCGGGCGAGATCGGTGCACCAATTCAGGCTAGACCGGACGGGGATTCGCGGCGGCTGGAGTCCGGCGTCGGTGGTGGAGGCAGGTGGCTGGAGGCGGGCGCCGGCGGGCAGACGATACCAAAGCTGTCCTGAGCCTCCGTCAGATCGTGCAAAAAGGTGCTAACAATCCGACGGAGCTCGTCTATATCGATCGGCTTGTCCAGGACCGCCAGTGCGCCAAACTGTTTCGCTTTCACTTGCAGGGCCTGGTCTCGAAGGACAGTGGTGAGAACGAACGGCGGAACCTTTGCCCGATCACCAAGACAGCGAAGCACCCTTGCTTCCTCTTCACCTAGCATGCGCGCCTCGGAGATCACGAGATCGAAATGACCAGATCCGAACTCAGGGTGAAGCGAGACGGCCAGCGTATCCATAAGGTCAACGCCGCTCGCCATCGCGACCACCTCGGGGCCGTCAGCCCCGAGGACGGCGAGCAAATAGTCCCGAAGCGCCGGATTGGACTCGCCAACCAGAAGACGGTGTTTGCGGACGCCGTTCGCGTCCGATCGCGCATTTCGAGATTCGTTCATGGCCCCCCGATATGCACGGCCGGTGACAATGGAACGCCGTCGCCTACGTCTTCAACGCTTCTGAAGCTGGTGATTCGATCTTGATGTCGGGTTCCATGTTCGATCCTGTCTCCGAAGCCCATCTCGCAGCCCGCACTTCCGCGTTAGCCACTTCAAGCCCGATTCGGTCTGATGCCGACTCTGCCTCGTCGATGTCCTCGTCGGGACCAGCGACAGCCAAGGGGCCCACTGCCTGCGGCAAGGGTGTGCGCAGGGAAGGTGTGGTCGGTGGCAGTGTCCTCTTGCTGTCGATGCTCGCATATTCAGGCTCTCGAGTGGATCCGAACTCCTCTTCTGGACGACTTTCGACAAAGGGACCGCCCAGCTCTTCGGTCACTTCCTCGTCACGGGTATCCTCTTCGCATTCGTCGCCGCTTGCTCCTCGGAGGTATTGTTCGCCCATTAGCTCGGCTACACCATCCGATGTGCCGTTAATCTGTGCGGACTCCGGAATGAACGCGTCGCCACCATCGGATCGTTCTTGTTTCAGCTTGCTCATATGTGTCCTTGCTCCTTTCGAGCTTTCTGATCTACGTCGATTCACCTACAAGCAGATTCGAGGCCAGCGCTCCGGCTGGACCCGATGCTAGCGATTTCTATCGAGAGGGATCTGTCGTCAGCCGTTCGCTCAATCATTACGAGCGACCCTCCGACCAAATTGAGTGAGTCATGTGCGTGTTGGCAATGTCGCTGGCTCAATCGCCTCGGCGCGATACCGATACCATCGAGTTACCGTGCTCGCATTGGCCGTACTTCGTCGTAGTCCATCGAATCTACCAACCAATGCGCGTACGTAAACGGTCCGGTATCGAGCTGCCAGCTGACCTCCGCCTCGAATGGTACGCGCATCCCTGAGGCAGTGCGCCAGTCGCGGTAGGTGCCGCCCCAAGGCAGCAGCTTGCCTTTATCGTTCAACCGCTTGCCGGTCATCCGGAGAGGCAAGCCATCGGACCCAAACTCGAAGATGCCGGAGACCTGCTGATTACCAAGGCGCAAAGTCGCGCAGGCGTGATCTCCATCGATCGCCGCCCACGTAACCGTGCGGGCGTCGAATAGGGACGTCGGATACCACGGCATTTCTGCGAGCAGCCGCAGGGCGGAGCCCTGGTCGAGATCGGGGCCGCGAACATCGGCCAGGGGCACTGTGTCGTCAAGCAGGACACGCATGCTTCCTTCGCCCGCCACGGTCATGTCGCGCGCATCGATCCACACACCGGCGAACATTCGGATGCGCCCGGTCCATACGAAACCAGGCGGGTCGGCAGTAAAGAGCTGCGTCCCTCGAATGGGAAGAGGCTTGGCAGTGGGGCTCATGCGAAAGGTGCCTCCATGGCGCAAACGCAGCGTGCGCACCGGCGCACGATCGGCGATGGCAAGCTGGCGGTAGCGCGCAACGGGCGGAGGAAGGTTGGCGACCAGATCGGCGACGGCAGGTCGAGGCACCGACGATGGCGGCACGGCAAGGAGCGCGCTCAGTTCGCCCGCAAGACGCCTCTCGAAGCCAATTCGGTTCAGGTTGACGACAATTCCGAGGACCGCGGCGAGCGTAATAGTGACAAAGAAGACGAGCCAAGCCATTGGACAGCCTTTCCGCAACCGACGACTTCGATCGGGCCGGGGTCACCATTGCGGGCGATTCAGTCGCCAAGTCATCCGCCCTTGCACCATAGCATTCGGCTGGCCTAGGCTTTGCTGGTAGCGCCTTCGATGAGCTTTCGAAGTGCCTGTGTCGTGATCGGTACCTGCGCCATGCTGGCGTGCCCGCAAACCAGTTTCGCGGATGAGTTGCACGAATCGTCCACGCCCCTCGCGCTCGGCTTCAACATCGACATCCTTCCTACCGCCCTCAGCGCCGCCAATGGCAAGCTCGGATACGCACCGCAGGTCTGGCTGGGGATCGGTCATGCGCGCATTCGCCTCGTCGGCGCACATCTCGAACCACCGAAGGCGTTCGCCTTCGCTCCGAACGGGTTCCGCAATCCTACGGTCACAGTCTTCGCCTCGATCATCGACTACACGTTCGGCTCGCACTTCGACGGCTGGTGGATCGGCTCGGGCTTCGAGATCTGGCAGAGCGGCATCGAGCACGATGCGGTTGCAGGAACCTCGCGTTGGAACAGCACCGTGTTCACTGTCGGCGGCGGCCACATCTGGCGGGTCGCGGGAAATTTCTTTCTCGATGCGTGGGCAGGCGCGCACCTCGTCCTGAATCCACAAACCGTGTCGCTGGGATCGTTTCAATACGACCCGTTTCCGCTTCAAGCGGAAGCATCCTTGAAAGTTGGGTGGTTTCTACCCATCTAGCGTCCAAGGAGCAGTCGAACATGGCAGCTGCCGGGCCTGGCCTACCGCAATTCCGGTCGCGCGCTTTCCGCGAATCCACCAGGTGACCAATCCGCTGGCCGACCGTAGTAGTCATAAAGACGCGTTTCGTACTCGCGATTGACGGCAGTTTCGGCGTTCCACTCAGGGCTGCCCTTAATCTTCTGTCGCGTGAGGTCCACGAAGACCTTCATCTCATTCCAGCTGATGCGGCTGGCCCAGTGTGGCGCGATCAGCACGCTCTTGCCGAACCACCAGTTGCTGGTGTCAACGACTAGATATCGAATCTTCCACGTCTCATCGTCGACGATGCAGCCTTGGATGTGTCCGATGGCTTCATCGCTTCCCTCTACATGGTATCCACGGATCTCTTTGTCACTTCGCAAGTGACCATCCCCGGACGGCTTCTTGGAACGCTCCGCCGCCCCCTCGTTCCACTGACCGGGTGCCAGCCCCTTGGGATACGTACTCATGCCCCAAAATCCGGTGTACTCCCAATAGTTGGGATATCCATAATACCGGTAGTAGTCCTGTTCGTGTTGACGAGATACAGGCTTGTGCACATCGATGCTAGGACTATTCTTGACCCTTTCCGAGGTCAGCGCGAGGTGAAACTGGCGGGTCGCCCACTCGGCCTGGCGAAAGAAGATGGGCGATATGAGAACCTCGCGTCCGGGCTGGAAAAGGGAGCCACCTGTTTGGACGACCAAATAGCGTATGACCCAACGCTCATCGTCCAAGAGAAAGTCGGAGACCCTTCCGAGCTCGCCGTCGCTCGCGCTGATTTTGTATCCTTCAATATCCCTTAGGCTTCGCAACATGATGGTTTCCTTTCATGCTCCGGGGAACTGTTTGCCGTCGGGAAGCGCAGATAGGGCTCGCCTCGGGCTGAGACTCGAGTGCCCAAATGTCTCGCTGATGAGCTCGTGGCTCGCGGCTATCCAGTCTTCACGGTCAAAGCCATGCGTGCGGCCGCGTGCCTCGTACTTCTCGTAAGCCCGCTCGGCGATATCCGCATCACACGCAGATTTCTCGCCAATGCGCGGCGCTGCTGTCGAGTGTTGCGAAGATTCGGCTGCGTGTCTGGCATGAGGTGCAGAATGAGACGCGTGCTGTGACATGGTGGTTCCTTTCCGATAGGCGACTACGGCGGTGGGCCGTTTTACCACCGCACCCTTAGCAGCATTCGTGCCACTCGTTTGACGCTCAGAAGCTTGGAGAGAACCACCAATTCCGTCAAAGTGGTTGTGGAATCAGTCAATTCGATTGGTGGAAGGCAAGAATCCGAGGATCACGCCGCGTCGGGCGTAGTCCTCGGCTTCGTTCGGTCGCTACTGACTCTGCATTTGGTCGTCGACCTCGGTCACGCCAGGAGCTGCCCAAGCAGCGTCGACGGCGTCCTCGATGGCTTGCCACGACGATGGATGTCCGGTCAGTGTCACCTTACCCCCTGAAGCGTCTACATGAATCGATTTGGCATCCGCCGTCGCATGCCGTTGTAGCGCGGCTACGACCTTGTCCTTCACCTGCGAGGCAGAGGTTTGAGGCTTGAGGGTGATGGCATTAAAGACGGAGACGACGCCGGCAAGATATCGAACCGCACGTGCAGGCCATAGGTCAGCTGACGGTGGCGCGCATTTTGCAGATCGTTGGCGGCGGGAGATAGGCTTTCTAACTTGAGGAGTGCAACGCGATGACATCCGAGGGATCGATAGAAGCCCTCAGGGGAATGATGGAAGCGCGAGCCTACGAGTGGCGGCAGTTTGAGAAGGAGCGGCCGTCGCAACCCGGACCTGTCGTTACGATCAGTCGGGAGGCTGGCTGTCGAGGAGAGTCCATCGCTCAAAGAGTGGTTGCCGAACTTGGTCTACACCTGTACACCTGGGAGATTGTCGAGCAGATAGCGAAGGACGAGCACGTAAGTGTCCAGGTGGTCTCCACGCTCGATGAGAAAGCCCGCTCGGAGCTCGAGGATTGGCTGGCCGGATTTCAAGGAACTCATAACCTCTCCGAATTCGCCTTTCTAAAGGATCTGAGGAGGATCACTTTTGCGATCGCCGCGCACGGCGGTGCTCTTATTTTGGGCAGAGGCGCCAACTTCCTTCTTCCCCCTGAGAAACGGATTGGTCTTCTCTTCGTGGCCCCCCTGGAGGTGAGGATACGAAACGTCATGGAAGATCGTGGCCTTTCCGAAAAGGATGCACGCGAGCGCATCGTCAAGGTGGAGGCGGAACAACGTCAATTTGCAAAGAAGTATTTCCAGGCGGATATCCGAGAGTCTACGCACTACCACTTGGTCATCAATACGGCCCTCTTCAAACCGGATACCATCGCTGCAATCATGAAAGAAGTCATTCGCCACAAGTCGTAGGGGTTGGTAGACTGTGGACTGCATCGTATGGCCGGGACAGGACTTTTAGAACATGTCGTCAGCGGCCGCAGCCGCTCGGCGAGGCCGGGTTGGGAAGTCTGCGAAAGAGCCGGGCCGCTGCTCCGGCACTCAACGCCCCCTGGGGATGCTTCATGTGTGCACGGCACGTGGGGCAGAGCCTGAAGTCGATCGGCGATGGACTGGCGCCGCAAGATCGCTGAGTTCTGGCCACACCTGGCGGTGGCCTTCCATCTGTTGGCCTCGCTACCCGCTTCGGCACACGCCCTTTTGCACAAGCGCGATACCCGGGCCGCAACGCTTTGGATCGCGTTCATTTGGTTGATGCCGGCCGTCGGTTCACTGCTCTACCTCGCTTTCGGAATCAACCGCATCCGCCGCCGGGCGCAGATGCTGGGTGTGCATCGAGCCGCCGGTCGGCCAATTCCGCAAGACCTCGACGAACGCGACTACGCGGGGACGGAGCATCTGAAACTAATTGCCCGTGTCGTCAGTCGGATCGTCGCCGAACCACTGACGGCTGGGAATCGGGTGCAGCCGCTGGTCAGCGGCGACCAAGCCTTTCCGGCCATGCTGGCCGCGATTGAAGCTGCCCAGGCGTCCATTTCGCTGGTCAGTTACATTTTTGACAACGACGCCACTGGAGGAGAATTTGCCGACGCCCTTGGGCGAGCCGTCAAGCGCGGAGTGGCCGTGCGGGTTTTGATTGACGCCGCCGGGATGCGGTACTCGTGGCCACCCATTATCCATCGACTCAACCGAGTAGGTGTCCGATGTGCAAAGTTTCTGCCGGCGTCTCTCCTGACGCCGTGGCGTGTGGCGACGATCAATTTGCGCAATCACCGCAAGATCATGGTGGTGGACGGCCATGTGGCGTTTACCGGCGGGATGAACATTCGGCACGGCAACGTTCTGTCTGCCCACCCCCCAAGTCCAGTCCAAGATCTCCACTTTCGCATCGAAGGTCCCGTGGTTTCCCAACTGCAAGATGCATTTGCCAACGATTGGGCGTTCACCACAGGCGAAATCCTAGACGGTCAAGCCTGGTTTCCCCTGTTGCAGGGAGACGGCACCGTCATTGCGCGCGTCATTGTTGACGGTCCCGACGCCGATTTCGAGAAGGCGCGCTGGACGTTACTGGCGGCGTTGGCGGAGGCGCAGACGTCCGTGCGAATTCTCACACCATACTTTCTGCCGGACCCAGCGCTCGTCACCGCCTTGAACCTGGCGGCGCTGCGTGGGGTGCGTGTGGACGTCGTATTGCCGCGCGAGAATAATCTGCCCTTCATCCAGTGGGCCTCGCGGTCGATGTGGTGGCAGTTGATAGAACGCGGCTGTCATATCTGGCTTACGCCGCCGCCGTTCGATCACTCGAAACTAATGGTGGTGGATGACCACTGGGTGTTGCTCGGCTCGGCGAACTGGGACGCCCGCAGTTTGCGCCTGAATTTCGAGCTGAATGTGGAGTGTTACGGCCGGGAGCTGGCGCGCGACTTGGTGGCGGTCATGGAGAGAAAGCTGGTCGATGCCCGCGAGGTCACGCTCGCCGAGGTGGATGCACGCACGATCTTGGGAAAGGTCCGCGATGCGGTCGCGCGGCTATTTTCACCGTTCATGTAGCGGCTGAACCCGGTTCTCTCTCGACGGACTTTTCAGGCGACTCTCTTGGTGAACCACTCGGCTTTGGCCAAGGGCGCGCACAGCTTGAGCGCATTGCGGATGGTGACCGGGCTTTGTGGCCCCGCTCCGACAGGAACTATTTCCCGACCGCCCACTTGGGTCAAGAGCTGGCGGGAGTCATCAGTGACAAAAACGATTGGAGACAGCGGTACGCCCTCCTCGCGATAGCGGGACAGGGTAACCACCAATTCGGCCACCGAACGCGCAATCTCCGAACCGGTCATGGCCTCGGCCCGCAAAAACTCCTCGACCGCTCCCGTCAAGAGGTGTCGATAGGAAAGGATCTCTGGGCTACCCGAGGAAATCATGCTCCAAGCTTAGACTTTGCCGAGCCCACATGGTGCATTTACACGCCCCGTTTCATGCCCTGTGGCAACTCGGCATCGTGCCGACGGCTCGTGAATTCGTCGACCCGCAGAAGTCCGACTCGCGTAGCGGTTGGAGGCTTGCGTGAGGCGGGCTAGCCCCCGCTGGGGGCTTTGGCGTCGAGAATTTCGCGAACCTTTTGTGACAGCGCAGATCCGCCGTAAGGCTTTTCGAGGAACTGGATGCCTCGTTCGAGCACACCGTGCTGTGCGATCACGTTGGAGCTGTAGCCGGAGGTGAAGAGTACCCTTATCGCAGGGCGTGCGGCGCGGATCCGGTCGGCCAGGCGTCTGCCGTTGTCGTCGGGCAGTACCACGTCGGTGAACAATAAATCGATGGGGCCTGGGTACGCATCGGCCGTCCGCATGGCCTCCTC
>Ga0209890_10000469_pt1 | contig 18736 bp, 13 predicted proteins | sample OrgsoiDNA2013049_FD_185799 | JGI IMG/M metagenome (GOLD analysis project Ga0209890, IMG submission 185799) | Permafrost soil microbial communities from the Arctic, to analyse light accelerated degradation of dissolved organic matter (DOM) -... | ecosystem: Environmental > Terrestrial > Soil >...
ACCGCTGGCTCCCCGTTCACCCGATACGGCTCAAACTTCCACCAGCGCAGCGCATCCATCGCCGCCCGCGCCAGCACCTCGGGACCGTTCAGCGCGCGCATGCTCACCACCGACCCCTCCCGTCCCACCACGATGTCCAACGCGATGATTCCCTGCAGATTCTCCTTCCGCGCCTCCGCGGGATACGTCGGCTCCACTTTGTGGACCAGCAACTTTTGCATCACTTCCGTCGGAACCTGCGCCTGTGGCTTTTCCGCAGACGCCGTCTCGGAATTCTTTAGCCCCGACTCCAAGTCGTCCCAGCCCCGGCTCCAACGCCACCAGAACACTGCCAACGCGATCGCCATGAAGGTCAGGAAAACGATCCATCTCTTCCCGCCTCGCTTCTTCCTCGGCTTGCGTGCCGCTCCGCCACTCGAGGTCACTGAGCTTTTTCCGGCAGCATCAGTTCCCTTTTTTTCCGCCGCAGCAACCGGGCTCACGTTGACCTCAGCATCCGCAGCCTTCGCCTCCTTGGCCCAAACACGGATCGCCGCCCGCTGTTCGGCCGACAGTCCCACGAACTCGAGCCCGCAGCGAAGTTTGCCCTGATATCGCACCATGGCCCGCGTCCGCAACGAATCCGCCACCAGCGGTAGATGCACTTCAACCCCAACTGCCTCCCCCGGAATCAGTTCCCCCGCCAGAATCGCCGCGATCCCCCGCTCACACACATTCACCGAGCGCCCCGGCACAGTATCCGGAATCCCCGACCGCAGCACCGTGACATCCAGCGGCGCCTGCACCAGAAACCGCGGCACCCGCCTTCGCGACGGCCCATCCCATCCCCGAATTTGTGCCCTTGCCGCCATTGAGCCCTTTATTTGCTTGTCATTTATATGCTTGTCATTCCGAAGGAAGTTTTGTCTCTCCGAGGCAGTTTCGCCGTTCCAAAAAAGTCTTGTCATTCCGAGCGAAGCGAGGAATCTGCTGTCCCATCCCTCTCCTCGATTCCCACCATGCAACTCCGCAGCTTCGCTCTTCCGTTTGGGTGGCGCAGCGCTTGCCAGCGCTGCGATTTCACTACAACAACACCCTCGGGCTTTAGCCCCTGAGGCTATCTCCTCAACTCCACAATCTCACTCCCTCTCGCAAACAACACTACACTCGCCATCCCGATAAACAACCCATGCTCCACCACTCCCGGCATCTCGCTCAACTGCCGCGCCAGCCCATCCGCATCCGGTATCTGCCCAAACCGGCAATCCAGAATGTGATTGTTCTCGTCGGTCACGTAAGGGCTTCCATCGGCATTCTTCCTCACGGACACGTCCGCCCCCAGCGCCGAAATCCGCTTCGCCACTAGCGCCTGCGCAAATCCGATCACCTCCACCGGCAGCGGAAACTTCCCCAGCACCGGCACCTGTTTGGTCGCGTCCGCGACAATGACAAGCTGCTTCGTCGCCGACGCCACAATCTTCTCCCGCAGCATCGCCCCGCCGCCACCTTTGATCAGTCGTAGTTGCGGATCCACCTCATCCGCCCCATCCACCGTGACCGCGATCTCCTGGCATTCATCGAGCGTAGTCAGCGGAATCCCCAGACTCAGCGCCAGTTGCCGCGACCGCACCGAGGTCGGAATCCCGCGAATCCGCAACCCATCCTTAACCTCCTCGGCCAGCAGCTTGATAAAGAACGCCGCCGTCGAACCCGTCCCCAGCCCGACCACCTGCCCATTCTTCACGAACCGCAAACTAGCCCGCGCCGCCGCCTCTTTTTCCTGATCGTTCGCCATAGGTCCCTTGGTGCCACGCTACCGTTCTTCCGAATCTTTATCCACGTTGTCATTCCGAGCAAAGCGAGGAACCTGCTGACCTGTCCCCGCCACAAATCTCAACCGGGCTATCGCAGCTGGCGCCGCTGTGGAAGAGCAGCTCTTCAGGGCCGCGTTGGAAGTGCAGAAAAGACGAGGGCTTCAGCCCCATGCCCTCACCCCAAAATCCTCTCCGTATAAATCAAGTATCCCGCCAGGACCAGCCCAAACAACACAGTCAAACCCGTAATCAGATCCAGCACAAACCCCGCCGGCTCAAACGTCCCCGCGTCCAACTGCGTCCGCGTCTTGCGATACCGCAGCAGCCCCGCTACCACCAGCAACACGCCGGCGACAATCGTGAAAGACCCCATCCACACCGAAATCCCTGCCGTCCGCACCGGATGCCCCTGCAGCGCTGTCAACTCTCGCATTGCAATCGAGAACCGTCCAATCGCAAAACCAAACACCACGATCGCCGCGCCGGTCCGCACCCATGCCAGAAACGTCCGCTCATTCGCCAGATGGTCGCGCGCCCGATTGGGATTCTCCACTCCACCCTCCCCGATGCCGCCTGCATTATTCCACAGCTTTCCCAATCACAGCGCCCGCCCCCGCAAGATTCTTGATCAACTCCTCCGGCACGCCATGCCGCTCTTTCAAATACTGCGGATCGTTGTAAGTGACCGAAACCCTGCCCTCGGCGTCCTCGGCGACCAGCGCCTTCAGGGGCAGATCAATGGCCAGGCTCGGAGCCGCCACCATCAGCGGCGTCCCACCCTTCGGACTCCCAAAGATCAGCACCTTCGTCGGCCTCATCTTCAAGCCAACTTTGGCCGCCTCGCCGCTGTGATCAATCAAGGCGAACGCTTGCAGGCCTTTCTCGGCAAAAGCGGTGCTTAGCCTCTTTACTGTTTCGTCCACCGAATGCTGACTCGCAACCTGGACCAACCCGTTCCCGTGCGCCATCTCATTCACCCCGCAACCATAAAGTAAGGACCGCCGCTGACCGCTAGATTGTATGGAAAACGCTCGAAGTACTCCAAGGACCACGCTGCGCGATTCTAGTAAGATCGAAGTTCACGCAATGCGAGGGCACAAGATGGCGAACCGGTACGGAGAAGCAGCAATCATGGCGGCCCGGCAAGAGTCCCCGGCCGATGTCAACCCAGTAGCTCGATGGGAAAGCGCCATGATGACGCTATATCCCACCAGTTCGTCGGCACGGAAGAAGGGTTGCCCGCGCGGAGCTTTTCTGGGTCTCTGCGAAGAGGGATTGGTGAAGGGCATTCCCGCGGGTCGCTACACCGCGTCGAAAGATAATAAGGACTATGCAGTTCGCGCCGCGACATTGCTAACCGCAGGAACACAGCGATGGTCCACAAGTGCATTGTGGAAGGCGGTCGCGAAACCTACGAAAACGCACAGCAGCCAAATGGATATCGTGCTGGCGCTATGGAACAACGGGCTCATAGTCCGCAAGCCATAAGGCAGGAGCTTTGTTAAGAAAGCATTTTTCCACCTCACGCTTCGATGGCAAGTACCATTAACACCTACACTCCTACGTCCCGCTCCGGCCCATCGTCGAGTAGACTAGGCGCGGAGAATCGAACATGCCAAGCACCCGGCAGTCCACCCTCGCACGAAGCGTCCTCGCAATTGCTGTCACAGCCACCGCTATTCTCGCGGCCCACGACGCCCTAGCCCAGACTGACTACCAGCCCTCTCCCGAGAACCTCCAGGCCCGCCGCGAATTCCAGGATATGAAGTTCGGCATGTTCATCCACTGGGGCGTCTATAGCGTTCTCGGCGACGGCGAATGGGTTTTCCACGAACGCCATCTCAAGCTCGACGAGTACAATCGCCTGCCTTCGTTCTTCGATCCCGAACAATTCGACGCCGCTTCCTGGGTCGCTCTCGCCAAGGCCGCCGGTATGAAGTACATCACCATCACGTCGCGCCATCACGACGGATTCGCGATGTTCGACTCGAAGGTCTCCGACTGGAACATCGTCCGGCGCACGCCTTATAAAAAGGATCCGCTGAAGATGCTCGCCGACGAGTGCCACCGCCAGGGCATCAAGCTCTTCTTTTATTATTCGCAACTTGACTGGCACAATCCCGACTACTTCCCCCGAGGCCAGACATCATGGAACAACGGCCGCCCCGAGCACGGCGACTGGAACTCCTACCTCGACAACTACATGGACGGCCAACTCCGCGAACTGCTCACCAACTACGGCCCCATCGGCGGCATCTGGTTCGATGGCATGTGGGACAAGCCCGACGCCGATTGGCATCTCCCCAAAACCTACGCTCTCATACATCAGTTGCAGCCCGCCGCGCTCATCATTCCCAATCATCATCAGACGCCGCGCCCCGGCGAAGACGTTCAGACTTTCGAGCGCGACCTCCCCGGCCAAAATACCGCCGGCTTCAACACCAAGTATGTGAGCACGAATATCCCGCTGGAAAGCTCCGATACGCTGAACGGCGCCTGGGGATTCAACATTGGAGACAGCAACTACAAGAGCGCTCCGGAGTTGGTGCGGAAACTGGTCCGCGCGGCCGGAAACAATTCCAACCTGCTGCTAAATATCGGCCCATATCCAAACGGCGAAATCGATCCGCAGTTCGCAACCCGCCTGCATGCCGTCGGTGATTGGCTCTCCAAATACGGAGACTCGATCTACGGCACTCGCGGCGGCCCCATCCCGCCGGGCGACTGGGGAGTCACCACGCAGAAAGACAATAAGATTTACGTCCACGTTCTGAACTGGGGATCGCCGCTGCTCGCGTTTTCCGCTCTGCCTGACAAAATCGCCTCAGCGCATTCTCTGCTCGATGGCGGTTCGATCGACTTCACCCAGAACTCCGACGGCATCATTCTCAAAATTCCGCCGCAAGGCAAAGACGAGACCGACCGCGTCATCGTCCTGACTATGAGCAAGTAATCCATGACCGAGCGCATTTTGCGAAGGGAATGATCTGGGCGAACTGCGGCCACCATATTAGGGCCCATTCGAGCATCCCGCTTTACGGCTGCACTTCGTAAATCGTGCCGCAACCGGTAATCCCATCTGGAGCCTTGCACTGCCCCGTCCCTCCAAAACCCGTGCCCCCATAGAGCAATCCGTCCCGCCCAAAGATTAGGCTGCTGCTCGCTGAATTTCCGTCAGGGCTGCCGGTAAAGCTATGCAAAACTGTTTCTGTCCAGCCGCTTTGTGTGGGGGCAAGTTTGAAAACGACTCCGCACAGGCCAAGACAATTGGGTGGACCACCTCCGGACGAGGCTCCGTAAAGATTGCCGCCGCTGTCGAACACCGGGGTATATTCCAGATCGGCAGCATCTGGATAGCCGAAAAATCGATAGAGCGTAGTTTCCTGCCAACCACTCTGCGTAGGCGTCAGTTCAAAGACCGTGCCACAACCCAGCGCCGCAAATTCTATGCATTGTCCTCCGCCATGGCTGGTTACTCCATAGAGGTTTCCTTGGGGATCAAAAATTAGTCCCCCACGAGGATAGGTGCCATCATCTTTTACCGACCCGAACTTGTACAGGATGGTTTCGGTCCAATCCCCTGCGGCTGACGGTGTGAGCTCATAAGCGATGCCCGCATCCAGGGGCCCGCCGGCGGAAGTTGTGCCGTAGAGATTGCCGGCCGAGTCTATGGTGACATTGGAAAATGGAAGTTTACCGTCTTGCTTCCCACTATCACCGAAGTTGTACAGCAGCGTAAATGTCCAGCTCCCGTTCGAAGGGCTGAGCCTGAAAACTGTGCCCTTGTTAAAGGATCCACTATCGGGAGTGATGCCGTAAAGATTTCCGGCCTTGTCGAAGACCAGGCCACTCCAGGGATTGCCGCCATCCACGCCGCCCGTGAAATCATAAAGGATGGTCTCCGTCCAGCTGCCGTTGGAGTTGGGTGAAAGCTCAAATGCGATTCCGCAGTGCGCGAAGCATTTGGGATTCGTGTGCGTGCCGCCGTATGACGTCGTGCCGTAGAGATTACCGGCGGAATCACGCACGAGCCCAGTGGGCTGAAGGCCGTCCGGCGAACCCAGGAACGTATGCAGAGTCTTCTCCGTCCAGCCGTTCCCGTCAGGGGACAGCTCGAAAACTACCCCGTGGCCAGTCGAGAACGTAACCCCATAGAGATTGCCAGATTCATCGGTCGCCCAAACGGTGGGGGCACCGTTAACTCCGGTAGCCTGAGTGCTGTAGATGACCTTTTCTTTTTGTGAGGCGAAAACAGCGAAGCCCTGAATCAGCATGGCAGCGGCTAGCGCCAGCAAACAGGCAAGGAAAATGCGAAGGGACTTCATCAGCATAAAGTACCTCGGGAGCACGCAAGAGGGGAGGAACGGCGTGGGCCAAAAGCATATCACCGGGGCTAACCTGCGTCCAGACCATCGAGCTGGAGTTTTGCGAATCTCGATACTCTCCAGCCCCGGACGCTGCGGATCGCCAGCGCCGCGCCCTTCACCTACGGCCACCACTACCGCTGGAGCTGAATCACCCTTTCGCCCCCGCCCACTGCCCACCGTGCAGGTAAGCCAGGTTTCCGATCTGCCCCGCGCGCGCAGCCGCGACCCCGGTTTCTACTGGCGCATTCGGCTCCTTGCGCGACTTGATGCACTCGAAGAAATTCTCCATGTGCGAAATCGTCCCATCGAGCACGCTGCGTGCGGTGACCGCCGGATTCTTCTCCTCTTCCACGTGTTCGCGGTAGACACTGAAGCCGCTGCGATTGATCTTCAACGTCGCATCCGTTCCGCGGAACTCCAACCCGCCATCATCGATGGACGAATTCATCATCCCCTCGTACACCACATCAAAGCCGGGGTAGCGAAACGCCGCCTGGATCGTGTCCGGACAATCCCACTGCTCGAAAATGTATTTGTCCGCGAGCATCTGAGCCTGGCGTGGCTGGTCGGATTTCATCGCCCAGTGCACCACATCGATCCAGTGCGTGAACAAGTCGGTCATCGCGCCGCCGCCAAAATTCCAGAACCACCGCCAGTGGCTGAATTTCTCGTCGCTGAAAGCCTGGTCCGGAGCGGCCCCCAACCACATCTTCCAATCCAGCGCCTGTTGGTCGATGGGCTTCGCCGCCCAGTTCCTGTGATAGTTCTGCCACCAATAAGTACGCACTTGTACAACACGGCCCAGACTGCCTCCCTGAATCATCTCGACCGCATCGCGGAAGTGACTCCAACTACGCTGCTGCATGCCGCATTGCAGGATCTGCTTGCTGGAACGAACCGCGCGGGTCAGTGTGACGCCTTCCTCGATGGTGTGGGTGACAGGCTTTTCCAGGTAGACGTCTTTGCCCGCCGCCAGCGCATCGACTGCCATACGCACGTGCCAGTGGTCCGGGGATGCAATGATCACCGCATCAATGTCCTTCGCCAACACTTCCCGATAATCCAGGTGCGCCGTTGCGAGACCGTTGGACCGCTGCACGATGGCATCACGGTGAGGTCCATACACGTCGCTCACCGCCACAATCTGGTAAGGACCGACCTTGTCCGCAGCATCGAGCAGCCCTCGCATCCGCTGCCCCGCCCCAATGACTCCGATGCGAAGAGTATCGTTCGCGGCGAACCCCCGGGTTGAAGCCAGCGCAGTAAGTCCACTTGCAATGATGAAACCGCGGCGAGTAATCATGGTTTGACAGGCCTCCAGTCCATTTTGTGCGGAATGATCCTATCAAGTTTCGGTCGGCTGGCAAGCACCCAATGACCAGCGGTCAAAACGTCAAATCGTCTGATCACAAGAGCTACGTCCGAACGGCTCGTGATCCGGGAGCCATCCGTGGGTTCCGATTCGCCAGCCCCCCACATTCCACAAGCCAACTTAACATCACTAATTCGCGACTGCACGGCCAACTGCGGGTGCTACACTACGGCCGAACTTAGTCATTTTGTATGCTCGGAGGGGCAAAGCCCTGATAGGTTACCCAACATCCACAGGAGGTCACGGTGAAGACTCTTTCGGCGCTTGTCCTGCTCGCTGCATTTACTGCTGTTTCCCTCGCTCAGATTCCTCCGGCCCCTGGCGTGCCGCCGGGGGCGCAGGCCGCGCAGGCTCTCGCGGTCATGCAGGCTCAGACCATGTTCATGACGAATCAGGCACAAGTTCAAGGAATGATCGCTTCGCAGGCCGCAATGTTAACGTCCGTGGAGGCCCGCTCCATGTTCCTCGGAATGGCAGCGTCGCTGCAGGCTCGCGTGGCCGCGAATCAGTCGCAAGCTGCCGCCATCAGTGCCATGCAACACTCGCTGGCTCTGCAGAAGCAGCTTCAGGTGCAGTCGGCGATCCTCAGCATGCGCAGCCGCGGAGTCGAGAGCGCATCCGCGGTACAGAAAGCTGTGCAACTCGCCATGTTTGATCCCATCAAGTTTTCACGGCGCACAGCAATGCTCCATGCCGCGGCCGCTCAGGCATCGGGCCAGACTTCATCCGGGCAAACCGCGGCCCCACCTCCGTCTCCCGACGCGGCCTCGCTACCCGTCGAACAGCCGCCTATGATGATCCGCCCCACATTCGGCAACGCCCTGTTTGTCGAAAAACCCATATTCTCCGTTGGGTCCGGCACTGTCCCCGCCGGTACCAAAATAAGCATCAGAAGCGAAACTCACTATGCAACGCTCTACTACACGACAAACGGCTGGACACCGACGACACAATCCGCAAAGTACACCGGTCCCATCACCATCAACTCCAGCACTCATCTCGAAGTGATCGCGGTCGGGCCAAACTTCCTCCGCAGCAGTGTCGAGCGCGCTGACTACAAAGTCCCCAACGCTCCGGCTCATATTCTTGAGTCTACTGTACTCGTACCAGAGGACGGAACGATGCGAGCCGGCACGCCCGTGCGCGTCGCTTTCGCCGGTAGAGAAATCGACTCCGAATCAGCCGCCGTGGGCGACGAGATCACGGTGGTTCTTGATGAACAGGTCAAGCTGGGCGAGACTGTACTCGCTCCCAAAGGTGCCCCCGTGAGAGCGGCCCTCACCTTCGCCGATCCCAGCCACGGTTCCGCTCCCGGCGACCTCGTCTTTGAAATTCGCTCAGTCGAGATCGCTGGCAAACATGTGCCCCTCTTCGGCGGCGAAACCCTCGAGGGTGCCAAGGGAGTTTTGGGAGGCAAGAGCGCCAATATCCAGCCTGGTATGACCGCGATGGCCTTTGTCGCAGCCGATACCCTCGTTAAGTAAGCAAGCAGCACAGCCGTGATTCCACAGCGCGTTCATGTACTCAACTTCTGCTAGAATGCCGGCCGTGAAAAGACGAACCTTGCTTCAGGCGATTCCTGCGGCGGCATTCCTTCCGGCAACACTTTGGGCCGCTTCTCGGGAAGACAACGTCACTCCTGCCCCGGCCGACACCGGGATCTACGAACTCCGCGTCTATCACGCTGCGCCAGGAAAATTGGGAGACCTGCTAACCCGCTTCCGCGAACACACCATAAAACTGTTTGACCAGCATGGAATGAAAAGTGTCGCTTACTGGACGCCCGTCGATGACCCCGAGAAGAGCAACACCCTGATCTACATCCTCCATCATCCCAGCCGCGAAGCGGCAGTCGCTAACTGGAAATCGTTCGGGGACGACCCTGAGTGGAAGAGTGTCAAAGAAAAATCCGAGGCCAACGGCGAACTCGTGAACAAAGTTGACTCCACTTATATGGCTCTAACCGATTTCTCCCCGTCGTTGCGCTAAGGAAAACGACCCGGTGCCGCTGGTTCTAGTCTGCCGCGGTCATAGCTCCTGCGGCGTCGTGTTTAAGATTAAGCCCTAAGATGAGTTAGCCGGCTGCGCTCGTGCGCGGCCGGCCTTCTCTGCGCTCCAGACTCTTCCAAACTGGAGTTGGGGGAGGGAATTCGAAAAGCAACTTACGACTGCACAATCTTCTCCAGCGCCATCCGGCTGCGAATCACCAGCGTCGCGCCTTTCAGCTGCATCAACTGTTTCTTCTTAAACTCGGAAAACAACCGGCTCACCGTCTCGCGCGTCGTTCCGATAATCTCCGCAACCTCTTCATGAGTCAGTGTCAGCTTCACCTGCGCCGACCCATCTTCGGAAGTGCTCTTGCTCGACCACGAAAGCAGCAGCTTCGCAAATTTCTCCGACGGCGAAGCGGCCAGACCCAGCGTCCGGATCTCCTCATACGCCGTGTAGTAGTTGCGGCTCAACTGCTGGGCCACGCGCACCGCCACTTCCGGAAAATCCTTCAGCATCTGCAGAAAGGAATCGCGAGGAATGAAATTGGCCTGCCCCGGCTCCATCATCTCGGCTGTCACTTCATACGGCCGGTTTGAAATCACCGCGTTCAAGCCGAGAATGTCCCCCCCATCGGAGATCTTTGTGATGATGGTCTTTCCGTCGCGCGAAGAGGTCGACAGTTTTACCCTGCCCGCGCAAAGCACAAACACCCCGCGCGGCTGCTGCCCCTCGATAAACAGCATCGTTCCTTTGGGATAGATCGCGGTCGATTTCACATCGTTCAGCCTTTGTGCAGGTTGAAGAGGAAGATTGCAGAAAAGATGTTCTGCCCTCACCGGGCAGGTGAGGCAGTTATCCAAAATATTAAGACCGTAAGGAGCTCGCATCACAAACCTCCCGGGGGTCCGGAGCCTGCCGAGAACCCTCGGCGTCTCCAACCCTCGGGAAGGTAATGGCACGCCGCGAGCCAAAATCCGCACACCCCACGGCATCGAGCCAGATCGCCCTATGCACCAGAAAATACAGGGTTTATGGCCCCATTCCCGGATTGGAACCCATTCATCGATACGATCAAATCCAGGGATTTTGGGTTATTTCCCACACACCGGTGCGTGATCTGAATCACAAGGAGTAGTGATCTAAGTACCCAAAGGACTCTTACCAAAGAGATTTCTCTGCCCTACGGCCCCACCGTGACCTGCAGAGCCGAGGGCGTCTGCAGGTTCTCCCGATAAATCAGATTCTTCGGCGCCACCTCACCCACTGCGTCGACACGGACAACGTATCCCCCATGGGGCAAAGTCTCCCCAAAGGGTAACTCCTTCGATAGCGTGCCCCGCCGCAGCACAAAATGCTGATATCCGAGGGCCGTCGCCCGCCCATTCTCCGCGACCGCCAGCACGTAGAACGTTAAATCCATGTCGTCCGGCGTCGTATTCGCAACTTCCACGGTACCCTCGATCCGGTTTCCGCTTACCCGCGCCGGCGTCTTCCAATTCAGACTCAGCGCCGAGCGCACCCGCAGGACGAACCCCTTCTGCACCGCCTGCTGGGGCTTGCCTCCATCCGTGACCGACACGGTAAATTGAAACTCCCCCGAACGCTCCGGCTGCCCGTGCAGCAATCCGTCCTCTTCAAGCTTGATCCCAGGTGGCAACGCCCCCTTCTCCAACTTCCAGTGCAGAACCGGTACTCCCCCGTGGGCCCGAAACTTGAACTCATAAGTTGCGTGCGGAAAAGTATCGGGCAGATCCGAATCGTTCTGGATCACCAAAGACGGCCCGTCCTGCGGCGCGGCCTGCGCGCCCTGAGTCTCAGCCTGCCGATCACCCGCCCGGACCACATCGAGCTGACAGGCCGCCATCCCCAGCACACACGCCAACCCGACGACCAGCCCCCCATCTCGCCGCACCCTCCGCACCTTGGTCATTTCTCCCCCTCAGGAAACCAGTTATGAATAATAAGTTCTTGTCATCCTGAGCGCGTTTCTTGCGCGAAGGACCTCTGCAATTCGCCGGCAGATTGCCTAGGTCCCTCGCCTCCACAGAGGATCACTCGACACCACGATCGGCGGCCCAGACCCCGATTCCCTACTCTCCCACAATTCTCCCGCCCTTGTATGAGAATGTTCTGTCCGAGCAATCTTGCGCCCGCCCCACCCTCTCCACACGGAAGTCACATTGACTTGGATTTGAAGTTTCTGAAAAACTACCTAACTGGGAGTCCTCTGTCGCGCTCCTGCATCTGTATATCTCATGGAATTGCTGCTCAATCTCACTTGGCTGCTCTTGGCGCTGCCTGCGTATTGGTTATGGCGCGGCGCGAGAAGCGCCCCTGCCGGCCGCAAATTCAATTCCCTGCAGTGCCTGCTGACTCTGGGCTGCCTGCTGGTCATTCTCTTCCCCGTGATTTCGGCCACTGACGACCTCTGCGCTATGCAGACCGAGACGGAAGAGTCTCCGGCCAGTAAGCGAACGATCCGGCATATCTCCAGCGACAAAACGCCCGCATGGAAGTGGCAAACTCCGCCCGCGTTGACCGCAAAAATAAGTTCCTTGATCTTGAGTGATCAGGGCTGGCTTCCAACGCTGTCCCCAGATTCGTCCATTCCAGCGATGCCTCCCATCGAGCGGACGGGCCGCGCTCCTCCTGCTTCTTTCCCCGCGTAGGTCCTGGATTCGCCGATTGTTGGTGAAACAGAACACGGCGAAGGTTTATTTATCCTTACGAAATTCTTAGGCGGGAAGCGAGATAGTTCTGTTGTCGGCCCAATCGCCGAGAGACACCGCCGGGGCAAGTTTTCTTCCCCATACCGGGCAAATGGACGCCCGATGGAGTTCTTAATGCAGTCGACACTATTAAGATTAGCCACGGTAGCCGCGCTTGCGGCTGCCAGTTTTGCGCAGGCAGCACCCCATCCTGCGCCTCCCACCGGGGCACAGGTCTGGACCTGGGAAGCGGTCAAAGACCGCTTCCAGTTGAACAATACGACGCTCCAGGCAAACCGCTTAAACATTGACGAACTGAAGGCGCAGGAAATCACGGCCCACCTCCGCACCAATCCCGACTTCACTCTGTCGGCGGACGGCACCCAGATATCTCCGAGCAATGGCCGGTGGACCCCCTTTTCAGGCACGTTCGTTTCTCCCGGAGTCAGTTATCTTTTTGAACGCCGCAACAAGCGCGGCCTGCGCTTCGAAGCGGCCAAGCAAGGCACCGCCATCGGCATCGCCCAGCAGTCTGACTCCGAGCGCAATCTCCTCTTCAATCTGCGCAACGCATTCGTCGGCGTCCTCCAGGCCAAGGCTGTGCTCCGCCTCACGCAGGACAACCTGGACTCGTACGACAAGATCCTGAGAGTCAGCCGCGACCGCTTCCAGGCCGGCGATATCGCCCGCATTGATTTCGATCGCCTCGAGTTGCAGCGCCTGCAATTCGAATCCGACCTGCAAACCGCCTTGGTCAGTCTGCGCACCACCAAAATCAACTTGCTCGCGCTGCTCGACGACCGCAGGCCGGTCGACAGCTTCGACCTCGACGGACCGTTCGATTTCAACGAGGACCTCCTCTCGCTCGACGACTATCGCAAAAACGCACTCGACGCACGCCCCGACCTTCGCGCCGCGGCGCTCACCGTAAAGCAGGCGGAGACCAACTACCAATTAGCCGAGGCCAACGGCTCGACCGATCCAACCATCGGAGTCTGGTTCACCCACAATGGATCGTTCAACAACCCCGACGCCCTGAACACCCTTGGCGCCAGCGTCAACATCCCGCTGCGCATCTTTGACAGCAATCAGGGCGAAAAGCTGCGCACGAAAATTGACATCCAGCGCAATGAGAAGCTGCGCCAGGGCACCGAGACGCAGGTCTACAGCGATGTGGATTCCGCTTACGCCACCCTTACCAGCGACATCAGCTTGCTGAAGCCCTACAAGCGCCAGTATCTGGAGCAGGCAGTTCGTGTGCGCGACACAGTTTTGTTTTCCTACCAGCACGGCGGTGCTTCCCTGCTGGATTTCATCAATGCGGAAAGTGAATACCGCACCGTGCAGTTAAGTTATGTGAATCTGGTCGGATCGTATCTGACCGCGGCAGCTCAGCTGAATTTAGCGGTGGGTCGCGAGGTTATCCAATGAAAACATTCCTATTCCAGCGCGGCTCCGGTGCCATTCGCAACTCTGCGTCCTGGCTTCCACTCTTGCTATTGTTCGCGGTCATCGGCGGCGCCGTTGCCTGCTCAAAAGAAATGCCCGCCGCGGCAAGCAAGCCACCCGTCACGCTCGATCCCGACGCCTTCGAGACCGATCAGCCCCAGCTGTTCAAAACCGCGAAGGCAGAGACCCGCGCGCTTCCGACGCAAGTCACCGCCAATGGCACGGTCTCGCCCGACGTAAACCGCACCATCCACGTCACCTCGCTCGGCGGAGGCCGCGTCGTCGACCTCAAAGTGAAGCTGGGCGACACGGTCCAGAAAGGCCAGACGCTGCTGGTGATTTCCAGCCCCGACTTGGCCTCGGCCATGTCGGATTATCAAAAGTCCAAGGCCGACGAAGTGCTCTCTCACAAGGCTCTCGACCGCGCTCAAATGTTGTTTGACCGCGGCGCCATTGCGGCCAAGGATCTCGAAACCGCGCAGGACGCCGAAGACAAAGCCAAAGTCGACGTAGAAACCTCGGACCACCGCGTCCGTCTGATGGGCGCCGACCCCGCCCACCCCAGCCCGTTGATCGACCTGAGGGCGCCCGTCTCAGGCACCGTCGTCGAGCAGAACATTGCGGGGTTCGAAGGCATCAAGAGCCTCGACAACACTCCGAATCTCTTCACCATCGCCGATCTCGGCCAAGTCTGGGTGGTCTGCGATGTATTCGAAAATGATTTGGGCGAAGTGCATCTCGGCGATTCCTCCGAGATCCGTCTAAACGCCTTCCCCGATCGCGTCTTTAAAGGAAAAATCGCTGACATCTCGCGCGTGCTTGATCCCAACACCCGAAGCGCCAAGGTTCGCATCGTGCTTGGCAACGCCGATAGCTCGCTCCGTCCCGGCATGTACGCCGTGGCCACCTTCCGTTCCCGCAAGCTGACGAACCGCGTTGTCGTGCCGGCCACCGCCATCATGCGCCTGCACGACAAAGACTGGGTCTTCCGCAAAGAGAGCGACAGGCGCTTTCGCAAAGTCGTAGTGCAGGCCGACGGCCTCGCTCCTGACGGCATGCAGGAAATTCGCGATGGCGTAAAGCCCGGCGACGAACTCGTCACCAACGCTCTAGAGTTCTCCACCGAAGTGGCGGAGAAGAAGGAATGATCCGCGCGTTAATTGATTTTGCCCTGCGCAACCGCCTGATGATTCTGGGCGCATCCCTGGTGCTCTTCGCCTGGGGCATATTCTCGTTCCACGCCTTGCCCATCGAGGCCTATCCCGACGTCGCCGACACCTACGCGCAAGTCATCACGCAGTGGCCGGGACACGCCGCCGAGGAAGTCGAACAGCAGATCACCGTCCCGCTCGAAGTGGAACTCAATGGCGTCGACCATCTCACGCACCTCCGCTCCGTGTCGCTGATGGGCCTGTCGATCATCACCATCATTTACGACGACAACATCACCACCTTCAACGCCCGCCAGGAAGTGCTCGATCGTTTGCAACTCGTGACCCTGCCTCCGGGAGTGAATCCAGGCATCGGGCCGGACTACAGTCCGACCGGTCAGATCATGTTCTATTCGCTGACCAGCACGAATCCAAAATACGACGTGATGGAACTGAAGTCGCTGAATGACTGGGTCGTGGTCAACCAGTTGAAATCGGTGCCCAACATCGTCGACGTGAATCCCTTTGGCGGCCCGACGCGCGAGTACCAGGTCCAACTGGACCCGGGAAAGTTAGTCTCCTACGGCCTTTCGCTCTCGCAGGTAGAGAACGCTCTGGTCGCGAACAACATCAACGCGGGCGGCGGATTCATCGAGCGCGGCGAACAAGCTCTGAATGTCCGCGCCGTCGGCCTGATGCAGACCACCGACGACATCGCCGCCACCGTGGTGAAAGTGCAGAACGGAACGCCAGTGCGCGTACGAGATCTGGGGAATGTATTTCAGGCCCCGAAGGTCCGCCTCGGACAACTGGGCAAAACTATCCGCAAAGAAGACGGCACAATCCTCAACAACGATGACGTCGTCGAAGGCATCGTCCTCCTTCGCAAGGGCGCCGTGGCCGAGACCACGCTCGACGCCCTGCACCAGAAGATCGATGAGTTGAATGGGAAAGACGGCAAAGCCGGATTGCTGCCGCAAGGCGTGAAGCTCGTCGCGCACCTCGACCGCAGCGAACTGATGCACCACACCACGCACACAGTTCTCCGAAACCTGACCGACGGCGTGATTCTGGTAACACTGATTCTCTTCCTGTTTCTCGGCAACGTACGCAGCGCACTGATCGTCGCCATCACCATTCCTTTCTCTCTGCTCTTCGCCGCGATCCTGCTCGATCTGCGCCACATTCCCGCAAACCTCTTGTCGCTCGGCGCACTCGACTTCGGCATGGTCGTCGATGGCTCGGTAGTGATGGTCGAGAACATCCTCCGCCACACGTCCTTCGGCAACACCAAGAAGACGTTTATGGAGACGATCGCCGTCGCGGCCCACGAAGTACAGCGTCCAGTCTTCTTCGCTCGCGTCATTATTATTGTTTCTTATCTGCCCATCTTCACCCTGCAACGCGTTGAAGGCCGCTTGTTCAGCCCCATGGCATGGACGGTCGCCTTCGCCCTGCTCGGCGCGCTGGTGTTCGCCCTGCTCATCGCCCCCGTTCTGTGCAGCCTGCTATTCAGCTCGGAGATCAAGGAATGGCGCAACCCCGTCCTCGAGTGGCTCAACCGCACCTATGGCCGCTCTCTGGACTGGTGCTTCGATCACATGAAGTTCACCCTGGGCATGGGTTTGCTGGCGCTCGCGGTCATGCTGTTTATCGCAATGAGTGGGGTGATCGGCTCGGAATTTCTTCCCCATCTCGATGAAGGCGCGATCTGGGTACGCGGAACTCTGGCCCCCAGCACCGGACCTTCCGCCAGCATCGCCATGTCGAAGAAGGCCCGACTGGTACTGGCCAGTTTTCCCGAGGTCAAGCAAGTCATCAGCCAGGTCGGCCGCCCCGACGACGGCAGCGACGCCAGCGGTTTCTATAACACAGAATTCTTTGTCGACCTGCGTTCGCGCGACGAGTGGCGCAGCGACTTCCATGGCAAGAAAGATGAACTGATCGCCGCCATGGACAAAGACCTCCAGCAGTTCCCCGGCGTCGACTGGAACTTCTCCCAGCCAATTTCCGACAACGTCGAAGAAGCCGTCAGCGGCGTCAAAGGCGAGCTCGCCGTAAAGCTGTTCGGAACCGATCTGAAGACGCTCGAAGCCAAAGCCGACGAGATGCAGGGCGTGATGAGCCAGATTCCCGGCGTGGCTGACCTGGGTACATTCCAGGTCCGCGGTCAGCCCAATGTGAACTTGAACGTAAACCGCGCCGCCGCCGACCGCTTCGGCATCAATGTCAGCGACATTCAGGACGCGGTTGAAACCGCGGTCGGAGGAAAGGCGCTGACGCAGATACTGATCGGCGAGCAGCGCTACGACCTCACCGTCCGCTACCTGCCCCAATACCGCCAATCGACCGAGGACATCAGCAACATCCGTATCCTCGCCCCAACCGGAGAGCGAGTGTCGCTTGCGCAGCTGTGCACCATCACTCTCGACGATGGCGCATCCACGATTTATCGCGAGGGCAACTCCCGCTATATCGCCATCAAGTACAGCGTGCGCGGCCGCGACCTCGGCTCGACCGTGCGCCAGGCAATTGAAGACGTCGGACAAAAGGTCAAACTACCCGAGGGCTATCACCTCGACTGGACCGGAGAATACGAGAGCCAGCAGCGCGCGAACCGCCGCCTCGCGTTCATTGTTCCCATCACGCTGCTCCTCATGTCGTTCATTCTGTACACCGCCTTCAGTTCCTGGAAGTGGGTCGGCCTGATTCTGGCCGTGGTCGCGCTTTCTCCCCTGGGCGGCTTTCTGAGCCTCCTTATTACAGGGACGCATTTCAGCGTGTCCTCGGGACTCGGCTTTCTCGCCCTCATCGGCGTCTCCGTCGAGATCGGCGTAATCCTGATCGAATACATCAACCAGTTGCGCACCCGCGGCATGCCCGTTCGCGAAGCCGCCAAAGAAGGCGCTGCCCTCCGCCTCCGCCCCATCATGATGACGATGCTGGTCGCGACCCTCGGCCTGCTGCCCGCAGCCATGTCCCATGACATCGGATCCGACTCGCAGCGTCCCTTCGCCATCGTAATCGTCGGTGGCCTGATCGTAGAACTGCTAGTCAGCGTCATCCTGTGGCCAACGCTCTACGTCTTCTGGGCGCGTCCCGGCGACCGCCTGCCCCCCTCCGAACAAAGCTTCATGTCCGAAGGCGAGCACGTGGATTAGGAAGAAGTCGTGAACAAGCAGCCGCGACCCGCGCGATTGCGAGCGGGCCGGGAGGTCCCGAGCCGCGAAGCGGCGAAAGAATGCAGCCCACAGCTTGCCCTGAGCCTGCCGAGTGGGCGCAAGCCGTGGGAGCGCTGATGAAGATGAGTGAGCCCCGGAGGAGCGGAAGAAGATTCGCCTCCGACTCTAGGGCTGATATGAAGTTGGGCCGGTGGTGTAAGGAACACGGCGGGCGTCGATTTCGGTCGACGTTCGCAGATGCAAGTTCGAGTCTTGCCCGGTCCACCAGTTCGGTCTTTTCGTCTAGGAGTTAGCCAAACCAAAACGTCTTCGCCACGGATTCACGCGGACTCCACGGATCGATTCAAATGGGGAAGCACTCTGATATTCGGGGATGGAAATGAAGGGGTAAGCTAAAGGCTTAAGAGCTAAGAGCCAAAAGCCCGCACCCAAAAACAAAGAGAGTTCCGAGGTGGTGTAAGGTCCATTCGTCTCGGCCAGTAGCTCGCGTTTGACCCTTGCTCGACCTGCTCCGCCGCTTCCCTTGCGGGGCGCTGCGCGCGATCTTCACTTGGGCTCCGGGCTCACCGCCAACCGGATAAACCTACCCTACGCCTCGGAACTCTATCCTGCCTTCAACATTTCTTCTTCGTTCGCCTCGACCAGCGCTTTGTTATAGACCCTCGCTTGCCCTCCTGCCTGACCTTGCGATCCTGCAAGTGACTTCGCTTGAGCCCCGGACG
>Ga0209890_10000470_pt1 | contig 18656 bp, 16 predicted proteins | sample OrgsoiDNA2013049_FD_185799 | JGI IMG/M metagenome (GOLD analysis project Ga0209890, IMG submission 185799) | Permafrost soil microbial communities from the Arctic, to analyse light accelerated degradation of dissolved organic matter (DOM) -... | ecosystem: Environmental > Terrestrial > Soil >...
CCGACCTCGTTCATGATCGCCGCGAGCTCGGCGGTCGAGCGAAAGGCGGCGATCGAATCGGGCAGGTAGCGGTAGGCCTCGCGATCGCCGGTCACCGCTCTTCCGATGAGCGGCAACACGTGCGGGTTCCAGATCCGATCGAAAAAAAACCGCGGCTTGTCGGGGCGCAGGAACTCGAGGATCACCGCCCGCCCGCCCGGCCGCACCACGCGGCGCAGCTCGCGGAGCCCGCGCGGCAGATCGCGCAGGTTGCGCACGCAGAAGGCCGAGAACGCGCCGTCGAACGCGGCGTCTCGATACGGCAGGTCATGCCCGTCGGCGGCGTGGGTGGCGATGCGCTGGCCGCCCCCGTCGACGCTCCCCAGCTTGTGCCGTCCGGCGCGCAGCATCTCGCGCGCGAAGTCGGCCGCCGTCACGCGCGCCCCGGGCGATCGCCGCGCGATCTCCAGCGCGCCATCGAGCGTCCCCGCGCCCAGATCCAGAATCCGCGGCGTCTCGCCGAGCCCGTCGAGGAGGCGCGTGATCGCCTTCTTGCGCCAGACGACGTCGATCCCGCCCGACATGATCCGGTTGGCGGCGTCGTAGCGGCGCGCGACGCGGTTGAACATCCCTTGGACGTCCGCGCCCCCTTCGGCCAGGCTCGCCGAGGCGCTCACAGCCCCAGCTCCTTCCAGAGCGCGCCCATCCGCGCGTCGACGGCGGGGTCCATCTTCAGCACCTCGGGCCACTCGCGCGTGAATCCTTCGTCCTTCCACTTGCGGGTGGCGTCGACCCCCAGCTTGCCGCCGAAGCCGAACGCGCTCGACGCGTGGTCGAGCACGTCGATCGGCCCCTCGGCGAAGAAGACGTCGCGCTTGGCGTCGATGTTGTTGAGCGCGCGCCAGGCGACCTCGCGCACATCCTGCACGTTGACGTCGTCGTCGACGACGATGATGCACTTGGCGAACATCATCTGCCCCATCCCCCAGAGCGAATGGCAGATCTTGCGCGCGTGGTGCGGGTACTCTTTCTTGATCGAAACGATGCAGAGGTTGTGAAACACCCCCTCGATCGGCAGGTTCATGTCGACGATCTCGGGGAAGGTCATCTGCAGAAGCGGCAGAAACAGCCGCTCGGTCGCCTTCCCCAGCCAGGCGTCCTCCTGCGGCGGCGGACCGACGACCGTCGTCGCATAGATCGGCGACTCGCGCCGGGTGATCGCCGTCAGGTGAAACACCGGGTAGTCGTCGGCCAGCGAGTAGTAGCCGGTGTGGTCGCCGAACGGGCCTTCACGCCGGAGCTCGTCGACGTCGACGTAGCCTTCCAGAATGAAGTCCGCCGACGCCGGAACCTCCAGGTCGATGGTCTTGCACTGCACCATCTCGACCGGCTTCCGGCGGAGGAACCCGGCGAACAGAAACTCGTCGATCCCATCGGGGAGCGGCGCCGTCGCCGCGTACGGCAGCACCGGATCGCCGCCCAGCGCGACCGCCACCGGCATGCGCAACTGGCCGAGCTCTTTGTAGCGCCGCATGTGCCGGCGTCCGGTCTTGTGGAGCTGCCAGTGCATGCCGGTCGTGCGGGCGTCATAGACCTGCATCCGGTAGCAGCCGACGTTGCGCGTCCCCTTGTCGGGATCGCGCGTGATCACCATCGGCAACGTGATGTAAGGGCCGCCATCTTCCGGCCAGGTTGTTAAGATCGGCAGCTTGCCCAGATCGATCTCGGTCTCCACGACCTCCTGGCAGGGGGCGTTGCGAACGGTCCTGGGCGTGGCGGCGGCGATGCGCGCCAGCTTGGGGAGCATCCGCACCTTGTCCATCAGACCGACCGGCGGCTGCGACCGCACCAGATCGAAGATCGCGCGCGCGTGCTCGTCGAGATCGGGGACCCCGAGCGCCCAGGAGACGCGCCGGCGCGTCGCGTAGGTGTTGATGAGCAACGGATAGCGGGAGCCCTTCACCCGTTCGAACAGCAGGGCGGGCCCGCCCGCGCGGACGGCCCGCTGCGCCAGCGCCGAAATCTCCAGCACCGGATCGATCTCCTGCGTGATTCGTCGAAGCTCCCCCCGCTGCTCAAGGTAGCGGACAAACCCGGCCAGATCGTCCCAGTGCGCCGGGACGGATTCGGTCGCGTCGATGGGGGCCTTGGCCGCGGCGGTCGACATCAGGAGCTCCTGTCGGCCGAGGCGTGGGCCAGCGCGACCAAACCGTCCCGGTAACGCGAGGCGGGCAGCTCGCCGAGCGCGGCGACCGCCTCGTCGGCCAGCGCGGCGGCCTTCTGGCGCGCGCGCTCCACGCCGCCCGCGGCGCGGACGTCGGTCAAGATCTCGGCGACGATTCCGGCCGGCACCCCCTGCTCACCAAGGTGCTCGCGCACGCGTCGGGCCAGCGCCGGGTCGGCCTCGCAGGCCAGCAGCACCGGCAGCGTGAGCTTCCCCTCCTGAAGATCGTGACCGACCGATTTTCCGGCGGTCGCCTCGTCGATGGCGCTGTCGAGGACGTCGTCGGCGATCTGGAAGGCACGCCCCAGCGCCCGGCCGTAACGCTCGAGCGGTCCGGCCAGCGCCTCGCCGACCGACCCGCCGACGCGCGCGCACCAGGCGATCAGCGACGCCGTCTTGCGATCGATGACGCGGAAGTATTCTTCGACGGAGGCGTCCGGGTTCCCCGCCCGCTCGAGCTGCGCCACTTCCCCTTCGGCCATCTCGGTGACCGTCGACGCCAGGGAACGGACCATCGGCAGCGAGCCGGTCAGCGCCACGGTCTCCAGCGCGCGCGCCAGGCAGAAGTCGCCCACCAGCACGACCAGGCCGTTGCCGAACACCATCCGCGCTGCCGGCCGCCCGCGCCGCACCCGCCCGTCGTCGACGACGTCGTCGTGGTACAGCGTGGCGGTGTGGATCAGCTCCGCGGCGCAACCGACCGCGATTCCGTGCTCGAGCGGCGCGTCGGCAGCCCGCGCGGCCAGCACCGAGAGCAGCGGCCGCAGCCGCTTGCCACCGGCCCCCAGAAGATGCGCGCCGATCTCGGGGATCGCCCCCACCGGGCTCTCCAGCCGTTCGCGCAGGCGCGCCTCGACCGCCCGCATCTCCTCCTCGACCAACGCGACGGCGGACGCGATGGTGCCCCCCTGCTTCGAGGAGCCGGGTAGGGAGCCGGACGGAGAGACAGCCACGGTGGTCAAGGCGCTGATATTCGTCATAGACCCGGCGGTGGTCACGATGTTTCTAAATATTCAAAAATAATTGAAACTTGCAAGGGAAACCGCTTCGCGCCGTATCCAACGGACATCAGGGAAGCGTGTTCAGATCCCGGACGCCGACATAAGATTTGAACCCGCGCTCGGTCGCGGCGCTCTCTGCCCAGCGCGCGAGAGCGATGTCACCCACGTCGGCGTAGTCGATGGTGAAGACGGGACGGCGCGCCACCGCCATCGCGTCGGCGATGCGGGCCAGCTTCCAGTCCCGTTCCTGGTTCGTCGTCTCGCGATAGAGCCGCCGCCCGAAGTCGTAGGTTGCGAAGACCCCTTCGACGACGAAGCCGTCCACGAACGGCGCGGCGTCGGCCAGCCCCGAGGTCCCGTTGGCGATCACCGGCGCGCGCGGAAACCGGGTCCGGATCCGGCCTAGAAGCTCGCGGAGTGCCTGGCGCGAGCCGGCGAAGTGTTTCGGGTCCTTCGCCTCGAGATAGGGTGCCGTGTCGATGGTGTCGAGCATCAGTCCGTCGAATCCCTGATCCAGGAGCCGGGGGATCTCCCGGGTCAGCAAGATCTCCTGCCAGTTGTGATCGCGCAGATCGACCCGGACGTTCTCGGGCCAGCTGGGATTTGGTTCGACCAGGAACGGCGCGCCGCGCACGTCGTTCCAGTAGGGGCGACGGGGATCGGCCTCGCCCACGCTGAGATAGCCGAGGCGCACGGTCTCGCGCGGGAAGTTCCCCGGCGGGATCTGGGGGTCGCCCCCCAGCACCACCAGCTGCGTGTCGCGCGCCGCTTGCTGCCAATCGACCCCCTCCAGAACCGGCGAGGAACCGATCAAGATCCACCAGCGACGCACGCGCGCCAGATCCGCACCGCTCGTCGGAGGCGCGTGACCACACGCGGTGGGCGCCAGCGGCGGGAGGGACAACAGAAGCCCCAACAGCAACGGCGGGGCTGTGAGGCCCCGCCTGTCGGTGCAAAGGCTCCCGCGGCAAAGGCTCCCGCGGCGAAGGCTCCCGCTGCGAAGGCTCCCGCTGCGAAAGCTCACGCGCCCCGGAAGGTCGTGCTCACTTCGCGGCCGCTGGAGCGGCCGTTTCCCAGCCGAGCGCCGAGAAGACCTCGTCCGAGGAGGTGTACGTCTTGTCGGGCAGCGTCTGATCGAACCACTTCTTGTCGTCGGGCTTGATCCCTTTGACGTGCCCCACGATCGTCGCCTTGGCGGCCGGGTACTTCACCTTCTTGATTTCGGTGCGGAGCTTGTTGTGCTCCTTCAGCTTGTCCTGATCCTCCTTGGACATGCCGGCCGGCGCCGTGTCGTCGGTGGTCGCCGCCGCGGTCTTCGCCACCGCCGCTCGCGCCGCCATGAAGCTGGGAGCTGCCAGTGCCAACGCCAACACGAACATTCCACCCTGGTGCAACTTGCGCATGTTCTTTTCTCCTCGGTTGAGCAAAACGTTTTGCAACTTAGGGTCGACCGCCTTGCTGTCAAGTTGCGGGCGACTCTCATCCATTGCGGCGTTACTCCGCCGTAATCGACGGTGGCGAAGCGTGCACATGTTCCGTTGCACCGGCCACCAAACGCAGGCATGGCGGTTGCAAAGTTCTCGCACGTGGCGGCCGCCGGCAGAGGGGGGACAGCGTGGGTGAGTCGTGCCGCGGCCGCCGCCTTCATCGCCAGCGTGCTTTGCCTGATTCTGATTTCGGGAGCCGCCGCACAAGAGGATGACGGATTCTCTGCCGTCAAACCGCTCCCGCCCGAGGAGGCGCAGCGGGTCGAACAGGAGCGAAAGCAGGCGACCGAGACTCTGTCGCGCGGCGATCTCGACCGCGCGCGGCGCCAGTTCGAGGAGGTGTTGAAGGCGTTGCCGCACGACGGTCCGGCCGAGCGCGATGCCGGGCGGGCGGCGTCGGCAGCCGGCCAGTTCGAGTACGCGGCCGAGGCTTTGGAGAAGGCGCACCACTTCGAGGGACACAAGCCGGATCCGGAGCTGCACTACCTGCGCGGCGAAGCGCTCTTCACCTTGGGGCGCGACGAACAGGCGTTTCGCGAACACCGCATCGCAGAGCTGGAGATCGGCCCCAATCCCGAGGAGCGGATGGCGAAGCTCTGGCTGGCGCGCATCTATGCCCGGCGCGGCTACGTGGTCCTTGCCGATCGCGTCTACGAGACGATGCAGCCGCCGCCGCCCAAGTTCGACGAGGAGGTCTCCTTGAATCAGGCCGACGCACATCTCCTCAACAAAGACTGGGCGGGGGGGGCGCGCGTCTTGCGACGGTACCTGGCGCTCGATCCCAAGAACGTCCGAGGGCGGCAGATGCTGGCCTGGGCGCTGGAGGCCGTCGGCGATCTCGACGGTGAGCTCGTGGTGCGCCGCAGCCTCGTCGACGATCATCCGACCGCTGAGAACCAGCGCGACTATGGACGGGCACTCGAGCGCGCCGCCAGCTACCGTGCCGCCAGCGCGCAGTACCACGCCGCGATGGTCGACGGAGCCGGCACCGACAACACGCTCCGCACCTCCTACGATCGGATGCACTTTCGCGTCACCCCGGAGCTCTCAGGCGGCGGATGGGTCCGGTCGGATCCACAGGCCTGGGACTGGCGGGTGCAGGCGGGGGCCGCGCTGCCGTTCGGGACGCATCATCAGACCGGGCTGCTCGCCTGGCACGACTCGTCGACCGATTGGTCGGCCAATCAGGTGGTCGGCCCGAACGTGCTGCGCGAGACCGGCTCGGTCACCGGGCTCGGCGGCTACGTCATGTTCGGCCGCCGTTCGGGGGCATCGTTGCTCCTCGGGGGCGACACCCGCTTCGCCACCACCAGCGGCGACAACTCCGTGGGACAGCAGCTCTACGGTCCGACCCGTCAGCTCGCCTTCGGCGCAGAGACCGAGCTCGATTCGCCGGTCTCGCGGTACGTGCAGGTGAACCTGCACATCGACGTGAATGAGCAGTGGAACGAGGCCCCGGTGACCATCCACGAAGGCGGCACGCAGACCGGCGCCCTCGGGCACCTCTTTCTATTTCCGCAGAGCCGCGTCGTCCTCGTCGACAGCGGCGCCATGGTCCGCCGGCTCAGCCTGCGGCCGCTCGAGGACGGCGACCCGACGCCGACCGCCAACCAGCTGCTGACCTGGGCGGGGGTCGACTTCAACCTCTGGACCGATTCGACGCGTCTCGTGCGCGGCGAGACGCTCGACGAGAGGATGGTCCGTCGCATCGCGCTCAACGACGCGGGCGTGCTGGCCTACCGGCACTACGAGAACTTCACCAACCTCTCGCCCAACTTCAGGATCGCGCTCTACCCGCGCGATTCGATCGACAACGGGACCTTCATTCTCCGTAAGGCGCTCTGGGGAGGGCGCACCGGCGTCGAGCTGCACGGCGGGATCGGCTACGACAACATTCAAGATCAGCTGCTGGCGCAGGCAGGCGCGGCGGTCGTCGTTGCCTCGTCCTGGTCGACACGACTGACGATCAGCTACGACTACACACACCAGAGCGCCACGACGGGGATCCCGGGCACGCTCCAGCTTGGATGGGTCGCTTTCCATGCAGATCTCTAGTTCGGGACCCTCAGAGGGTCCCGCGCCCTCCACGATGAGCTCGAGCCGGCGCAGCCGTCTCTCCGTCACGCGATTCAGTCGCCTGATGATCGAGGCGGCCGTCGCGACCGCGATGGTGCTCGCGGTGGTCGCGGTGGCGGCGCCCGCGCCTCACCTCGGCTGGGGCTTCTTGCGCCCTCATCCGGTCTGGCTGGTGGTCATGGCGCTCGCCGCGCGCTACGGCGCGCGCGGCCTGGTCGCGTCGGTGCCGGTCGCCTGGGGGGCGCTCGCACTTCTGGCGGTGCCGTGGCGCGCGGCGCCCACGCGCGTGCTGACGGAGCTCGCGCGCCCCGCCGAGCTGGGGGCGCTGGCGGCCGCGCTCGTGGTGAGTTGGATCGCTTCGGTGCACGAGCGCCGCGCACGGGATCTGGAGGAGCAGCGCGATCTGCTGGCGGGGAGGGCCGGCCACGAGGCGGCGGCGCTGGGGGAGCTTCGCCGGGCCGCGCTGGCCCTGCGCGCGCGCAACGATCGTCTCGACCTGGCGCTCACATTCCTGCGGGACGTGGCGCGACGGATCGACGGCGGCGACGTGAGCACCGCCTCGGAGGCGGCGCTGGCGCTGGTCGTTGCGCGGCTCGGGGCGCGCGCCGGGGCGGTCCAGACGCCGTCGGCGGACGGAGCCAAGGCGGGCGCCCTGACCGGCGCGCCGACCGGCGCACTCACCATCGTCGCCACCACCGGCGCCTGGGCCGCGCCCGGGCCGGGCGAGAGGGACGCGACCGTGGTCGAAGCTCTGCGGACCGGGGAGCCGGTCCGGGCGATCGATCTTCCGGGCGCCGGTTCGGGCGACAGCGATCTGGCGGCGCCCATCATGGTCGGCGACGACACGGTCGGCGTGCTCACGGTGCGCGGCGTGGCCCGCGTCGGCGCCGCCGCGCTCCGCGATCTGGCGGTGGTCGCCGAGTGGTTGGCGACCGCGTTCGCGCGCGCGCGCGAACGCCGCAGCGTCGAACGGGGCGATCGCTCCAGCGGGTCGTCCGTCAATGTCTAGCCGCCGCGGAGCGAATGGTGCTGGCGCGCGCGCGACGGCGATCGACGCGGCGGTCGTGCGCAATCGGCCGTTGCCGGTGGTCCCCTGGGTCTCGGCCATGCTCATCGATCTGACGGCGGTGCTGCTGCTCTTCGGCGACGCTCCGACGCCGGTTCTCCTGCTGGCGGCCCTGCTGCATCTCGCGGCGCTGATTCCGATCGTCGTCGCACCGGCGTTGCCGCGCAGCGAGCGCGTCTTGGGGGCGGCGTACGTCTTTGCCATCCCGGTCTTCGGGGCGCCGCTCGCCGCTCTCTCCCTGGGGACGGCGGGGCGCGGGGAGCTGGTCGAGGCCGATCCAACGGCGCTGCCGGCGGCCGCCGAGGCACCGCGCGCGGAGGAGCTGCGCAGCCTTGGCGAGGCGCTCCCCACCTGCGAGGCGCTGCTGGCCGGGAGCGTCGATGAGCGGCGGGCCATCATCGCCACGCTCGCCCTGAGGGCCGACGCGGGGGCGGTGGCGCTCTTGCGCTGGGCGCTCGGCGCCGCCAATCCCGATCTGGCGGTGGAGTCGGCGCTGGCGATCGAGGAGATGACGGCGTCATTCGAGGCGCGCCTCGACGACCACCGGAAGGCGCTGGCCTCCGGGTCGCCCGGCCGTGGAGAGGCGCTGGAGGCCGCCGAGCTGGCGACCGACGCGATCGAAGCCGGGTTGGCCGAGACGGCGCTGCTCCCCACGCTCGCGCAGGAAGCGCGCGGGTACTTCTCCACCGCTCTCGAGGCCGATCCGACGCAGGCGGCGAGCATCGCCATCGGCCGCGCGCGGCTGGAGCTGGCCGTGTTGCACCCGGATGCGGCGCTGGAGGCCATCGACGAGGTGGTCGTGGCGGAGGGGGACGCCGGGAGCGAGCCCGTGTTGATGGCCAGGTCGGTGGAAAAGATCGAGCCCGCGGAGATGGAGATGCTGCTCGCGTTGCGCGACGAGGCGGTGATGGCGACGCACGCGCTCCCCTGGGAGAGCGCCTCCGCGCTGGCCAGCTACCACCCGGCGTCGCCGCCGCCGCTCATCAGGCGCCGCCTGTCGGCCGCGCGGCGCCTCTCCGGGCTGCACGCGCGCGGCGCCACCGGCGGCGCGGGCGTCACCGTCGGTGTCGTGCAGGTCCCGGCGCCCGCCAGCACCCGCGAGGTCCCGGTTGAAAAGCCTTGAGGCCGACGTCTGTCTACTGGTGGAAGGGACCTACCCCTTCGTCTCGGGCGGCGTGTCGTCCTGGGTGCACGACATCATTCTCGGCCATCCCGAGCTGCGCTTCGCCGTGCTCAACGTCGGCTCGCACCCGGGGGCTTACGGCGAGCCGCGGTTTCAGCTCCCGGACAACGTGGTCGGCCTGCATCGCGTCTTCTGCCAAGAGACGGCCCGGCCGCCGCTCGACGGGGCCGCGCGTGCCGATCTGCGCGAGCAAATTCGGCGCCTGCGAACGACCGTCGACACCCGCGCGCGGCCGTCGCGCGTGCTGGCCGGCCTGCGCCGGATGCACCTCGACGGCGCCAGCGATTCGGAGGGGCAGCAGAGCATCCTCGACGATCTGGCCACCAACGATCTCGCGCTCGACGAGCTGCTCTACGGCCGGGCCAGCTTCGATCTGCTGACCCAGCTGTCCGATCGCGCCGCGGCCCAGGCGCCGTTCCTCGATCTCTTCTGGCACTTCCGGGCCATTCACGTCCCGATGCTGAGGCTCCTGGCCGCTCCGGTCGTGCCGGCCGCCTGTTACCACGCGATCGCCACCGGGTACGCGGGCCTGCTGGCCGCGGTCTGGAGCCGCCGGTCGCAACGCCCGCTGGCCCTCACCGAGCACGGCATATACGCGCGCGAGCGCGAGATGGAGCTGGCGCGCGCCGACTGGATCCGCGAAGCGGCAGAGACCGACGACGGTGGGTTCGGCCTGCGGACGGCGACCTGGGCGCCGCACGTCTCGCCGCTGCGCAAGATCTGGTCCGGCTTCTTCCGCGCGCTGTCGCGGCTGGCATATGCGCAGGCCGGGCGGATCGTGACGCTCTCCGAGTGCAACCGGGGCAAACAGATCGCCGACGGCGCGCCCGCCGCCAAGATCGAGATCGTCCCCAACGGTGTCGACCTGCCCGATGACGCCCCGGTGCGGGAGGCCGTCAATGACAACGACGCGCCCGACGAGGGCCTCATCGAGCTTCACCCGGCGCCGCTGCGGGTGGGTTTCGTCGGACGGGTCGTGCCGATCAAGGATCTCATCACCTTCATTCGCGCCTGCGATCTGGCGTTGCATTCGGTCGACCTCCAGGTGCGCGTGATCGGTCCGATGGACGAGGACGCCGCCTATGCGACGCGCTGCCGCGATCTCGTCGCGCGCCTCGGTCGCGGCGCGAAGATCGCCTTCGTCGGCCCGATGCCTCCGGCGGCGATCTACGGCGACCTCGATGTCGTCGTGCTGACCAGCTTCAGCGAGGGGCAGCCGCTGGTGATCCTGGAGGCCTACGCTCGCGGCGTGCCGGCCATTGCCAGCGACGTCGGAGCTTGCCGCGAGATGATCGAAGGGCGCGACGCCGCCGATCGGGAGCTCGGCCCCAGCGGATTCGTCACCCGCGTCGCCACGCCCAAGGAGACGGCTGCGGCGCTGGTCAGGTTGGCCAGCGATCCGACGCTGCGCCGCCGAATGGGCGAGTCCGGGCGGCGCCGGGTGGCCGCCTACTACCAGCGGCGCGACATGCTGGCGTCGTACCGCGCCCTTTATGCCGCGATGGGCGCCGGCGATCCGTCGATCGAAGTCAGGGGCGTCATGCAACAACGGCAGAGGGGAGCGGGGACCCTTTAGGGTGCCCGAGGTGGATATGGCGGGTATCGGATGGAAGCTGCAGCGGCTCATCGATCGCGGATCGCTGGCGGGGACGATTGGCGCCTATCTGACCGGCGTCGCCGTCACCAGCGCCCCCTGGCTGCTCACGACGGCGGTGCTCACCAGCCTGCGTATCGTCGCCCGGCGCAGCGGGACCGACTTCGCGATCGTCGAGCGGTTCCTGACCCTGGTCTACGCCGTCACGGTCATCCTGTCGGCGCCGATCCACGTGGTGGTGTCGCGCTACACCGCCGATCGGCTCTATGACCACCACCTCGAGAAGATCGGGGCTCCTCTGCGGCGCGCGACGGCGATGGTCTTGGTGGGCTTCGCGCTCTGCGGCGTGCTGCTGGTGACGCTCCTCAAGCTGCCGCTGCTGCTGGCGGTGGTCGGGGCCCCGCTCACGGCGATCATCGGGGCACAGTGGTTGATGCTCTCGGTCGGCGGCGGGATGACCTCCCCGATGATCGTGATGCGCGCGTTCGGGATCGGAGCGCCGCTCAGTCTCGTCTTTGCCTGGATGCTCGACACCACCGTCGGCTTGGGCGCGGCGGGATACCTCTACGGCTTCGCTGCCGGCCAGCTCGCCACGTTGGCGATCCTGGTGCAGGGGGTCGCGCGCGCGGTCCCCGGAGACGCCGATGAGTCGGCGCGCCTCGCGCCCGCGTTCCGCGAGTACCGCCTGCTGGCGCTGTCGGCGCTTGCCTACTACGTGTCGATCTGGGCCGACAAGATCGTCGTTTACCTGGTGCTGGGGGGGACCGCGGCCACCTTTTATGCCGCCATCGCCGCGGTGGCCTGGTTCTCCGTCATCCCGGCCTTCGCCTGGATCTACGTTCAGATCGAGACGTCGTTCTACCGCCGGTTCCGTGCTTTCTACGCCGACATCGAGATCGGCGCGCCGCTGCGCCGGCTGCAGCAGGGCGCCGAGGAGATCTCCGCCGAGGCCCGCCGTATCCTACGCGGCGCCGGCGTCGTGCAGGCTTCCGCGAGCGGCATCGCCATCGCCGCGGCGCCGTTCCTGGTGCACGCGGTCGGCCTTTCGCCGAACGCCACGCCGCTGTTTCGGCTCAACGCGATCGGCGCGGCGGCGCAGATGATCACGCTGCTCGAGGTGCTCCTCCTCTATTACTTCGATCTGCGCCGCGACGCCCTGGTGATCTCGGCTGGCCTTCTCTGCAGCACGGTGACGCTGACCTTGCTCGCGCTCGCCTTGGGCCGGCAGCCGGTGCTCGGCTACCTGTTGGCCTGCTTGGCGACGTCGATGTTTGGCGCGGTGCTGGTCCGCCGCCGCTTGAGCACGCTCATGCTCGATACGTTCCAGTCGCAACCATTTGGCGTGTCGTAGGCCCGGCTCCCGCGCCGGTATCGAGAGCCTAGTGTCCGGACGAGGCGACCTGTCCGCGTCGGCCGGGCGCCGTCTGCAGCGCGCGACGATCGAGCGGCGCGTTGTAGAGGTAGACGCCGACCAGCGCGGCGGCCACCAGCCAGCCACACAGATGGTAGAGGCCACGCCGGCGCGCGGGGTCGTCGGGCAAAGGCGGGGTCCCTCGATCCTCGTGCAGGCGTGCGGCGATGGCCCGCCAGACCTGTGGGGAGGGGCGTTGCGGAATCAGGGCTGCTCCCAGCCGCGCGGCCACCACCTCCGCCGCGGTGACCGCCTCCCGGCAGCCACGATGGGGAGCGCCCGTCACCAGGTGGTGCGCGCAGGCCGCGCGCTCGGGCTCGTCGAGGGCGACCAGCGCGTAGGCAGCCGCCATTTCTTTGAACTCGTCGCAGGTCATGCGGCTCGGCGGGTTCACGAGAAGTCGTCTTTGAGGAGGGTCTTCAATTTTCCGAACGCCAACTTAACGCGCATTTTGACGGTCCCCAGGGGGCTGCCGGTCTTTGCGGCGATCTCCGTCTGCGAGAGGCCGTCGAAGTAGGCGAGCTGGATCGTCTGACGTTGCTCGGGAGGCAGCGTGGCCAAGGCTTCGGCCACCTTCGACTCGGTCAGTCGGCGCTCGGTCTGCTCGACCGGCGACGGCGGACCCGACGGATGCACCTCAGGTGTGGCAATCACCTCGTCGATCGTCCGTCCGGCCGTGCTGGACGAGCGCAACCGATCGATGGCGCGGCTGCGGGCGATGGTGACGATCCAAGCGACCAGGCCGCCGCGGCGCCCGTCGAACTGAGGCGCCCGGCGCCAGAGCTCGAGGAACGTCTCCTGGACGATGTCCTCCGCCTCTTCCACGTTGCGAAGGATGCGGCGGGCGATCGCCATCGCGCGCGGCGCGTGCTGGTCATAGACCAGACGCAACGCCGCCGCGTCCCCGGCCGCGACCCGGCCGAGCAGCGCCCGGTCGGAAGTCTTTTCTGGCGCCCCCACTCCCGGATTGACTGCCGGGTGCAGCGCCGATGCTGCTACAGACTTTCCCAACTGAAATTCAGTATTGGGGACGCGTTCGGGATCGGCACGCCAAAACGCCGGAAAAAACCACGCTTGAGCGCTCATTTCTCTATGGATGAACTACGGACGCGCTCGTCCGTCGGACGTGCGTCTCGTACGCGTTGCGCGGAAAAGTTTGACATACGGCACATTTGTTCCGTACGCTACGCATGTTCAGTGGAAGAGATCGCCAAGCGCAAGGCAATGAGAACGGCCAAGGCAACGGCAACGGCAACGGCAACGGGGAGGGACACATGGGCTCGCTGACTCTGGTTCGCGACGATTCGCGTGGTGTCCTCACGGACCGGCAGCGCGAGATTCTCGACTTCATCACCCAGTCGATTCGCGAACGCGGCTACCCGCCGACGTTGCGCGAGATCGGCCTGCACTTCGGAATCCGTTCCACCAACGGGGTGAACGATCACCTCCGCGCACTGGAGAAGAAGGGGCACCTCTTGCGCGAGGATCTCAAGTCGCGCGCGTTGCGGCCGGTCGGCCCACGCGGCGCGCCGAATCGTTCCCCCACCCGCGACGAGGATATGGTGGAGGTCCCGCTCGTCGGCCGCGTCGCCGCCGGCGTGCCGCTGCTGGCGGTCGAGAACGTGGAGGACACGGTCAAGGTCGATCGCTTCTTCATCGGCCAGACCCGCGAGGTGTTCGCGCTGCGCGTGAAGGGGGAGTCGATGATCGAAGACGGAATCTTCGACGGTGACTACATCTTCGTGCGCAAGCAGCTGCAGGCCAACCGCGGCGACATCGTGGTCGCCATGATCAACGACGAGGCGACGGTGAAGCGCTACTACCCGGAGGGGGACACCATCCGCTTCCAGCCGGCCAACGCGGCCATGCAGCCGATCATCGTGCGCAAGCGCGACTTCAAGACCGTCAACATTATCGGCCTCGTCGTCGGCGTATACCGCAAGATGCGCGCCTGAGGGCGAGTGTGAGCTGAAGCACGATGAGGTGCAGCGCCTCAAGGCGGGCACCGGAAGTGCGTGTTACGCTGACGGACCCTCATGCGGCGGCGTTTATCTACACGCGCGCGCGGAAATCTTTCGCGCGGCGCGCTGATCTCCCTGCTGCTGCACCTGAACGTCGTCGCGCCGGTGGTGATCGCGGCCTGGATCTATGGCGGGCGCCAAGAGGCGCAGCGGGCGGAAGAGGTCGACGTCGCGTTTCAGGCCGCCGATCAGACGGTGCTGCCGCCCGATCTGCCGCCGATCGAGCCGTCGCCGCAGACGCTGGAGCCCGAAGCCAAAAAAGCGCCCAAGCCCGACAAGAAGCGTCCCGAGCTGGTGAAGGTTCCCAAGCCGTCGCCGCAGAAGAGACCGGAGGCGCTGAAGAAGGAGAAGCCGGAGCCCGAGGTGATCGCCCCGCCGATGCCCCCCATGCCCCCTCCACCGCCGCCGGAGCGGAAGGGGCACGAGAAGATGGTCGATCTCGACAACGACAAGGATGTTCCGCCGCCGCCCGACGCGAAGTTCCTGGCGCAGAAGAACAACCGCGCCGAGGTGGAGACGCGCGCGCAGGACACCAACATGGTGAAGGCGCAGAAGGGGGAGGGGGAGGCGTCGTCGAAGTCGGAGCGTGACGACAAGCAGGTCGGGGGCGACAAGGCGAAGATCGCGCAGCTCGAAGAGGAGAAGTCGAAGCTGGGAAGGAGCGCGCCCGACGTGACGCCGCACCAGAACCCGGAGCTCTCCCAGCCGAAGGACCAGCCCGAACGCCGGGACAAGTCGTTGCTGGCGCTGCGCGACCCGACGCCGAAGCAGCACGAGCTGACGCCCGAGACGGCCGACCTGTCACTGCCGCACGCGACCGACGGCGAGATGCCGCTGCCGTCGCACGCCGCGCGCGGAACGAAGAGCGATCCGTCGCATTTGAACAGCGCCAAGCGGGTCAAGCTGGCGTTCACCGCCAAGGACTACGAGTACCTGTTCGGCGCCGACGCCGCGGCCGAGCGGAAGCTGGCGCAGCAGACGCGCTCGACGCGGCAGGGGAAGTTCCAGAAGCGCCTGGCGCGGGTGCAGTCCGCCGTCGAGAACTTCGTCCCCGAGGTGAAGCCGGGCAACCAGACGGCGCTCAACACGCGCGCCGCGCCGTTCGCCGCTTATCTCGCGCGTATGCACCGGAGCATCCACGAGCTGTGGGGCTTCGGCCAGCTCGAGGAGTGGGACGAGAAGCCCGGCTCGAGCCCCTACAACAACCGCAACCTGGTGACCGAGCTGGAGTTCGTTTTGAACGGCGACGGGACGATCGATCGGATCGGTGTCGCGAGATCGTCGGGCCTGCTCGAGTACGACGTCGCCGCCGTCGACGTCGCCTACACTGCAGGCCCGTTCCCCGATCCCCCGCGCGAGATCCGCTCGGCCAATGGGAAGATCTACGTCCACTGGCACTTCTTCCGCGACGAGCGGCAATGCGCGACCTCGGGCGCCGATCCGTACATCCTCGAGAATGCCTCGGCCGCCGCCGACAAGACGACGACGGTGCTCGACCTGCCCCGACCGCGTCCAGCGGCTGCTGCCGCGCCGGGCGCGGGCACGGGCACGACGGCTGGGGGCCCGCGGCGGCTGCAGCGATTCGACGACACCAACTCCGCGCATCGCGCGAAACGGATGGCGCTCGATGGCGAGGTGGCCGCCGCCGAGGGCGAGGGCAAGGGCGAGAGCTCGGAGGGACATTCAGCCGAGCCGCGCCCTTCGGAGCCGTCGCCGCCGGTCGGCCAGGCAGCCGCCGCGCCGCCGAACACAGCCGACCCCGGCGCGCAGGCGGCGGCGCTACGCTGGTTCACGGCGCTCGCCGCGGGGGATACCTCGCATCTTCTGGAGATGGCGGCGCTCCCGTTCAAGACGAACGGCAAAGACGTCAGCAAGAAGGACGATCTCTCCGCGATGCTCGCCGACCTGGCGAGCGAGGGGATTCGCCGCCCGAAGTCGGTCCAGCTGGTGACGGCCGCTCGGCTGCGCGCCGCCATCGGCAAGCTCCCTCCCAGCCTCGACGACACCGGCAGCGGGCAGCTCTACTCGGCGGTCGAGATGGGCTCGGACCAGATGCTGATCCTGATCCTCGGCCAGCGCGGCGGCGCCTGGCGACCGGTCGGGATGGTCAGGCGCTGAGGCCCGGCCGCTTGGTCTGGTTTAGCGGAGCTCGACCGCGGCGACGTGCCGCAGGTTGAGGAAGTTGATCAGGAAGTGCGCGATGACCGGCCCGGTGAGATCGCCGGTCCAGAGAAACATTGCGCCGAACAGCAGCCCCGCGCCGAACGAGCTCAGCGTCCAGGGGAGGTGGCGCGCCTTCGGGCCGATGTGGAGCAACGCAAAGATCGCGCTCGAAGCCAGCAGGCCGACGACGGGCAGGAGCGCGCCGCGGAAGAACATCTCTTCGCCCACCGAGGAGGCCGCCGCCAGAACCACGATCTCGGGGTCGGTCAACGGGAATAACATGTGCCGCAGGTCACGGTGGAGCGACCGCGCCCACTCAAATCGATAAAGCGCCATCCGCGACGCGAAAACCAACAGCAGCCCGGCCGCGAGGCCGCCCAAGATCCCGGCGAAAGTCATTGAAAGGACGGGCTCTTGCCCGCCGAGGTGCCAAACATTGGGGTGCCCGCGCAGGTTTCCCCAGGCCAGCGCCACCATGCCGAGCGCCATGTAGGCCGTCATCACCAGGACCGGCCGGGACCAGCTGGACGACCCGCTAGACCCGCGTGACCACACGGTTTCCCTCCGAATCCATGGCGCGCCTGGTTGTCATATTACGGCATTTGGCTGTGCCGATTCTGTGAACTTGTCGGGCCAAGGGGGCATTCCAGATAACCAAATAATATCAAATGGATGAGCACGATCGGGCTGGGAATATTTTTCCCCGGGGTTTTGCCGAGATTGCCCCTCGGCGACATGGTAAACGAGTCGACGCAATGGCCGTCGCGGCACTTCGCACCCGGCACCGAGCGTCGCGCAGCGTCCCGCTGTTGCCGACGACTGTCATCCGCGAGGTCGGCCAACAGAAGTTACTGGCGACGCGCATCTGCGATCTCGAGCTGCGTCCGGAGGGGACGCTCGCCGAGTGCGTCGAGCAGGTGATCGGCGAGCTGCACGCCAAAGGGATCACGTTCGTCCCCGCGTACTACCTGGGCGATGACGATTTCTGGACCGCCGACCGCGCGGTGAGCGTCAACATCCCGTGGTATCTGGCCAACCCGCGGCTCTGGGGGTTGGTGAACGATCACCTGTTCGAGTACACGCGCGAAGAGGTGCTCATGTACCTCCGCCACGAGGCGGGCCACGCCATCAACTACGCGTTCGAGCTGTGGCGGCGTCGCGACTGGACGCAGACCTTTGGCGACTTCCGCCGCCCCTACCGCGACGTTTACAACCCGAACCCCTGGAGCCGCGACTACGTCCGCTACTTGCACCGGGCGGGCATGTACCACTACGCGCAGAAGCACCCCGACGAGGACTGGGCCGAGACGTTCGCTGTCTGGCTGGAGGGTGGGCCGTGGCGGCGCCGCCACCGCAACTGGCAGGTCGCGCTGGCCAAGCTGGAGTACGTCGATCGCGTCGTCAGCATCGAGCGCGCCTGCCGCGGAAATCCCCACAACGTCCGGCTGGGAATGCGCGTTCCGTACACCGAGATCAAGGAGACGGTCGCTGAGTACTTCGACATCGGCGACAGGCTCGATCAGGACCTGCTGGAGTACCGCAAGGACGTGGTCGAGATCTTCGGGCGGCGGCCACCGCGCGCGCGCGCCATCGCGATGCGCGGGCTGACCTCGCGCACGGCGAGCGCCCAGTCGGCGGCCCGCTTCATCCAGCAGCACCAGACCATCCTGGTCGATCGCATCAGCCGCTGGATCGGCGACTCGGACAAGCGCGTGATCCTGCGTTACCTCCGCCAGCTGCAGGCGCTCTGCACCGCCGAGCACATGGTCGTCCCGGACAGCCGTCGCACCGAGAAGCTCGTCGAGCTGACCGTCGTCGCCACCTGGCACGTCGTCGACGGGATACATCGACTGAGCTAGTCGCTCGCCCGTTGACAGCCTGAGCGCACGCGTCTATATGACGTGCTCTCGCGAGGATGGCGGAACTGGTAGACGCACTAGCTTGAGGTGCTAGCGGTTAACAGCCATCGGGGTTCAAGTCCCCGTCCTCGCACTGCCTTAGAAACATTTCTGTCTTTGCCGGTGGACCTCGCCGGCCGAAAATCAACGGAATACCCCGTGCGACCGGACTGCGACCGGAATTCGCGGGCGACTGCCGCCTGAAGGATTTCGCTCGCGTCCCCGGTTGGCCGCCGGGATCGTCGCCACCGGTCAGATGTGGTGGTGCGCGCTCTCGATGAAGTACGGGTAGCGGCGGGCCAGCAGCGGAAGGCGTTGGAACGATCGGGCGAGGTGCGAGGCGAACAGGCCGCCGGGGCCGGCCAGGCCCGCGAGCTCGAGCAGCCCCGGCCAGGGGCGCGTCGGGAAGTTGGCCGGCAGCACCATCTGCCAGACGTCGAGCCAGCGCGCGGCTCACCCACTGGTAGGCCCAGAACGTGGAGAACGCGAACATCAGCTTGCCGAGATCGTGAAGGTGCGACTCGGAGAGCTCGGGGAGGGCGCCCGCCCGCCG
>Ga0209890_10000471_pt1 | contig 18638 bp, 13 predicted proteins | sample OrgsoiDNA2013049_FD_185799 | JGI IMG/M metagenome (GOLD analysis project Ga0209890, IMG submission 185799) | Permafrost soil microbial communities from the Arctic, to analyse light accelerated degradation of dissolved organic matter (DOM) -... | ecosystem: Environmental > Terrestrial > Soil >...
CCGGCCGATGTCACCTTCGACCTCGTCCTGGTGGCCTACCTGCATCTGAGCGACGATGTGCTGGCCCGTGGCCGCGAATGGCTCGCGCCGGGTGGAGCCCTGGTTGTCGTCGGTCACGCCCTGCGCAATCTCACCGATGGAGTCGGTGGCCCGGGCGACCCACAGCTTCTGCACACGGAGGCCGGCTACCGCGCGGCCAGTGAGGGGCTGGTGGTCGAACAGCTCGGAGAGGTGGTCCGCCACCTACCGGAGGGGAATGCCATCGACCTCGCGCTGGTGGCACGGCGCCCGTTGTGACAACATCCCTGAACGACAGCGAGGGGCGGCCGTGAGCATCGACTGTTCAGAATCTGCGGGGAGAAGCCGGCCATGAGCACAGACAACGTCTTTCGGTACCCGCTGGACGTGCGTTTCTTCGAGGTCGACTCCCTGGGCGTGGTCTTCAACATGTGGTATCTCGGCTGGTGCGACGAGGCGATGAGCGCCTTCATGGAGTCGATCGGCCACGGCTACGCGACATTGCGGGCGGACGGGATGGATGCCGTACTACGCAAGGCGGAGCTCGAGTGGCTCGACAGCCTGGAGGCTTTTCAGCATGCTGAGGTCGCCGTGCGGGTGGACCACGTCGGGACGACGTCCTTCCGGCTCGGATATGACATCAACCGCGTCGACATCGGGCTGGCAGCAGAGCGGGTGAACGGGTCTGGCCAGGGACGCACCCGGTGCGCACACGCAGCGATCACCTACGTTTGTGTTGAGATCGAGGGCCGCAGCACGGCGCCCATCCCGCCCGGCCTGCGTCACGCACTGGTGGCGGATCGGGCCTGACCCGGTGGGCACCTGACCTGCCGGGTCCGGGTGTGGTTAAATCTATCTTGACGTCAAGATATATTGCGAAGGAGCCGACGATGAGCGAGCACAGCGTGGACAGTTTTGGTGCCAAGGGGACGCTGGAGGTTGGGGACACGTCATACGACGTATTCCGGCTCTCAGCGGTCGGCGGCACCGAGAGACTGCCTTTCAGCCTCAAGATCCTGCTGGAGAACCTCCTGCGGAACGAGGACGGTGCCAACATCACGTCAGAGCAGATCAGCGCCCTTGCCGGGTGGGACCCCAGCGCCGAGCCTGATACCGAGATCCAGTTCACGCCGGCGCGCGTGATCATGCAGGACTTCACCGGCGTCCCGTGCATCGTGGACCTCGCCACGATGCGCGAGGCTGTCGCCGAGCTGGGTGGCGACCCAACCCGGATCAACCCGTTGGCGCCTGCCGAGATGGTCATCGACCACTCCGTGATCGCCGACGTTGCCGGCCGCGCAGACGCCTTCGAGAAGAATGTCGACCTGGAGTACCAGCGCAACGAGGAGCGCTACCAGTTCCTGCGCTGGGGTCAGAGCGCGTTCAACGACTTCAAGGTCGTGCCGCCCGGCACCGGGATCGTGCACCAGGTCAACATCGAGCACCTCGCCCGGGTCGTTTTCGACCGCGCCGGCATGGCCTATCCCGACACGTGCGTCGGCACCGACTCACACACCACGATGGTCAACGGCCTGGGCGTTCTTGGCTGGGGCGTCGGCGGCATCGAGGCCGAGGCGGCGATGCTCGGCCAGCCCGTGTCCATGCTGATCCCGCGGGTCGTGGGCTTCAAGCTGCTCGGCGAGATCCCTCCCGCTGTCACCGCGACCGACGTCGTTCTGACTATCGTCGAGATCCTGCGTGCCCAAGGCGTGGTAGGTAAGTTCGTGGAGTTCTACGGCGAGGGTGTCTCCGCCGTGCCGCTGGCGAACCGCGCCACGATCGGCAACATGAGCCCCGAGTTCGGCTCGACCGCTGCTATGTTCCCGATCGACTCGGTCACCTGCGACTACCTGCGCCTTACCGGTCGCAGCGAGCAGCAGGTCGCTCTGGTCGAGGCTTACGCCAAGGAGCAGGGCCTGTGGCACGACCCTTCCGTCGAGCCGATCTTCTCGGAGTACCTCGAGCTTGACCTGTCCACGGTGGTTGCCTCGATCGCCGGGCCGAAGCGACCGCAGGACCGCATCTCGCTGACCGAAGCCAAGGAGTCCTTCCGCGGCACGCTCAAGGACTACGTGGTCGATGTCGAGAACGGCCACGCCGTCCCCGACGAAGCCGGCAAGGAGTCCTTCCCGGCGAGCGACGTTCCGGCTTACCAGCCGAACGGTCAGAGCGCCGCCGAGCATGCGGCGGACGTTCCCCACGTCTCGATCCCGCCCCTCGGAACGAGCCGGACCAGCAACAAGGTGGCGATCACCCTGGCCGATGGCACCCTGACCGAGATGGATCATGGCCACGTCGCGATTGCCGCGATCACCTCGTGCACGAACACGTCCAACCCGTCGGTCATGGTGGCCGCGGCGATGCTCGCAAAGAACGCCGTCGAGCGCGGGCTGAGCGCCAAGCCGTGGGTCAAGACCACGATGGCTCCGGGCTCCAAGGTTGTCACCGACTACTACGAGAAGGCCGGCCTGTGGCCCTACCTCGAGAAGCTCGGCTTCCACCTTGTCGGCTACGGCTGCACGACCTGCATCGGTAACTCCGGCCCGCTGGCCGAGGCGGTCTCCGCGGCCGTGCAGGAGCACGACCTCAGCGTTGTGTCAGTCCTGTCGGGCAACCGCAACTTCGAGGGACGGATCAACCCCGACATCAAGATGAACTACCTGGCGTCGCCGCCGCTGGTCGTGGCGTACGCGCTCGCGGGCACCATGGACTGGGACCCTGAGTCGGAGCCGCTCGGCACCGACCAGCAGGGTGTCGACGTCTTCCTGCGCGACATCTGGCCGGGCGCGGCTGAGGTCGCAAAGGTCGTCGAGTCCTCGATCACCAAGGAGATGTTCAGCAGCGACTATGCGGACGTCTTCGCCGGCGACGAGCGCTGGCGTTCCCTGGCCACCCCCGAGGGCAAGACCTTCGACTGGGCGCCGGAGTCGACCTACGTGCGCAAACCTCCGTACTTCGAGGGCATGCAGCGCGAGCCGAGCCCGGTTGCCGACATCGCCGGCGCGCGGGTGCTGGCCAAGCTCGGTGACTCGGTCACCACTGACCACATCAGCCCCGCCGGCCAGTTCACGCCGGCCAGCCCGGCCGGTGTCTACCTGGCGGCCCACGGTGTGGACCGCAAGGACTTCAACTCGTACGGCTCGCGTCGCGGCAACCACGAGGTGATGATCCGCGGCACGTTCGCCAACATCAGACTGCGTAACCAGCTGCTCGATGACGTCCAGGGCGGCTTCACCCGGGACTTCACCGCTGATGGCGCGCAGTCGACCATCTATGACGCTGCGCAGAACTACGCATCGGCCGGCGTGCCGCTTGTCGTCCTGGCCGGCAAGGAGTACGGCTCCGGCTCGTCGCGAGACTGGGCAGCCAAGGGCACCCGTCTGCTGGGCGTCAAGGCGGTCATCGCGCAGTCCTACGAGCGGATCCACCGCTCCAACCTGATCGGCATGGGTGTGCTTCCGCTGCAGTACCCGGCGGGCCAGACCACCGACTCGCTGGGCCTGGACGGTACCGAGACGTTCAACATCTCGGGCGTGACCGTTCTCAACGACGGGACGACGCCGCGGACGCTCCATGTCAGCGCGACCAAGGCTGATGGATCCATTGTCGAGTTCGACGCGGTGCTGCGGATCGACACTCCGGGCGAGGCGGACTACTACCGGAACGACGGCATCCTGCAGTATGTCCTGCGTTCGCTGGTCAGCAGCTGACCTGACCCTCTGACAACAGCTGCGCGGTTCCGGTTTCACTGACGACCGGAACCGCGCAGCTGTCTGCTCTTCGCATGAGCGTGACTTTCGTCGTTGGGCCTGTTGCACCCGAAGTTTCGAGACAGCAGGCGCTGAATGCCTTGCAGCCGCCAGCGGAGGCGCGTGTCGGCGCAGGTTGGCAGACTGGGGGAGTGAGCTCGCCGCGTACGCCTCCGGGTTGGCCGCAGTCGGTGCCGCCTCCGGAGTCCCCGGGGTGGCAGGTGCCCGCCGCGTCCTGGCTTCTGGACCATTGCCCATCCGACTATCGCGGGTACGCCGGATGGCGCAAGAACCCGGTCGCCCTGGCCTGGGTAGCGGTGCGGCACATTGACGCCCAGCTCGAGGCGATGCGTCAGGCCTATCGAGAGGTCCGGGTCGACCTGGCCGATCTGGTCAGCACCGAGGCCCTCGCCCAGATCCAGTCCGATCTCGAGGCGGAGGGACTGCGGCTGCGGGCGTCCGCCCGTGGTGCCCGGCTGCTGTATGAAGCGTTGCAAGGAAAGCGTTACATCCCCAGGCTGTGAGCGTCCCGAGGTGAGGTTCCCGGGGCGCAACACTCCTTCACCTGGGCTTCACATGGGCCCGAGCGCGGCAAACCGATCCTGTCAGGAACATGCACTTCCCCGCGCAGGTCCGAGAACGTAGCGTCGGCGCCATGAACAAGAACCTGCAATCTGGCCTGGGTGTCCTGCTGGTCCTGGTCGGGCTGATCTGGACCCTTCAGGGGCTGGACGTGCTCGGAGGCAGCGTGATGTCAGGCGTGACACTGTGGGCCATCATCGGGCCGATCGTGACGATCTTCGGTGCATGGCTGGTGGCCAGAGCTGTCCGCGCCAGTCGACCATGACAGCCGAAAGGTCCACACCCGAGGAGGTCTCGGGGCAGACCCCACGCCAGCCCTGGGTCCATGACCTCAGTATCAGCGTCTGCGGCAACGTCACAGCGCTCAGCAGTCCCAGCGGTGACATGGGCGGTGTGGACAGCGGACGATGGGCCGCGACGGGCGCGCAGGGCCTATTTGTCGACGACCGTCGCTCGGTCAGCGTGCTTGCGGTTCAGGTGGGCGGCGAGCTCCCCGTGCCGGTGGCCAGCGCCAGCTCGGGCGGACGTTCTGACTTCTTCTCCTCCGCCCGCCACCTGGGCAACCCCGGTGCTGACCCGACCGTGGAGGTGCACCGTCGCAGGACGGTAACGGTCCAGGGCATCACCGAGGTCGTTGAGGTCGTCTCGCGCGCTGACCAGACCGTCGAGACCGACCTGGTTGTGCACCTGGGCGGTGACGGGGCGCCGATCTCGTCGGTGAAGTCTGGCATCGTCCCCGAGTCCCTCCTGCCCGCCACTGCACAGGCCACGAAGGTCGGCGGGGTCGACGCCACCTGCGTTCTGTCCTGGGGTGACCTATGGCATCGCACCGATGTGACTCTTGACCCGGCACCGACCTCTCTGAGCGTTGGCGGTCCGGGGGAGGTATCGGCGGCGACCTTCCACCTCGCGGTCGACCCGGGGCAGACCGGTTGCGTCGTTGCAACCGTCCGCGCCACACGTCTGCAGGAGTCCAACTTCGACGCCGACTCCGGCGCCGATCGGGTCGACTGGGGCACGGTGTCGGTCCAGTCGGTGGATCGCCGCCTCGCGCCGACCCTGGCCACGGGCCTGAATGACCTGCAGCACCTGCTGCTGACCGATCCCGAGGAACCGTCCTCAGTCTTCGCGGCGGCCGGAACCCCCTGGTATCTCACGCTGTTCGGCCGCGACTCGCTGTGGGCGGCGAGGATGACACTGCCCTTCGGCACTGAGCTGGCGGCCGGGACACTGCGGGCTCTCGCCAGACGACAGGGCTCCGTCTTCGACAACGACCGAGCCGAGGCGCCGGGGAAGATCCCGCACGAGGTGCGGCGAACGACCTTCACCGACCCATCTGCCGGACTTGACCTGCCTCCCGTCTACTTCGGCACGATCGACGCCACGCCGTTGTGGATCAGTCTGCTGCACGACGCCTGGAAGTGGGGTCTGGCGAACCGCCAGGTCGAGGCCCTGCTCCCGAACCTTCAGGCCGCGACCCGATGGCTGACCGATCTTGCTGCCCCGGATGCAGACGGCCTGCTGAGGTACGTCGACGCCTCGGGCAAGGGACTGGCCAACCAGGGGTGGAAGGACAGTGGCGACGCGATTCGGTGGCGCGACGGTCACATCGCGAGTGCGCCCATCGCCTTGTGTGAGGCCCAGGCGTACGCCATCGAGGCAGCATCTTCGGCAGCCGAGCTGTTCACCTACTTCAACCTCGACGGATCGGCGGACCTGAACGACTACTCCGAGCAGATGCGGGCCCGGTTCCGCGACCGATTCTGGGTTGGCTCCGGGGATGAGCAGTTCATCGGGCTTGCGGTGGACGGGAAGGGCAAGACCGTCGATGGTCTCGGGTCCAACATGGGGCATGTCCTGGGCACGGGGACGCTGACCGCCCAGGAGGTCGACCGGGTTGTACGCACACTGACATCCGAGAAGCTGCTGAGCCGGTACGGCATCTCGACTCTGGCCCACGACAATGTCGGCTTCAACCCCAGCGGCTATCACACCGGGTCGATCTGGACCCATGACACGGCGATCTGCGCCTGGGGCCTGGCCCGGGAGGGCAGGCGGGATGAGGCGACGAAGGTTGCCCAGAGCCTGTTGGCTTCAGCCGAGGCGTTCGACTACCGATGGCCAGAGCTGTATTCCGCTGCCGGTGTTCTGGATCGTCCGGTGCCCTATCCGGCCTCGTGTCGTCCGCAGGGCTGGTCCGCCGCGTCCGCTGCGGTCCTGATCTCGGTGGCGCTCGGGTTCGAGCCGGACGCTCCGAAAGGCAGGCTTGCCCTCAGACCGGCACGGCCGGCGGCATACGGGCAGATGACGGTTCGGGGACTCCGTTTCGCAGGCCGGTCCTTCGGGGTATCTTGTGCACCGGACGGCGCAACGGAGCTGCTCGACGCGACCGATGACGTCGAGATCGTGATCCTGTGATCTGGTCACGTCCTACACTCGAAGGTCCGAGCCGGTAGGAAGGAACCACGCGCGTGAAGCTGCTGGAATCGATCAATGGTCCCGAAGATCTCAAGGCAATGCCAGCGGATCAGATGCCGTTGCTGGCTGAGGAGATCCGCGCGTTCCTGGTCGACTCGGTCTCCAAGACCGGCGGACACCTGGGGCCCAACCTGGGGGTCGTCGAGCTGACTATCGCACTGCATCGGGTCTTTGACTCCCCGCACGACTCGATCGTCTTCGACACGGGCCATCAGTCGTACGTCCACAAGATGCTCACCGGGCGCTGCGAGGGCTTCGCCGAGCTGCGCAAGAAGGGTGGGCTCTCCGGTTATGCGAGCCGGGCCGAGTCCGAGCATGACATCGTGGAGAACTCGCACGCCTCGACGGCCCTGTCCTGGGCAGACGGCATCGCCAAGGCACGACGCCTGCAGGGCAGGCGAGACCGGCATACCGTTGCTGTCATTGGTGATGGGGCCCTCACCGGCGGGATGGCCTGGGAAGCAATCAACAACATCTCGGCCGACAAGGACCTGCCCCTGGTTATCGTCGTCAACGACAACGAGCGTTCCTACGCGGTGACAGCGGGCGGACTCGCCGACTACCTCACCACCCTGCGGGTGACCCGTGGCTACGAACGGTTCCTGGACTGGGGCAAGAACACCCTGGAGCGCACTCCCGTGGTGGGCTCGGCGATGTACGAGACGCTGCACGGGATGAAGAAGGGGCTGAAGGACATCGTCGCCCCGCAGGGCATGTTCGAGGATCTGGGGCTGAAGTACCTCGGCCCGGTCGACGGCCATGATGAGCCGGCGATCGAGTCGGCCCTGCGCAAGGCCCGTGCCTTCGGCGGACCCGTTCTGGTGCATGTGCAGACGGAGAAGGGTCACGGTTATGCGCCTGCACGGCGCGACGAGGCCGACCGGTTCCACGCCGTGGGAGTAATCAACCCCGAGACCGGCCTGTCCTTTGCCGAAGGTGGTCGTATCTGGACTGACGAGTTCAGCGACGAGATGTGCGAGATCGGCGTCAGGCGGCCTGATGTCGTGGGGGTGACCGCGGCGATGATGATCCCGGTGGGCCTGGACAAGTTCGCGGATCTCTTCCCTGATCGGGTCTTCGACGTGGGCATCGCCGAACAGCACGCCGTCACCATGGCGTCCGGGCTCGCCTTCGCGGGTATGCATCCAGTCGTCGCGGTCTATGCAACGTTCCTCAACCGGGCTTTTGACCAGCTCTTGATGGATGCCGGGCTGCACAAGGCCGGTATCACCGTGGTGCTCGATCGTGCAGGCGTGACCGGTTCCGATGGCGCGTCCCACAACGGTATGTGGGACATGACGATCTGTTCGGTGGTGCCGGGACTTCGGCTGGCGGCACCCCGAGATGGCGACCAGCTACGCCAGCAGCTGCGCGAGGCGGTCGACATCTCCGATGGTCCGACGGTGGTGCGTTTTCCCAAGGGAGACGTCGCCGATCCCGTGGCCCGGGTTCGCCAGCTCGGCAGCCTCGACGTCCTGCGTGAGTCCGGCTCCGACGCCGTGGATCTCCTGATTGTCGGTGTTGGCTCGATGGCGTCCACGGCGGTCAGCGTGGCCGAGAAGCTTGAGGCGCAGGGGTATTCGATTCGTGTTGTCGATCCTCGCTGGGTGTTGCCGGTCAGTCCTGACCTGATCGAGGCGTCCCGCAGTGCCAGGGCTGTTGCGGTCATCGAGGACAACCTGGTGTCCGGCGGTATCGGATCGGCGGTCACCCTCGCTGCCGGCCAGGCAGGGTGCGCAGCAGCGGTTCACAGTTATGGCATACCGAAGGAGTTTCTGGGCCATGCGTCGCGCAGCCAGGTTCTCGACCAGATCGGGCTTACCCCAGACGCGATTGCGACCTCGCTGGGCGGTGTGCTCACGCATCTCGCTGGGCACCGTCCCTAGAAGGCATATGCCCAGGCACGTTGGTCGACTGCGTGGGGACACGATACTTGGCACCGTGATCACAGGGATTTCAGCAAACCTGCACCGTCCCTAGGTTCGCGCCCGAAACCGCTGCACCGTCCCTAGGTCTGTGGAAAGTCAGCCGCACGGTCCCTAGGTTTGCGGGAGTGAGCCAGCTGCACCGGCCTAGCTTTGTAGGGGGTCAGATGTCGCGGAAGGTCTCTATGGTCGCGCCGAGTGCGTTGAGACGCATGGCCAGGTCCTCGTAGCCACGGTTGATGACGTAGACGTTGCGCAGGACTGACGTGCCCGGAGCCGCGAGCATCGCCACGAGGATGACGACCGCCGGGCGAAGTGCCGGCGGGCAGATGACCTCGGCGGCGCGCCAGCGGGTAGGCCCGGTGATCAGCACCCGGTGCGGGTCGAGCAGCTGAACCTTGACGCCGACCTTGGTGAGCTCGGTGAGATAGATGGCACGGTTGTCATAGACCCAGTCGTGGATCATCGTCGTACCGGTCGCGACGGCGGCGATGATCGCGAAGAAGGGCAGGTTGTCGATGTTCAGACCAGGGAACGGCATCGGGTGGATCTTGTCGACGGGGGCAACCAGGGGGCCGGCGATGGTGCTCAGGTCGACGAGGCGGGTCAAGCCGTTTGCGGAGCGGTACTCCGGGGTGATCAGGTATTTCATACCCATGGCCTCGAGCAGCGCGAGCTCGATCTCCATGAACTCGATGGGCACTCGGCGGATCGTGATGGCCGACTCGGTGACGACAGCGGCGGCCAGCAGGCTCATTGCCTCGATCGGGTCCTCCGACGGGTAGAACTCGACGTCGACGTCGATCTTTGGCTTGCCATGGATGGTCAGCGTGGTGCTGCCGATCCCATCGATGACCACCCCTAGCTTGCCCAGGAAGAAGCAGACGTCCTGAACCATGTAGTTCGGGCTGGCATTGCGGATGACGGTCACACCGTCGTGCCGGGCCGCGGCCATCACAGCGTTCTGGGTGACGGTGTCGCCGCGTTCGGTCAGCACGATGGCCGCGCTCGGGCTGACCGAGCGGTCGACCTTGGCGTCGTAGAAGCCGGTCGTGGCGGTGACGTTGAGGCCAAAGGCTCGCAGGGCGTTCAGGTGCGGGTCCACGGTGCGGTTGCCGAGGTCACAGCCGCCGGAATAGGGCAGGCGGAACTCGTTCAGCTCATGCAGAAGTGGCCCCAGAAACATGATGACCGTGCGGGTGCGGCGCGCTGCGGCTAGGTCCATTCCCGAGAGGTCGAGGCGGGCCGGGGGGGTGATCTCGAGGTCGTTGCTGTCCGGCAGCCAGCGGGCCTTGACGCCGATGCTGACCAGCACCTCGACGATCCGGTTGACCTCTTCGATCCGGGCCAGGCTGCGGAAGGTGGTGCGCCCGTGGTTGAGCAGCGACGCGCACAACAGCGCAACCGCGGCGTTCTTGCTGGTCTTGACGTCGATCGCACCGGACAGCTTCGTCCCGCCCACGATGCGCAGGTGCTGTACACCCGAGTGACCCACTGAGACGAACTCGGAGTCAAGGCTCGCGCCGATCCGGGCCAGCATCTCCAGACTGAGGTTCTGCTTGCCCTGCTCGATGCGCGCTATGGCGCTCTGGCTGGTTCCCAGCAGTTCGCCGAGCTCGTTCTGGGACAGGCCTTGGTGTCGTCGGGCGTCCCGAATCAGGGTTCCGATTCGGGCGGGGTAGTCCTCAGTCATGCCTGCAACCTTAGATCACTGGGGGATTGCGGTCTCAAAGCTCCGGACGGGCGCGTCGTCACACGTGCTGCCCGCCTCCGCTCTGCTGTTGACGCACTGCAGGCGCGGGGTGGGTCACCCCGCGCCTCCATGCCTCGCCACCTGGGAGGGTATGGCGAGAGATCGTGATCAGGTGGGCACGCTGGCCACACCCCGGGGAAGGAACCGCGTTCCGTTGACCTTCTCGGAGATACCGGTGCGATCCAGCAGGGGCGTGAGCCCGCCGTTCCAGAAGGCAAACCCGGCTCCGGTGATCATGGCGAGGTCGATGTCCATCGGAGCCGCGACAACGCCCTCATCCAGCATCAGCCGGGCCTCGTGCGCCATGGCCGAGAGCGCCTGCTCGCGAACCTGGTCGGAGTCGAGGATGACCGGGTTCGCCGGCGTCTCCAACAGGGCGAGGACCTTCGGGTCCGGAACCGGTCTGCCATCGGGGTATAGGTAGAAACCGGGCTTGCCGGCTGCGACCAGCCGTCGCAGACCCTCCGGCACGTAGAAACGCTGCGGGAAGGCACCGTGCAGCGTCTCGTTGTTGTGCAGTGCGACCGCAGGACCGACCATGCCGAGAAGGACGAACGGCGGCATCGGCGCGATACCGGCGAAGGCGCGGTCGGCGACCTCCATCGGGGTGCCTTCGTCCACGATTCGGCCCACCTCGCCCAGGAACCGTCCCAGCAGCCGGTTCGCGACGAAGGAGGGTGAGTCCTTAGCCAGGATCGTCGTCTTCTTCAACTTCCTGCCGGTGGCGAATGCCGTCGCGAGGGTGGCTTCGTCGGTCGCCGCCCCCTGGATGATCTCGAGCAACGGCATCACCGCGACGGGGTTGAAGAAGTGAAAGCCCACGACCCGCCCTGGGTTCTTCAGATCTGCGGCCATCTCAGTGATCGAGAGGGATGACGTGTTGGTCGCGAGCACACAGTCGGCACTCACCACAGCCTCAACCTCGGCGAACACCTGCTTCTTGATGTTGATCTCCTCGAACACCGCCTCGATGACGAAGTCGGCATCGGCGAAGCCGACAGCGATCTGGCTGCTGGTGGACCCGCTGACGAGGGCCTTGAGCCGGTTGGCCCGGTCGTGGCCGATCCGGCCTTTGCCGAGCAGCTTGTCGACCTCGGTGTGGACGTAGGCGACACCCTTGTCGACCCTGGACTGGTCGAGGTCGGTCATCACGATCGGGACCTCGAGCCGCTGGGCGAAGAGCATGGCGAGCTGGCTCGCCATGAGGCCGGCGCCGACGATGCCCACCTTGGTGACCTGGCGGGCCAGCGAGCGGTCGGGAGCTCCGGCAGGGCGCTTGGCACGCTTCTGCACCAGGTCGAAGGCGTAGAGGCTGCTTCGCAGCTCGTCACCCATCAACAGGTCGGCTTCGGCGTTGTCCTCGGCGGCGTAGGCCTCCTCGCGGGTGGCGGTGCGGGCCGCCGACACCAGCTCAAGGGCCCGCAGCGGTGCAGGCGCGGCGCCACCGGTCTTGGTCCTGACCAGTCGACTGGCCGCCGTGATGGCACCCTCCCAAAGGGTTCCATCGCGGTCGACCTCGGGACGGGTCACCACGGTGCTCCCGGTGATCACGTCGGCAGCCCACGCCAGGGAGTCCTCCAGGAAGGTGGCCGGCTCGAACATGATGTCGGCGATCCCGAGCTCGAAGGCCTGCGGGCCCTTCAGCATGCGGTTGGTGTTGAGCGGGTTCTCGATGATGACCTTCAGTGCCCGCTCAACGCCGACGAGGTTCGGCAGCATGAAGCTGCCGCCCCAGCCAGGGATGAGACCCAGGAAGCACTCGGGTAGAGCGACGGCGGGCACACTGGCAGAGATGCTCCGGTATGCCGCGCTGAGCGCGATCTCGACGCCGCCACCCATGGCCGCGCCGTTGAGGAACGCGAAGGTCGGCACCGGGAGTGTCCGGAGCTGCTCGAAAGTCTGGTGTCCGAGCCGGCCGATGGCCAGCGCCTGCTCCCGTGTGGTCACCTTGGGGATGCCCGTGAGGTCCGCGCCGACCGCGAAGATGAACGGTTTGCCGGTCACGCCAACACCGACGATCTCGCCGGCTTCAGCCCGGGCGCGCAGGGTGCTGAGCACGCCGGACAGTCCGGACAGGGTGGCCGGGCCGAAGGTGTTGGGCCTGGTGTGGTCAAAGCCGTTGTCCAGCGTGATCAGCACGAAGGTGCCGGCGTTGCCGGGCAGGTCTATGTCGCGCGCCAGGGCCCGGGTGATGACCTCGTCGGGAAAGAGGGCAGTGAAGTCGGTCTTCATCAGGCCACTGCCCCCAGCGTCGTGTCTGCATCGTCCATGTTGAGCCGTGTCACGTCGCGCTCCTTGCCGTAGTCGCTGTGGTGAGGGTTCTCCCAGATCACCGCGCCGCCCATGCCGATGCCGATGCACATGGCGGTCAGTCCGTAGCGCACCTGCGGGTTCTCCTCGAACTGTCGGGCGAGCTGGGTCATCAGCCGGACCCCAGAGCTGGCCAGTGGGTGACCGGTGGCGATCGCCCCGCCGTACTGGTTCACCCGGGGGTCATCGTCGGTGATGCCGAAGTGGTCGAGGAAGGCGAGAACCTGGACCGCGAAGGCCTCGTTCAGCTCCAGCAGGCCGATGTCCGCGATGCTCAGACCGGCCTGTCGCAGGGCCTTCTCGGTCGCCGGCACCGGGCCGATGCCCATGACCTCGGGCTCGACCCCCACGAAGGAGTAGGCCTCCAGGCGCATCCGCACCGGCAGCCCGAGCTCGGCGGCTGCATCGGCCGAGGCCACGATGCACGCCGTGGCACCGTCGGTCAGGCCCGCGCTGTTGCCTGCGGTGACCTTGCCGTGGGCGCGGAAGGGTGTCTTCAGCCCGGCGAGGCTCTCCAGGGTGGTGCCCGGACGTGGTGGTTCGTCGGTGGTGGCCAGGCCATACCCGAGCTCGGTATGACGGGTGGCGACGGTGACCAGGTCTGGCTGGATCCTGCCGTCCGCGTAGGCCTTCTCGAGCTTGCTCTGGCTCGCGACGGCGTACGCGTCGCAGCGTTCCCTGGTCAGGCCCGGGAAACGGTCGTGCAGGTTCTCGGCGGTCGAGCCCATCACCAGGGCCGACGGGTCCACGATCCCCTCGGAGATGATCCGCGGGTTGGGGTCAACAGCCTCACCCATCGGATGGCGGCCCATGTGCTCGACCCCGCCTGCGATCGCGATCTGCGACGACCCGAAGGCAATGGCTGAGGCAACGTTGGTCACCGCGGTCATCGCGCCGGCGCACATACGGTCGATGGAGTAGCCGGGAGTGGTGTTGGGCAGACCGGCAAGCAACGCGGCGACCCGTCCGAGGGTCAGGCCCTGGTCACCGATCTGCGTGGTCGCGGCGATAGCGACCTCCTCGACCCGATGCGGGGGCAGCTGGGGGTTGCGGCGCAGCAGCTCGCGGATGCAGTTGACGACGAGGTCATCGGCGCGCGTCTGGGCGTAGATGCCCTTGTCACCGGCCCTGCCGAAAGGGGTACGAACGCCATCGACGAACACGACTTCACGCAGAGTGCGGGACACGGGAGCCTTCCGGGGGACGGGTCACGGACTGAAGCGTGACCGTTGAGACAGTGATGCTACCCGTCAGTAACTTCGCGCGTAAACCCCCAACCTTGCCCGGGCAGTCCGCTAGGCAGGGGGTCCGACGACGGGTTTGGCGAGTGGATTGGCCGCGGGCGGCGCGATGGGCGCGTCGACGGGATTGGTGACGAGCGCGGCGACCGGCGTAACAGGGCGGTTGATGGCCTCTTCGATGATGGGGCCCGCGATGTCGACCTGCCACTGGCGGGCCCCCAGCTTTAGCAGGGCCGCGGAGATGGAGTCGGGGGTCGGCTCGGCGACGAGCTGCCCGGGAACCCACAGCATCCGGCGCAGGAAGTCCGGGGAGAGCAGGTTCTCGACCGGTATGTGGTGGGCTTCGGCGAACTCGCCCAGGGCCGCCCGGGCTTGAGCCAGGCGGGCGGCGGCAACCGGATCACGGTCGGCCCAGGCTCTCGCTGGTGGTGGACCGTCGGAGCGCACGGTGAGAGCGGGAAGCGCTCCGTCGGGTATCTGGCGGGCACGTTCGAGCGCCCCGAGCCACTCGGCCTGGTGTCGACGCACAGACTTGGAGAGCCGGCTCTGCCCGCCCTGGTCGATTTCGGCCTCTGTCTTCGGGGACCGCAGCGCCAGGTCGAGCAGCGCGGCATCCGGCAGGATCCGGCCGGGCGCGATGTCGTTCTCGCTGGCTATGGCGTCGCGCGTCTGCCACAGCTCACGGACCCTGGCCGCGCCGCGTCGGTTGCGCACCTTGTGCAGCCCCGAGGTGCGACGCCACGGCTCGAGCCGGATCGGGGGGCCGGTGAACCTGGTGAGCGAGTCGAACTCCTGCTCGGCCCACGGGATCTTCTGCTGTGCTGCCAGGTCATCCGCCATGAGATCCCGAACCTGGACAAGCACCTCGACGTCAAGGGCCGCGTAGCGCAGCCAGGGCTCCGGCAGGGGTCGGGTCGACCAGTCAACGGCCGAGTGCTCCTTGGCAAGTGTGAGACCGAGGTAGTGCTCGACGACAGCAGCGAGCCCCACCCGCGGCAGGCCCACGAGGCGGCCCCCGAGCTCGGTGTCGAAGAGGCGCGTCGGACGCATGCCCACCTCGGCAAGGCAGGGCAGGTCCTGGGTCGCGGCGTGCAGGATCCACTCGACGTCCGAGAGAACCTCACCGATCGGCGTGAGGTCCGGGCAGGCAATCGGGTCGATCAGCCAGGTGCCTGAACCCTCGCGGCGGAGCTGGATGAGGTAGGCCCGCTGGCCGTAGCGGTAGCCGGAGGCACGCTCAGCGTCGATGGCCACAGGTCCGGTGCCGGCAGCGAGGGCTTCGGCCGCACGGGCGAGGTCGCGCTCCGTCACCGTCACGTCCGGAACACCGTCGGCAGGCATGTTCAGGGCAACCATGACCCGCTCGCCCGCCTCGGGTTCTGGCGGGCTCTGGGCTGGCACATCTGACGGCTGCGGGGTGTCGCTCGGACTGATGCTCACGGGGCTCAATCTATTGACAGACTTATATGGAGGGTTGGCCGGGCGGCTGACCGGGGCAACAGCCGACCATCAGCGACGAGGTCGTGGAAGAGCCGTGACACCGTCGGGCAGGGGCGGCAGGCCGGCGACCGTGCACAGCAGGTCGGCCCAGGCCTGCAGGTGGACACCCAGGTTGGGCCCGGTGGGCGTCCAGGAGGCCCGGATCTCCATCTCCACGGTGGCACCCCGATCAGCGAGGCCGGCAAAGCTCTCGGACACGACCCGGGTCACCGTTCCGGCGTCAGCCACGTGGTCGGCCTCGTGGTGGTCGAGGGCTTCCTTCAACCAGGACCACCCCACCGCGCCCAGCATCGGGTCGTTGGCCAGCTCCGGGTCGAAGACGGCACGCGCGAAAGTGACGGCACGCCATACCCCGTCCCATGGCTCAGGCTCAGTAGGGTCGTAGAGCAGCACGAATCGGCCGGAAGCGATCTCGTCGCCCTCGCCTTGTCCGCCGGAGCTGATGACCTCTGCCGCCATGGCCACCGCATACGGGGCGATCCGGCTGGGGGCGGGGACCTCGGTAAGGCGAACTTCCGGACGCAGCCGAACCGCGCGCAGGTCCCGAAGTGCCTGTGCGAATTCCGTCGAGTCCTCGCCTAGGACGTTACGACTGTCCACAACCCAGAGCGTATGTCGGCCGGTCTCCTGATCAGGTCGCGGCACGCCGGGATACGGTTCGGCGATGTTGGCTTTGCTCGCTCTGGCCTCGAGTGTGTTCTGGGGAACCTCGGACTTCTTCGCTGGGCTCAAGGCGCGGACCCTGTCGCCGCCGGCAGTTGTGGCGATCACCCAGGGCTTCGCGTTGATCGCACTGAGCGTCATCCTGATGGTCCGCAATACCGGCTTCGCACCCTCTTTCACCGGCAACGGCCCATTGTGGGCGGTCGCCGCCGGGGTTGCCGGCGCACTCGGGCTGGTCTGCTTCTACACGGCACTGGCCTCGGGAACGATGGGAGTGGTCGCGCCTATCTCATCCCTGGGAGCACTCGTTCCGGTGTTCCTCGGACTGCTCACCGGGGAGCATCCGAGCACACTCGCCTGGGTCGGGATGGCCGTGGCTGTGGCGGGTGCGGCCATGGCTTCGGGTCCGGAGCTGACCGGCGCCGTGCCACCGCGCCCGGTGGTGCTGGCTGCCGTCGCCGCGGCGTGTTTTGGGACGGCGCTGTACTGCCTGGACCGCGGGGCGCGGTACGCGCTGGTGGAGACGCTGTGGGGGATGCGGGCGACCAGCGTTGCTCTCTTCCTCATAGCGGGACTTCTGGCCCGCTCGGTCGGCGGCACCCGCGGGCGCGATCTGCCGGCCTTGGCGGTGATCGGCCTGGCCGACGTCACGGCGAACGGGCTCTTTGCTTTCGCGTCCTCGCGCGGCATGGTCAGCGTGGCCAGCGTGCTGGGCTCTCTGTACCCGGTCGCCACCCTCTTCTGGGCAAGGGTGCTGCTGGGGGAGCGGTTGCGCCACGTCCAGACCGTCGGCGTGTTGCTGACCCTGGTCGGGGTGGTCGCCATCGCACTCTGACCGGTGCGCTGGGAGCCGGTTCCGCATGCGAGAATCTGCGGGTGACGACCTCCCCGCAGACTCCCCGCGATAGTGCCCTGATCCGCGCCGCCCGCCGTCAGAGCGTGTCACACACGCCGGTCTGGTTCATGCGTCAGGCGGGCCGGTCGCTGCCCGAGTACCGCAAGGTGCGCGAGGGCGTGGGGATGCTCGACTCGTGTCGTACGCCGGACCTGGTCGCCGAGATCACGATGCAACCCGTGCGCCGCCATGGTGTCGACGCGGCGATCCTCTTCAGCGACATCGTGGTGCCGCTGGCCGCCGTGGGCGTCGACCTCGACATCGTCGCCGGGGTCGGGCCGGTGGTTGCCCAGCCGTTCCGGGAACGCGCGGATCTTGCCCGGCTTCCCGAGCTGACACCAGAACATATTCCCTACATCACCGAGTCCGTGCACCTGGTGCTCGATGAGCTTGGCGCGACCCCGCTGATCGGATTCGCCGGGGCACCGTTCACTCTCGCTTCCTACCTCGTCGAGGGTGGGCCCTCCAAGAACCATGAGAACACCAAGGCCATGATGCACGGCGACCCCGTGCTGTGGAACGACCTGTGCGGGCGACTGGCACAGATCTCCGGGGCGATGCTTCGCGTGCAGGCGCTGGCCGGGGCATCGATCGTGCAGCTGTTCGACTCGTGGGTCGGCGTGCTGTCCCGCAAGGACTACGAGGCCTTCGTTCAGCCACACTCGCGGGTGGCGTTGTCGGCCGTGGCAGATCTTGACGTCCCCACGATCCACTTCGGCGTGGGGACCGGCGAGCTGCTGGCTTCGATGGGGGCGGCCGGCGCCGATGTCGTGGGCGTGGACTTCCGCACCTCGCTGACCGATGCCCGAGCTCGCCTGGGGGACCGTTACGCGGTGCAGGGCAACCTCGACCCCGCGTTGCTCTTCGCGCCATGGCCGGCGCTGGAGGAGGCAGTCCGATCGATCGTGGCCGAGGGTGCACAAGCGCCGGGACACATCTTCAACCTCGGCCACGGCGTTCTGCCGACCACCGACCCCGAGGTGCTCACCCGCGTTGTCGAGCTGGTGCACGAGGCATCTGCCGGCTGACCCTACGGTGCGACCTTGGCTGCTGAGCCCGCCTGGCTGCGCCTGCGTAACCACCACACGATCGGTGCGGCGAGCAGGACGAAGAACAGGGCGAACGGCACCACCGCTCCAAAAGCCGTGAAGAGTCCGCGGGCAGAGGACGTGAACGCGTCCCAGCCCGAGCGCAGACCGGCGACGAAGCCGGCCTGGGCCACCGGTTCGTTCACGGGCGTGCTCAGCGAGACGTTCACCGTCGAGCGCTCGACGCTGTTGGTGAGGGCGGCCATCTGAGACTCCAGCGACTCCAGGTCTGCCTCCCGTTGACTCAGCTCGCCCTCCAGGGCCACCACCTGACCGAGGTCCTTGGCCTGAACCATCAGGGCACGCACACGGTCGACGCTGGCACGCATGGTCTTGAGCCGGCTGGCGGTGTCGATGTACTGGGCCGTGACGTCCTGGGTGGACAGGTTGCGCTGCAGCACCTTGCTGCCAATCCTGGCCAGCTGGTCCAGCGCAG
>Ga0209890_10000472_pt1 | contig 18626 bp, 12 predicted proteins | sample OrgsoiDNA2013049_FD_185799 | JGI IMG/M metagenome (GOLD analysis project Ga0209890, IMG submission 185799) | Permafrost soil microbial communities from the Arctic, to analyse light accelerated degradation of dissolved organic matter (DOM) -... | ecosystem: Environmental > Terrestrial > Soil >...
CCCGATCGCGCGCAGCCGGCCATCGCGAATGTTGCCGATGGATGGCGGGATCGTTCCGAACTGCATGTCGACGCGCCCCTCCATCAGGTCGAGCGCGGCTTGCGCGGTGTGCTCGGCCTGCACGCCCAAGACCTTGCGGAAATCCAGATGAATGGCCGCATTGTCATCGATGATCAGAATGCGCCTATTGCCAAGCGGGCCGGGATTAGACATGGTCACCCTCTGCAAGGGTGCACGGAAGCTCGAGAATAAACGTGGCCCCACGGCCCGGCCCGTCGCTCGTCACGCGCAGCGTGCCGCCGAGCTCGTGAGCGGCGAGCGCCCCGCTATGCAAGCCGAAGCCGTGCCCGTCCACGCGGGTCGTGAAGCCGTGCGTGAATAGGCGGGACATATTTTCCGCCGGGATGCCTACACCGTTGTCGATGACGCATATGCGCACGCCGGCCGGCGCCGCTTCGACGCGCAGCGTGATGAGCTTGTCGGATCTGCCGGATTCGTCGCACGCGTACTTGGCGTTGCGCACGAGATTCACCAGAATCTGCAACACCTTGTGTTTATCGACGGTGATCGGCGGCACCTCGCTGAATTCGCGGCACAGCGTCACTCCGTGACGCACGAAGGCGCTGGCGTTCAGGCGCAGGCTGTCCTCCACCAGGTCGACCACCGCGACGGTTTCGGTGACGCCGCAGAGCTTGGCGTAACTCTGCTGCATCGCCACGGTGTCCTTGATGTGTTCCAGGTTCTCGCGCAGCGATACGAGTTCTTCGAGCGCCATTTTCTGATCGCTCATCAGTTGCTCGCCGAGCGAGGTCAGGTATTCCGGTATGCGCTTGCCGCGCTCGTCATTGGCGAGGAAGTCGCCCACCGCGGAACCCTTCTCTTGGAGCAGGGCGGCGAGACGGGACACGCCGGGGGCCTTGGACTGCTTGACGCGCTCGGTCACGAGGCTTGCCGAGATATTGACGCTGTTCAAGATATTGCCGACGTTGTGCAGCACGTTGGTAGCGACCTCGGCCATGCCTGCCTGGCGCGAGGCGATCATGAGCTGCTTGTGTACCCGTTCGAGTTCTTCCGCGGATTCCTTGCGCGCGCTGATGTCGCGCAGGAATTCGACCGAGTACTCGGGCTTGCCGTCGCCTTCGCGGACCAGCCCGGTGGTCATGCGCACCCACAGGAAGCTGCCGTCCTTGCGGATGTAGCGTTTCTCGAGATCCACGTACGGGGTGTCGCCGTTCCACAAGCGCTTGAGTGCTGCCGAAACGCGCTCCACATCGTCGACGTGCGTGACATCGGCGATGGTTTTATCCGCGAGATCGGCCGGGTCGTAGCCCAGCATTGTCCAAAACGACGGATTGCAGCGCAGTAGTCTGCCGCGGCGGTCCGCGTGCGCAATGCCGATCGGTGCCTGGTCGAAGGTATTGCGGAACATGGTTTCCGCCTTTCGCAAATGATCGCGGGCGGTGACGAGCTCGGTGACGTCGGTGATCGTGCCGACCCACCCGGGCGCATCGTCGGCGGCGACCACCTGCTCCGAGAAATGGCGAATCGTGCCGTCTTCGCCCTGCGTGCGATAGCTGTCGAACCGGGTCGGACGCGGTTGCCTGCAGAAAGCCGCCCAGGCGTGTTCCATGCGCGCACGGTCTGCCGGGTGCACGCGCTGCGCCCACGCATCAGGGCCGTGCCCGAGATCTAGTCCGAACGTGCGGCGGTATTCGGGATTGCTGTAGATCATGTTGCCGGCCGCGTCCGTGTGATAAATCGCGACCGGCGCACTTTCGAGCAAGGCCGCGGTCGCGGCGAGCGGCGTATCGCAGAGTAGCGCTAGCTCCGTCAGCCGCGCCTGCGCTTCGGCGCGAGCCACGGCCTGTTCGGAGAGCAACAGAAGGGTGGCGCGTTGTTCAGGCGACAGGGCGCGCGCTTGCGAGCCGTACACGGCGAGGCTCCCCAGCGTGTCGCCGCGCGGCGTGCGCAGTGCGAATCCGGCGTAGGATCGGATGGCAAACGGCCCGGTCACGAGCTCGCATTCCCGGAAGCGGTGGTCGAGGGTGGCGTCCGCTACTTCGAACAACAGCGCGGCATGGGAGGTAAAAACGGCAAACGGGTCGAGCCGCGGCAGGGCGGCGGCCTGCAGCGGAGCAGTCGCGGTGCACCAGGTTTCCCCGCGACCCGCGATTGCGATGGATGCCAAGGGCGACCCGGAAGCGCCGGCCGCGAGTTGCGCAAGTCCGCGCAACACGGGGTCGAGGATGCCGGCAGCCGCGATGGCGGGTGCGGTCTGCACAGGCCCGATGGGTGTTCGACCGATAGGTTGCGAAATCATAGGCCTGGATTTCCCGCCGCTGTCTTATGTTTAGGCGGTCTACGCCTCGAAGGTCACTTTAGCGCCACATTGTGGATTATTTGAACATATGCACACGTGGCGAATGGGTCACACGGCGGCGGTCGAGACCGCGAATTGCGTCTCAACTATGAGTCTGCGACGTGGATGCATGGGGTGGGTATGATCGCGTGAGGCGAAGCGGGGTTGCGAATGAACGGGTTGCGAATGAACGGGTGTTGCGCGTGAGTCCCGCCGATGACACGGCGCATGGGCCATGGAATCCGGGGATACGGTCGCAGGTGCCCCGGGAATTGCGGCACCTATCGACGATTTTTCGCCCCGAAAACGTTTTTACCAGCATCGCCACGGTCAGCGAGATGCAGGGCCTTACCGGCTTCTCGCCGAGCGAGCTGGTCGCGTTTCGGCCGCAGAGACTCGCCATGCACGAACTCCTGATCCGGGTCACCGCGGACTTCGCCGTGCCCGACGGCTCACGCATCGGCGACTTGGGCATCAACTTTCGCGAGATCGCGAGTCGCTTGCACGAGCGCTATCTGGTTCCGGAAATGGATGCCATTACCGCGGCCTATGATCGCGCCCGCCTTGAACTCTGCAATGCCATCGATGCGGCCGTGGCGCGGGTAATGCCGGAAGAGGCCGCGGCGGCGGCGGCGCCTGCAAAGCGATATTCGGCATCCCGGCTGTTCGCGCGCATCGCGCCCCGACGCGACGCGCCTGCGACTCAGCCCACGGTCGAGCGCGGCTGGGGTCCGCAGCACATCGCCGACTGTGAGCGCCTCGCGGGCACGGCCGAAGGTTTGCCGCAGAAAATCGCGTACCGCGCGCTTGCGCGGGTGATGTCGGCGCTGTTTGCGACCCAAGGTCACGCATGGGGTACACGGGAGATCATCGTGCCGGTGGCGACCGATATGGCATGCAATGACTATGGCAGCGATGCGATCGGCCGGGCGATCGAACCTCTGCTGCTGCGCGCGGCGCGCAGCGAGGGCTACAGCCTGCTGCCGCCCCAGGAGCGGCCGGTCGTCATCAACACCAAGGGGCCATCCGCTTCGGGCAAAAGCACGCTGCGGCCGCTGCAGAAGAAATTGGCGGGGGACATCGGCGTGCAATGGAGCGATTTCGCGCTGATCAGCCCGGACATCTGGCGCAAGCAGCTGCTCGACTACGGCACGCTCGGCGCCGCCTACAAATACGCCGGTGCGTTCACCGCCGAGGAGCTGCAAATCGTCGACCAAAAGCTCGACCGTTACATGGCGCGCAAGCACCGGCGTGGCGATATGACTCATCTCTTGATCGACCGGTTTCGTTTCGACAGCTTCGCGCCGGACTCCGACGAGGCGGGCAGTAATTTGTTGACGCGTTTCGGTCAGACGGTTTACTTGTTTTTCGTGATTACGCCGCCGGAATCGTTGGTCGAACGGGCGTGGATGAGGGGACTCGAATTCGGCCGCTACAAGGCCGTCGACGACACGCTGGCGCACGCCGTGGACGCGTACGTCGGCATTCCCGATGTCTTTTTCACGTGGGTCCGCCGCAGCGACAAGCGCATTCAATTCGAGTTTCTGGACAACACGGTGCGCCTGGGAGAGCGCCCGCGGACCGTCGCCTACGGCGACAACGACACATTCAACATTCTGAGCGTCAAGGGGGCGCTGGACATCGAGCGCTACGGACGCGTCAATGTCGATGCCGTAACCCCGGAATTTCTGTATCCGGATCGGCGGATACTCGCCGCCGAACACAACACGGGATTCTTGCGGCGATGTGTCGAGGGATTTCGCAGGGTCAATTTTGCCGAGCAGGCAACCGGCCGGATCTATCTTCGTATCGAGTCCGGGGCGCCGGTGTCGGTGGACAGGACTGCGTTCGAATCCGCAATTTCCGATCCCGATACCCGCAGCGGCGTCATGGCAGCCGCGCCGGGTGCGCTGCGCGGCGAAGTGCCGGAAGAGTCCCGCCCGCGGTATCTGCGCGGCGGGGAAGGCGCCGCCGGACTAGCGCCCACGCTCGGCGAGTGGGGCTTGAGCTCCTATCCCAGGAAATCGCAGTAGCGATCGACGTGCTCAGCCAGGTCGAGAGTGTGTTGCCGGGCGAGCCGTTCGGCCAACTCGGTCTCGCGCCGCTCCAAGGCTTCGATGATTTTCAAGTGATCGACGATGGAGCGTGCCGCGCGGTCGCGCTGCGAGATCGTTGCGCGGCGAATGGCACGCACGTGAATGAGAAGGTTGTGGGTCGCATCCACGATGGTCTGCGAGCCGCCAAGCGCGATCACCGCCGTATGAAAAGCGATGTTGGCGTCGGAATACTCGTCCAGGTGTTCCGAAGGCGGCGAGTTCCGGAACTCATCGAACAGATGCCGCAGCTTGGCGATTGCCTCATCGGTGGCGTGCAGGGTGGCGAGCCGCGCCGCCATCGATTCGAGCGCGGCCCACATCTGGATCATTTCGATCACTTCGCGCTTCGACTTGCGGATGATGTAGATGCCGCGCCGGGGTATGGTGCGAATGAATCCTTGCTGCTCGAGCAGTGACAGCGCTTCACGAATCGGCGTCCGGCTGACGCCCAGCGCCGTGGTGAGCTGACGCTCGTCCAGCCGCAGCTCCTGACTCGGATCGTAGATATCGGTGTCGGCGATCGCGTTTTTGAGGAGTGCATAAGCCTGATCGCGCAAACTCGTTGCGTTCAGGGGCGCAAGAGCAAGCGGAGTTGCGGAAGAGGTGCGCTGTACCAGCGTGGCGATCGTGTTCATTGGCTCCTTCGACGCGTTAGTCGCTGATTCGTCTTTCATTGCGCGTGCCGCGCCACAGATATACTACCTGGCAGCGGGCGGTTTCCTATTGAATTAACTATCACTTTCGTGTTTTCGCGGGCGCATCCCGGCCGCACCGCGGCCGCCGACAGGCAAAGCCGGCTCATGCCGGGGAGACTGCTTGACAGTGTAAAACCCATTCATATATGGTATACCACGAAAATAAAATCAGGGCTGGTATCGGTTCGTAACCAGGCGTTCGAACTGTATTGGGGGGGGGTCGGGTGAGTCAGTCTCGGCGCGTCCGCATCTTCGATACCCACTTCATTGGAAGTGCGATCTATCGCCAACCTATTCCATATTTGATGCTTCGATGTCTCTGCGAGCTTGCGGGAGAAGGCGGCATTCCGCCGGCGCAGCTCGGCCGGACTTGTCATTTCTTGACATTTCCGCGTTAACCTTACGGTGATCTTTCGTATCGTCCAATAAGGAGAACTATATGAGTGCGAATCTGAATCCCCAACAATCAACATCGCCGTGGGCGAATCCGTGGGTGCAGCTCGTCATCGGGGTCATCTGCATGGCTTGCGTGGCGAACCTGCAGTACGGGTGGACGCTCTTCGTCGATCCAATCGACGCCAAATATCATTGGGGGCGGGCGGCCATCCAGCTGGCGTTCACTATCTTTGTGCTGATTGAAACCTGGCTCATCCCGGTTGAAGGCTATCTCGTAGATCGCTTTGGTCCGCGGTGGGTGGTTATCGCGGGCTCGATCTTGGTCGCTGCCGCGTGGGTGATGAATTCCAATGCAAGTTCCCTGCCGATCCTTTATTTTGCTGCCGCGCTCGGCGGCATCGGTACCGGATGTGTCTACGGTACCTGTGTCGGCAATGCGCTCAAATGGTTTCCGGGCCGACGGGGTCTTGCCGCGGGCATAACTGCCGCAGGATTCGGTGCGGGTGCGGCGATCACGGTCGGGCCGATCAAGACCATGATCCAAACATCGGGCTACGAGCATGCCTTTCTGGTCTTCGGACTGATTCAGGGCGCCATCGTGTTCGTGATGGCCTGGCTGCTGCTGGCGCCGCCCCCCCAGCTCATCACGGCGAAGGTGAAGGCCAACCAAACGGGTCACGGCTATACGCCCGTCGAAGTGCTGAAAAGCCCGGTCTTCTACGTACTCTACATCATGTTCGTGCTGATCGCCGCCGGCGGTCTGACCATGGCGGCTTCCATGGCGCCGATCGCGAAGGACTTGAAGATCGACAAGATTCCAGTCGAGCTGTTCGGATTTACGATGCCGGCGCTGATCTTCGCGATACAGCTCAATCGAATTTTCGACGGCGTGGGCCGGCCGTTCTTCGGTTGGCTGTCCGATCAGATCGGCCGCGAATACACCATGGCCATTGCGTTTTTTGCCGGCGCCGCCGCGCTGTACACGCTCAGCCAGTCGGGATCGACCCCGGTGGTATTCGTACTGGTAACGGCGCTGTACTTCGGCGTGTACGGCGAAATCTTCAGTTTGTTCCCCGCCACGCAGGGCGATACCTTCGGCGCCAAGTATGCCGCGGCAAACGCAGGCATGCTGTACACGGCCAAGGGCGCCGGCGCGCTGCTCGTTCCCTTCGCGGCCATCGTCGCGAAAAACCATGGCTGGACCACGGTGTTCTCCGTCGCGATGACGTGCAACATCATTGCCGGACTCATGGCGCTGTTCGTGCTGAAGCCCATGCGCCTGCGCCATTTCGCCAAGAGCCGCGCCGCGTACCCTACGCCGGCCGACGGCGTGGCGAGCACGCCGACCACCTGATGGCGGTGATTCGGCGGCAGATGATTTCCCACCAGTGCAGGCGGACGCGACAGCGTCCGCCTGCGGTCAGATTCACGAAGTTGGAGGCAATATGGCAACCGTAAACCCCGCGCCGATTCAGCCCAAGACCACGACCGCTGAAGATACCCTGCAACGCAAGAGCCGCGACGCGAGCGTGATCTCGGGCGGCCACTTGGTGGCCAAGGCGCTGAAGAGCGAGGGTGTCGACACGATATTTACCCTTTGCGGCGGCCACATCATCGACATCTACGACGGCTGCGTCGATGAGGGAATCCGCATCATCGACGTGCGCCACGAGCAGGTGGCCGCGCACGCCGCCGATGGCTATGCACGCCAGACCGGCAAGCTCGGCTGCGTGGTTACCACCGCCGGTCCCGGCTGCACGAACGCGGTCACGGGCATCGCCACCGCCTTCCGTTCCGAGAGCGCGGTGCTGCACATCGGCGGCCAGGGCGCGATGACCCAGCACAAGATGGGCTCGTTGCAAGACCTGCCTCACGTCGAACTGATGACGCCCATCACCAAATTCGCGGCGACGGTGTCCAGTACGGAGCGCGTCGCCGACATGATCTCCATGGCTGCGCGCGAGGCCTTCAACGGCGCCACCGGCCCGGTGTACTTGGAGATTCCGCGCGACATACTCGACCGCGAGGTCGACGTCACAAAGGCCGTCATTCCCCAACCCGGGAAGTACCGCGCGTCGACTCGTTCGACCGGCGACCCGCGCGACATCGAGAGGCTGGCCGACATTCTCGTCAACGCGGAGCGGCCGGCCATCCTGTACGGACAACAGGTCTGGACCGCGCGCGGCCACAAGGAGGCCATCGCGCTGCTGCGCGGCCTCGACATCCCGGGATATTTCAACGGCGCAAGCCGCGGCCTGCTGCCGCCCGGCGACCCGCACCATTTCGACCGCACACGAACCCAGGCCTTCGCCAACGCCGACGTGCTGTTGATCGTGGGCACGCCGTTCGACTTCCGCATGGGCTACGGCAAGCGCATCAGCAAGGATCTGACGCTGGTGCAGATCGACATGGATTACCGCACCGTCGGCAAGAATCGCGACATCAGCCTGGGATTGGTCGGCGACCCGGGCGCGATCCTAGGTGCCGTGCTGCAGGCGGCGTCGGGCCGAATCAAGAATGACAAGCGCCAGGTGCGCCAGCAGTGGCTGAAGCAGCTGGGCGACGCGGAGAGCGTCGCCGCCGAAAAGCTCATGCCCTTGTTCAAGTCGAACAGCGTGCCGATTCATCCCTACCGGGTCGCTTGGGAGATCAACGAATTCCTCGGCGACGACACCATATACATCGGCGACGGCGGCGACGTGGTCACCATCTCGGCGCAAGCGGTGCGGCCGCGCGGCCCCGGCCAGTGGATGGATCCGGGTGCGCTCGGCTCACTGGGTGTCGGCACCGGATTCGCGATCGCGGCGGGACTTGCGAACCCTGCCAAGGAAGTCCTCTGTTACTACGGCGACGGCGCGTTCGGCATGACAGCCTTCGATATGGAGACGGCCAACCGTTTCGGCGTCCCTTACCTCGCCGTCATCGGCAACAACTCGGCGATGAACCAGATTCGCTATGGCCAGCTTGCCAAATACGGTGAGCAGCGCGGCAGTGTCGGCAATCTGCTGGGCGATGTGCCGTTCGGCAAGTTTGCCGAAATGCTCGGCGGCTACGGTGAAGAAGTGCGCGACCCCGCGCAAATAGCCCCGGCGCTGCAGCGCGGACGGGAGTCGGTGCGCAAGCTGCGCCGGTCGGCCGTGATCAATATCTGGGTGGATCCGCGGGAATACGCGCCGGGCACCAAAAATCAGACGATGTACAAGTGAGCCGCGCGCCGGGAGGTTTGCATGGGTAAGGCATTAGACGGGGTTCGCATTCTCGATTTCACGCACGTGCAGTCCGGCCCCACCTGCACACAGTTGCTGGCATGGTTCGGCGCGGACGTGATCAAAGTCGAGAGGGCCGACGCCGGTGATATCACGCGCGGGCAGCTGCGCGATATTCCGAACGTGGACAGCCTGTATTTCACGATGCTGAATCACAACAAGCGATCGATTACGCTCGACACGAAAAACGCAAGCGGCAAGCAGGTGCTCGAGAAACTGGTGAAGCACTGCGACGTGCTGGTGGAGAATTTTGCTCCGGGCGCGCTCGATCGCATGGGCTTCACCTGGGAGCGGGTTCAAGAGCTCAATCCGCTCATGATCGTCGCTTCGGTGAAGGGCTTCGGTCCGGGCCCGTACGAGGACTGCAAGGTGTACGAGAATGTCGCGCAGTGCGCCGGCGGCGCCGCTTCGACCACGGGCTTCGACGATGGTCCGCCGCTGGTGACCGGCGCGCAAATCGGCGACAGCGGCACCGGACTGCATCTGGCGCTCGGCATCGTGGCGGCGCTGTATCAGCGAAAGACCACCGGCCGCGGCCAGAGAGTGCTGACGGCGATGCAGGACGGCGTCTTGAACCTGTGCCGCGTCAAGCTGCGCGACCAGCAGCGCCTCGATCGCACGCACATCATGAAGGAATATCCGCAGTATCCCCACGGCAAATTCGGCATCGCCGTGCCGCGCGCCGCCAATGCCTCGGGCGGCGGTCAGCCGGGCACCATCCTCAAATGCAAGGGCTGGGAGACGGATCCGAACGCGTACTTGTATTTCATCGCACAGGCGCCGATTTGGAAGGAAATCTGCACGGTGATCGGCAAAGAAGACTGGATCACCGACCCCAACTACGCCACGCCGGATGCACGCCTGCCGCGGCTCACAGAAGTGTTTGCGACCGTGGAAGCCTGGACGCTCACGAAGACGAAGTTCGAAGCCATGGATCTGCTCAATGCGCATGACATACCGTGTGGACCAATCCTGTCCATGCACGAATTGGCCAACGAACCAAGCTTGCGCAAGACCGGCACCATCGTCGAGGTGGACCATCCGAAACGCGGCAAATACCTGACGGTGGGCAACCCCATCAAGATGAGCGACAGCCCCACCGAGGTCAAGCGCTCGCCGCTGCTCGGCGAGCACACCGATGAGGTTCTGCGGGAGCTTGGCTACGCGGACGCGGATGTCGCCGCGCTGAGAGCGAAGAAGGTAATTTGACCATGACCCATGACAAGAACGCCGTTCGCAAGATCCTGGCCGAGGCGCGCGCCGCCCGGCGCGCGGCCCTGACCGCGCCCGAGGCGCGCGGCGTCTGCGAGGCGTACGGAATCAGCATTCCCAAGGAGGGCGTGGCGACGAGCGCGGAGGACGCGGCCAAGCTCGCCTCCGGCATCGGATTCCCGGTCGTCATGAAGATCGTGTCGCCGCAGATTCTGCACAAGACCGAAGCGGGCGGCGTCATGGTCGGCGTCAAATCGGCGGAAGCCGCGCAAGATGCGTACGCCACGATTGTCGCCAATGCCAAGAAGTACGACGGCAAGGCGGAGATTCTCGGCGTGCAGGTTCAGCAGATGCTGAGCGGCGGCCAAGAAGTCATCATCGGTGCGGTGACCGACCCGGCATTCGGCAAGCTGGTCGCGTTCGGCCTGGGCGGCATACTGGTCGAAGTGCTGAAGGACATCACGTTCCGATTGGCGCCCGCCACCAACCAGGATGCGCTGTCGATGCTGGACGGCATCGCCGCGGCTGAGATTTTGCGCGGCGTGCGCGGCGCCAAGCCCGTGCATCGCGCGGCGCTCGCCGGAATGATCGAGACGGTGTCGGCGCTGGTGGCGGACTTTCCCGAAATATCGGAAATGGATCTGAATCCGGTGTTCGCCACCGATCAAGGCGCGACCGCGGCCGACGTGCGCATCGTGCTCGATTTCAATCCGGCTCCGCCGCGCGATCGACCGAGCCAGGCAGCCATCGTCGAGAAGATGACCCGCATCATGAAGCCGAAGGCGGTGGCGGTGATCGGTGCCTCGGCCGAGGACGGCAAAATCGGCAATTCGGTGATGAAGAATTTGATCAACGGCGGGTACCAGGGCCAGATTTATCCGATCCATCCCAAAGCCGACGGCATCATGGGCAAGAAGGCCTACAAGAGTGTCAAGGACGTGCCGGCCGACATCGACGTCGCGGTGTTCGCCATCCCGGCGAAATTCGTCGCGCAGGCGCTGACCGAGGTAGGCGAGAAGAAAATCGCCGGCGCCATCCTCATACCTTCCGGATTTGCCGAGACCGGCAATGTGGCCGGACAGAATGAATTGGTCGAGATCGGCCGCAAGTACGGCGTGCGCCTCATGGGCCCTAATATTTACGGCTTCTACTACACCCCCAGCAATCTGTGTGCGACTTTCTGCACAGCTTATGACGTCAAGGGTCACGCGGCGCTGTCGTCGCAATCCGGCGGCATCGGCATGGCCATCATCGGTTTCTCGCGCTCCGCCAAGATGGGCGTGTCGGCCATCGTCGGCCTCGGCAACAAGTCCGACATCGACGAAGACGACTTGCTCACGTATTTCGAACAAGACGAGAACACGACCATCATCGCCCAACATTTGGAGGATTTGAAGGACGGGCGCTCGTTCGCCGAGGTGGCGAAGCGGGTTTCGAAGAAAAAGCCCATCGTCGTCTTGAAGGCCGGCCGCACGAGCATGGGCGCGCGTGCCGCGAGCTCGCATACCGGCGCGCTCGCCGGCAACGACAAGATCTACGAAGACGTGCTCAAGCAGTCCGGCGTCATCCGGGCGCGCAGCCTGCGCGACCTGCTCGACTTCGCGCGCGGCATTCCGGTTCTGCCGACGCCGAAGGGCAACAACGTGGTCATCATCACGGGCGCGGGCGGCTCCGGCGTGCTGCTTTCCGATGCCTGCGTCGACAATGGCTTGTCGCTGATGGCGATGCCCGCCGACCTTGATGCCGCGTTTCGCAAATTCATTCCGCCGTTCGGGGCCGCCGGCAACCCGGTGGACATCACCGGCGGTGAGCCGCCGAGCACGTATCAGAACACCGTGCGCTTAGGGATGGAGGATCCGCGCATCCACGCGCTGATCCTGGGTTACTGGCACACCATCATCACGCCTCCCATGGTGTTCGCGAAGCTGATGGTCGAGGTGGTGACCGAGATGCGCGCGAAGGGCATCGAGAAGCCGGTGGTGGCTTCGCTCGCCGGCGACGTGGAAGTGGAGGAAGCGGCGGAGTATCTGTATCAGCACGGCATTCCGGCCTACGCCTATTCCACGGAGATTCCGGTGGCGGTTCTCGGCGCAAAGTACCAATGGGCGCGCGGCGCCGGCCTTATTCCTAAGGTATAGCCGAAGGTATAGGCCGCGGCCGGCAGTGAGACGGACTTCTCAGACGGCGCCGCAGTCAGGATGGATGATGGCTTTTTGAAGAAAGAGAGGGAGATTGACCACGCTGCAGGGGGTTGGGCAATCGCATTCTAAGGATTGAGACGCCCGGATTAGCTTCACAGGTCCGGCCGATGATTAATGTGAGGGTGGGCAGCAACGACGAGAATGATTCAAACAAACGCGTTTCACGAGGAATCACACAATGCTTAAATTGAAATTGGCAAAGCCTATGCTGGTGGCGCTTGCGGCAGGCGCCGCCAGTGTCGCCTTCAACGGCGTCGTTTTTGCGGACGATGCCCAAACACAGGCGCTGAAGGATCAAATGCGCATCATGCAGGAGCAGATGCAAGACCTGCAGAGGAAGATTGAAGCGCTGTCCAAGCAGCAGGCGGCCCCGCCTGCGGTCGCTGCGCCGCCCGCACCGCCCGCCGCGGCCGGCCCCACCGTCGCCAAGGCGCCTGCGTCCACGGAGCCGCTGTTCGATAAATTCATCAAGGGTTTCTACGGCACCCTGGATGTCTCCATAGATGATTCCACCAAGGGCATGAACGGCTTCGTGGCTTATGGATACAACTACGTCGATCCAACAAATCCTAACTCGGGCTTCGTGAGGAACGCTTCCCCGAAAAATGGCGGCGCAGGCCCCGTGGGCCGCGTCGGTTGGGAGGCGGATCTGTCGACGAACAAGTCGGTGATCGGCTGGCGCGGCGCGCATGCGATCAACAAGTCCGGCGTCGACTTTATCTATCAGATCGAAGTGCAGCCGCAGATCACGAATGCGCCCGGGCTCTCCGGGGGGTACACGTCGCAATCCAACGTTACGAAGGGCGGCATCGGCTACGGCGACAGTTTCGTCGGTCTTTCGAGCAATGCCTGGGGCAAGCTCAAGGCCGGCACCACGTACTCGCCGTACAAGAAATCCACGGACCGCATGAACCCGTTCTCGGGCATGCTCGGCGACTACTCGGTCGTCATGGGCAATAGCGGCGGCGACAACCGGGTCGAGTTCGGCACGCGCATCGATCATTCGATTTGGTACGAGTCGCCGAAGTTCGGCGGAATGTTCAGCTTCGACGCCTTGTTCTCGCCGGGCCAGAACCGCACTCCCGACAGCCTCGCTCAATCGTCGGGCTCGCCGGATTGCAACGGCGGCAACACGCCGGGAAGCGGCAACCTGCCGGTTGCCTGCGATGACGGCGGCTACGACAACGCGTACAGCGTCGACTTGAAATTCGAGACGGGGCCGATCTACATCACGGCGGCCTACGAACTGCACAAGTCGGTGAATCGCAACAGCGACGGCGTCGGTTCCAACAATCCGTACTACGGCTACCTGTTGGGTCAGGGCAACCCCGTCACCGGCGTGGGCGTGTCGCCGCTGCTCAACTGGAGTGCGTACAACGCGTTCGCCGCGGAGTATCCGGCGGCAGCGCCGTTCGGTACGCCCGAGTACACGAATGACATTGCCAACGAGTCGGCGTTCAAGGTCGGCGCGCAATTCACCTTCCCATTCGGACTCGCGGTCAGCGGAATCTACGAGTACCTGAAGAGGGATCTGCCGGCCGCGTACCAATTTCAGAACGAGCGGCAGAGAAACGGTTTGTGGTTCGCGCTCTCGGAGGACTTCTCGCCGAACGATAATTTGAGCGTAGGCTGGGCACATGCCGGACGGTCGCCGGGCGATCCGGGCGGGCAGCACAATTACGATCCGGCCACCAACAAAAACTACGCGAACATGTACACCATTGCGTGGAAACACCATTTCGACAAAGCCCTGTACTGGTACGTCGATGCGGCGGACACGGTCAATTCGACCAACGCCCACTATGATCTCGGCGCCGGCGGCCGAGGAATCACGACGGACTGCCATGACGGCACGACTCAGCAGTTCATCGACTACAGCAGCGCCGGCCCCACGACCTGGGGCGGATGTCATGTGATCGGGGTTTCCACCGGCCTGAACTATAAGTTCTAGGTCGGGACCTGAACGCCGGGAGTACTCTCTGCGGCTAGGCCGGGGGTGCAATTGCACCCCCGGCCGCTTTCGGTAAGATTCAGTAAATGGGCGCCGCTTCCTGCGCTCCATGGATGAACTTCATTGAAGATAGCGATCATCGGTGTCGGTGCGATCGGTGGCTACGTCGGGATCAAGCTCGCGCTTGCCGGAGAGGACGTGACCTTCATCGCGCGCGGAGCGAATCTGGAGGCGCTTCGTAGCCGCGGCATCCGCCTGATAACGGCCGACGGCGGGGAGCAGGCCGTTCCGAAGGTCAAGGCGACCGATGACTATGCGGCCGCCGGAGCGCAAGACATGGTCATCCTTACGATGAAGGCGCACCAAGTCGAGGCGGTGGCCCGGGACGTGCCGAAACTGTTCGGACCCGGCACCGTCGTGGTTCCGATGCAAAACGGAATTCCCTATTGGTATTTTCACCGGCACGCCGGCGAACTCGCCGGCACGCGCGTGCAGAGCGTGGATCCGACCGGATTGATCGCCGAACACATTGCGTGCGAGCGGGTCATCGGCTGCGTGGTCTATCCGGCCGCCGAATTGGTCTCCCCCGGGGTCATCAAACACGTGGAGGGAAATCGATTTCCCGTCGGCGAGCCGGACGGCTCGACGAGCGAGCGCGTTGCACGCGTGTCGGAGTGCTTCGTCAGAGGCGGCTTGCAGGCTCCGGTGCTCAACGACATCCGTGCCGAGATCTGGCTGAAGCTCTGGGGCAACCTGACGTTCAATCCCATCAGCGCATTGTCGCGCGCGACGCTCGCCGGCATCTGTCAGTATCCGCCCAGCCGCGCCATCGCGGCGGCGATGATGACCGAGGCGCAGTGCGTCGCCGGCAAATTGGGTGTTACTTTCCGGGTATCGCTCGAGAAACGCATTGCAGGTGCGGAAAAAGTGGGTCATCACAAAACATCGATGCTGCAGGATGTCGAGGCCGCACGCACTCTGGAAATCGACGCGCTGCTCGGGTCGGTGGTGGAGCTCGCTCGATTGACCGGCACACCGACCCCTCATATCGATACGGTGTACGCGTTGACGAAGCTCTTGGCGAAGACTCTGGATGAGGACAAGACAGCGGGCAGCGCGAGGCCGTACGCCGCGTGACTTGAGCCGATTCTCGCACGCCGCCGGTGCGGCCGATTACCCCCATTGGCGGTGAACGCCTGGGTCATAAATTTTCATTCGATCGATGAGGCCGACAGATGAACGTTCACGAGTATCAGGGCAAAGAGATCCTTCGCAGGTACGGGGTCGCCACGCCGCGCGGGTTCCCCTGCTTTTCGGTGGCGGAGGCGGATGCCGCCGCACGCGACCTGGGCGGCAAGGTCTGGGTGGTGAAAGCCCAGATTCACGCGGGCGGCCGCGGCAAGGGCGGCGGCGTCAAAGTGGCGAAGTCGCTTGCGGAGGTTCACGAGTTCGCGTCGAAAATCCTCGGTATGACGCTGGTCACCCATCAAACCGGTCCCGAGGGCCGTTTGGTGAAGCGGCTGCTGGTGGAGGAGGGCGCCGACATCCGCAAGGAGCTCTACGCGGGCATGGTGGTCGACCGCGCCACGCAGCGAGTGACCTTGATGGCGAGCTCGGAAGGCGGCATGGAGATCGAGGAAGTCGCCGCTCACGCGCCGGAGAAGATTCACAAGGTGGCCATCGACCCGGCGGCGGGTTTGACCCAGCCCCAAGCGGACGCCATCGCACGAAAGATCGGCGTGCCGGACCCATCCGTGGCGGAGGCTAGCAAATTCATGCTCGGCCTTTACAAGGCTTTCGTCGAATGCGATGCATCGCTCGCCGAAATCAACCCGTTGATCATCACCGGCGACGGCCGAGTGTTGGCTCTCGATGCCAAGCTCAACTTCGATTCCAATGCGCTATTCCGGCATCCCGAGATCGTCGCCATGCGTGACCTCGACGAGGAGGATCCCGCCGAAGTGGACGCGTCCAAGTTCGACCTTTCGTACATCTCGCTCAACGGCAACATCGGCTGTCTCGTCAATGGCGCAGGCCTTGCGATGGCGACGATGGATACGATCAAGCTGTTCGGGGGCGAGCCCGCGAATTTTCTCGACGTCGGCGGCGGCGCCACGACGCAGAAAGTGACCGAAGCGTTCAAACTGATGCTCAAGAATCCGGCGGTCAAGGGCATCCTGGTGAATATATTCGGCGGAATCATGCGCTGCGACACGATTGCCGAGGGCGTCATCGCCGCCGCCAAGGAAGTAAACTTGAGCGTGCCGTTGGTGGTGCGCATGAGGGGCACGAACGAAGAACTGGGCAGACAGAAACTGCGCGAGTCGGGGCTGCCGATCATCTCCGCCGACAACATGGCGGACGCCGCGAAGAAGATCGTCGCTGCAGTCGCCGGAAAGTAGGAAACCAACATCCATGACCATTCTGATCGACAGGAACACCAAGGTAATGACCCAGGGCATCACCGGTAAGACCGGCGCCTTCCATACCCGGCTATGCCGCGATTATGCCAATGGCAAGGACTGCTTCGTCGCCGGCGTCAATCCGAACAAGGCCGGAGAGACCTTCGAGGGAATTCCGATTTTCGCAAACGCCAGGGAAGCCAAGGAGCGAACCGGGGCGACGGTATCCGTGATCTATGTACCGCCGCCCTTCGCCGCCGGCGCCATCGATGAAGCGGTCGACGCCGAGCTCGAGCTGGTCATTTGCATTACCGAAGGGGTGCCGGTGCTCGACATGGTCGCCACCCGCAATCGGATGCGTGGGAAAAAGACCATCCTGGTCGGACCCAACTGTCCCGGTGTGATTACACCGGATGAGATCAAGATCGGCATCATGCCCGGGCATATCCACAAGAAGGGACGCATCGGGGTGGTCTCGCGGTCCGGCACGCTTACCTATGAAGCGGTCGGCCAGTTGATGGATCTCGGATTGGGGCAGTCGACCTGCGTGGGCATCGGCGGCGATCCGGTCAACGGTTTGAAGCACATCGACGTCATGCGCATGTTCAACGATGATCCCGAGACCGACGCCGTGATCATGGTCGGGGAGATCGGCGGCGACGACGAGGAGACCTGCGCGCGTTGGATCAAGGGTCACATGAAAAAGCCGGTGGTCGGATTCATCGCCGGCGTCACGGCGCCGCCCGGAAAGCGCATGGGCCACGCGGGTGCCATCATTTCCGGCGGCAAGGGCACTGCCAACGAGAAGCTGGCGGTCATGGAAGAGTGCGGGATTAAAGTTACCAGGAACCCTGCGGAAATGGCGACCTTGCTCAAGTCGGTGTTGTAAATGCAGTGGGCCCGGTTTCGGTCGAACGACGGCCGCACCGGGTTCGGGGTGTTCGATGGTAAGCACATTGCCGAGTATGCCGGCGACATGTTCGGCGCGCCGCCCGCGACGGGGCGCACCGTTGCCGGCGGGTCGTTCGCGCTGGCGAGCCCCTGCGCGCCCTCCAAGATCGTCGCCTTGTGGAACAACTTCAACGCACTCAGAATAAAGCTCGGTAAATCCCCGCCCTCGCATCCGCTGTTTCTCATCAAACCGGGCACATCGGTCATCGGACCCAATGAGCCGATACGGAGACCGACCGGCTACACGGGAAAAATCGCCTATGAGGGCGAGTTGGGAATCGTCGTCGGAAAACTCTGCAAGGACGTAGCGCCCGACGCCGCGCGCGATCACATTTTCGGCTACACCTGCGTCAACGACGTGACGGCGTCGGGCGTACTCAACGAAAACGTCGACTTCGCACAGTGGTGCCGATCGAAGGGTTACGACACGTTCGGTTGCTTAGGTCCGGTCATCGCCACGGATTTGGATTGGTCTAAGGTAAGGGTCATCACCCGGGTCGATGGGGCCGAGCGTCAGAACTATCCGCTGTCCGACATGATCATGCCGCCCGAGGAGCTGGTGAGCCGGCTATCCCACGACATGTCGTTGTTGCCCGGTGATGTGATCGCGTGCGGCACGTCGGTGGGCGTCGGATCGATCAAGGAGGGCTGCAGCGTCGAAGTGGAGATCGACGGAATCGGTTCGCTGGTGAATACGCTTACCCCCGGCGCCCAATGAGCGATCCCGGAGCCGGTCCCGCGCCCCGAGTGCTGCTGCGGCAGATGTTCGATGCGGCGATCGCATCGGCGCAGCCGGGGCTGTGTGTACCGCTGCACCTGCCCGCTGCGCCCCCCGGCAGGCTCATTGTCGTCGGTGCGGGCAAGGCGTCCGCAGCCATGGCGCGGGCGGTGGAGGAGAACTGGTCCGGCCCGCTGTCGGGGCTGGTGGTCACGCGCTACGGTTACGCCGTGCCGTGCGAGCGCATCGACATCGTCGAAGCGGCGCATCCGGTGCCGGATGCGGCGGGGATGCATGCCGCGCAGCACATGCTCGAGCGGGTCGGCGCGCTCAACGAGGATGACCTGGTGCTGTGCCTGTTTTCGGGCGGCGGCTCGGC
>Ga0209890_10000473_pt1 | contig 18615 bp, 21 predicted proteins | sample OrgsoiDNA2013049_FD_185799 | JGI IMG/M metagenome (GOLD analysis project Ga0209890, IMG submission 185799) | Permafrost soil microbial communities from the Arctic, to analyse light accelerated degradation of dissolved organic matter (DOM) -... | ecosystem: Environmental > Terrestrial > Soil >...
TGAGGTAACCGAAGCCGGTGACGCCGACGAGGCCCATCGCCATGCCGACCGGCACGCGCAGCAACATCAGCGCAAACAGCGCGACGAATCCCAGGATCGCGACGGCGTCGGTGCTCATTCCGGTCTACTCGGTCGCCTTGATCTTGGGATCCTGCATCAAATCCGGGTTGAAGATCAGCCGGTAGGTTCGGATCGCGATCAGCAGCACCGCGGAGACGTCGCCGGCCCACGCCACCGCGAAAAACGGCCAAGTCGGCATGTGCATTTCAAATGTCAGGACATTGTCGTTGTAGGTGCCGCGGACTTTGTCGAACAGCGTCCAGGTCTGCACCGTCACCACGAACAGCAGAACCAGCGTCGCGAACACGTCGATCATGCGCTGGTATTTCGGGCCGACATTGGCCCAGATCAGATCGACGGTGATGTGTCCGCCGCGATAGCTGGTGGCGGCGATGCCCCAGAAGATCAGGATGCCCAATAGCAGGCGTCCGATATCGAACGAGTCCGGGATCGCCGTGTTCAAGGTGTTGCGCAGCAGAACCGCAACGAAAATGTTGAGGGCGACAATGCCGACGAATCCAGCCGCGATCCACTCGATCGTATCGATGAAACGATCCATAGACGCGCGATTCATATCCGCTCCACATCGCTGGCGATCGCGGGAAAAACACGGCGGCAGGAGGATCCCGCCGCCGTGCCGAAGTGCAACAGGCTTTTACTGGGTCAAAGCGTTGTATTTGGCGAGCGCGGCGCGCAGCTCGGCCATCGCCGCGTCCGGATCGACGCCGACTTTCCTGACGCCGTCGCCCCAGGTCTTGACCAGCGGCTCGGACGCTTTTTTCCACAGCAGCATCTGCGCCGGCGTCAGCGTGTAGACCTCCTGGCCGGCCTCTGCCTTCACCTTGTCGATGCCGGCGTCTTCGAACTTGCCCCAGGATTCGCCGACGCGGCCGGCGGCTTCCGTGTTGCAGTTGTCGTCGATCGCCTTCTTCTGGCGGTCGGACATCTGGTTGTACTTGTCCTTGTTCATCACGAAGGCGAACGTGGTCACGTAAAGCGGCGCTTCCATGTGGTACTTGGTCACCTTGTCGACGCCGAACAGCACCAGCGAGCCCCAGGGGAAGGTGACGCCGTCCGCGACGCCGCGCTCGATGGTGTCGCGCACTTCCGGCGCCGAGGACTGCACATTGGTGCCGCCGAGCAGCGTGACGAAATTGGCGATGGTGGCATCGGCCGGACGGATCTTCATGCCCTTGACGTCCTCCGGCACCAGAATTTTCTTGGTGCGCGAGTGGAACGACGACGGCGAATGGATGAAGGCGAGACAGAACTTGACGTCCTTCATCTCCGCGCCGGCATATTTCCGGTACCAGGCGTCGAGCCCCTCCGAGCCGCCCTTGGCGTCCGACATCAGGAATGGAAGTTCACCGGCGCCGATAATCGGAAAACGGCCGGGCTGATAGCCCGGGTTGACGTAGGTCACATCGGCGATGCCGTCGCGCGCCATATCGTAATGGTCGAACGCCTTGCCGAGCTGCTGGGCGGGATAAACCTTGTACTTGACGGTGCCGCCGGATTCCTTTTCGACCGCGGCGCCCCAGTCTTCCAGCGCCTTCTGCAGCGGATGCGAAGCCGGCACCCAGTGCGACAGTTTCAGCTCGAAGGTTTTTTCCTGCGCCAACGCAGGCGTCACAGCGGCGGCCAGCAGCAGCGCCAACAATTTTTTCCTCATCGACATCTTCTCCCCTCGCGAAATCCGGGCTTCAATGCCCTTTGCGGATATTGTTATATGATATAATTATCATTGCAAGTACGTGGCAAGTACGCGCGGAAACGACCGCAGCGGCTCACGTTCAAGCCTATAACAAACAGGGGGGCAAGTATTGCGGACAAAAGTAGCAATCATCGGAGCCGGGCCTGCGGGATTGCTGCTGGGGCAGCTGCTCCACGCTTACGGGATCGACAACGTCATCCTGGAACGCCAGACGCCGGATTATGTGCTCGGCCGCATCCGCGCCGGCCTGCTCGAAGAGGGAACGGTGGCGCTGCTCGATGAAGTCGGCGCCGGCGCGCGCGCACACCGCGAGGGCCTGGTGCACCACGGCGTCGAACTGGCCTTCGGCGGCGCGCGCCATCGCATCGACATGCATGCCGCCACCGGCAAGACGGTGACGATCTACGGCCAGACCGAAGTCACGCTCGACCTGATGAACGCGCGCAAGGCTGCCGGTCTCACCACGATCTATCGGGCCGCCGATGTCGCCCCGCACGATTTCGACACCGACCATCCCCGTGTTTCCTACGTCAGCGACGGCGTCGCCTGCGAGATCGCCTGCGACTTCATCGCCGGCTGCGACGGATTTCATGGCGTCAGCCGAGCGAGTGTAAAGCCATCGGCGATCGAGACCTTTGAACGGGTCTACCCGTTCGGCTGGCTCGGGATTTTGTCGGAGACGCCGCCGGTCAGCCACGAACTGATCTACAACAACCATGCCAGAGGCTTTGCGCTTTGCACCATGCGCTCGATGCATCGCAGCCGCTATTACCTGCAATGCAGCCTCGATGATCATGTCGAGCAATGGCCGGACGAAAAATTCTGGGATGAATTGAAGCGGCGGCTCGACCAGAAGGCGGCCGGCGATCTCGTCACCGGACCTTCGATCGAAAAGAGCATCGCTCCCTTACGCAGTTTTGTCGCCGAGCCGATGCGGTTCGGGCGGATGTTCCTCGCCGGTGACGCCGCGCATATCGTGCCGCCGACCGGCGCCAAGGGACTAAACCTCGCCGCCAGCGACGTGCATTATCTCTCGCAGGCATTGCGCGAATATTACGATGAGAAATCTTCCGCCGGGATCGACTTCTATTCGCAAAAGGCGCTGGCGCGGGTGTGGAAGGCGGTGCGCTTCTCGTGGTGGATGACCTCAATGCTGCACCGGTTTCCCGACACCGAAGGTTTCGGCGCGCGGATTCAACTGGCGGAACTGGACTATCTCGTGAGTTCGAAGGCGGCGTCGGCGTCGCTGTCGGAGAATTATGTGGGGTTGCCGTACTAACGTCAACGTCGCCCCGCCGTCATTGCGAGGAGCGTAGCGACGAAGCAATCTAGTACCGGGAATCACAAACCTGTATTGCGGCCCATCCTTCGAGACGGCCACTTCGCGGCCTCCTCAGAATGAGGTCTAACTTGTTGAAACACAACAACCTCATGCTGAGGAGCGAGCCACGCGAGCGTCTCGAAGCATGGGCCACAAGCGACTCACCTATCTCTCAAAGTGGGTACTAGCTTCCCTTGCAGCTATGGATTCCTTCGCTTCGCTCGCACTGACGAGAGACTGAACTTTCCGTCAGCCGGGATGATAAAATGCTCACGCTGTATTTCGCGCCCGGCGCAAGTTGGCGACGCGGTTCGTTTGAAACAGACGCCGAAATGCCGTTTAAAACTTTGTAAGCGGTGCATTCGATGGCCGCATCGTGTTCAATGGGAAGCCATCGTCAACACGCGGGTTCTGCATGAACGCCACCGATATTCCCGAAGGTTTTGAGCGCCAGACCCGGCCCAGTCCGCTGACCGAGCCGTGGGAGCCGATCTACTCGAAGCAGACCCCCGACGCGATCATTCTGGGCCTTCGTCTGGCGAGGCCGCATACCAATGCGCGCGGCTTCGCCCATGGCGGCTTGATCGCGGCGCTGACCGACAAGGCCATGGGGCATAGCTGCGGCCGCAAGATGCGCGGCGCCAACTCGCTCGTGACCGTCAGCATGTCGATCGACTTCATCAGCAGCGCCCAGATCGGGCAGTGGCTCACGGTCGAAACCGACGTGATCAAGACCGGCAGCACGCTTTGCTTTGCGCAATGCCTGGTGACCGCCGACGGTGTCGCCATCGCACGCGCCAACGGCACATTCCGGGTGGTGCCGAAGCAGAGCGAGTGACTGTCATTGCCCGCCGAAATGCCAGTCGCTGAGTTCGATCACGAGATCGATGAAGCTGCGCACCTTGGCCGACAACAGCCGCGAGGTCGGATAGACGATGTGGATCGGCAGTGGCGGCTGCTCGAATTTCGCCAGCACGACCCTGAGCCGGCCGGCCTTGATCGCCTCCGCCGCCTGATAGGCCAGCACCCGCGTCAGGCCGCCGCCCTGCCCGGCATACTGGATCGCAGCGTCGGCGCTGTTGGTAGTGAACCGCGGCGTGCACGCCACGCGAATTTCATGGCCGTCTTCGACAAAGCGCCAGTCCGGCGACGCGATCGTTGCGCCGAACTGGATCGTGTCGTGCGAAACCATCGCCTTCGGCGTGTCCGGCTCGCCGCGCTGCCCGAGATAATCTGGTGAGGCGACCACTATGCGTCGCATCTCGCCGACATGGCGTGCGACCAGGCTGGAGTCGGGGAGGTGGCCAATCCTGACCGCGAGATCGACGCCGTCTTCCACCAGGTTGACAATCCGGTCCGCCAGCCGCAGTTCGCCGAAAACTTCGGGATAGCGTTTGAGATACGCCGACATCACCGGGCTGACATGGAGGCGCCCGAACCCGACCGGGGCCGAGACCACCAGCCGCCCGCTCGGCCGCGTCCGTTCGTCCTGCGCCGAGCCTTCGGCTTCCTCGACATCGGCCAGAATGCGGCGGGCCCGCTCCAGATAGCGCGTGCCGATATCGGTCAGCGTCACCGAGCGCGTGGTCCGCTGCAATAGCCGCACCCCGAGACGGTCCTCCAGCGCCGCAATCAGCCGCGTCACCCCCGATGGCGAAAGCCCGAGCTTGCGCGCCGCCGGCGCAAATCCCTGGAGTTCGGCCACCGCGACAAAGGCCTGCATGGCGTCAATGCGATCCATAGCATTATTTCATATAATGCAACGATGAAGTGTCAAACCATAAGATTGTTTAAATTTTGAAAGGGCCCATTTTCGATGGCGGGGGCGGCGATATCGTCGCCCGCGCGGGTTTTCGGGAGATCCCAGATGTCAGACATTCACAGCTATTCGAGCGATGTCGCGTTCACCCCGGCGGTAAAGGAGATTCAGACCCGCAAGGGATCGCGTCAAGCCTATGCCCATGCCGAGCAGAAAGACGGCTGGCGCACCGAGATCGACGACAACCTGACCGCGTTTCTGGCCGACACCAATAGCCTGTATTTCGCCACCGCCAGTGCCGACGGCCAGCCCTATATCCAACACCGCGGCGGCCCGAAGGCTTTTGTCAGGATTCTGGACAAGAATACGCTGGCGTTCGCCGATTACAGCGGCAACCGGCAATACATCACCCAGGGAAACCTTTCGGAAAACCCGAAGGCCCACCTCTTCCTGATGGATTACGCCCACCGCCGCCGGGTCAAGATCTGGGGTGAGGCGCGGGTCGTCGACGACGATCCGGCGCTGACAAAATCGCTGATGCCGCAAGGCTACAAGGCGCGACCCGAGCAGGTGATCCTGTTCAAGATTGCCGCGTGGGACACCAACTGCCCGCAGCATATCCCGCAAAAGTTCGACGCCGCCGACGTGGCGGCGGCGCTGGCCTCGCGGGACGCGCGGATCGCAGAACTGGAGGCGGAGCTGGCGGCCTTGAAAGGCGCGCCAGTGCTGGAGCATTGAGGCTCAGGCCGCCTGTCGCACCGGTGTCCAGGCAAAGTCCGGATAATATCGCAGCATCATCCGGTCGACATAGGCCGTGAGGTTTTGGAGCTGCTCGGTGCGCTCGCGCAATTGCGAAGTGAAGAACGGCGTCAGGATCGCCGCAAGCGCGCCGAAAGCGGTGGCGTCGGCGCCACACGGGGTATCGCCCATCAAATAGGCCTTGTCGCCAAGCTGGACCGACAGCGCAAACAACGAGCGCATGGCAAGGTCGACGTCCCCGTCCGGGGCGTGGCGGCCGAGGCCACTCAGCAGATAGTTTTCGGCGACACGGAATTGGGCGTCTTCGCGAAGCTTTTCACGCATCTGCGGGGCCGCTGCGTCGAAGAAATGCGCCGGGCCCTTGGCAAAGTTTTCGGCATCGACCCAGCGCGCGCCGACCAGCGCCCAATAGACGTGGTGCTCGATCATTCGTTCGAACGCCCAGGCTTGCGCGCGTTGCTGCAGATTGAGCGGCGCGTCGAAATCGAACGCGTATTTGCCTTCGATATGCGCGCGAATGAAGGTGGAATCGGCGATGCTCTCTGCCTCATCGGCGATGTAAGGCAGCTGCCCCTTGGGAGAGGCCGGAGGCATCGCTTTCACCTTGCGATAGGCAAGACCGGCCATTTTCAGCTGGACCTCGGTCTTGGTCACAAACGGGCTGATTTCCGGCAAGCCGAAGCCGGCGCCAAAGCCATAGAGAGTAATCATGTGAGGGGCTCCCGATCTCTTGAAACGATGCGCGACCCTAGTTACCCCCTGTTGCCACCGTGTTGTCAGCATCGGTCATGCCGGCCGCGAAACGAGCCCCTTGCCAGGCGCGACCTATGACGGTTCGGGCCAGACAGACCAGTTGCTTCTGCGCGAAAGCCTCCAGCGCGGCGAACGAGCGCAAGACGAGTGCGGCGATCGTCCAGCGGGCATCCCCGGAGGCGCAATATGCAGAGATCAGGTGCTCCACGGCCCAAACCTGGACACGCCAGAACGGCCGGAAACCTCCGAAGTCATAAAGAATCATCATGGACAAATTCCCTTCAGTTGAGCTGTTGTCCCGGTATAGCCCCCGCCTGCTGCCAACATGCTGTCAGCATCGGCGAGGCTGCACCCTGAAAAGAGACGCCCCATGAGACGCGCCGACCGGCTGTTCCAGATCATTCAGGTGCTCCGGCGCACCCGGAAACCACTGACGGCGGATGCGATCGCAGCCGAACTGGAGACCTCGAAACGAACGATCTACCGCGACATCGCCACCCTGATGGGACAGCACGTGCCGATCCGCGGCGAAGCCGGCATGGGTTATATTCTGGAGAAGGGGTTTGACCTGCCGCCGCTGATGCTCACCCCCGATGAGATCGAAGCGGCCGTGCTCGGCGCGCAATGGGTGGCAGGACACGCCGATCCCGTGCTGGCAAGAGCCGCCGAAGACCTGATGGCGAAAATCGCCGACACGGTCCCGGAACGCTTGCGGCCTTTTGTGCTTGAACCCGCCAGCCGCGCCCGCCCGCACTGGCGCAGGGAACCCGACCGCATCGACATGGTGCGGACGCGGGCGCAGATCCACGAAGGCAAGAAGATCGCGCTGTGTTATCGCGACGAACACGGCCGTGACAGCGAACGCACCATCTGGCCGATCGCCATCGGCTATCTCGAGGCCGTGCGACTACTGGCCGCATGGTGCGAGTTGCGCAAGGATTTCCGCAGTTTTCGCACCGACCGGGTGGTCGATGCCGTGCATCTCGACGAAAAATACCCCGAGCGGCGTGACTTGCTCAGAGCGAGATGGCGAAGGAGCCTAGTCTGGGAACAGCCGAGCGAAACTTGATACGCGCCCGTGCGACCAACTGGCCGATCGCGCCATTCCGCGCTAAGCCGGAAACCATGGCGACAAGCGATTCCACAATCAGCATCGAAAGCCCGTGCCAGGCCTGCGGCGCCTGCTGTTCATATTCGTCGAACTGGCCGCGCTTCACCACCGAGGATGACGCGGCGCTCGACCTGATTCCGGAAAAATTCGTCAATGAAAAACTGTCGGGAATGCGCTGCGACGGCGAACGATGTTCGGCGCTGTCAGGCAAGATCGGCGTGGCGACGTCGTGTTTGATTTATGCCGTGCGGCCCGAAGTCTGCCGGACCTGCATGCCCGGCGATGCCGAATGCGCCATGGCGCGGCGACGGCACGGCCTGCCGGCGCTGGTATAATTTCTCATAAATCTTCGTTCGCCGGGACGACGTGCTCACTATGCGCTTGGTTACGCCGTCGCGGCTTGCAGCAAATCTTCGTCATCAAATTCGTCTTCGACCGGCGAGAAGGTGCTGAGCGGCTTGGTCGAGAGCGTGATCGCCTTGCGGTTGCCGTAAGGAGACGGCGTGGAACGCGTCGCCGGCGCTTCGCGGGACAGCGCGTAAAGCGTGGAACCGACGCGCCCGCCCAAGTGGATCAGTTCACGCTCGCTGCAGGTTGCGGCGATCGAGAGTGCCAGCGAGTGCAGGTGGCTTCTGCGATAGCAGAATAGCGCCAGCATCGCCCGGACTTCGGAGGAGACGCTCTCCACCAGCTGCGCCAGGCCGTTCTCGTTGGCGCGGTACATTTCGCCGAGCAACTCGTCCTGGACTGGACAGAAATCGTTTTCGTAGGCTTCGCGGCTTGAAAACATTTTGCGGTCTCCTTGTCCGCAAGATGCAGTGCAACCCTCTAACGAAAGGTTAACCACCCTGCCCGGTAGTGACACGGGTATCTTGACCACGGCGAATCAGAAGACGTAGCGACCGCTGTTCGCTATAGCGAATTTGCCCTCTTCCAGCCGGCCACCGCGCGGCCGATGGCCGGCCCGGAATCTTCCTGGATGAAATGCGAGCCTGACACCGTGATCTCGGCCTGGTTTTTCCAGCTTCGGCAAAAATCCCTGACCGCGCCGACCAGGATTGCGCCGGGGTCGGCGTTAACGAATAGTTTCGGAATGTCGTTCTCGGCCATCCACTTCGAATAATCCGTCGCGATCTCGACAACATCGGCGGGTTCGCCCGCTATCGGAATCTGCCGCGGCCAGGTCAGCGTCGGCCAGCGGTCCCTGGCTTGCAGAAACGGCCGGCGATACTCCGTCATCTCGGCTTCGGTCAGTTTCCTCAAGACCGAGCCAGGCAGCACCCGTTCGACGAACACGTTGCGGTCGAGGATCATTGCTTCGCCCTTGTCGGAGCGAACGCCCTGGAAGATCGGCGTCGCCGCCGCGCTCCATTCCTCCCAGCCGGCGACCGGCCGCACGATCCCCTCCATATAGGCGACGCCGCGGATGCGATCGCGGTGATGATTGGCCCAGTCGAAACCAAGCGCCGAGCCCCAGTCGTGCACCACCAACACGATGGATTGCGCGGGGCCGATGACCGCGTCGATGAAGGCGGCGAGATATTTGCGGTGGGTCGTGAAGCGGTAGGTGTCGGTATCAGGATCGGGCAGTTTGGCGGAATCGCCCATGCCAATCAGATCCGGCGCGATCAGGCGGCCGCATCCCGCCAGTTCGGGAATGACATCGCGCCAAAGATAGGACGAGGTCGGGTTGCCATGCAGAAACAGCACCGGCGTTCCCTCGCCGCGTTCGTGGTAGGCCATGCGGCTACCCAGCACGTCGACGGTCTTTTTTGTGAGCGGTTGTTCTGTCATCGGATCTCTCGATCTATCCGCACGGTTCGCGAGCATGCGGCGCGATTGGATTTAGCGCAATGGCGGCGGCGCGCCCCGGATTTGACTCGCTTCCCGTCAAACGCCGGGTGAAGTAAGATATCGCTCCCGGCCGGCGATGGCCTACAGATTATAGCATGCCCCTTGCCTTCGTAATCTCCGACCTGCGGCAGTGCCCGGAGTTTTTCGATTCTGTTGCCGACCGGATCTGGCGGGCCTGGTGGAAGGCGGACGGCCATCCACTCGAATATATTTCAGGCCGTCTGCGGGAGAACCTGAATGCCGCGGCGATTCCGTTTGCGCTGGTCGCCCATGACGGCGAGGTTTTTCTTGGTACGACATCGGTGATCGCATCCGATCTCGCCGAGCGTCCGCAATTGACGCCATGGGTCGCCGCGGTGTGGGTCGATCCGCAGGCGCGCCGACGCGGCGTCGGCGCGGCGCTGGTCGAGCGCGCGACGCGGGATTGCTTCGCGCTGGGCGTCCGCCGCGCCTACCTGTGCGCGCGACCGCAGCGGTCGGGCTACTATGAAGGGCTGGGCTGGACCCCGGTCGAACGCGGCGTCGGGCCACACCATCTGAGCGTGTTGATCCGGGATGCAGACGCGCAAGCCGGCAGGATCAGCCATTCGCCGCCATGAAAATCGACAGGCCGAACCCAGTCAGGTGATGCAGGGCCTGGTCTACCCCGATCAGCGTCCAGAACCATGGATGATGATTCTCCTGCGTCACGCCAAATGTCGACGAGCAATATCCCTTGGCGCGGTCGACCGTAATGTGAATGACGAAGTCGATCAGAGCGACAAACCAGAATTTTGGCGCGATGATCAGGATCAGCGTCATTGCAACCGCAAGATGTACCAGGCAGTGGGCCAGCAATGGCAGCGCCCAGCCGGTCTTTTGGTCCTTGCCAATCGCCATCCAGGAAGTTTGCAGTACGAAATCCGCGATGATGTGTTTGAACGTGAGGACCAGCATCCACCCTATCAGCGCACCTACCGGAACCGACGAAGACATGGGAGGAAACAACAAAGCTGACGCCCTTTGCTGGGACTGACTGGAATGACATTAAGAACTATAATTTAGGCTGTCAGCGCAACTTCTCTTCAACCCTATCAATTCAAACGCTATATTACTTATTTATGACACCTCCCGGGCTGGAATGCACCTGCGGGGAATCGAAAAACACTGGGTGTGACCTAAGGGTGATATGCACAGCAACATCATTAAGCGGGTGCCGCCGGTAACGTTACTTGGCAGCCTGATTTGCGATCCGCGCCGGGGCGGATATCATCCTGAAGACGGAAAATTCTCGTTCTTTTTTAGATATTTACGATCTTGTTCGGGCGACCTTCGAAAGCCGGTCCCCCCGGGGTGCGGCCATCAGCCATGAGCGCTGAAATCCCGCCGCCAGATGCGGAAAGGCTGTTCGCGCAATTGCGGGTTGTCAGGAGTAACCGCAGGCTGGTCCTGCCGTTTGCCGCACTGACAGCGCCAAGGCGCTCGCGCAATTCGATCACAGGCTTGCCGATGTTGCGGTGCTGCACCGATGCAGGCGAATAGCGAATGGCGAATGGAATGGAAAACTATTCGCTACTCGCTATTCGCCACTCGCCCCCATTCTCGCGCCCGCGCCCTGGTCTGCGCGATGGTGCGCTTGAGCGCGGCCTGCCGCGGATCGGGCACTACCGCGGCGCAGGCCTCCGCCACGGCGGCGGCAAGATCGGCTAACGGCAGATCCCCGTCCAACGTCGGCTTGACGAGGCCATCGATGATCGCATGCCAGTCGGCGAGCGCCTGGCGATAGGCGTCGCCGTAACCCTGCACCATGGTCGCGGTCTGCACGATCGCGGAGGCTGCCGCCGGCTGCTTGGTCAGGCTGCGGTCGATCATGTGCAGCCAGCGTTCGACCCAGACCCGCTCCTTGGCATAGCGCACCGAGAACAGGCGCCATCGCCGCAACGACGCCTCGATTTTCAAACGGCGAACGCCCCACCGGGTCGCCGTGCTGAAGCGGATCGAGACCGGCATATGTACCCATCCCATCCATTCGAGGACATCGAGGATCGGTTCGGCGACAATTGCAGGGAGCGCGCCGATCAGCTCATCGATGCGGAATTTCCTGACATCGTCGGGCGACCGAATATTCGAAGCGCCGGGCGTAATTTCGGTTTCGGCGAGTTTCGACTGCGCGATCCGGATCGGATCCTGATAGCTCATGCGCATCGCCATCAGCCGCGCGATTTCGCCGAACATGGCGTCATCGACACCGCGGCGGCCGACGAACCGCCGCAACCGCGTCACATAAAGGTTCGCATAGCCGGGGCCCTGGTAGTCGATCAGGAGATGAATGCCTTCGCTGACGATCGGCGCGGCACCCTCGGGCAAGCCGTCGGGCAAAAACGGCGGCGGCTCGTCGTCGTCGCCGATGAAATCGGCGAGCAAATATCGCAGCGAAGACATCACGCCTGCCACTACAGCGCTCCCGGCCTTTAAGCGGGGTTCGGTGCGGCGGCCGCGGCATACCGCGCCAGCCGCTGCTCCAGGGTTCCGATATTCTGAAACAGCCGGGCGCTGGACAAACGAAGGAAGTAAAAGCCGAAGGCCGGATTCTGCACGTAAAGTTCCTCGACCTTGGTGTAGCTGACGCTGAGGATAAGACCGGCTTCGATGCATTCCAGCGTCTGGGTTCGCATGTTGGACGGCGACAACATGCCGAGCTCGCCGACGATGGCGCCGACCGGCAGTTCGATACCTGATTCCACCAGCTTGAACCGGCCGCTGACGATGTAGAGCATTTCCTCGGCCTTCTCGTCCTTGTAGAATAGTACCTCGCCGGACGCGCAGTTGCGCTCCGCCATGAACGGCTTCAGCCATTCCATCGACAGGTCGCTGTTGACCGATTTTTTCACCTCGCGCACCAGTTGCAGCATCTGGTGCAGCCGATACGAATTGAGCATCAGCAGCACTGCCTGCAGTGCTCCGGTCGGATAATTGTGACTCGGAATCGAGGACGCGATCAGGACGACGTTGGTGAGAATGCCGAAAACCCGCAGCGGGATCATCGTCCGCATCGAAAGGGTTGCGACCACGAAGACCGACGCAAACAGGCTGGCTGCGGATCCTGCGTGTTCTGCCAGATGAGACGTATCCATTGGAGGCCGACCAATTTTCAAGAAGTGAAGGTTTTTCGCGATTCGGTTCCAGCGCGAGCCCACCATCATAATGTGCGGGGGGAGCCTTTGATATACGGGGGAAAAGCGACGTTTTGTCAGGGATTACGGCTCATCCCGGCCGATAACTCCGATTTGAGGCGTGCGCTTCCGAAAGCCGACTTCCCTGTCCCCGACGATAACGCTGTTTTCGGGCTGTCGTTGACGGGCTGCCACCGCCCGGGCACTTTGTCGGACCGGCCGCGCGCAGCGCGCCGTATCCAGGCCTTTTATCGACGGACTCCGCCTCGCAATGTCAAAGCCGCTTGCTTTCCCTGGACTGGCAGAATTCGCAGCCGCGACGGCCGGCCGCAACATGACCAAGGCGGCCTATGTCGCGGTCGCGGCCGGCGTCGTGATGATGGTTCTGCTCACGGTAGATCCCGCCTATGAGGCGGCGCATCGCTGGGTCGACGGCTTGCTCTGGGGCTGCCTTGCTTTCTTTGTGTTCGAATGGGCGGTCCGGCTTCGCCACGCCGTTCTGACGCAGCGTGGATGGGCCTATGCGTTATCCGGCCGCGGGCTGGTGGACGCCGTCGGCGCCCTGGCGGTACCGCTCGCCCTCGTTCTCGGCGCGAATCCCAAGACCGCGTGGCTGCTCGGCATAGTCTGGATGTTCAAGGTGGTTCCGGGAATTCCAGGATTGCGGCAGTTGCGCCGGGTGCTGGTGCAGGAATCCGGGCCGCTGCTGAGCGTGCTGGTGATCTTCCTGATGGTGCTGTTTATCGCCTCGGTGGCGGTGTATTTCCTGGAGCGCGATGTCCAGCCTGGCACCTTCGGCAGCGTGCCCGCGGCGTTGTGGTGGGCGGTCGCGACCCTGACCACGACGGGATATGGCGACGTGGTGCCGATCACGCCGCTCGGCCGGCTGGTCGCGGCTGTTGTGATGATCTGCGGCCTCGGCGTGTTCGGACTCTGGACCGGCATTCTCGCCACCGGATTTGCCGCCGAGACCCGCCGCGACAACTTTCTGAAAACCTGGGAGTCGGTCAGCAAGGTGCCGTTCTTTGCAGCCCTCGGTCCCGCCGCGATCGCCGATGTCACGCACATGCTGCGCACCATGGATCTGCCGGCGCGCACCGTCATCATCCGCAAGGGGCAGACCGGCGATTGCATGTATTTCATCGCCGACGGCGAGGTCGAGGTCGATTTGCCCGGCAAGAAAGTGACGCTCGGCGAAGGCGCGTTCTTCGGCGAGATGGCGCTGCTCGGCAACAATTTACGCTCCGCCAATATCACCACCAAGCGGGTGGCGAGGCTCCTGGTGCTCGATCTCGTGGACTTCCGCATGCTGATGGCGCGGCATCCGGATATGGCCGAGACCATCGACGCCGAAGCCAGGCGGCGCGAGCTGGAAAATAAATAATGGAGAGACCATGTCCGAAGCCGCCGGGACGGCGAGCGCGCCGTTGCTCGAAATCGACGGCGCGCGCGCCATCATCCGCCTCAACCGGCCCAGGCATTTGAACCGGCTGCAGCCGGATGATCTCGATGTGCTCTTGGGGCTGTTCGACCGGATCGAAGCCGATCCGGCCGTCAGGGTCATGGTGCTCACCGGCACCGGCCGCGCCTTCAGCGCCGGCTACGATCTCAACTCGGTCGCCGAACGCGCCACCAGCGCCGTCGAACAGAACAGCGCCGGCTCGGCGTTCGAGGTCGTGGTCAACCGGCTCGAGGATCTCGGCGTGCCCTCGATCTGCCGGATCAATGGCGGCGTTTATGGCGGCTCGACCGATCTGGCGCTGGCCTGCGATTTCCGCATCGGCGTCGATAGCTGCGAGATGTTCATGCCGGCGGCGCGGCTCGGGCTGCATTACTACAAGAGCGGCATCAGGCGCTATGTGTCGCGGCTCGGCGCCGACAACGCCAGAAAACTGTTTTTGACGGCACAGAAGATCGGCGCGGCGGAGATGCTGCGGATCGGGTACCTCACCGCAATGGCGCCGGCCGAGGCGCTGGACGAGGAAGTCGACAAGCTCGCCACGATCCTTGCCGGCAACGCGCCGGTCGCGATGCGCGGCATGAAGCGCACCATCAACGAAATCGCCCGCGGCGCGCTCGACGAAGAGGCCGCCGACCAAAGGCACCGCGACAGCATGCGCGGCGCCGAGATCAAGGAAGGCATCCTGGCGTTTTCGGAGAAGCGTCCGCCGAAGTTTTAGCATGTAAGCGACGGGCACGTTCCCCGGATGCAGCGCAGCGCCATCAGCGCGTTCACGCGCGTCTGCGACGCGCTATGCCTCGCGGCCTGATGCGCGGCTACCGGGCCGGGGTCTATAGCGGTCGATGGGTCCCGGCGCTGCGGAGCAGCGTTACACGCTGCACCGCGTCCGGGACACGAAAGTGGACTACTCGTCGAAGAACGTGACGGTGTCGGCAACGCTCGCGCGCGTGGTGCGATAGCTGTTGGCCTTGTGATCGCGGTCGGGAAAACCGAACGAAATGCCGCACACTACCCGCCGGTCATCGCCGAGCCCAAAGTGCTTGCGAACCAGTTCGGAGTGAAACGCCAGCGCGGCCTGCGGTATCGTGGCCAGTCCCAGCGCCTGTGCCGCCAGCATGAAGCTCGTGACGTAGCCGCCGCAATCGATCGCGCCGTAGACGCCGAGCGCTTCGTCGGTGTGAACGATGGCCACATGCGGCGCGCCGAACAAATTGAAGTTTTCCAGCGCCTGTTTCGCATAGCCCGCTTTGTCCCCCCTGGGGATGCCAAGCGAATTGTAGAGCTGAAAGCCGCTTTCGCGGCGACGTTCGAGATAGACCCCGCGATATTCGCGCGGGAACGGAAAGTCCCCCGTGTTCGGCTTGCCGCTGGAGGCGGCGCCATAGATCGCGTCGCGAAATTTTTGGGTCGCCGCACCCGAGGCGATGACGATCTGCCAGGGCTGGCTGTTGCACCACGACGCGGTTTTTTGCGCCGCCGTCAATATGCGATCGATGATCAAGCCCGGCACCGGATCAGGCCGGAACGCGCGGCAGGAATAGCGTTCGCTCAGCAATTCCTCCAGCACCCCGATCCGCTCTTCGAGGCTGGGCCAGCCAGCCGGCGGCTTCACGGCAGTATCCGACATGTTCATCGCCCCCTGGTCGGAATCTTGTTGAACGGCACATTCTTGTCGATCCGGATGTCGCCGGGCAGCCCCAGCACGCGCTCGGCGATGATGTTGCGAAGGATTTCATCGGTACCGCCGGCGATGCGCATCGACGGCGAGCTCAGCAACATCTGCTGGAACTGTCCGCGCGCTTCTTCTTCCGCGGCGCCGGTAAAGACGCCGGCCGCGCCTTCGAGGTCCATCGCATAGGTTGCGATGTCCTGCAGCATCGAACCCGCCACCAGCTTGCCGATCGAGTTTTCCGGCCCCGGACGTTCGCCCTTGGAAAGCGCCGATATCGCCCGATAGCTGGTGTATTTCAGCCCGCTCGCCTTCACCGCCCAGTTGGCGAGCTTCGAGCGCGTGGCGCGATCGTCGATGGCGAGCCCATCCTCCGTCATCAGGTTGGAGCAAAGATCGAACATTTCGGGAAAGCCGGTCGCAAGACGTGCGCCGATCGACATCCGCTCGTTCATCAGCGTGGTCAGCGACACGTTCCAGCCGTCGCCGACCGCGCCGAGGCGCTGGTGATCGGGAATGACGACGTCGGTAAAATAGACCTCATTGAACTCCTGCATGCCGTTGGCCTGCTTGATCGGCCTCACTTCGACGCCGGGGCTCTTCATGTCGAGAAAGAACATCGTCAATCCCTTGTGCTTGGGCACGTTGGGATCGGTGCGGGTGATCAGCAGGCCGAAGTCGGAATAATGCGCGCCCGAAGTCCATATCTTCTGGCCGTTGACGATCCAGTCGTCGCCGCGTCGCTCCGCGCGGGTGCGCAGCCCCGCGACGTCAGACCCGCCGGCGGGCTCCGAGAACAACTGGCACCAGATCTGTTCGCCGGCAGCGAGTTTCGGCAAATAGTGGCGCTTGTGCTCCTCGGAGCCATAGGCCATCACCGTCGGCCCGCACATGCCCTCGCCGATCTGGAACGGCTGCGTCAGCTTGCCATAAATTCCTTCTTCCTGCTGCCATATCACCCGTTCGATCGGTGTCGCGCCGCGACCGCCATATTCCTTCGGCCAGTGCAGGCAAGCCCAGCCGGCGGCGGCTTTCTTCTTTTGCCAGGCCTTGCCGACGTCGACGATTTCTTCTTTCTCCAGCCGGATGCGGCCGAGCGAGGATTTTGAAAGCTCCGCCTCATATTGCTTCGGCGCGTTGGCGTCGACCCATTGGCGGGCCGTGGCGCGGAATTCGGCTTCCTGCGGGGTGTCATCGAAATTCATGGCGAACCTCTCAAGCTTGAAATCTCGGATCTGCGTAGGTGGGCTAACTAAGCGAAGCGAGCCCACCATTTGATACAAAGCGCGGTGGGCAACGCTGCGCGATGCCCACCCTGCAAGTTCGGTCTATCTTCCCCTGGTCGGTATCTTGTTGAACGGCACGTCCTTGTCGACCCTGATATCGCCGGGCAGGCCGAGCACGCGCTCGGCGATGATGTTGCGCATGATCTCGTCGGTGCCGCCTTCGACACGGGTTCCAGGCGCGCGCAGCAGCATCGCCTGGAATTTTCCGGTGGCTTCCGCGTCCTCAGCGCCGCTCAGCACGCCGGCCGCGCCCTGCAGATCCAGCGCATAGGTCGCGACATCCTGGATCATCGAACCTGCGACCAGTTTGCCGATCGAATTCTCCGGCCCCGGGCGCTCGCCTTTCGACAGCGCCGAGATCGCGCGCATGCTGGTGTATTTCAGCCCGCTGGCACGCACCGCCCAGTTGGCGAGTTTCGAGCGAACATTACGATTGTCGATCGCAAGACCGTCGTCCAGCATCAGATTGCTGCAGAACTCGAACAATTCCGGAAAGCCGGTCGAAACACCGGCGCCGATCGACATGCGCTCGTTCATCAGCGTGGTCAGCGATACATTCCAGCCGTCATTGACTTCGCCGAGCCGCTGCACATCCGGAATCTTCACGTCGGTGAAATAGACCTCGTTGAAATCCGACTGGCCGTTGGCCTGCTTGATCGGCTTGATCTCGACACCAGGGCTTTTCATGTCCAGGAAGAACATGGTCAGGCCCTTGTGTTTTGCCACGTTGGGATCGGTGCGGGTGAGCAGGATGCCGTAATCCGAATAATGCGCGCCGGAGGTCCATATCTTCTGGCCGCTGATGATCCAGTCGTCGCCGCGTCGCTCCGCGCGCGTGCGCAGGCCCGCGACGTCGGACCCGCCGGCCGGTTCGGAGAACAACTGGCACCACACCTTTTCGCCGGACGCCAGCGGCGGCAGATATTTCCGTTTCTCCTCCTCGCCGGCAAACGCCATCATGGTCGGGCCGCACATGCCGTGGCCGATGATGAACATTCCGCTGAGCTTGCCGAACGCGCCCTCTTCCTGCTGCCAGATCACGCGCTCGATCGGGGTCGCGCCACGCCCGCCATATTCCTTGGGCCAGTGCAGGCAGGCCCAGCCGGCATCCGCCTTTTTCTTCTGCCAGGCCTTTGCCACTTCGAGGATGTTGGCGCCCTTGAGCTGGGTGCGGCCGAGCGAGGATTTTTTCAGTTCGTCCTCATACTGCTTCGGCGCGTTGGCCGCGATCCAGGCTTTGGCCTCGGCGCGGAACGCGGCTTCCTGCGGGGTGTCATCGAAGTTCATTTGCGTGGTCCTTTGAGGCCCGTCATTCCGGACGATCCGCCTTGGCGGATCGATCCGGAATCCAGAAGTTGTAATCTCGAGATTCCGGGTTCGCAGCGTTCCGCTGCGCCCCGGAATGACGTTGCGATCACGCCGCATTCCTCTTGCGCATGCGGTCGATCAACGTGTCTTCCCAATAGGACAGACTGCCAAGCCCTAGCGCCGTCGCATTGGCGCGGCGGTAATACATGTGGCAGTCGAACTCCCAGGTGAAACCCATGCCGCCATGGACCTGGATATTGTTCTTGGCGCAATGCTGGAATGCCTGTGTCGCGCTGATGCGCGCGGCCGCGGCGGCTTCCGGCAGTTCCGACGCGTTGGTCGAGAGCGCCCAGGCGCCATAGTAGCAATTCGACCGCGCCAGCGTCGCCGAAACATACATGTCGGCG
>Ga0209890_10000475_pt1 | contig 18569 bp, 17 predicted proteins | sample OrgsoiDNA2013049_FD_185799 | JGI IMG/M metagenome (GOLD analysis project Ga0209890, IMG submission 185799) | Permafrost soil microbial communities from the Arctic, to analyse light accelerated degradation of dissolved organic matter (DOM) -... | ecosystem: Environmental > Terrestrial > Soil >...
CGGTGATGGATCCATCACATAACGCGCATTGACCTTCACCGGATAGGCATAGGAGGTGGCGATATGGCCGAAGCGGGCGATGTCCTCGTAAAGCTTGACGTGCATCAGCCCGTATTCGCCGAGCGCATGCATGCGCCGCGTCTCGGTCTCGCGCGGCTCGAGGAAACGCAGCGGCTCGGGGATCGGCACCTGATAGACCAGCACCTGCCCGCCATGCAGCGTCGCTTCGGGAATGCGGTGACGGGTCTGGATTATCGTCGCCCGCGCCGTCGAGGTCGTCGTCGCGACACCGGCGGTCTTGGCGAAAAACTTGCGGATCGAGATCGCGTTGGTGGTGTCGTCGGAACCCTGGTCGATCACCTTCAACACGTCGTCGGGGCCGAGGATCGCCGCCGTCACTTGCACACCCCCAGTCCCCCAGCCATAGGGCATCGGCATTTCGCGGCTGGCGAACGGCACCTGGTAACCGGGGATCGCGATCGCTTTGAGGATCGCGCGGCGGATCATCCGCTTGGTCTGCTCGTCGAGATAGGCGAAGTTGTAAGCTGGCGCATTCATTCCGCGGCCTCCTGCAGGGGCGGCGAAGCTCCGGCCGCTTCCGAAAATTCCTTGCGCAGCTTGCGCAGCAGGCCGAGTTCGGACTGGAAGTCCACGTAGTGCGGCAGCTTGAGGTGCTCGACGAAACCGGTCGCCTGCACATTGTCGGAATGCGACACCACAAATTCTTCGTCCTGGGCAGGAGCGACCACTTCTTCGCCGAGTTCGCGGGCGCGCAACGCGCGGTCCACCAGTGCCATCGACATGGTCTTGCGCTCACTCTGTCCGAACGCGAGACCATAGCCGCGCGTAAAGCACGGCGCTTCGGTGGCCGAACCCTTGAATTGATTGACCATCTGGCATTCGGTGAGCGTGATCGACCCAAGCGGCACGGCGAAGCCGACATCTTCGGCCGTAAACTCTACCTCGACCTCGCCGAGGCGAATTTCAGCGGCAAAGGGATGGTTGCGGCCATAGCCGCGCTGCGACGAATAGCCGAGCGCTAGCAGAAAGCCCTCGTCGGCACGCGCCAGATTCTGCAGCCGCAGGTCGCGATCCGCGGGAAAACTGAGCGGCTCGCGGGTGAGATCGCCCACAGCCGCACCGGCATCCGCCGCGGGCGACGGCTCGATCAGCCCGTCGCGATCGAGAATGTCGGTGACGCGCGGCATCGTCGCCGGCGAGGCTTCGACGGTTGCCGGCGCCTCTGGCGCCGACGCTTCGGCCAATTGCGAATCCAGCAGGCGATGGGTGTAATCGAAAGTGGGCCCGAGGACCTGCCCACCCGGAATATCCTTGAAGGTGGAGGAAATCCGGCGGCGCACCTGCATCTGGCCGGTATCGACCGGCTCGGTCGCACCGAACCGCGGCAATGTTGCGCGGAACGCGCGCAGCAGGAAAATGGCCTCGATCATGTCGCCGCGTGCCTGTTTGATGGCCAGCGCCGCCAGTTCACGATCATACAGCGAGCCTTCGGTCATGACGCGATCGACGCCGAGGCTGAGTTGCCCGGAAATCTGATCCAGCGAGATTTCAGGAACGTCGCGGTCGCCACGCCGTTCATGCGCCAGCAGGCGATGGGCGTTTTCGATGGCGCGTTCGCCTCCCTTGACGGCGACATACATGTTTAGTCTCCCTTCGCGACCAGCCGCGTGGTCCGCGGTATCGCAACAATCGCATCATCATGGACCAGCACGACATCGATGCCGCGCGGAAATAGCGCTGCGTTGATGGCAAGCCGTTCGAACAGGTCCGTCGGCTGGATGGTGGCCTGCAACGTGGCGACGCCATCGATGCCGGGCCCGCGCAATTCGAGCACGGAACCTTGCGTCAGGCTTTCGATCTGCAGGATCAGCGTCGTCGAACGATCGGGATATTCGCTGCTGCCGAAAGCAAAGCGATCAAGGCCGGAAAGCGCGCGCGCGTCGCCGATCAGGGCAAAACTGCAGATCAAGGAATCCGCGATGACAGGCGCGCCGGTGTGAAACTTGAGCCATTTTGTCACGTCCGATGTCTCGGACATCAACGGGTCGAGCCAGAGCGGGGTGTCATGATCGAACAATGTCAGCGCGATCGCGGCGGTGCCGCCCATCATCGCGGCGGGTGTGCCGGCGGTGACCGCGATGCGCTGCACACTGCCCGGGCGCGCCATCGCGTCCATTACCGAACGGAACGTCGATTGCGCCGACAACACCTTGTCGGCAAACCCTGCTGGCAGTTCGGCAACCGTCGTCATCGTTCAGCTCTCCCCGCGTACCAGCGTGTAGAAATCGACCCGCGTCGCCGCGGTTTCCGCCGCGCTTCGGTTTCGTATCGAGATCATCTGCGTACGCAGCGGTGCAATCACTTCTGCCTCTACCGCCTCGGCAAATTCATTCGACTGGATCAACGCATCGCAGAGCGCGATCATCCGCGCTTTCTGCCGATCGCGGCCGAGCGTGTAGCCAAAGCCGACCTCGCCGGTCGACAGTCGCACCGCCGCGCGCGAGACCGTGGCTTCGCCGAGATTGAACGGCGCGCCGTCGCCACCGATGCGGCCGCGCACCATCACCAGACCGTTCTCCGGTTCGCGCAGGTTCTCGTGGGCCGGCACCACGATCGCATCGAGATAACCGGCAATCCTGGCCGCATCGGAATGCGCCAGCACGGTCATCGCCGCTTTTCGCCGCGCCTGTTTGCTGTTTTCGCGTGTCACGGTCATATCAGCCTTGCCGGAATCAAGTTGTCTATGATATTAGACAACTTGATAGCGAAGCGCCATGACTGTTTCGTGACAACAGGATGATTTTTCCGATGGCTTTTTCCGGCCGTTCGAACCGATGAGCATGCAGGACGCGGCCTCCGGGGTGGCACTTTGGCGGCAGGTCGCCGACGGGATCGAGCGCGGCATCGCCGATGGCCGCTTTGCCGCGGGCGCTCGGCTGCCGGGCGAGACCGAGATCGCCGAGACCTATCGGGTCAATCGCCATACGGTGCGGCGAGCGCTGGCGACACTGGCTGAGCGCGGCCTGGTGCGTGCCGAACGCGGCAGCGGTACCTATGTGGAGGCGCCGCGGCTTGCCTACCCGCTGCGTTCGCGCACGCGATTTTCCGAAATTGTCGGCGCAGGCGGTCGCGAGCCGGACGGCCAGTTGATCGGCGCCTCCGAGGAACTCGCGAGCCGCGAGCTGGCACGACTGCTGGGCTTGAAGGCAGGCGCGCCGCTGGTCCGGATCGAGGCACTGCGGCTGGCCGATCGCACGCCAATATGCGTCGGCACCATCTGGTTCGCTGCGGAACGCTTTCCCGACGCCGGGCGGATCTATGAGCGCATGCGTTCGATGACAAAACTGCTGGCGCATTACGGAATCTACGATTTTCGCCGGGCTTCGACCCGGGTCACGGCGGCCATTGCCGACGCCACCGATGCGGCACGGCTCGACCTTGCGCTGGGGCGCCCTGTGCTGGTGGTTGACAGCACCGACGTCGATGCCGACGGGAAACCGCTGATGACCAAGCGCACGCGCTTTGCCGCGGAAAGGGTCGAGTTCGTCGTCGAAAACAGCTAGGTCACGATCTTCACGCGACCGCGCGCCGCCCGATGATGGCAAAGCGGAGTTTTCCCGAAATCCAGTCGATCGCGGCCACCGCCACCAGAATCATGAGAATGAGGAACGAAACCTTCTGCCATTCCAGCACACGGATCTGCTCGGCCAGTTGCAGGCCGATGCCGCCAGCCCCGACAATCCCGATGATAGTCGCCGAGCGCGTGTTCGACTCGATGAAATAGAGCACCTGCCCGGCGATCACAGGCAGCACCTGGGGCATCAGGCCAAAGCGTATTTCGTGCAGCGCATTGCCGCCGCAGGCCCGGATGCCTTCGACCTGCTTGCGGTCGGCGGCCTCGATTGCCTCGGAGAACAGCTTCCCGAACGCACCGAAATCCGACACCGCAATCGCCAGCACCCCGGCAAACGGGCCGAGACCAACCACATTGATCCAGACCAGCGCCCAGATCAGGGTATCGACGCCGCGGATCGTATCGAGAAACCGACGGACCGGAAAACGGAAAATATTGGATGGTACGATGTTCTTTGCCGCCAGCAGGCTGACCGGCAGCGCGAACACGGCCGCTATCGTGGTGCCTAGCAGCGCAATCGACAGGGTTTCCCCGAGCGCGACCAGATAGGCCGGAAGCGAGGAGCCCGGGTCTGGCGGGATCATCATCAGCGTGATCCAGCCAAGCTGGTGAAGGCCGGAGACGAACCGCGCCGGTGAAAAGTCGAGATCGACCAGCCCGAATACAAAAATTCCAAAAGCGCCAAGCAACATGACCGGCGTCGCCAGCCGCGCGGATATCGGCCGGTTAAAGACCCCAGGATGTCGCGCGCGCAAATCCCCCAAATTTGGGGTCGGCAACTGGGTCATGCGCGCGCGTCCCTGCCGAATAATCGACCCCGCGCCCACCCGGTGCCGATGTCGATGATGAACACCGTGAGAATGATCAACAGCAGGATTGCGCTGACATCGGAGTAGTAGAATTTCCTGACCGCGACGACGAGTTCCTGGCCGATGCCGCCGGCACCGACAAAGCCCATCACCGACGCCTCCCGGACATTGATCTCGAAGCGCAGCAAGGCGTAACTGGCGTAACCGGCCGCCACCTGCGGCAACACGGCAAAACGCATGCAAGATATCCAGCTCGCACCCGTGGATCGCACCCCTTCGACCGGTTTCATGTCGGCATTTTCGACGATCTCGGAAAACTGTTTGCCCAACGCGCCGGTCGAATGGATCGCAATCGCCAGCACGCCTGCCATCGGTCCCAGCCCAAACGCGATGACAAAGATTAGCGCGAACACGATGCCGGGGACTGTCCGGGCGAATTCAAGGACACGTCGGACGAGGAAACGCTGCCACGGCGCCGGCGAGGTATTTTCGGCTGCAACAAAGTTGAGCGAAAAAGCAAGGACCGCGCCGAACAACGTTCCGACGTAGCTGATCAGGATGGTCTCGCCGAGCATCCAAAGCCATTTGCGCCAGCCCCAAAACCATTCGCCAATGTCGGTCCAGACCCGGGCGCCGTTCTCCAGCATGGAGATGCGATCGAAATAGCTGACGAAGTTGCCAAAATACGTGAAGAAAGTCGTTAAGTTCACCTCCGCGCCGACGGCGGCGATCACCAGTGCCGCAAAAAACACCGCTGTTGCCAGCGTAAGGCGGAGGCGCTTGCGCGCGACTGCCTTACGATAGGCATCATTCAGCACCGCCAACTGCTGCTCAGGAAGAATGGAAACGGCGACGGTCATTGAACCTTCTGCTTTGGCAAAATCGGAACGGAAAAAGGCCGGGTCGCGTGGACCTGGCCAGTCCCGTCGCGGCGGCGCTCAGGACGCCTTTTTCTTGCGAAGATTGTCGACGAACTTGATCAAATCGATCGTAGCGTCCCAATCCTTGGTCGTCGCCGGATGGAAACCCTTCTTCTGGCCGTCGGACAGCCGGTCGAAAGCGGCGTTGTCCTTGGTCGGCGCCTCGGTGAATGCCTTGGCGATGGCGGCCTTCAAATCTTCCGGAAGCTCCGAACCATAAGCATAGGGACCGTTGATGATTTGCGCCGATTTGTGAATGATCCGGAAGTCGTCCTTCCTCATCGGCGTGCCGTCGGCATTCTTCAACATCCCCTTGTGCAGCATCTGCGCCAGGGTCGAGTCATCGTCGCTCGTCCATTGATTGGCCGCGACATCCACGGTGCCTTGCGCCAGCGCCAGCATTGCGTTTTCGTGGCTGCCGGTGAAGACGACCTTGCCGAAATAGCTATCCGCATCGGAGATGCCCATCTTGTCGAGTTCGAAGCGGGGAACGTTGTTGCCGGAGGTCGAGTTCGGATCGACGAGGCCCAGATTCTTGCCCTTCAGTTCGTCGATGCCCTTGTACGGGCTGGACGCCTTCACAAAGAACATCGAATAGTAGCCGGTGCTGCCGTCGGAATTGATGTCGTTGGCGAAAGCATCGGTCTTGACGCCGGTCAGCCGCGCACGTGCAAATGACGCCGAACCGTAGCTCGCGATCTGGATGTTGCCGGATCGCTGTCCTTCGATGACCGCGGCGTAGTCGTTGGCAATGCGCAAGGTAACTTTCACGCCGAGTTCTTTGGACAGATAGGCGACGAACGGCGTCCAGCGCTCGGTGACGCCGGAGGCGTTCTCCGCGGGCACCACGGCGAAGGTCAGTTCGGGATATCTGGTTTTCCAGTCCTGCGCCGATGCGGCGGAAGCGGCGAACGCCAGCGCTGCAGCGCCGGCGAGAATGAATCGACGATTGATCATGACGTTCCCTGTCTTGTTGTGACGAACTAGTTGGAGCGAATTGCAACAAATCGGCCGGTCGCGGTTTTGCAACAAGCCGTCTTGACGTACGCGATATTCAGGCCGCGGCGGCCGTGCCGAGAGCCGGAATTCCTGAATCAGCAGGATCTTGCTGCGCCGAACCACCCATCACGTCGTTGGCTTCGAGATCGTAAAGCTCGCGCGCGATGTGCTCGGTCAACGTCGCCGGCACCCCATCGAACACCACGCGGCCGGACGCCATGCCGATCAAACGATCGCAATAGCTGCGCGCGAGATCGAGCGAATGCAGGTTGCAGATCACGGTGATGCCGAAATGCTTGTTGATGCGCAGTAACGCATCCATCACGATTTTGGTATTGCGGGGATCCAGCGACGCGATCGGCTCATCGGCGAGGATGATGTCGGGCTCCTGAACCAGCGCCCGCGCAATAGCTACGCGTTGCTGCTGTCCGCCGGAGAGTTGGTCCGCGCGTTGCGCGGCCAGCTGGGCCATGTCGAACTGCTCAAGGGCCGACATCGCCAGCGCCTTGTCCTCTTCGGGCCAAAGTTGCGCCAGCGAGCGCCAGGACGGGATTTCCGCGAGCCGTCCCATCAGAACGTTGGTCAGCACATCAAGCCGGCCAACCAGATTGAATTGCTGAAAAATCATCGCCGATCGTGCGCGCCATTGCCGCAGATTCTTGCCGCGCAGCGCTGTAACATCCAGACCTTCGAACAGGATTCGCCCCTCGGACGGGTTGGCGAGGCGATTGATCATGCGCAACAAGGTCGACTTGCCGGCGCCGGAACGGCCGATCACGCCGACAAAGCCGCCTGGCGCGATTGAGAATGACGCATTGTCAACCGCGGCTTTTGTGCCGAACCGGCACGTCAAACCTTCCACCACCAGCATGCAATGCTCCAGACGCGTAATCGCAAACCACCGCTAACGTCTGGATTTTACAGTTGTGTGACACCGCGCTGCAGTGCGGCAATCGTCCACACCTCAGACGGCTGTCACGCCCCTGTCATGACTTTGTCATCAACGCCATCGATGACGTCCCTCCGTTGGATCGATTGCTCGTGGAAATTCGCATGACCGGCAAAATGCTTTTAGTTGAACCGACCATCGATCCCACCGCAAAATTGCACGATACCAGCCTCGGTGCCTATTGCGAAGTCGGCGCCCGCACGATCCTGCACGAGGTCACGCTGGACGATTATTCCTATGTCGTGAACGACGCGCAGATCGCCTACGCCACGATCGGCAGGTTCTGCTCGATCGCTGCCATGACGCGGATCAACCCTGGCAATCATCCCATGCACCGCGCCTCGCAGGCGCACTTCACTTATCGCGCCAGCGCCTATTTTCCGGAAGAGAGCGACGAGGCGGAGTTGTTCGAATGGCGGCGCCGGCATCACGTCGATATCGGCCACGATGTCTGGATCGGTCACGGCGCCATCGTGTTGCCGGGCCGCAGTATCGGCACCGGCGCCGTGGTCGCCGCTGGAGCGATCGTGACCAAGGACGTCCCGGCCTACACGATTGTCGCGGGAAATCCGGCGCGGGCGATCAAGCGGCGCTTTTCGGAGGACATTGCCAACCGGTTGGCGGAGCTTGAGTGGTGGGACTGGGACCATGAAACGCTTCGTAGCGCCCTGCCCGATTTCCGAAAGCTGACTATCGAGGAGTTCCTCGCAAAATATGAGGTCGCGACCACGTCCGGTCATTTATCCACCAGACGGCGAAGCGCAGTATCGTGACGGATATATTAATTGAAGGCGGCCGGGTTCTTCTCGGCAATGCCGTTGTTGAAACCTCGGTGCAGATCGCCGGCGGAAAAATCAGCGCCGTGGGTTCGGACCGCGGAGTCACTTCATTTGGTCTCGATGCCCGCGGCCTACTGGTGCTGCCGGGGGTAGCCGATCTGCATGGCGACGCGTTCGAGCGGCAGATGATGCCGCGCCCCGGTGTCGATTTTCCGGTCGATGTAGCGTTGATCGACAGCGACCGGCAGGCCATCGGAAATGGCATCACCACGGTTTTTCACGCCACGACATGGTCCTGGGAACCGGGCCTGAGAAGCGGCGACAATGCGACGCGATTGCTTGAGGCCATCGAGACCCTGAGGCCGCAATTGGCGGCGGATACGCGCTTCCACCTGCGCCATGAGACCTACAATCTCGATGCCGAAACCGAGATCGCACGATGGTTGTCCGGCGGACGGATCGATCTGCTTGCATTTAATGATCACATGGATTCGACCGTCGCCAGTCTGGCCAAGCCGCAAAAACGAAGCCGCATAGTCGAACGTACCGGTCTTTCCAACGAAGCGTTCAATTCCCTGGTGGGGCGTGTGGTTTCCCGCGGCCACGACGTCCCTGCATCGGTCGCCCGGCTGGCCAAAGCTGCGCGAGATGCAAATGTCCGGATGCTCTCTCATGACGATGAAAGCCCGGAGATGCGAAGGGCATTTCGCGCGCAAGGCGTCGGCATCGCCGAATTTCCGGTCAATGAGGAAACCGCGCGTGAGGCCGCCGAAGCCGGCGATTTCATCGTGTTCGGCGCGCCCAATGTCGTGCGCGGCGGCAGCCACACCGGATGGACCAAAGCGGCGGACATGATCGCCAAGGGCTTTTGCTCGATCCTGGCCTCCGACTACTACTATCCGGCGCAGTTGCTGGCGGCATTTCGGCTTATTGGCGATGGCGTGCTGCCGCTTGCCGAAGCCTGGAACCTGATTTCGGCGGCGCCCGCCAGAGCGGCTGGTCTGGTGGATCGCGGGGTTCTCGCGGAAGGGCATCGTGCCGATATCGTCCTCGTCGACGACGAACTGCTGCTGCGGCCCCGCATTGTCGCTGTCATCGCCGCCGGCCGCCTCGTTCATCTGACGGACGCGAGCCGCCTGATCCATTCATCCGTCACGCCACGCAAGGCGGTTGCAGTCGCGTGAGCCGGCTCTATTCTGCCGGTATGGCAACTCATCCGCGTTATGCGATCTATTATGCAACGGCACCGGGTACCGATCTTGATCGCTTCGGCGCGCGATCGCTGGGCTATGACGCCTTTAGCGGCAAGGACCTGCCGTTTCCGGACGACGTCCTGCAAATGGCTCCGGATTGGCATGAACTGACGCGGGATCCGAGAAAATACGGTTTCCATGCCACGCTGAAGCCGCCGCTGTCGCTGGCGCCTGGCAAGACCGAGACCGAGTTTCTTGCGGCATGCGAGGCTTTCGCCAATACGCCCCGACCAATTCCGGTGATCCGGCCTGTCGTCGATTCGATCAGCGGCTTTATAGCAGTGCTGCCTGCCGAACGATCAACCGAACTTGAGCAGCTTGCTGCGGATTGCACCAGCGAATTCGATTCATTTCGGGCCCCGCTTGCACCGGAAGATCGTGCGCGGCGCAATCCTTCCGCCTTGACGGAAAGGCAACTCGGACATCTCGATCGCTGGGGGTATCCATACGTCATGGAGGACTTCCGCTTCCACATGACGCTGACAGGCCGACTTGACGCCGAGCGACGGGAGCCCATTCTGAGGATGCTGCGCAACCGCTTCTCCGCAATCGGCATCAAAACGCTCGCGATCGACAGGATCGCGCTATTCCGTCAGGACGACGCCGATTTCCAGTTCCGCGTCGTCAGCCACTGGAAACTGCACGCCAGGCGCTGAGAGCGAAGGCCGAAGGCGCTGGTCGCGGCCAAGTCGCTGCGATAAGCCTTCCGGGAATTCTCCGGTTCCCGTTCCTCAAGGCCGTCGGCCACCCCGAATCCTGAGCAGATTGCCTTACCGCAACGTCCAGATCGGATTTGCGCTTGGGACCGTGTATTCTAAACCGTTGGATTCGGTGAGCCGACCACGTACCGTATCTGCCAGTTCAGGAGCCCAGGAGATGGAAAGACGCCTAGCTGCCATAGTCTGCGCTGATGTCGCCGGCTATTCGCGCATGATGGGCGCCGACGAGGAAGGCACACACGCCGCGTTCAAGGCCCATCGAAGCGCGATATACCCGATTATCCTCAATCACGGCGGCCGCGTTGTGAAGAACACCGGGGACGGCTTCCTGCTGGAGTTTCCGAGCATCGTCGGGGCCATAGAGTCTGCGATCGCGATGCAGGCGCTGATGGGAGAACGGAATAACCACCTCCCCGCTGACCGGGTCATGCAATTCCGTCTGGGCGTCCACATGGGAGACGTGATTGCCGACGAGGACGAGGTTTTCGGGGACGGCGTCAACATCGCCGTCCGCCTTGAAGCGGTTGCCGCCCCTGGCGGGGTGGCCGTTTCCGCAAAGGCCTATCATGAGGCCAGCAAGCATCTTAGCGTGACCCTTGTCGACGCCGGCAGTCACCGTTTCAAGAACATCGAAGAGACGATAAATGTCTGGACCTGGGAGCCAGACCGGTCCGACAGCCGCGGTCGGGAACCCAGGAACACGTCAAACCTGCCGGCTCAATATCGAACTGCGATCGTGGGCGTGCTTCCCTTTGCGAATCTCAGTGACAGCACCGATGAATATTTTTCGGACGGACTCACCGAGGACTTGATCCACGCTCTCTCCTTGCAATCCTTTTATCGGGTACTGAGCAGAAATTCGACTTTTTCGTTCAGAGACAAAAATCTGAGCGCCCGTCTCATCGCGCGCGAAATTGACGCGACATATTTGGTCCAGGGTTCGGTGCGACGTGCCGGATCTAAAATTCGCGTAACCGCCGAACTGATAGCCCCGGAGAACGGTGAGCAATTATGGGCCGGCCGATATGACAGGGACATCGGCGATCTGTTCGCGATGCAGGATGAAATCACCACGAGCCTGTCCGCTGCATTGGCCCCGGAGATCTATCGCGCGGAAGCTTCCGTCCCCGCCCGGTCATCGTCCACCGATTTAACCGCATGGGACCGGTTTTTAAGGGGGCTTTCTCACTATTATCAGCAGACAAAACTGGATTTTGAAGCCTCGATTGCTCTGTTCAGGGAGGCCATCGCGCTCGATCCGGCACTTGCAATTGCACGCGCCTATCTCGGCACCATCCTGGTGCAGGGCGTACACTATGGATGGATCAAGAGCACGCGCGAATTGTGGGCCGAGGCGATGAGCCTGGCAGAAAGCAGTGTAAGGCTTGATCCTCGTTCGTCATTTGCGTTTTCGGTTCTGGCCTATATGCACGCGATGGAAGGGAATTACGAGGCTGCACTGGAGGCCGGAAACAGGGCGGTCGAGTTAAATCCCTACGACATGGGGGCTCGCGGCGTTCTTGGAATATGCCACCTCGTTATCGGCGAGCATCGGCAGGCCATCGAACTGTTTTCCGCGGCCGTGCAGCGCGGTAACAGCGATCCCAGGTATCAATGGGCGGCATTGAACGCGTTCAGCCACTACCTTCTGGGACAATATGATGCTTCGCTGTCCTGGGCGCGTGAAGCCCTGTATTTGAATCCCAATCATCTTCAGGTGCTCGCCGTACGAGCGGCGGCTTTGGCGCAATTGGCGCGAGCCGAGGAAGCGGCAAAAGCGACCGAGGTTTTACTCGGCAGCTATCCAGGCCTGACGACTGAACGGCATCTCAGGAATTTCCGTTGGAAGCTTCCGGCAGACATCGCCCATTATCGCGACGGACTTTTGAAGGCCGGCGTACCGTTCAGCAAACTCACCCTCGTCGATTCCGCCTCAAAACGTACCGCTTAGGCGCGGCTTCTCCTAGAACTTGATACAAAAACTTGTGTAATGTCGCCTTGCACCGCCCATTGTTCGTAGAGGACGTGGATGAGGACACTTCACTCGCTGGAGTTCTTCAAGAACACCCGGCTGGCCAGCACATCGGGCGCCTCCAGCGACATGATGTCGTCGGCAGTCAACACGCGGTCGAGATCGGCGACGAGACGGTTGGCCTGGCGCAGCCGCATGCGGTCGAGCGCGTTGCGGATCGAACGCGCGTTAGAAAACAGCGGCCGGGTCTTGCGCAAGCTGATGTAACGGATGAACGCTTGGCGCGCGTCCGGGCTGAACCTGTAATTCATGTCATGCAGCATCAATTCCGCGATCGTGAGCAACTCGCTATCGGAATAATCCGGAAAGTCGATGTGGTGGGCGATGCGGGAGCGGAACCCGGGATTGCTGGCGAAGAACTTGTCCATCCGGTCGCCGTAGCCGGCGAGGATCACCACCAGATCCTCGCGTTGCGATTCCATCACCTGCAGCAGGATCTCGATCGCTTCCTGCCCATAGTCACGCTCGTTGTCGGGACGATGCAGGTAATAGGCTTCGTCGATGAACAGCACGCCGCCCATGGCTTTCTTCAAGATCTCCTTGGTCTTTGGCGCAGTGTGGCCGATATATTGGCCCACCAGTTCGTCGCGGGTGACCGAAACCACCTGCCCGCGGCGCACGAAGCCGAGTTTGTGCAGGATGCTGGCGATCCGCAACGCCACCGTGGTCTTGCCGGTGCCTGGATTGCCAGTAAACGACATGTGCAGCGTCGGCACGTCCGAGGTCAGGTTCATGCGCTTGCGGATGCGCTCGATGAGCAGCAGCGAGGCAATCTCGCGAATCCGGGTCTTCACCGGCTTGAGCCCGATCAATTCTCGATCGAGTTGATCAAGTACCTCGCCGATGCCGACCTCGTTGAACTCACGGCGCAGATCAACCCGCTCCGCCGGTCGCGCCTCGCCCGTTTCCGGCGTCACTGTCGTCGCGACTACGAGCGAATTCATTTGCCACCATAACGCGTGCCTTCGGGACGATCGACGGCATAAGATTTGGTGGTGTAGCGAATGTTGCGGCCATCGACTTCGTGCCGCTCAAGCCGGAAACCGGGCTCGTCCTTCGGCCGGTTGACCATGAAGGACAGCCGCGTCGACTCCCAGCCATGGCTGGAATCGAACGCCGACATCCGGATATAACGGTCGCCATAGACCTTGCGGCATTCATTCAGTTCCATCAGCACGCCGGCGGCATCGCGCAGATCGAACATCGGCAGCCCCCACATCTCCCAGAAGGTGTTGCGGGGATGCGGATCGTCGGTGAATTCGATGTTCACCGCCCAGCCCTTGCCGAGACAATACTGGACCTGGCGGGAGATCTGCTCGTCCGTGAGGTCGGGCAGGAATGAAAAACAGCCTTGGGTAACGCGCATGATCCTGCTCCTTATATCGAAACGCTGGCGGTGGGGGCATAGTCGGGCATGTCGGTGGATTCGTAGTTGAAGGTGACGTCCTTCCAGACCTCAAGCGCGGCCTTCAGCGGCGTACAGGTCGCCGCCGCCTTGGCGAGAATTTCCGGCCCTTCGTGAAGATAATCGCGGCCTTCGTTGCGGGCGAGAATCATCGCTTCCAGGGCCACGCGATTTGCGGTCGCACCAGCCTGAATGCCCATGGGATGACCGATGGTGCCGCCACCGAACTGCAGCACCACGTCTTCGCCGAGATGATCGAGCAGTTGATGCATCTGACCGGCGTGAATGCCGCCGGATGCGACCGGCATCATCTTGTTGAGGCTGGCCCAGTTCTGGTCGAAGAACACGCCGTGTTCGAGTTTTACCGGATTGAAATCTTCGCGGCAGATATCGTAGTAGCCGCGCGTGGTGGCGGGATCGCCTTCGAGCTTGCCGACCACCGTGCCGGCATGGATGTGATCGACTCCCGCGAGCCGCATCCATTTCGCGATCACGCGGAACGAAACGCCGTGGTTGCGCTGGCGGGTATAGGTCGAATGTCCGGCGCGATGCAGATGCAGGATCATGTCGTTGCGGCGCGCCCATTTCGCCATCGACTGGATCGCGGTGTAGCCGATCACCAGATCGATCATGATGATGACCGAGCCGAGTTCCCTGGCAAACTCCGCACGCTCGTACATGTCCTCCATGGTGCCGGCGGTGACGTTGAGATAGGTGCCCTTAATCTCGCCGGACGCGGCCTGCGCCTTGTTGACCGCTTCCATGCAATAGAGAAACCGCTCGCGCCAGTGCATGAACGGCTGCGAGTTGATGTTCTCGTCATCCTTGGTGAAGTCGAGTCCGCCCTTCAGCGCCTCGTAAACCACACGGCCGTAGTTGCGCCCGGAAAGGCCGAGCTTCGGCTTCACGGTGGCGCCGAGCAGCGGACGGCCGAATTTATCCAAGCGCTCGCGCTCGACCACGATGCCGGTTGCCGGCCCCTGGAATGTCTTCACATAGGCCACCGGCAGCCGCATGTCCTCCAGCCGCAGCGCTTTCAAAGGCTTGAAGCCAAACACGTTGCCGATGATCGAGGCCGACAGATTGGCGATCGAGCCGTTCTCGAACAGGTCAAGATCGTAGGCGATGTAGGCAAAATATTGCCCTGGGGAATTCGGCACCGGATCGACGCGGTAGCATTTGGCGCGATATTTTTCTGCGGCGGTGAGCCGATCTGTCCAAACTACCGTCCAGGTCGCGGTCGAAGACTCTCCGGCTACCGCCGCCGATGCTTCGATCGGATCGACGCCGTCCTGCGGCGTAACCCGGAACAGCGCGATGATATCGGTGTCCTTTGGCGTGTAGTCGGGCTCCCAATAGCCCATCTTCTTGTATTCCATCACGCCGGATTTATAGCGATCCTTGCCGCGAACGGTCATCGACAGTTCATTCATGGCTATTCTCCTCAATGGTGCGACCCGCGCATCGCGGATTGACAGGCTTTCAAGTCATTCGGCCGCGGCGGCGATGTTTCCGATGCGCGGGTCGAGCGATCCCGCGCGATAGCGTTTTGCCATTTCGGCTAGTGGAACGACCCTGATCTTCGACGCATGGCCGGCAGTACCGAATTGCTCGAAACGCTCGCGGCAGAGGTCGCGCATCGCGTCCATGGCCGGCTTGAGGAACTTGCGCGGATCGAACTCACTTCTGCTCCGGGCCGCGACTTTCCGGAACGCTGCGGTCATCGCCAGCCGGCAGTCGGTGTCGATATTGACCTTGCGGACGCCATGGCGGATGCCGCGAACGATCTCCTCGACCGGCACGCCCCAGGTCTGCGGCATCTCGCCGCCGAACTGGTTGAAAGCGTCCTGCAACGGCTGCGGCACTGACGACGAACCGTGCATCACCAGATGCGTATTCGGCAGCCGGCGGTGAATTTCCTCGACGACTTTCATCGCGAGAATCTCGCCGTCCGGTTGGCGCGAGAACTTGTAGGCGCCATGCGAAGTCCCCATCGCAATCGCCAGCGCATCGACCTTGGTGGCGCGGACGAAATCGACCGCCTGGTCCGGGTCGGTCAGCAGTTGATCGTGACCGACCTTGCCTTCGACGCCATGGCCGTCCTCCTGTTCGCCGCCGCCATGTTCGAGCGAGCCGAGTACACCCAGTTCGCCTTCCACCGAGGCGCCGATCCAGTGCGCCATCTCGACCACACGGCGGGTGATATCGACGTTGTAGTCATAATCCGCCGCGGTCTTGGCATCAGCTTTGAGCGAGCCGTCCATCATGACCGAGGTGAAGCCATGTTTGATCGCCGTAGCGCAGGTCGCCTCCTCGTTGCCGTGGTCCTGATGCATGCAGAGCGGAATCTGCGGATACATCTCCTCCAGCGCGTCGATCATCTTCGACAGCATGATGTCGTTGGCATACGAGCGCGCACCCCGCGAGGCCTGGATGATGACCGGCGCATCGACGGCGGCGGCGGCGTCCATGATCGCGAGCCCCTGCTCCATGTTGTTGATATTGAATGCCGGTACGCCGTAGCCATGCTCGGCGGCATGATCGAGCAATTGCCTCAGTGTGATTCGTGCCATCGGAACCTCCGCGTCATTCTTTTTTGAGCGTTATTCGTCATGAATATGTCGTCGCCATTCTCGACCGCGCCAGGCTATGCAGGGCCGCCGCGGCGACGGCCGCCGCAGTGATCCCGAACTCGCGGTAGAGTATTTCCGCTGGAGCGGATGCACCGAAGCCGGTCATGCCGACGAACTCGCCGCTGTCGCCGAGCCAGCGCGCCCAGTCGCCTTCAACCGCGGCTTCCACGCCGATCCTGGGTGCGCTTCCCAAAACTTCGGCGCGGTATTCGCTGGATTGCTTCCGGAACAGATCGAAGCAAGGCGCCGACACGACGGCGGCGCGAACGTTGTCTTTTGCGAGAAGTCTTGCCGCCTCAAACGCGATCGACACTTCGGAGCCGGTCGCAATCAAGGTGATATCGCGGCCATCGGCCGGCTCGACAACCACATAGGCGCCCAGCGCGACCAGATTGACGTTTCCGGTTGCTTCACGGAAGGCCGGCAGCGCCTGCCGCGACAGGCACAACACGGAAGGATTGGTTTCCGCTCGCAGCGCGCAATCCCACGCCTCGGCGGTCTCGACGGCGTCGCCGGGCCGAAACACCAGGAGTTCAGGAACCGCCCGCAGCGAGGCGAGGTGCTCGACCGGCTGATGGGTGGGACCGTCTTCGCCCAATCCGATGGAGTCATGTGTCATCACATGGATGACCCTGATTCCCATCAGCGCCGCCAACCTGATCGCCGGGCGGCTGTAATCGGCGAAGGTAAGAAACGTGCCACCGTAGGGAATGAAGCCGCCATGCAATGCGATGCCGTTCATCGCCGCGGCCATGGCGTGCTCACGGACTCCATAGTGCATATAATTGCCTTCGAAGAAATCAGATCGCACCGGACGCTGTGTTTTGGCGCGCGTCAGGTTGGAGTGAGTGAGATCGGCCGAGCCCCCTAATAAATTCGGCAAGGCTTCCGCGATCGCGTCGATCACCAATTGGGACGCTTGCCGGGTGGCGATGGTCGGCCGTTCAGCGCTGAAGCGGGTGCGGACCTGATTGATCGCAGCAGTGTATTCGCAGGGCAATTTCCGGTTCAGCGCATCGTGGAACGGCGAGCGCGAGACCGAATTGAGACTCCTTGTCCGCTCGATCCAGGTTCGGCGGGCGGCTTGCCCGCGCGCGCCGATCTTGCGCCATTGCTCGATGATGGGCGCTGGAATCTGGAATGGTTGGTGTGGCCAGTCCAGCGCGATGCGCGTCTTTGCAACCTCCTCGGCACCGAGCGGCGCACCATGGGCTTTTTCGGTGCCCTGGCGGTTCGGCGCGCCGAAACCGATGACGGTGCGGCAGGCGATCAGAGACGGGCGGTCACCATTCCGGGCGTGTTCGATCGCCGCTGCGATCGCTTCGGGATCGTGCCCATCGATACGGCAGGCCGACCAGCCTGACGCCTTGAACCGCGCAATCTGGTCGTCCGAACACGACAGCGACGTCGACCCATCGATCGAAATTTCGTTGTCGTCGAACAGCACGATCAGCTTGCTAAGCCGAAGATGCCCGGCCAGCGAAATCGCCTCGTGGCTTAAGCCTTCCATCAGGCAGCCATCGCCGGCAATCACATAGGTATGGTGATCGACAAAATCGTCACCGAAACGCGCGTTCAGCAGGCGTTCGGCCAGCGCCATGCCGACCGCCGTCGCAATGCCCTGCCCCAGAGGCCCGGTGGTCGTCTCGACGCCCGGGGTATGGCCATACTCGGGATGACCCGGCGTCCTGGATCCCCACTGCCTGAATGCCTTGAGTTCGTCTGATGTAACGCCCTCGTAGCCCGTCAGGTACAACAGCGCATAGAGCAGCATCGAGCCGTGACCGGCGGACAAGATGAAACGGTCGCGATCCGGCCACACCGGATCGGAAGCGTCGAATTTGAGGAAACGCGAAAACAGTACCGTGGCGACGTCAGCCATGCCCATCGGCATGCCCGGATGACCCGACTTCGCTTTTTCGACCGCATCGATCGCCAGAAAGCGAATCGCATTGGCCAATTCCTGATGCGAGACATCCGAACGACCGGCGAATGAAGAAAGAGCATGAATACTCATACGGTGCGCCTCTTGCGTTCCATCAATTGCAGAATAAGCGGGGTGAGGATGAGCTGCATCGCGAGATCGAGTTTCGATCCGTGAATCACGATCGAATTGGCGCGCGACATGAAGCTGCCGGGAATCATCGACAACAGATAGGGAAAATCGATGCCGCGCGGGTTCTTGAGCCGGATCACAACCATCGATTCATCCGGCGTCGGGATCCAGCGCGCAATGAACGGGTTTGAGGTATCGACCGTCGGCACGCGCTGGAAATTGATGTCGGTCTCGGCGAATTGCGGGCAAATGTAGTTCACGTAGTCCGGCATCCGCCGCAGGATGGTGTCGGTCACCGCCTCCTGGGTGTAGCCGCGGTCGCTCCGGTCGCGGTGCAGCTTCTGGATCCACTCCAGATTG
>Ga0209890_10000477_pt1 | contig 18476 bp, 14 predicted proteins | sample OrgsoiDNA2013049_FD_185799 | JGI IMG/M metagenome (GOLD analysis project Ga0209890, IMG submission 185799) | Permafrost soil microbial communities from the Arctic, to analyse light accelerated degradation of dissolved organic matter (DOM) -... | ecosystem: Environmental > Terrestrial > Soil >...
TCGGTGTGTATCTTGCGGGCACCGCGATCCGCCGCATCGACCGGCACGGACAGCCCGTGAAGGACCGCAATTTCCTTGTGCTCTTCAACGCACATCACGAAGCCATCGACTTCGCGCTGCCGCAATTGCTGCAGGAAGGCGCCTGGACCCGGGTGCTCGACACGGCGCTCGACACCGATCCGTTTGCCGCTGAGCGCTACGCCGGCGCTGAGCCCTATCCATTGCAGGGACGCTCGGTCGCATTGCTGGTGGCGAGCGCGGATGACTAGCGCCGTGCGCCGCCGGCACCGCATGCCCTTCGGCGCGGAGCTCGTCGCCGATGGCGTGCGCTTTCGCCTGTGGGCGCCGGCAGCACGCCGAGTCGACCTCATGCTCGCGGGCGCGGGCACAGCGCGGGTGCTTGCCATGCAGGCGTTGCCGGACGGCTGGTTCGAGGTGGTGAGCGACGCTGCGCAGGCGGGCAGCCGTTACCGCTTCCGGATCGACGGCAAACTTGAGGTCGCCGATCCCGCCTCGCGTTGCAACCCCGAGGATGCGCAGGGACCGAGCCTGGTGGTTGATCCCTGCTCGTTTGCCTGGCACGACGCGGCGTGGCGCGGCCGTCCGTGGCACGAGGCCGTGCTCTATGAGCTGCACGTCGGCACGTTCACGCCCGCGGGAACCTTTGCCGGCGTCGAACAGCGTCTTGACTACTTGGCTGAGCTTGGCGTAACCGTGATCGAACTCATGCCGATCGCGGATTTTCCCGGCGCGCGCGGCTGGGGATACGACGGCGTGCTGCCGTACGCGCCCGATGCCGCCTACGGAACCCCCGAGGAGCTCAAATCGCTGGTTGCGGCCGCGCACCGCCGCGGCCTCGCGCTGATGCTCGACGTGGTGTACAACCACTTCGGCCCGGAAGGCAACTATCTGCAGCAATATGCGCCGGCATTCTTCACCGACCGCCACCACACGCCCTGGGGCGCGGCGATCAATTTTGACGGTCCGGGCAGCGCCACAGTGCGCGACTTCTTTATCCACAACGCGCTCTACTGGCTCGAGGAGTATCGCTTCGACGGGCTGCGCTTTGACGCGGTGCACGCCATCATCGACGACAGCAACCCGCACATCTTCACAGAGCTCGCACGCAAGCTGCGCGCCGGGCCGGGCAGCGAGCGGCCGATTTATTTGGTTCTCGAGAACAACGCCAACGAGGCGCGCTATCTCGGCGCGCCCGCTGCGGCCGAGACGCACGAGGCGCAATGGAACGACGACCTGCACCACTGCCTGCACGTGCTCTTGACCGGCGAGACCGACGGCTACTACTCAGACTATGCCGAGCGGCCGCATGAGCTTCTGTGCCGCAGCCTTGCTCAGGGATTTGCCTATCAAGGAGAAGTGTCCCACTACCAGGACAACAAAGTGCGCGGTGAGCCGAGCGCACATCTGCCGCCGACGGCCTTCGTGTCGTTTCTGCAGAACCACGACCAGATAGGCAATCGCGCGCATGGCGAGCGCTTGACGAGTCTCGTGAAAAGCGATGCGGCGCGTCTGGCCGCTGCCGCACTGCTGCTGCTGGCGCCCGCTCCACCGATGCTCTTCATGGGAGAGGAATGGGGAGCGCTCGAGCCGTTCCCTTACTTCTGCGACATGAGCGCCGAGCTCAGCGTGAAGATCCGCGCAGGGCGGCGCCAGGAGTTCGCCCGCTTCGGCAAGTTCTCCGCTGCCAATGAACTGCCGGACCCCGCCGCCGTCGAAACGTTCCAGGCGGCGCACCTTGATTGGAGCAAGCTCACACAGAGCGCGCACGCGCAGTGGCTCGAGCAGTACCGGCGCCTGCTCGCGATCCGCCATCGCGACATCGAGCCCCTCGTTCCGGCAATCCGTTCCGGCAATTGTATGCAGCTATCGGCAAACGGCGCATTCGCTGTCGATTGGAGACTAGCGGGCCTCTCTGTGCTGCACGTGCGTGCGAACCTGACGCCGACCGCGATGCCGGTCGTCGGTCGCGCAGCCGGGCGCGTGATCTTCGCCACTCATCCGGATATGCAGGGCGCTATAGCGAAGAATGAGCTTGCGCCCTGGAGCGTCACGTGGCTCCTGGAGCGTGGCAGTGTCAGCGCCTGAGCTACCGGCTTTAGGCAGCGCGCACGCGATCATCCCGCGCGCCACCTACAGATTGCAGCTGAACGGCGCCTTTAGCCTGCGTCAGGCGACCGAGCTCATCCCCTATCTTGCGCGCCTCGGGGTGAGTCACGTCTATTGTTCGCCGTATTTTCGCGCACGCCCGGGAAGCACTCACGGCTATGACGTAGTCGATCACAACGCGCTCAACCCCGAGATCGCCGACGCGGCGGATTTCGAGCACTTCGTCGCGACGCTGCGCGCGCACGCCATGGGACAGATCCTCGACATCGTTCCGAACCATGTCGGCATCATGGGTTCGGACAATGCCTGGTGGATGGATGTGCTCGAGAACGGTGCCGCGTCGTTGTATGCCGCGTTCTTTGACATCGACTGGCAGCCGGCCAATCCTGCGCTTGCGGGCAAGCTCTTAGTTCCGGTGCTCGGGGAATCTTACGGCCGCGTCCTCGAGCGCCGCGAGCTTGAGCCGCGCTTCGAACGTGCGGCCGGCATATTTGCCATCTACTACCACGAACACCGCTTCCCGCTCGACCCGCGAAGCTACCCGCGCATTCTCGAACCCGCGCGCAAACTTATGAACCCCGATGCCTTAGCGCCGCAGGCGCAAGCAGAATTTGAGAGTCTGATCGCAGCGTTCGGCCATCTACCCGAGCGTAACGACGCCGCGGAAGACGCCGCGGCGGAGCGCAACCGCGACAAGGAAGTTCATAAGCGCCGTCTCGCCGCCATGTGCGCGGCTCATCCGCTCATCAGCGATGCCATTGACCAGTTCGTGGCCGGCCTACGCGGCGATCCGGCCGTGGCGGCAAGCTCCGATGCCTTGCACGAGCTTCTCGAGACGCAGGCCTACCGGCTGGCCTCCTGGCGCGTCGCATCGGACGAGATCAACTACCGGCGCTTCTTCGACGTCAATGACCTCGCAGCCTTGCGCATGGAGAACGAGACGGTGCTTGAGAACACGCACCGGCTCACTCTTGAGCTCCTGCGAACGGGCAAGCTCGACGGCCTGCGCATCGATCATCCTGATGGGCTCTACGATCCGGAGCAGTATTTCCGCCGTCTGCAGAGCCGCGCGGCGAGCGCAACCGGGGTTGCAAACGTGCAAACTGGCACGCTGCCGCTGTATCTAATCGTGGAAAAAATTACGGCGGGCTTCGAGCGGCTGCCGTCCACCTGGCCCGTGCACGGTACGACCGGCTATAACTTTATGAATGTCGTGAACGGACTGTTCGTCGACCCGGCAGCGAAGAGCCGGCTCAGCCGCACCTATCATGCCTTCATTGGAGAGCCGGCTGAGTGGCAGGAGATCGCCTACGACGCCAAGCGGCTGATTCTTGACACCGCATTGTCCTCCGAGCTTACCGTGTTGACGAACCAGCTCGCACGTATCGCGCGCGCGGATCGCAACACGCGCGACTTCACCTTTCGCAGTCTGCGGCAGGTGCTAACGGAGATCATTGCGTGCTTTCCGGTGTATCGCACCTACGTCACCGATTCGGTGTCCGCAGAGGATCGGCGCTTCATCGACTGGGCGGTCGCGCGCGCCAAAGGGCGGGACTCCGGGATTTATTACGAAATATACGAATTCGTGCGCACCGCACTGCTCATCGAGGTGTCTGCAGAAAACGAGTCGGCGCGCGAGCGCGTGCGCGCATTCGCGATGAAGTTCCAGCAGTTGACCGCGCCCGTAACCGCCAAAGGCGTTGAAGACACCGCGCTGTATCGTTTCCATCGGCTGGCTGCGCTCAACGAAGTCGGCTCAGATCCAGACGCGTTTGGCATAAGCGTTCGCGCTTTTCACACCGACGCGAAGTACCGCCAAAAGCACTGGCCGCACGAGATGCTCTCGACTTCCACGCACGACACGAAGCGTTCCGAAGATACCCGCGTGCGCATCGATGTGCTCTCGGAAATGCCGAGCTTATGGCGGCAGATGATCACGCGCTGGCGGCGCATGAACCGGCTGCGCAAGCGTGACATCGAAGGCCGCCCCGCTCCTGGTCCTAACCAGGAGTATCTGCTGTATCAGATTCTCTTGGGCAGCTGGCCGCTTGAGGAAATGGACGCGGCCGCCGTGCATGCCTACGCGCAACGGATTGCAGCGTACATGATCAAGGCTTCGCGCGAAGCGAAGAGTCGCACCAGCTGGTCCGACCGCAGCAAAGAGTACGAAGATGCGCTCACGCAGTTTGTGCGCGCGCTTCTTGAGCCGCGCGACGGCAATTTATTTCTGCAGGATATCAGGTTGGCGCAACAACGGGTCGCGCGCTTTGGCGTCTTGAACTCTCTTTCGCAGACGCTCTGCAAGCTGACCGCGCCCGGAGTGCCGGATATCTACCAGGGCAACGACACACTCGACTTCTCGCTCGTCGATCCGGACAACCGGCGTACGGTGGACTACGAGCGGCGCGCGCGCCTGCTCGCAGCTCTCGAGGCTCACGGTGATGCCGATCCCGGCTTCGCGCGCGCGCTGCTTTCGAACCTGAGCGACGGCCGCGCAAAACTCTACGTCACATGGAGGGCATTGCAGTTTAGAAAAGCGCATGCAGCCCTTTTCAGGGACGGCGCGTATCTGCCGGCAACGGTCGTGGGAGAACACGCAAGCCACCTGTGCGTGTATGCGCGCCGATTGGCGACCGAATCGGTACTCGTGATTATTCCGCGCCTGTATGTGCGCCTGTTGGGCGAACGCGAAGTCCTGCCGCTCGGGGCGGACGTGTGGACCGATACCGCGATCGAGCTGCCGCGCCGCTTCGGCGCAGCAGCCTTGCACAACATTCTGGATGGCAGCGTCATTGCAGCCGAGGCACGCGCAGGCGCGCGCTTTGTCCCGGTCAGCGCTGCTCTTGCGAACTTTCCGGTAGCGTTGCTCGCCGCGAGTGCGCGTTAGCGATACGCCCTGGCCTGCAGGGTAAAGAGGTGCGCGTAGCGGCCGTTCAAGGCCATGAGTTCCTCGTGACTGCCGCGCTCAACAATGCGCCCGTGCTCGAGCACCGCGATCTGATCCGCCATGCGCACCGTCGAGAAGCGATGCGAGATCAGGATCGTGATGCGCCCGAGTGCGAGCTTGCGAAAATGCTCGAACACGTCCGCTTCGGCCTGCGCATCCATCGCCGCGGTCGGCTCATCGAGCACCAGCACATCCGCTCGCGTGCGCATGAACGCGCGCGCCAATGCGATTTTCTGCCATTGACCGCCGGAGAGCTCGCGGCCGTCACGAAACCATTTGCCAAGCTGCGTATGGTAGCCCTGCGGCAGAGTGTTGATGAACTCGCTCGCCTGACCTTTGCTCGCCGCCTCGCGCCAGCGCGCTTCATCCTCGAAGTACTGATCGTCTCCGGCGCCGACGTTTTCCCCGACCAGCATTTGATAGCGGGCGAAGTCCTGAAAGATGACGCCGATCCTTTGGCGCAGAGCGCCCTCGTCCCAATCCCTAAGATCGAGACCATCAAGGAGAATGCGTCCGCCGGTCGGCCGGTAGAGGCGTGTCAGAAGCTTGATCAATGTCGTCTTGCCTGAGCCGTTCTCCCCGACGAGCGCAACACTTGCGCCGGGCTTAAGATGCAGGGTCACATGCTCAAGCGCAGCTTCGGCCGCATCCGGGTAGCTGAAACTCACATCCTCAAAGCGCACGCCGTCCTCGGGCTGCGGTCCGTGTTGTATCGCACCGCCCTGCGGCGGCACTTCCGTCTCGAGATACTCATAGAGCGTCGACAGATACAGATTGTCCTCATACATGCCGCCGACGGCGGAAAGGCTCGCCGACACGGCGGCCTGGCCTTGCCGAAAGAGCAGCAGATACATCGTCATTTGCCCGAGCGAGATGAGCGCGCGCGCGGCCGAGATCGCGATCCAAGCGTAGGCGCCGTAGAGCGCAAGCGTTGCGATCAGGCCAAGAGCAAAGCCCCAGGCATCGCGTCGGATGGTCAAGGCGCGATCCTCGCGATACAGGCGTCCGAAGATGTCCCGATAGCGCTGCAAGAATCGCGCGCCAAGTCCAAATAGCTTCACTTCCTTCGCGTGGTCCTCACGCGCCAGCACGGTCTCAAGGTAGGTCTGCATGCGAGTCTCGGGCGAGCGCCAGCGAAATAGGCGGAATGCGTCGCCGGAGAATTTGGCCTCGGCGATGAACGCCGGTAGGCCTGCGAGCAGCAACACGGCCACCGCCCACGGCGAGAAGCGCGCGAGCAGCGTCCCGTAGCTCACGAGCGAGATGCCGTTCTGCGCAAGTCCGAAGGTGCGCATGACGAGCGACAGCGGCCGGCTCGAGGCCTCGCGTCGCGCCCGCGTCAACTTGTCGTAGAACTCCGAGTCCTCGAAGTGTTGCAGCTCGAGCGTCAACGCCTTCTCGAGGATCATCACGTTGACGCGCTGCCCAAGCTGCGCCCGCAGGAGCGACTGGCAGAGCGAGATGCCGCGTTGCGCCGCGGCGCTTGAGGCCACGAGCGCACCCTCGAGGAGCACGAGATCGATCACATGCCCGACGCCGCCGCCAGGGCGCTTCATGGCAGCCACGACCGCGTCCACGATCAGCGAGCCGATGTAGGCAACGCCGGCCGGCAATATTCCTGCGATCAGAGTGAGAACCGCCAGGGCCACGGTGAGCCCCGGGTTCGTGCCCCACACGAGCTCGAGCGCACGGCGGCTGTAACGGAAAACGCCGAAGAAGCCACGCAGCGTCTTCGGCTCGGCGCCGGCTGCAGCGGCGACAGCTGCGGCCGCACGGGCACGGCCCGCGGGATGCGCGAAATTCGCCATCTGTTAAGAAGGACGCGATGAGCGCGTGATCAGACGCGAGCCGCGCCGCGAGAACACAGAGCGATAGATCCAGGACTTCATGACTGCGACACGATTATGAAAGCCGATGAGCACGCTCACCTGCAGGAACATCCGGGCAAGCCACGCGCGCTGTCGCCCGAAACGCAAGGCTCCAATCGCGACCGAGGCGCGCGACTCGCCGATCGTCGCGCTCGAGCCGCAGTCGGTGTAGTGGAAGCCGCGCGCACCGCGGCTGGCGCAACTCGCAACAGGCAGGTTATCGCTGGGCACAAGCCATTATCCCCGATCTGCCTCTAGTGTGCGGCGAGGCGCAGAATGGCTGCGAGGCTTTGCTCGACATCCGCATCCGTGGTCGCCCAACTGCACACGCTGATGCGCATCGCCGTGCGCCCCTGCCAAACGGTCCCCCCGCACCAGCAGGTGCCCTCCTCCTGGATGGCCGCGATCACGCGCCGGGTGCGCTCGGGGTCCCCGAACGCAACCAGTACCTGATTCAACACCACGTCGTTCAGCACTTCGTGGCCCGCGCGCGTCAAGGCGGCGCCAAAACGCCGCGCCTGACGGCAATTTGTCTCGAACAGCTCCGCAAGCCCCGCGCGGCCGAGTGAGCACAACGCTGCCCAAACTTCAACGCCACGCGCGCGGCGCGATAATTCCGGCGTGAAGTCGGACGGATTGCGCTCGGCCGTTTCCGTGGGCAAATACTCCGCTGTGATAGCCATCGCCGCCTTTAATGTGTTGGCGTCACGCACGAATGCAAGGCCGCTGTCGTACGGCACATTCAGCCATTTGTGCGCATCGGTAGCCCAGGAATCCGCATGCTCGAGCCCGCGCGTCAAGGGCCGCAGCGCGGCAGAGGCTTTCGCCCACAGGCCAAAAGCGCCGTCCACATGCACCCACGCGCCGGCGGCGCGCGCGGGCGCGATGAGATCTTCAAATGGATCAAACGAGCCTGTGTTGACGTTGCCCGCCTGCAGACACAGGACGGTGGGTCCGTGGATCGCTGGCAGCGCATCCGCGCGCATGCGGCCCTGTGCATCCACCGGCACGCGCACGATCCGCGCGCGACCGAGTCCCAGCATACCCAGGGACTTCAAAAGTGTCGGATGCGCCTCGCCGCCGGTCAATACCGTGATCGGCGGTGCGCCAAACAATCCATCCGCTTCGATGTTCCAGCCGACGCGCGCGAGCACCGCGTTCCTTGCAGCTGCGAGCGCTGTGAAATTTGCGACCGTTGCGCCGGTTACGAATGCCCCGCCGCTGCCGGCTGGAAGGTCGAACAGATCGACAAGCCAGCGCAGTGCCACGACTTCAAGATGCGAGACGCCCGGCATCGTCCGATATAGGCCTGCATTCTGGTCCCAGGCGCCCGCGAGCCAGTTTGCCGCGAGAGCCCCGGGAAGCGAGCCGCCGATGACAAAGCCGAAGAACCTGGGACCGGCACTCGCAAGCGTCGCGGGCGATACGATCCGGTCAAGAAGCGCGAGCGTCTCTGCCGCATCACTGGAACTTTCAGGAAGCCGTTCATCGAGCTGCCGCAAAGCGCCCACCGCGGCCGCGCTCGGTGCAACCGAGCGCTCGTTGAGCCCGGAAAGGTATGCGCGCGCGCGGCGCGCGGCATCGTCAAGAATGGCGTACAAAATTAAGACCCCCCCTAAGAATCGCCACGCGCCGTCGCCTGGCAGTTTGACGTGCATGAGATGCGCGCGCGCGGCAGCGCATCCGCGCCACTGCGTCGCCCTGCTCAGTTGCGTTAATATTGTATCGACCGAACCGCAGCTTAAGGCCTCTTACATGGACAGTCCCGAACTGGAATACGTCGGCTTCTGGCTGCGCGTCTGGGCGTCCATCATCGACTCGGTGCTCGTCATGGTGATTCTGCTGCCGATCCTGCGCGTCTACCGTGGCGGTACCGACTGGCTCGATATGTACACCGCTAGCGCCCCGACCGGGGTGCTCCTGAATTCGGTGCTGCCCGCCGTTGCCGTGCTTATCTTCTGGGTGACGCGCCAGGCGACGCCTGGAAAAATGGCCATCGGTGCAACGATTGTCGATGCGGACACCGGCAAGCGGCCGACGCCGGCGCAGTTCCTCGGCAGATACCTCGCCTATTACGTGTCGATCATTCCCTTCTTTCTCGGATTTGTCTGGGTGGGGATCGATGCGCGCAAACAGGGATGGCACGACAAACTTGCGGCTACCGTCGTCGTGCGTCCGCGCCGCGGTGCCGCAAGCGTCGCGTTCAAAACGCAGTAACGGCCCATGGATGTCGGTCACGTTATCCAATCGGCTCTGGCGCCGGTATTTCTGATCTCAGGCGTCGGGGTGATGCTGGGAGTGCTGACCAATCGCCTCGCGCGCATTGTGGACCGGGCGCGAGACTGGGAGGCGAAAGCGGACCAGGAAGCTCACCGAGCGGCCGACCTCGATGCGCGCCTGCAGGTGCTGGCGCGACGCTCGCGTTACATAAGCTCGGCCATCACCATGTGCGCCGTATCCGCGCTCCTGACGGCGCTCGTCGTCGTCGGACTGTTCGCCAATGCGTTTCTCGCCGTGAACCTCTCCGCGCTCATTGCGATCCTGTTTGTCGCCGCCATGATGGCTTTGACGGTCGCGTTCCTGGTGTTCCTTATCGAGGTGCGCATCGCGACCGCCTCGCTCCGCATCGGGCGGATCCAGTAACACCCTGTGGGCAGGCTTGCCGGGGCAGCCCAAGCGCGAATCTGCTACCCTGCGCACCCTTTTTTGTGCCCTGAGATATGAACCGGCCGATTCGCAATATCGCCATCATCGCGCACGTCGATCACGGCAAGACGACGCTCGTGGATTGCCTCCTGAAGCAATCGGGCACCTTCGCGGCACACGAAAAGGTGGGCGAGCGAGTCATGGATTCGGACGACATCGAGCGTGAGCGTGGCATTACCATCCTCGCCAAGAACTGCGCCATCGAGTACGGCGGCACGCGGATCAACATTGTCGATACGCCGGGGCATGCTGACTTCGGCGGCGAAGTCGAGCGCGTGCTGTCGATGGTGGATGGCGTGCTGCTCGTGGTGGATGCGGTCGAAGGGCCGATGCCGCAGACCCGTTTCGTCACACGCAAGGCGCTCGCGCTCGGCCTTAAGGCCATCGTGGTCGTCAACAAGATCGACCGTCCCGGCGCCCGCCCGGGCTGGGTTGTGGACCAGACTTTTGAACTCTTCGATAAGCTCGGCGCGAATGATCAGCAGCTCGACTTTACGGTGATCTACGGCTCCGCCTTGCAGGGCTGGGCCACCACGGACTACACCGAGCGCCGGCCGGACATGAGCGCTCTGTTTGAAGCGATCCTGGCGCACGTGCCGCCGCCGCAGACAGAGATCGCCGCTCCTTTACAGCTGCAAATCTCAACGCTTGCCTACAATTCCTACGTCGGCCGTATCGGGATCGGCCGTATCCGCAAGGGATCAGTGCGGCCCGGACAGGTCGTGACTCTGTTCTACGGCGAAGAGGACCGCGGTGCTGCCAAGATCGGTCAGGTGCTCACCTATAAAGGGCTCGAGCGCGAGCCGGTCGATGAAGCCTTTGCCGGCGACATCGTCGCCATCACGGGCGTCGAGGCGGTGAACATCGGCGTAACGGTATGCGATCCGGAGAGCGCGCTGGCGCTGCCGCCGATTCGCGTCGACGAGCCCACGATAGCCATGAATTTTCAAGTCAACACCTCGCCGCTCGCTGGGCGCGAAGGCAAGTACGTCACGAGCCGCCAGTTGCGCGAGCGCCTGTACCGCGAGCTGCAAAGTAACGTCGCGCTGCGCGTCGACGACACCGAGGAGCCGGACGTCATGCGCGTCTCCGGGCGTGGCGAGCTGCATCTGACCATCCTCATCGAAAATATGCGCCGTGAGGGTTATGAGCTCGCCGTGTCACGCCCGCAGGTGCTCACGAAGACGGTCGGCGGCGAAGTACTCGAGCCGTACGAGGCCCTGACGGTCGATATCGACGACACGCATCAGGGCGCGGTCATGGAAGCCTTGTGCACGCGCCGTGCCGATCTCACCGACATGGCAATCGACGGCAACGGACGCGTGCGCCTCGAGTACCGCGTGCCGGCACGCGGCCTCATCGGCTTTCAGGGCGAGTTCATGACGATGACGCGCGGCAACGGTCTCATCAGCCACATTTTTGACGGCTTCGCGCCGATGAAAGGCGAAATCGCCGATCGCCACAATGGCGTGCTCGTCAGCAATGAGAATGGCGAGGCGGTTGCCTATTCGATCTTCAATCTGCAGGAACGCGGACGGATGTTCGTGAGCCACGGCGAGAAGGTCTACGAGGGCATGATCATCGGCATCCACAGCCGCGAGAACGATCTCGTAGTGAACCCGATCAAGACCAAGAAGCTCACGAATATCCGCGCCGCCGGCAAGGACGATGCGCTTCTGCTGACGCCGCCGATCCAGTTGACGCTCGAGTACGCGGTAGAATTCGTCGCCGATGACGAGCTCGTGGAAGTGACGCCGTTATCCATTCGCATCCGCAAGCGCTTCTTGAAGGAAACCGATCGCAAGCGCGCGGCGCGCAGTGACGCCGCGTGAGAAAACAACGACACCGGGGAGAATCGACATGAGCCAGCAGTCTCGCACGTGCACCGCCTTCGCGTTGGGCCTCAGCCTCGCCGCGGGCGCGCAAGTCGCCAGCGCCGACGTCACCACGCAGCAGCGCATATCCATCGATGGCATAGGCGGCATGAGCATTGCCAACATGGCCGGCACGACCACGACGATTATTTCCGGGGAGCGCTCGCGCACCGAGAGCGATCTGCAGCTGCAATCAAAGCTCGTGCGCATGCTGGCGCGTGGCGCGGCCGGTCCGCACGTCGATATCGTGCGTCTCGATGAGGACAAGATCGACCATCTCGATGTCAATAAGAAAGAGTACACCGAGACCACTTTCGAGCAGATGCGCGCGCAGATGCAAAAGGCCATGGACCAGGCCGCATCTAAACCGACGAAAGAGGAGCCCAGGCCCAGCAACGTCGACGACTCCAAATGCGAGTGGTCAGACCCGAAAGCTGAGGTGAAGAAGACCGGCGAGAAGGGCACGTTCGCAGGCTACGATGCAGAGCGCCTTACGATTACGGCATCGCAGGCCTGCAAGGACAAAGACAGCGGCTCAGTGTGCGAGTTTGTTCTGTCGCTTGATGAGTGGCTCGCACCCAAATTCGAGAGCAGCGCCGAGGCGCTCAAATACCAGCGCGCCTATGCGCAGAAGATGGGGCTCGGCACGGCCTCGACGTCCAAGGACTTGAGCGAGCGCGCGCAGGCCATGTTCGGGCGCTACAAGGGGATCTGGAGCGAGGTCGCGGCGAAGACCAAAGACATGAAAGGCTATCCGGTGAAGACGTCATTCTCATTCGCGATCGGCGGCCCGCAGTGCAAGAGTGACAACAACAACCAATCGTCCGACTCGACGGCAAACAACTCCAATTCCAATTCCAATTCCAATTCCGGCGACAGCACGGCGTCGAGCCCCGCGGCGCTTGCCGGGCAGATTGGCGGCAAGCTTGCCGGCATGTTCCATAAGAAATCGGACAATCCGCCACCGGCGGATACCAGTGCGAGCGCGCCGCCCGCCGCTTCCGCGCTGCCGCCGGGCATGACCCCGCTCATGACCATGAGCTCGGAGCTCGTATCGGTGTCGACAGCGGCCGTGGATCCGGGCGTTTTCCAGGTGCCGGCCGACTTCAAGAAAGTGGAACGCTAGGCGCCCTAGACCGCGCGCGCGCCGCGGATGTCGATGAACTGCAGGAATTCTGCACGCGTGCGCGCATCTTCGCGGAATACGCCGGTCATGCGGCTCGTGATCATCGACACGCCGCGCTTGTGGACACCGCGCGTCGTCATGCATTGATGTGCGGCGTCGACGACGACGCCGACACCGCGGGGCTTCAACACTTCGGTAATGCAGCTTGCGATCTGCGCGGTAAGCTTCTCCTGAACTTGGAAGCGACGCGCATAGCCTTCAACTACGCGCGCAAGCTTGCTGATGCCGACCACTTTGTTGGTCGGCAGATAGCCGATGTGCACGCGCCCGATGATTGGTGCCATGTGGTGCTCGCAGTGCGACTCAAAGGAGATGTCGCGCAGTACGATCATCTCATCGTAGCCGCCGACTTCCTCGAAGGTGCGCCGCAGGTATTCGGCCGGGTCGATGCCGTAGCCCGAGAACCAGTCCCGGTAAGCGTTCACGACACGCTTCGGCGTGTCCATCAGTCCCTCGCGCTCGGCGTCCTCGCCTGCCCAGCGTAAGAGCACCCGCACCGCCTCTTCAGCGCTGCGGCGCGAAACTCGGGGAGCGCCTTTCTTGACCACGGTTGGGATCGCCCTCAATGACAGCGGTGCAAACTGCCGCGTGAGTGTAGCGCGAGCGTGACCATCCGCGCGCGAGGAGAGCCGGCGCGAACCGACGCCGAGGGACGCATTGTCGGATCGATATGAAGGCTATTTCTCGGCGAAAACCGCTGGTCGAGCCCCCCAGGGCAAGCGCAGCGACTCCCACCCCCGGGCCACGCGCGCTTTATCGCAGTCTCGAGTGGTAGACTTCAAGACGGCCTTGTTGCACGTGGGGAGGGCGAATTAGGGATGCTTCGGACAGGCGATGGCATGCAGTTTTGCGTTCTGACAGCTGGGGACTGCGCCCCCGCGCTGGCGTTGCTTGCGCGCTATCCGACCGAGTTCCGCACCACCGTACAGCCGATCGCGAACGCCGACGAGGCGTTCGCGCGCTTCGATGAGCTGACACCCGACCTGCTCCTCGTGGACGCCGATGCCGCGGCGCCCTCCGGCCTCACGCTCTGCCGTATCTTGAAGGAACACCCGGTGACCATGCTGCTGCCGGTGATTGCGATGAGCCGCTCGCCCAAGCGGCGCATTGAAGCCTTCGCGGCCGGCGCCGATGATTTTGTCGCCCGCACATCCTCCCCCGAAGTGTTCCGCGCGCGGGTCGAGAGTCTGGTGCGTGCCGGCGCCGGCAGGAGAAAGCAGGCCGCCGCGCATCTGGCGGCGGAGGTTGAGCGCGGCGAGCAAGTGCGGCGCACCTTTCGCCGTTACCTCTCACCGCGGCTTGCCGACAAGATCCTAAGCGACGGGCAGCTGCGCGACAGCATTCTCGCCGCCGCCGACGTGCGCACGCGGGCCGTGGTTCTGTTTGCGGACATGCGCGGCTTCACCGCCATCTCCGAGCGTCTGACTCCGCAGGAAGTCGTGCTGCTCTTGAATGAGTATTTCTCGCTGCTCACCGAGATCACGTTCCAGCATGACGGCACCGTGTTTCACATGGCGGGAGACTGCCTGATGGTGGGCTTTGGCGTGCCGCTTGAGCAGGCCGATGGTCCGGAGCGCGCGGTCAGAACCGCCCAGGAAATGCTCGTGCGCTTCGGCGGACTTGCCCAGACCTGGAAGGCGCGCCACGACATCGAGACGGGCCTCGGGATCGGGATCAACGAAGGCGACGTGATCGCCGGCAATGTCGGCTCGGCGCTGTATATGAACTACACCATCATCGGCGACACCGTAAACGTCGCGTCGCGCTTAAGCCAGCGCGCCCGGGCGGGAGAGGTGCTGTTTTCACGCGCTGTGAAACGCTCGCTCGATGCCCGCGGCTTTGACACCGGCGCGCTCGAGCTGCCGCCCATCACGCTGCGCGGCCGTACGAGCCCGATTGATATCTACTGCGTGCCGCGCGAGAAGCGCCTCACTCTGAGCCACGAAATCGGGTTGCCGGCGTGACGAGTCACGCCGAACTCACAAACCTCGCCCTCTTCTGCGATTTCGAGAACATTGCGCTCGGCGTGCGCGATGCACGCTACGCGCAGTTCGACATCAATCGGGTGCTGGAGCGCCTGCTCCTCAAGGGCTCGATCGTGGTGAAGAAAGCCTACTGCGACTGGGAGCGCTATCGCGAGTTCAAATCCGGCATGCATCAGGCGGGCTTCGAGCTTATTGAGATTCCGCACGTCAGTCAGTCGGGAAAGAATTCTGCTGATATCCGCATGGTCGTGGATGCGCTCGACCTGTGCTACACGAAGCCGCACGTGGAAAGTTTCGTCATCATCAGTGGTGACTCCGACTTCTCGCCGCTCGTGAGCAAACTGCGGGAAAACAATAAAGGCGTCATCGGCGTCGGTGTGAAGAACTCGACGTCAGACCTCCTCATGGCCAATTGCGATGAGTTCATCTATTACGATGATCTCGTGCGCGAGCAGAAGGCGCGGCGCACGGTGCGCAAGAAGACCGTAGCCGCGGGGCCTGCAGCGGCGACAGCCCCCGTTGACGGCAAAGAGAAGGACAAGGACAAAGAGAAGGAAAAAGAAAAAGACGAGGACAAGCAGCAGGAAGCTTTTGATCTCGTCCTCGCCACCATCGACGCCTTGATCGCCGAGCGCGGCGAAGACGAAAAGGTATGGGGCTCGATGGTGAAGCAGGCGCTGAAGCGCCGCCGGCCTGGATTCAACGAGAGCTATTACGGCTTTCGCTCATTCAACGGCCTCCTGGAAGAGGCGGCGACGCGGCGCTTGCTGACGCTCGAGCGCGATGAGAAATCCGGCGGTTACATCATCCACACGAACGCGGATACCTGAGGACAGCCGTTCCGGCACGAGCGCCGCCGCAGCGCCGCTATTCGGATTCAAATGGAGCTCGCGGCCCTGGTCACCTTGGCGCGAACCATAAGCGTCGGCTGTAAGGTCAGCGTGCTCATCGCCCCACGTCGACGCAATACAGGCGTTTAAGCCACGCCAAAATTACTGACCATTATTCTTGCGTGCTAACCTTCAGCTGGACGCAGGGATGGCCATTAAATTGCTCACGCTGTTGGTACTGCGGCGCGCTGCTGTTCGCGCTTTTTTTCTAAGTAACGAATCCGAAAGGCAGCATACAACGCGGCGCTACTCTAAATATCAGGATGTGCCTTCGCCGAACGGAATCGATTTGCCGGCGCGGCCAGCAATTGATTGCGAAGCACGTTGCATTGCACCACTGCACCTGTGGATCAATGCATAAAATGCTGGATGCCAAGCGTCAGAGACAAACTGGTCGCGCCAACCAGGATGGCGACCGCGAACCCGGATGCAAGCGGCCGCCAGCCGATGCGCCACATCTGCGTGAACGAGACGGAAAGTCCGACCGCCGTCATGCCACAAATGAGAAACAGCTCCGAGGCGCTCTGACCCGCTGTCGTCAGGGTACGCCAGGGAGCATCCAACCCCGAGCCGCGTGTCAGCGCGTCACCCACAGTGCGCAGCACGACGAAAAATATGAAGCCCAATACAAATAACGGCACGAGGCGCTCACGCGCGCCCTTCTCGCCCGGCGCTGCACTTTCGCCCGAGGCTTCGCGTTGGCCGCGCGCGAACCACGCCGCCGCCGGCACGATGAGAACAATCGACAGATTCCGCAGGAGCTTCGCGACGCTCGCCGCCGCGAGTGCCGCAGGCTGCGCGTGCTGCTGCGAATATATGAGCGCCGCGCCAATCACCTGTGTCGTATCGTGAATGGCAGTGCCGAGGAACACGCCCGCGTACAGTGGCGTCGCCAAGAAGAAGTGTGCCGCGAGCCACGGATACGTCAGCATCGCGATACAGCCGAAGAGGACGACGCAGGTAATCGCAAACGCCGTCTCATCATTGCGCGCCCGAATCGCCGGAGCCACCGCAATGACCGCCGTACAGCCACACACTGCGGTGCCCACGGCCAGCAGCACCGCAAGCCGCGGCGGCACGCCAAAGATGCGGCAGATCGCCGCCGCGCCGACGAGCGCCACGCAAATGCAGGTGATGGCAATCGGCAGCGCGCTTGCGGCGATCGCGGTCGCGCCGCTCAATGTCAGGCGCAAGCCGACGAGTGCGATTCCCGTGCGCAATAAGCCGCGCATGACCCACTCGAGCCCTTCAGTCGCAAAGCGCGGCACCCCGAGAGTGTTGCGCCAGAGCATTCCCAGCATGACGGCGACCATGACGGGACTAATCGGCAGCTTCGGCAAGCCGGCGACGCCGTCGGCAAGCTCCCCGGCCAAGGCTTTGGCCAAGAGTGCCAGAGCTGCGGCGACCACGACGCCGGGCAACGCGAGGCGAAGCCACACAAAACTGGGGGGCGGAGCGCGCAGCTGCGGCTGCACGACTAGGACTTCAGAAGATCAACGCGTAATGCGCGCGGAGAGGATGCGGCAGATCGCTTGATAACCATCTGCTCGTTAAGTTCGCTGATCGCACGGCTGCCGGTGCGCACGAACAGAAATGGCAGCAAGCCATGCAGCAAGCAGGCAACGCCCGCGAGCATCATGCGCAGCCCGAAGGAGCTTGCCCGCAGCAAGTGCTCGCCGTAGCTCTCTCCGACGGTTTGCGGATGAGCGGTGAACAACTTGAAAATCTGCATCGAGGGATCGTAGTCCTAAAGATGGGCGACGGGGTTGCGTAGTTCACGGTATAACGCGCTCTTCATGCAACAATATTGCAATATAAGTTTATATCTAGGAATATTGTTGCGTGGACAAGCTCGACAGAAGAATTCTGGACCTTCTGCAACACGATGGAACGCTCACCGCGGCCGCGATTGCCGATCGAGTGGGGCTCTCGAAGGCGCCCTGCTGGCGGCGCATCAAGCGCCTGCAGGCCGACGGCATCATCAAGCACACGGTGGCGCTTCTTGACGCGCGCGCTCTCAACCTCGGTACCACGGTATTCGTCACCTTGAAGACCGCGAACCACAACGCGACCTGGTTCGAGCAGTTCGTAACTGCAGTGCGTGAGATCCCGGAAGTGACCGAGATCTACCGGATGAGCGGCGACGTCGACTATCTGATGCGCATTGTCGTGCCGGACATCGACGCCTATGACGTCGTCTACAAGCGCCTCATCGCAACCGTCGCGTTTTTGGATGTGAGCGCAAGTTTTGCGCTCGAGACGATCAAGTACACGACCGCGCTGCCGCTGACCTACCTCAAGTTCGATTAAGCGTTCAACGCGCGCCCTATAGTGAGCGCGGAAAATTGCGCAGGTCCTGAGTGTCATTCGGACTTAAGCTCTTGTAGAACCCAAGCACGGCACGCGCCTCCGACGGACCGTACTTTGAGTCGCCGCGGCTCGCCTGCAGCTCAATCGCCTGAGGCCGCGCGAGGCGCGAGTCCAGGCGCACACTCTGATTGCGCAACGCGGCGACGTTGCTGTTGGCGGTGGTGAGGCTGGGCGTGTGGCAGAGCCCACAGCCGGTATTGGCAAACAGTTCTTTGCCGTGGCCGCTGGACGCCGCGCCAGCCGGGCGTCGCCTCTGCAGGCGCGGGCGGAACGAGGAAGCGCACGAACATGCCGAGAAATTGCGTCGAGCTCGAAACATGGATGCCCGCTGCGGCGCTCATGCTGGTGTCGCTGGTGGTTGCGCAGCGGTGGCGCAGCCGGGAGTTTCGTCACGCCCGATCGGACAGAGCTCGTTCGTGATGCCCATCTCGACGTTATAGGCCTCGCCCGCAAACATGAGCGCGGAGGAGTTCTGCGCGCTCCAGCCAAAGCGGGTGACCGTGCCGGTGTTGCCGCTGTGATT
>Ga0209890_10000478_pt1 | contig 18448 bp, 19 predicted proteins | sample OrgsoiDNA2013049_FD_185799 | JGI IMG/M metagenome (GOLD analysis project Ga0209890, IMG submission 185799) | Permafrost soil microbial communities from the Arctic, to analyse light accelerated degradation of dissolved organic matter (DOM) -... | ecosystem: Environmental > Terrestrial > Soil >...
TGCGCCCCTCCCACATGTGCACCATTACGAACGGCATCGCATCTCCCTTGCAGGTTTCATCACGCTGGGACACGGAACTTTGTGTCAGCATCAGTCACGTCTGACAGTACCCGGAGAGACAACGAGTCCACTGCGGTTATGTCGTTGATCTGCATGTCACAAAGGACATCGCCGGCCCAAGCCCGTCGGCTTGGCGCCGAACTCGTCCCCAGACCACACGAACACCACGTCCTGCCCGCGCTTGGTTGAAAACGTGCGGGAGGCAGCTCGGACTCGGCTATGGTCCGCCAACTGGTCAGACATGTTACCTATCATCGGCCAACAGCGGTGCTTTGTCAACCGGTGGATCTGGTACAGCAGACTCCGGCATCCGGTTGTTCGGGTCGTTGTGCCCCGTCAATTGGAACTTGACGGCTGTGGCACGTTGCGTGTAAAGTCAGGTTGACATGAGGGTTATCCCCGAACCCGTCGCGGAGAGCTGGAAACGGCTGGCGGGCGAGTCCGCTCTCGGAGCCGTGACCGCCAGCCGCGCGCTGCACCGGGCCGTCGCGCGCTGGCAAGCTGACCTCGTGCGGGAGGCACTTACCGAGGGGGCCACCTGGGAGCACATCGGGGAGGCGCTCGGCACAACTCGGCAAGCGGCATGGGCGCGCTTCCGCACCGCGGTGGCCAGCGAACAGGGAGGGGCAGACATGGAGCCGCAAGAGCGCGTCCGCCAGCGCATCACTGAGCTCTGGGATGCTGGCCAGGCGCGCCTGCGTGATATGGACGCTCACTGGCAGGAGGAGCAGGAGCGTCTGCGGGAGGATGTTCGCGAGGGTCAACACCAACTCAGAGAGGCCAAGCGGCGCCACGATCGCGAGCGGCACTCCGCCCGTCAGGAGCTCCGCCGAAGCGTGGCCGCGCTCAGGGCGACCGCTTCATGACATGCAGCCGCACTCTGGGGATCCGGGGACCTCGGGTCTTAGGTGGGTTGCGGGCCCTATACAAACAAGGAAATGTCTCGGTCGAGGCTGGCTTGTCGGTTCAGGCTGTAACGGCACCGTCGATCGCGAACTCGCCGCCGGTCACGTAGCCGCTGGCGTCTGAGGCGAGGAAGAGTGCTAACTGTGCAACCTCGTCAGGTGTCCCGACCCGTCCCATCGGAATGGTCTTTGCGAGCATGTCCAGGACCTCTCGACCGCCATCGATCATTGGTGTGTCGATCACCCCTGGGCAGATCGCATTGACCCGGACCCCGTGCGGCGCCAGCTCCCAGGCAGCAGCCCGCGTCATGCCTCGGACCGCCCACTTGCTAGCGGCATACGCGAGCGGCTGGCCGCCACCCTTGAGGCCCGCAGTAGAGCAAATGTTGATGATCGCTCCAGAGCCTGAAGCCTTCATCAGGGGCGCAACAGCAGCCATGCCGAGGAACACTCCGGTCTGATTGATCTCGATCACCTTGCGATACTCCTCCGCGGAGGTGTCCAGAACTCCCTTGGCGAGCCAGATGCCTGCGTTGTTGACCAGAACATCGATTCGCCTAAACCTCTCAACAACGCGCTCCACCACTTTGACCCAAGCCTCTGCATCGGTGACATCCAGGTGGACGAAATCGGCCAGCGTCCCAATCTCAGCGGCCACTTTCGCGCCCGAGGAAACCGGCAGATCAGCGACGATGACGGTCGCCCCTTCTGCCGCGAACAGGCGCGCTTCTGCAGCGCCCTGCCCACCAACTGATCCGGCGCCAGTGATGAGGGCGACCTTGCCGACCAGAATGTTCCTGCTCAGGACGTCACCTCCCTCGCGTTGGGGTCCATGGCCTGGAAGGATGCGCCGACCTCGATCCACCTCGATGCTGAAAGGTGCCCACGGTCGGGCCCGTCTGACGATTTCTGCGCGGACAATACCGCATGAGTGGGCTCCGGATACCAGGTACGCCGGTAACGGCGGTCCCGCTTGAGCGTCGAGGTAAACGTCTCGGCCATAGTGATTGTCAAGGCCGGGAGGGGAAGATCTTGTTGATACCTGCGAGGGCGGTGTCCGGGTTACCGTCGCTCGGTATGACCTCAAAGGTCACGGTGCCGTCCCAGCCGTGTGCGACAAGCACAGAGCGCAAGTAACCAAAGTCGATTTCACCGGTGCCGGGTTCGGTTCGTCCAGGCAGTCCAGCTACGTCGAACCGCCCGAGCAGCGGTAGCGCGGCGATCAGGTGGTCGGTCAGACGGCCGCCGGTCAATTGTTGATGGTACGCATCGAAAGCCACACGAACCTCGGGCCGATTCACCTGGGTGCAGACCGCCGTCACCAGTCCGGCGTCGGACCACAAGTAACCCGGCAAGTACACAGTGTTGAGGTGCTCCAGCATCAGGGTCACACCTGTCCCGGCAACGAGGTCTGCGGCTTGGCCGAGGGCCTCGACGGTGGCAGCATGCAGCGACTCGGGCGCCAACGGCGGCGCCGGGCTGACGACTCCTCCGGGACGGATGGCGTTGGAGAAGATGGCTATCTGGTGGGCTCCGACGCTTAACGCACAATCGAGCGACTCCTTGAGCTCCCCGAGAAACGCCCCTCTCTGTGACGGGTCGCACGCTGAGTGCTGACGGTTGCCGAAGAACCCGTTGATACCGATGCCGCTGTCCTCGGCTGCCTCAGCAATCGCGGAGATATCAACCGTCCGCCAATCCCACAGATCGACCAGGTCGAAACCCGCCGCGGCCGCTGCGGCCACGCGAGCAGGGAATGGTCGATCGGTCCACATGAATTGCAGAGATACCGAGTGAAGCAAGGTTCCAGCTCCTGACCGTGGTGTGCGATTAACTCTGGATGTCTCGGCCATCGCCGACGACTGTTTCGGCAGCCGGGGCAGCTGCAAGCCAGTCAGCGATTTCCCGAACGTGCTTGACAGCTGCTCGGCGAGCAGCCGGAACGTCGTGCGCGAGAATCGCTTCGACGATGGCTTGATGCTGGTTGGCCGACAAGGGCGGCTGCCGGTCGCGCCTAAACTGAATGCGGCGTGACTCGTCAAGCATCCCGTTCAGCTCCTTGAGCAACCCGGGCAGTAGCTGGCTACCGGCGGCTTCGGCGATGGAGAGGTGGAATGCCACGTCCAACGGAACGAGGGTGTCGGCATTCGCCCCTCGCTCGACTGCCGCGACGAACGCCCGGTGTGCCGGCAGGACCCCTTGCAGATCTCCGTCGGCCGGCCGCTCTGCGGCCTCCTCGGCAGCAAGCCCGTCCAGCGCCCCCCGGATCTTGAGGAGGTCGACGAGCTCGTCGCGATGCAGCTGCATGTACGCGCTGTATTCGAACCGGTCCGCGACGCCCAGACGCACGAACGCGCCCCGTCCATGTTGCACGGTGATCATGCCCGTGGCCTCCAGGCCAGCCAGGGCCTCCCTGACGCTGACACGGCTCACGCCGAACGCCTCGCACAGCATTCGTTCAGAGGGGAGGAGTGCGCCCGGTTCGTACTCTCGACGCTGTATGGCAAGGGTCAGTTGGTCGCGGACCTGCTGCGTGGGGCTCAGGCGCGTGACAGTGGTAAATGTCGACTTATGCCGTTTAGCTGTCCTGTTTGCCATGTGGCCACTCCGATTTGGTCGTCAGATGTCCCGCAACGGCCCGTCTGAAAGGCCGCTTGCGCCCCTCGGCGCCCTGCCAGCCGCAGATGAGGCTCACCACTGCACCGCTAGCCTGATTGCGACGCTAGATACGACGCCAGATCGGCGGCATCGGTTGCGATGACGATGACCGGCGAGCCTACGACGACGCTATCTCCCTCTTTTGCGAGAAGCGCCGCGACCATGCCGGAGGCCGGTGATTCAAGATCGACATCGATCTTGTCGGTCCCGACCACCCCGAGCACCTGCCCCTCGGTGACAGCGTCGCCGACCGCGACCTTCCACTCGCTGATGGTTCCCTCCTCCATCGTCACGCCCCACTTGGGGAGTGGGTATTCCGTTGCCATGCAAAGCCTCCGATGAAATGACGCGGGTGGGTCAGGCGAGGAGCTTGCGGACTTCATCCGCGATCCGCGCGGCGCCGGGCAAGACGTGTTGCTCGAGGACCGGCGCGTAGGGGACCGGGGTGTTACGCCCGCAGCTCCGAACGATGGGTCCACGAAGCAGGTCGAAGCAGTCCTCGGCGGCGTATGCGGCGATTTCGGCGCCGAACCCGCCGCGAGTCGGGGCCTCGTGCGCGATCAGCAGCCGCCCCGTCTTCTGCAATGACGTCCGCAGCCCAGCACGGTCAAATGGCACCAGTGTCCGGGGGTCGAAGATCTGGCAGGAGATGCCTTCAACGGAGAGTTCCTCCGCGGCCTCTTGGGCGTATTGAAGCGTCTTGAGATACGACACGATGGTCACGTCCGTGCCCTCTCGGACGACCCTGCCCTTTCCTAAGGGAATGGGCGCGACCTCGACGACCTCACCGGGGGGGCCACCTCGACCGACGTAGAGGCCCTTGTGCTCGAAGAAGAGGACGGGGTCGGGGTCACGGATCGCGGCGATCATCAGTCCCTTGGCGTCCTCGGCGGTCGAGGGCGCGACGACCTTCAGGCCGGGCACATGAGTGAACCAGGCCTCCAGGCTCTGGGAATGCTGGGCGCCGGTCGAACCGGCGGTGCCAGTGACCATGCGAATAACCATCGGAACGCTCAGGTTGCCGCCGGTCATGTAGTGGGTCTTGGCGGCCTGGTTGACGATCATGTCCATAGCAAGGGTGGCGAAGTCACTGAACATGATCTCCGCGATTGGACGTCCGCCGACCAGGGCAGCACCCACCGCCGCACCAACGATGGCTTCTTCGGAAATCGGGGTGTCCCAGAATCGGTCGGCGCCGAACCGGTCGAGGAGGCCCTTGGTGACCCCGAAGACGCCTCCGGGCGCTCCCACGTCCTCGCCAATCATGAAGACGGCGGGGTCGCGTTCCATCTCCTCGGCGATGGCCTGACGCACGCCGTCGGCATATGTGAAGTTGGTCATCGTAGTGCTGCTCCCTCAAGGCTGTCGACGTACACGTCGTCCAGCGCATCCTCTGGCTGCGGATGCTCCTGCTCCTTGGCCCATTCGATGGCCTGCTCCAGCCGGGACTCGACGCGGGCGCGAACGCCGTTCAGGTCGGCCTCGGTAGCGCCTAGTTCGGCGGTCAGCCAGCCCGGATAAACGACCAGCGGGTCGCGCGCCATCCACTCGGCAACCTCGTCCTTAGATCGGTAGCGAGCCATGTCGCCTTCGAAGTGGCCCCGGTGCCGGTAGGTCTTGGCCTCGATCAACGTCGCACCTTCACCCCGGCGCGCTCGCGCAGCAGCTTCCTGCGTCACCTGGCGAACAGCGAGCACGTCGTTGCCGTCCACGATGACCCCCGGCAGTCCGTAGGCAGAGGCACGATCGGCCACGTTCTCCAGCACCATCTGTGCGCTCTGCCGCGTGAATTCGCCATACAGATTGTTCTCGCAGACGAACAGCACGGGCAGCTTCCAGAGCCCGGCGAGGTTGAGCGTTTCGTGGAACGCACCCTCGTTGGAGGCGCCGTCTCCGAAGAACGTGACGGCAATGGCGTCGCTACCCGTGCGTTTGAACTGCAGCGCGGCTCCGCCGGCAATCGGGATACCTCCGCCGACGATGCCGTTGGCGCCAAGGAAGCCGAGGGCCGTGTCGATCATGTGCAGCGAGCCACCCTTACCATGGTTGTAACCGCCGGTCCGGGCGAACAGTTCGGCATACATCCGCGCCGGGTCGGCGCCGCGGCCGATCATGTGGCCGTGACCTCGGTGGGTTGACGTCAGTACGTCACGAGGCCCGAGAGCGGCGCAGACGCCGACCGCGGTGGCCTCCTGACCGATGTAGGGGTGCAGAAAGCCCGGGATCAGGCCTGCGGCTCGCAACTGGGACGCACGTTCCTCAAATCGGCGGATCAGCAGCATTCGCTCCAGCAGGTCCAGTCCCTCCGGGAGGGACGGAGCGGTAATCGTGTCAGCCATGGCATCCTTTCCAATATTGCGTTTCGCACAAAATACTTATCACACATCTCACCAGTTGGGAGGCGACGCGGTCGATCTAAGCTTCAGCTGGCCGAGAATCCCCCGTCGGCCATCAGCGTTGCGCCAAGGACGAACGAGGCGTCGTCCGAGAGCAGGAACGAGACGACCGACGCAATCTCCGCCGGCTGCGCGTAACGACCGATGGGGTGCTTCTCGGCGAAGTGGTCCGGCTCGGTACGTTCGGCATTCAAGGTCCGCAGCAACGGCGTCAAGGTCCCTCCGGGGCAGAGGCAGTTGGCCCTGATGCCGCGGCGGGCGTACTCGACCGCAATGGATCGCGTGTATTGCAGGACGGCTCCTTTCGCGGCGGCGTACGCGGCCAACTCGGGTGCCGCACACACCGAAGCGGTCGACCCGAACGTCACGATGCGCCCATCGCCGCGTTCCAGCATCTGCGGAATCACGGCCTTCGTGACCAGAAAGGTCCCCACCAGACTCACGTCGACAACCTTGCGGAACGTCTCCAGAGACAACTGGTGGGTTGGCCCCGTTGCATGAATGCCGGCCACGGCTACGACCGCGTCCACCCCGCCCAGAGCCGCGGTCACTTCGGCGGTCAAGCGCTGGACGTCGGCCTCATTCGTCACGTCTGCCGCCCCGACCCAGGAGGCGCCATTGGCCTCGGGTGTCGCCAGATCCGTGGCGGCCACGAGAGCCCCATCCGCGAGCAGCCGCTCAACGACGGCCGCACCGATACCGCCTGCGGCGCCCGTCACCAGAGTCCGCCTGCCGCTCAGCCCGTGCATGGACGCCTCCTGCCCGTACGCACCTGCGCACTAAGGTGCAACATGTCCTACATCCTACCAGTTACGAGAGTGCAATGACTACACCGACCGACGGGCGTCTCGCGCTGACGTCCACCACCCTCGCGGACGGCAGCGTCCGGGACGTGTACATAGACGGCGGGCTCATCACCGCAGTGACGGCCCCAGGTATGACGCCGCCGGAAGGTCTCAATTGCGTGCGGGTCGACTTAGCGGGACACGTCCTGCTGCCGGCCGCTGCGGAGCCGCACGCTCATCTGGACAAGGCGCTGCTCGCCACCCGAGTGCCCAATCCATCGGGCAACTTGAGCGGTGCCATCGAGGCAATCCGCCGGGCTTATCCCTCCATGACACCTTCGGATATCGGCCAGCGAGCGCTCGTCGCCCTTATGACCGCCGCGGCCAAGGGGTTCACGGCGGTGCGCACCCATGCCGACTGTGGCCCGCGCCTAGGAACCCGATCGGTGGAGGCACTTGTCGGCCTGCGGGAGCGGCTTCGCGATGTCATCGACGTCCAGGTCGTCGCACTTGCCGAACCGGGCCTGACCGGTGTCGCCGGCGGAGCCAACCGGCAAGTCTTGGCCGCGGCTGTCGCGGCCGGCGCCGATCTAGTAGGAGGGTCTCCCTGGATCGACGACCATCCGCGCGCTGCCGTAACCGAGCTGCTGGCCATCGCCCGCGGCGCCGGCCGCGGCGTGGACTTGCACATCGATGAAACCACCGATCAGGGCACGCTCACGCTGCGAGACCTCGCCGAGCTAGTCACGAGCACGGGGTTCGACCTACCGGTCACCGCGTCGCATTGCGTAAGCCTCGGTGTGCAAGACGGAGCCGTCGCGCGTGAGGTGGCCGCCGCGGTGGCCGCCGCGAACATTACCGTGGTTACCCTGCCGCAGACCAACCTCTACCTCCAGGGCCGATCCACCAGCACCGGCAAGCCGCGGGGTCTGACGGCGATCGAGGACCTGATCGCGGCAGGCGTCCGCGTCGCCGGCGGGGGCGACAACTGGCGCGACCCGTTCAACCCGATGGGGCGCATCGATCCGCTTGAAACGGCCTCGCTGTTGGTCACCGCCGGACACATGACACCCGATGCCGCCTACGCATGTGTCTCCAATCAAGCGCGGGCCGTGCTGGGCTTGCCCGAAGTGCGGATCGAACGAGGAAGTCCAGCGGACTTGTTGGCGGTCCGAGCATCCTCGCTGGCCGATGCGGTGGGCGGGGCTAGCGAACACCGCGTGGTCGTGCGTGCCGGACGCATTCTGGCCCGGACGACGGTGCATCACGTTTGGAACCCACGGCTCTTGGAAGCGGCAAACGGCACCGACACTACCGCCCCCATCACCCAGTAATCACCCGGGGAATCGATGACAACGGCGGGTGAGGCCGCACCAGGTCGCGGCGACGGCCGACACCGCAGTCGGCGGCTGCGAGCATTGGCTGGTGGTGTCAGTCGTACAGCGTCGTGGTCACGGGCACCCCGCCCCCGAGCCCCGCGCGCGCCACGATCGTGGCGGCGCGCTCCCGGGCATCCTGACGAAGGGATCTCTCGTCGATCGCGGTGACCCGGCCGTCCTGGAACAGCGCCCGACCGGCCACCCACGTCTGGGCGATGCTCGCGGCGCTGACCGACCACACCAACGCCTGCAATGGGTCCGAATACGGGGTCCACTCGTGGTGATCCAAGTCAAACAGCACGAAGTCGGCCTGCTTCCCGACCTCCAGAGAGCCGATCTGGTCATCCCAGCCGAGGGCCCGGGCCCCGTCGATGGTTGCCATCCGCACCGCCTGACGGGCACCGACCAGGGTGGGGTCGAGCCGGGCGTCCTTGAAGAGGCCAGCCACCAGGTGAACCTGACGGTGCAGGTTCAGGTTGCCCGCCGCGGACACCCCGTCGGTTCCCAGACCGACGATCACGCCGGCGTCCAACATCTCCGGGTACTTCCCGATGGCGGTGGCACCCTTGGCCAGCTTGAGTGAGGTCGAGGGGCAGAAGGCGACCGCAGTTCGGTTCTCGGCGAGTAGTTGAACCTCCCCGTCGGTCACCGCCACAGCATGCGCCACGACCAGGTTTGAGCCCAGGCCGTTGCTCTCGGCGATCCGGGTAATCGGCCACCGGCCGTACTTGCGCTCGCTGGCTCGGGACTCCTCGATGCTCGAGGCGATGTGATAGGTAGTCCCCACACCCAGTCGCGCGGCGAGCTCACGGGCGCCGAGATGCAGCTCCAGGCTGCACGGCTCCTTTCCCTCGATGTTCACCCAGCATCGAATCCGGCCACCGGCAAAGCCGTTCCATCGACGGACGGAGTCCTCCAGCGCTTCCAAGGCCGCTTCGTGATTGGGGAAGAAATGGTGGTTCATCATCTCCTCCGACCACCCGGACGGTGTCTCAGCCGGCCGACGATCGGCCGCATGGCGACCGACCACCCCGCGAATCCCGATCTGCCCGGCCGCCTTCGCGGTCAGGCCAGCATCGTTTTGCGCACCCATATCAAGGAAGCAGGTGGTGCCACTGCGCAGCATCTCGGCTGCCCCCAGCAGCACGCTGACTCGCTCGTCGGACTCGTCGACATGGGCGTAGAACGGCTTGGCCCAGTGGAACACCCAGGCACGGGTGGCCAAGACGTCGGGAAACACCGCACGGCTGAGGGTCTCGGATAGGTGCACATGGGTGTCGATGAATCCTGGGGTCACCCCCAGCCAGCGCCCGTCAATCACGCGGTCGGGTGCGGTCGCCCCCAGTCGCTCGCGGACCTCGCCTGTGGTGCCGATGTCACGGATCCGGTCCCCGTGGATCAGCAGCGCGGCGTCGCGCAGCACGCGGTCACGGTCATCCGCCGTGATTGCGAACTGCAGATGCTCGATGAGGACTGTCTCATCGACGCGAGCGTGGGCGGCGATGTCTGTCATCAGTTGGTCCTCTCGTCCGGTGGTCTCACTCTCTGGGCTTCGTCTACTCGTATGATATCTGTGGTAATACCAGTTGGAAAGGGTCCGGAGGCAGAAGCAGAATGAGAGAACGTGTCGTGGTCCGGCTCCGGGAGCTGCTGGCCACTGACGACTTGGCCGCCCTCGTCTGCCTGTCCCCCGAGAACGTGGCGTACACCGCCGGGTTCGTCATCCCCTCCCATCAGCTGATGCGCCGGCGGCACGCCGCCACGGTCATAACGGCCGATGGGCGGGAGGCGATCATCTGCGTCGACATGGAGGAGACGACCGTGCGCGCGGCGGACCCCGTTACCGAGCTGCGGGTATGGGCCGAGTTCACCGGGCGGCCAATGGCTACGCTGGCTGAGCTTCTCCGCGACTGGGGCCTCGACGGTTCGCGGGTCGGCACCGAACTGGGCTACCTATCCGTGACCGACCACGCCGAGCTGACCTCAATCCTGCCCGCGCTGGAGCTGACAGCGGCCGACGGACTCCTCAGCCGTGCCCGCCAGGTCAAGACCCCTGACGAGCTTGCACTGCTCGAGCGGCTCTCGCGGATCTCGGAACTGGCGATCCGGGAGTCGTACGAGTCCGTTCGCGCCGGTTCATCGGAGATGGACATCGCCTCAACGCTGACCCGGAGCGTGTATGAGCAGGGCGCCCAACAGTTCAAGCTGATGATCGTAGCGACCGGCGAACGCAGTCAGCTGCCGAACGTCGGACCCACCGACCGGATCCTGCGCCCTGGCGACGTCTGCCGCGTCGAGATCTTCTCAGTCATCGACGGCTACCACGCTGGCGTATGCCGGACCGCAGTCGTAGGCGACCCTCCGCCGGAAGCAGAGAAGGTGTACAACAACTTGGTCGCGTGCAAGAAGCTCGTCCTGGAGGCCATCAAACCGGGAGCGAGCTCGAAGGCGGTTTATCAGACGTTCATGGCCAAGTTCACGGAGCTAGGGCTACCACCGATCTCGTTCGTGGCCCACTCGATCGGGGTGAACCTCCACGAGAAGCCATACATCGGGGCCTACTCCGACCAGCCGCTCGAGGCAGGGATGGTGTTCGGCATGGAACCGCTGGTCTACCGCAGTGGCTTCGGGTTTGGGATGCAGATCAAAGACATGATTGCCGTAGAGGCCACTGGTGCGCGCTTGTTGTCCGACGTCATGAACACCGATGAGCTGTTCCGGATCTCCGCGTGAATCCCGTCCGGCCGCCGCGCACCGAGAAGCTGTCCCGGATCCGCAAGGTCATCGCGACCCGAATGCGGGACAGCCTGGCCACCACCGCCCAGCTCACCACCGTTGTGGAAGTCGACCTGTCCAAGACCATGCAGCTACGGCAGAGCCATGGCGCGCCGTTCCGCGAAGCTCACGGCGTATCCCTGGGCCCGTTGGCCATCGTCGCCCGCGGCGTCTGTCGCATGCTGGCTCAGTACCCGGTCCTGAACGCTCGGATCGACCTCGAAGAGGGCACGGTCACATATCTCCCTGCCGTAAACCTCGGTATCGCTGTGGACTCCGAAACGGGGCTGCTCGTGCCGAATCTGAAGAACGCCGACGGGCTTACCGTCGCCGCACTGGCGACTGGCATCAAGGTCCTCGCGGAACGTGCCAGGAGTCGCCGACTAACCCTGGAGGACCTGGAAGGCGGCACGTTCACAATCACGAACACAGGATCCCGTGGATCCCTTCTTGACACCCCCATCCTCAACGCGCCCGAGGTCGGGATCTTGGCTGTTGGCGCGGTCCAGCGACGGCCTGCCGTCGTCCTAGACGAGCAGGGCGAGCGGCTGGAAGCGCGAGATCTGGCTTACCTGTGTCTGACGTACGATCACCGCCTGGTCGACGGCGCCGACGCTGCGCGTTTCCTCAGCGGCCTCAAGACTTGGCTCGAGACCGCCGACCTGATCGCCGAGGTAGAGGGCGCCTCGTGACCCCTCTCGGGGGGGTCCCCGGCGTCGAGGGGCTGGACCACGTCGGACTGAACGTGCCCGACATGGACCAGGCTGTCCGCTTCTTCACCGAGGCCTTCGGAGCCACGACTCTGTTCTGCATCGACCGGATCGCTGACCCCGAGGGAGGGGCGATGGAGCGCCTCGGCGCTCCCCGCGCGGCCTCCTTCGAGCTCACGATGCTCCAGTTGGGCTCCGGTCGCCTAGAGCTGCTGCGCTGGTGGACTGAGGACCCGTCGGACGACGCGCCCCGGTCATCGGGTCTCGGCGCCGCCCACGTCGCAATCAAGGTGTCGGACGTCGCCGCCGCCGTCGCCTGCCTGGGCGCTATGGACGGTGTTCAGGTGCTCGGACAGCCCATCACGTTCGCCTCCGGCGTGACCCCCGGCCTGACGAACGCGTTCGTGACGACGCCATGGGGTGCGCTGGTTGAGCTCCTCGACTGGGGTCAGCCGACCACCGTCACCACAGGCTGATATTCGAGTCGAAGTTCAGGTGTTTGGTCTCGGTGAACTCCAGTAGCCCCTCCATCCCCTGCTGGCGTCCCACGCCCGACCGCTTGAACCCACCGACCTCCATCTCGGCATAGAAATGATGGTAGGTGTTGATCCAGATGGTGCCGGCCTCGATCGCTCGGCCCATCCGCCAGGCGCGATCAAGATTGGACGTCCACAGTCCGCAGGCCAGCCCGAAATCGGTGCCGTTAGCCAACGCGACCGCCTCATCCTCGGAGGCGAATGACTGCACGGCAAGCACCGGGCCGAAGACCTCCTCGCTGAGCAGGCGAGAGCCCGACGGGAGGCCGGTGACGACGGTCGGCGCGACGAAGTGACCCTTGTCGTATGGCGCAACATTCAGGTCTCCCCCACCGGCGACCAGAGTGCCGCCGTCGGCCTTACCGATCTCGATGTACTCACAAACGGCTCGCTTCTGCGCGGCCGAGATCAGCGGACCCATCTGGGTCTGCGGGTCTAGCCCGTCACCGACGCGTAGGGCCGACGCTCGCTCAGCTAGCCGAGTCACGAACTCGTCATGCATAGACTCCTCGACCAGCAACCGGCTTCCTGCGGTGCAGATCTGGCCGGCCGCGGAAAAGATCGCGTTCTCGGCGCCGGCCAGGGCCTTATCGACGTTCGCGTCGGCGAAGACGATGTTAGGCGACTTTCCGCCCAGTTCCAAGGAGACCTTCTTCAGCCCGTCCGCTGCTCGCTTCATCACGTCGATGCCGGTCTTTGACTCGCCGGTGAACGCGATCATCTGTACCCCGTCATGCCCGACCAAGCGGTCCCCGACGGTGGCCCCAGACCCGACCACCGCCGACAGGATCCCACCGGGGAGGTCGTGGTCGGCCGCAAGCAGGCTCAACGCGTGCACAACGATGGCGGGCGTCAGGCTAGCGGGCTTGACGATGACCGAGTTGCCCGCGGCCAGCGCCGGCGCAACTGCACGAATGGTTAGGTTTAGCGGGTAGTTCCACGGGGTGATGGCAGCCACGACGCCCATCGGCTCGCGCAGCACCACCCCATGAACGCCATCGCTCAGCGCGATGGCTCGGCCGTAGATCGCCCGAGCCTGACCAGCGTTGAACTCGATCATGTTGATGCTGCTGTGGACCTCACCCCGGGCTTGCGCCAGCGTTTTGCCCTGCTCCCGAGTCAGCAACTCGGCGAGCTCGTCGACGTTGGTGCGCATCCGTTCAGCCCACCGGAACAGCACCCGTGACCGGAGTGCACCGTCGTTGCGCCACGAGGACCGAGCAAAGGAGTCGTGAGCTCGATCGACGGCGTCGTCGACGTCGCTCAGAGTAGAGGTCTCGATGGTTGCTACGAGCTCGCCCGTTGCCGGGTCGTGGGTGGCGAGGACGTCAGTGGACACCCTGAGGAACTCGTGACCGTGGCTGGTGATCCGTGGTGGCGTCCAGGCCCTCCTCGGCGCGAAAGCGAGTGTCGTCATGGTCGTTACTTCCTTGAACGGAGAAGCGTGATGGGGTGGGTGGTCCGTGCTACGGCAAGAACTTGGTGGTGAAGGCCGTGGTGAAGTCGAAGCTGGCCGGGACGTCGCCGACCGAGGCGAGTTGGTCTCGCAGGGTCTTCCAGCGCGCATCGCTCATGGCACCCGGGCTAGTCCCGAGGTAGCCGCCGGACTTGATCGTCTGCGCCGCGTAATCGAACGCAGCGGGGTCGGCGTCCTTGTTCGCCGCGAGAACCGCCGTCTTGGCACCGGACGGATCGGCCAGGAAGTCTGTCCAACCCTGCACAACCGCTGCGACGACGGCACGAACGACGTCGGGGTGTTGCGTGATCTCGGTGTCACTAGTGAAGAGCAGGTTGCCGTACGGGTTGTACCCACCGTCCTTGGCCACCGACAGCACACCGATGCTGATCCCCGTTTGCTTGGCAAGGTATGGCTCAGCGGTTACGAAACACTGCTGCACCAGGCCGGGATTGATCTTGAAGTCCGCCATCGAGCCAGTGAAGTTGGTGTCCTGGATGTTGTTGAGCTTGAAATGCGACTTCAGGTAGTCGAAGTACGGGCTCGGCACGCGCGACACTTGGTGGCCGTTGACGTCGGCGAAGCTGGTGATCGACTGCCCCTGGTGGTACATCATGCACTGGAGGTTAGTGTCGAATCCTGCGGCGATCGCGACTATCGGCAGTCCGTTCGAGCGCGCGACCATCACCTCATCGGCGTTGGCGACACCGAAGTCGGCCTGTCCAGCAGCCACCTGAGGGATGGTTTGGATACCGGGGCCGCCTTGCTCAACCTTCAAGGTGATGTTCTTGTCCTTCGCGTACTGCTTGTCCATGGCTTCCCAGTAGCCGCCCTGTTCCGCCTGGGCGAACCAGTTGTTCAAAATGCTGGCGGTCTGCGGCTGACTGCTCGATGTTGCGGCTGGGGTGGAGCCTCCGCAGGCGGTCAGTGCGAGGCCGACAACGACGACGCAGGCCAGCGAACCCGCTACGGGAGAGAACTTCATGGCGTACCTTTCAAAAGAACAAGGGGTGGATAAGGCGGTGTGCAGAAACGGAATTTGGTGGTCATCCCACCCGAGCGTCAGTCGTTGCGCCTGACGACGGACTCGTGCCAGTTCTTGATGAGCTGGTTGCCCGCCACGCTGACGATCAGAAAGAAAGCAAAGCCGAGCAGCGTGGCCGCAACGACCTCAGCGAACAGCAAACCGGTGGCGAGCCGTGACTGGGCGAAGAGGACCTTGACGCCCAGGCCGCCCTGCTCACCCCCAGAACCGATGATGAACTCACCGACAATCGCGCCGATCACCGACAGGCCCGCGGAGATCCGCAGCCCGGCGAAGATGCTCGGCAGGGCGCCAGGGAGTCGCAGCTTGACGAACTCGGTCACCTTTTTGGCGCGGTGCATCCGAAAGAGGTCCACGTGGTTGCGGTCAGTCGAGAGGAGTCCGAGCAGTGAGTTGTTCAGGATCGGGAACACGGCGATCATGAACGAGATGACGATCACCGATTGCTGGTTGTAGCCGAACCACAGGACGATGATTGGCGCGACGGCCACCACCGGTACAGTCTGCAGCAGCACGGCATACGGGTAGAAGCTGTGCTCGAGCGCCTTGGACAGGCTCATCACGATGGCACTCAGAAGCCCGACGAAGATCGCCAGCGCGAAGCCGGCGGCCGCCTCGGTCAGGGTGATCCAAGTACCTTGCAGTAGCGTGCCGGGGTTATCGAGGGCGGCCTGCACGACCTGCATCGGCCGTGGCACCAGGTAGTTCTTGTCGCCGTACAGCGTGGCCGAGATGAGCCACCATCCGCCGAGGAAGAGCACCAGTACGATGAGCGGTGGCAACATCTTGCGCAGGCGGCCACTCTGTTCGCGCTTGACAGGGCTGGCGAGAGCCGCAGCCGTCGGTGCGTCAACGGTCTGGGTAGCAGTCATTCGTCCATGCCCTCCCTGAGGTAGTGCGAGATTTCCGCAGACAGTGCCGCGAATTCGTGGGTGGACCGCAGCACGGGTCTGCGAGGGAAGTCGAACGGGATGTCAAAGATCTTCTTGATGCGGCCGGGGCGTGCTGACATGACCACGACCCGCTGCGACAGGTACACCGCCTCATAGAGGTTGTGGGTCACGAAAACGGATGTGAACCCCTCCGACCCCCAGATCCGCAGCAGTTCGTCCTGGAGGCCCTCTCGGGTGATCTCATCGACCGCTGAGAACGGCTCGTCCATGAGGAACAGCTGGGGGCGCAACGCGAGGGCCCTTGCCAGGGACAATCGCATCTTCATGCCGCCGGATAGGTTGCGGGGGTAAACCTGCTCGAAACCGGTCAAACCGACCATCTTTAGTGCCTCGGCGACTCGTGTGCGGCGTTCGGCTTTGCCGACGCCCTCGAGCTCGCAGACCAGGTGCGCGTTGCCCTCCACGGTGCGCCACGGCAACAGCGTGGGGTCCTGGAACACGAATGCGCGGCGGTCGCCGGCTGGAATCTTGACATCGCCCTGGGTAGGCGCTGAAAGGCCGGCAATGACCCTCAGAAGCGTGGACTTGCCACAGCCGGACGGGCCCAGCAGCGAGACGAATTCGCCCTTGCTGATCTGCAAGTTGACCGGCTGCAGCGCAATCGTGCCGTTCGGGTAGGTCTTACAGGCTCCGCGCACGTCGATGTGCGCTCCTGCTGTCACCGAGGTCTCCGTGGCAGATGAGCTGGCCACGACGCCGACCGTTCCGTAGTCGGGCGACAGCGCCACGGCGTGATCGATGTGCGCTGATCTCCGAAGGTTCATGGCCTGTCCGCTCCCCTGGTGCCGTTGCAACTGGCCTGACATCTGACCACTATACGATCCGTTCGGAAGCGAGTCAAGCCCGTTCCTGAACTCTCCGCCGCTCCGTACACGGGATGCCCAAAATGGGTCACGTACGACAGCGCAGCGTATTCGCGGATGCAAGATGCTCGGTCCGCATGCCGGGCTCCCAGCCCCTGCTCCGTAGTTAGAGCCAGCCTTGGCCTATACGGGCGCCATGCCGGCGTCACCTTCAGTGATCCGGTGGCGCCACGCCACGGCCCGCTGCATCAGGGCGCAGCGGCAATCCGTATCCCCTCCGCGTAAAGTGTCGGCTGGGAGGTGGCGCGCGGGGTGACGTTTGGCAGTCGCCGCTGAGAGCTCACCGGGACCCGGAGGGGATCCACGGGCACCACATTTAGCTTTCTGGCTACGACCTCGCCACCCCCTCATCCAGCTTGGAAGTAACCCGCTGATATCTGAGTTCAGAGTGGCGAACAACCCTTGTAGGAGCATCAGATTCGGCATTTGCGGAGTCGCCCTCGACACGCCCGCGACCGTGATCGACGCGGATGATCGTCGCGCCACCGTTCGCGCGGCAACACTCACTCCGTCGCCTTGGGATGACCCGTGACCGCATCTGTCAGCCACGCGGTGCGGTGTTCGTCGTCGATGCAGTACCAGAGCCGCCCGGCGCCGGTAACCTCGTACTGCCATTGCTCGATCGGCGTGCCGTTGACCGTCCGGCTCCCAAGGCTGCCTCGAAGCGGATGCTGCCGGGCGTCGCGCTGGCGTGGATCGCTCGTGATCCGTTCCCACGCCGTTCGGGCGTTCGCAGGCGCCACAGCGCACACCTTCGCCCACCCGGTTATCGCGTCGCTCGTCGCGTATCGGAAGTCCCACCCTCCCGCTCGAGGCGGCGGCGCGACGCGCTCCCGTCGCTTCGACACGCGCTACGCGGCGGGTGTCGTGATTCGGGCGCCATCGGCATCAGTCATTCGGCGAAGGCGCCGGGCCAGCGTGGGGTCTGCGTGGATCTCGGCGGTCGCCCGCCACTCACGTACGAGCTGGCTCATTGGCCCATACGTGTCGAGCTCGGCCGCAGCGGCGGCCACGCGGGAAAACTCCTCGACGAATGCGCGCCGATCCGCACCAGGCAGAAACTCGAGCCAAGGAAAGGCGTCGCCAAGGGCCTCCCCGAGCGCTTTGGGGTTGTGGACCGCCAGGTTGCGCAACGTGCGGCCGAATGCCGCGAACGCTGCGGCCCGCTCGACCTCGCGGTCCGCCCGGGTCAGCCGGAGGTCCGGCTCGTCGCGGCGCCGGAGTACAACATCCCCCTCCTCGACCTCAATGGTCACGTCTTTCGGGTGCCTGAGGAGGTCAGAGAACGGCCGCTCGATTACTCTCATGGGCCCATGATATCAGAAGTACTTCTGAAGTAGGGGGCGTCACCCAGTTTGGGCGCCCAAGCGAGCATCCGTAAACAGGCCCAGGCTCATGCAGCACCAAGCGTTTCAACACCTGCGGCTGACGCGTGAGCTCGGGCCCGGCCAATGTAGGAGAACATCCACATCAGCATGGCGAATAACCCCACGTAAAAGATCACAGGCGACAGCCACACCATGCTGGCAATAGGGAGTACGAACGTCAGGACCACCCGAACGCCGGCATCGAGGAGCAGGACCGCCGCCCACACCGCCGTGATCGTGTATTGAACCCGCCGGAACTGTGGATACACCCAATAGCTGTTCCAGGTCTGCACTCGGGCCGGATCGCCAGCGGTGGCGAACTGCCGCCCGAAGAAGAACGCCAACGGCCTTGGCAGCGCCAGCGAGACGGCAAAGGCGATTCCGAACACCCCGGTCAGGACAGACTCTTTGACGAGATGAAATCGGGGAGAGCCGGTGACAAGACTCCCGAGCAGACCCAGGACAATCAGGATCAGGCTAATGAGTGCGAGGCCATCCAAGCTCCGGGTCCGAGCAATCGACACCAGCGTCGCGATCACGGGGAATGCCGCCGCAGTGCT
>Ga0209890_10000479_pt1 | contig 18427 bp, 19 predicted proteins | sample OrgsoiDNA2013049_FD_185799 | JGI IMG/M metagenome (GOLD analysis project Ga0209890, IMG submission 185799) | Permafrost soil microbial communities from the Arctic, to analyse light accelerated degradation of dissolved organic matter (DOM) -... | ecosystem: Environmental > Terrestrial > Soil >...
CGCGGCGCCAGGCTCTGGTAGTTCGACCATGACCATGGCCGTGGCTTCGACCACCGCGCCCGGCACTTACCCGATCACGGTCACGGGCTCGGGCGGAGGGATCATGCACAGCGCCGCCGTCACGTTGACAGTGAACCCCGCGGCGTCTGCGAACTTCACTATTGCTGCCTCCCCGGCTTCGGTGACGGTGCGCGGTGACGCTGGCTTATCCACGATCACGACCGCCATCTCGGGCGGATTTAGCTCAGCGGTAGCTTTGTCGGCGACTGGCCAGCCGGCGGGCGTGACCGTGAGCTTCACTCCGGCGTCCATCGCGGCGCCGGGATCGGGCACCTCGAGCCTGAAGATGGCAGTGGCCTTCACTACCCCGGACGGTACTTACCCGATCACCGTCACCGGTTCTGGCGGAGGCATTACGCACAACGCCACGGTCACGCTGATTGTGCTTCGCGCGGGGACTCCGAACTTCATCATTACTCCCGCACCGGCTTCGGTGTCCGTGGTACAAGGAAACAGTGGCTCATCCACCCTGACGGTCGCAGTCTCGGGCGGGCTCAGCTCGGCGATAGCTTTGTCGGCCTCTGGACAGCCGGCTGGCGTGACGGTGAGTTTCAGTCCCGCGTCCATCCCTGCGCCAGGCTCCGGCACTTCGACCATGACCATGGCGGTGGCGTCAACGACCACGACTGGCACGTACACGATCACGGTCACCGGCTCGGGCGGAGGTCGTATACGCACCGCTACCGTCACGTTGACGGTGACCCCGTAAAGTTGGCCCTCGCCAAGAAGAAGGCTTGTTAGTATGGGTCAGGAAGCGCCGACGCATCGTCGGGCGCGATGGAAAGGGAATCCCGTTTGAGAAACTTCTTAATCCGCATTTTTCTGTCTTTCGCAATCGCCAGTTTATTTTCCCTTCCGTCCGTCGCCCAGCAGTCGGACGCCCCAGCGCCGGCACCCGCTGCGGCCCCATCCGACCCAGCAACGCAAAAGCCCGATGCACCGGCTTCAGATGCGCCAGCTCAGGCGCCGGCACCGTCCACCCAACCTGCGCCAAAGAAATCCGACGCCCCGGCCGCGGAAGATACTAAGCTCGCTGTACCGCAGGGCAAGACCAAGTTGGAGCAGGAGACCGGGACGGTGAACGACCGCATTCTGACGGTGATGCCGAACTACGGCACCGTCGAAAACGCTCACACCTTGCCGCCGATTTCAACCGGCCAAAAATATCGGCTCGCCACCGCCTCAGTGTTCGACTATTTCGCCTTTCCGTTCATTGGCGCCCTGGCAGCGATCGATCAGGCGAACAATTCTCCGGCATCTTGGGGACAGGGATGGGGAGCATACGGGCAACGTTATGGCGCATCTTTTGCCGACAACGGAATCGGTACCTACATGACCACCGCCATTTTTCCCAGCATGCTCCACGAAGACCCGCGCTACTACTGGCTGGGACACGGTTCGGTTTCTCACCGGACGTTTTATGCTCTGGGACGGCTATTCGTCGCACGAACCGATTCCGGAGAGAAGCGCTTCAACTATTCCGAAAATATCGGCAATGCGGTGGCCGCCGGCCTCTCGAACGTTTACCACGCGCCGGAAGACCGTACGCTGGGCCGGAACCTGGGCACGTACGCGATGCTGGACATGTGGGACGGAGTCTCCAACCTGATGAAGGAATTCTGGCCAGATGTCCACCGCAAGATGAAGCACAAGCACAAGACCGACGACGCGGCCCACAACTGATCAGCGGTCGTGGGTTGTTCTTAGCGGAAGCTAGCTCCTAGCCTTGTCCTCCACGTCGCGGCTATACTGACCGCGACCTTCTATGAAAAACCTATCGTGTCTCTTCCTGTTACTTTCTTTTCTGACGACATTGGTCACCGCACAAACCATGAAGCCAAATGCAGAAAAAACCGGAGCGCCTGGCAATGCGAAATTTTTGGCGATGGCGGACCAGTTCGTGAAAGAGTCGCTGGCGCTTTCGCCGGTGAATGCGTCGCAGGCCGGGTATCACAAGCATGTGGACGCAAAAACCGGCAAGACCATCATGCTGGATGCGGAACTGGACGATGTGGGCGACGCGGGGATGGCGGCGCAGTTGGCCTTCTATCGCGATTGGCGGCGAAGGTTCCAGACCGAGACGCCGGTAGCGTCGTTGAATGCGCAGGACGCCGCGGACTTCCGGCTGATTGACGATCAGATCGCGCTGAATCTGCTGGAACTCGAGCACATTCAGAACTACAAACATAATCCGACGGTGTACGTGGAGCTGCTGGGCAGCGGATTATTTCTGCCCATGACGCAGGAATATGCGCCGAAAGCTGTCCGCACGGCCGACGTGATTTCGCGCATCGGGCAGATTTCGCGGTTTATCGAGCAGGCGAAGTCGCAACTCGTGGATGCCGATCCGATTTTTATTTCAACGGCGGTTGGGGAGAACCAGGGGAATCTCGATATGGTCGAGGGGCTAGCCGGCGACATTCCCGCGGACTCGCCGCTGAAGGCGCAGTACGACAAAGTGGCTTCGCCGGCAAAGAAGTCGCTCAGCGACTTCAATGACTGGATGACGAACGACCTGGCCAAACGTCCGACCAACGGGCGCACCTGGCGGCTGGGCGAGGAGTGGTACGCGCTCAAGTTTCGCTACGTGATTGAGGCGTCCATCGAGCCGGCGCAGTTGCTGGCGGATGCGGAAGCCGAAATCAAGCGAGTGCGTGCGGAAATGTTGCAGTTGTCGCTGCCGCTCTATAAGGAGATGTATCCCGGGCAGGATGATTACAGCAGTCTGCCGGCGCGTGATCGCGAGAACAAAATCATCGGTGCGGTACTGGATAAGATCAGCGACGAGCATCCGCAGCGCGATCAGTTGATGAACGCGATCGAAGCGGATCTGGCGGGGATCACGCAGTTCATCCGCGACAAGAAAATTGTCGCACTCGGCAGCCGCGACAACTTGAAGGTGATTCCAACTCCGGAGTTCATGCGCGGCATTTACTCGGTAGCGGGTTTTCATTCCGCGCCGCCGCTGGAGCCGACGGCGGAGGCGCAGTATTGGGTGACGCCGATCGATCCGAAAATGTCCGACGCCAGGGCCGAGAGCAAGCTGCGCGAATACAACAACTACACCCTGAAGTGGCTGAGCATGCACGAAGGATTACCCGGACACTATGTGCAGGCGGAGCACTCGAATGACGTTCAGCCTCCGACACGGCGGCTATTGCGCAACATGTTCGCGAACGGGCCTTACGTGGAAGGGTGGGCCGAATACGGCGCTGACGTCATGACTCAGGAAGGCTACATGGATTTCAATCCGAAGTTTCGGATTGCGAGATTGAAAATCTGGCTGCGGGCGGTGGCCAATACTGTCCTCGATATTCGGATGCAGACCATGAACATGACCGATCAAGAGGCGCTTGATTTAATGATGAAAGACACTTTCCAGACCCAGGCCGAAGCCGACGGCAAACTGATACGCGCGAAGTTGAGCTCAACCCAATTGCCAACATATTTCGTTGGTACCCGGCAGTGGTGGATTCTGCGCAAGAAATATCAGGCGGCCATGGGAAGCGCGTTTACGCTGGAAGAGTTTCATGATCGCGCTCTGGATCAAGGGCCGTTGCCGCTGGAGTATCTGGAGAAGATTATTCTGCCGGCAAATTAGATCTTTGTTTCCTTCCCAGCAATGTCATTCCACTGCGCCTGCGGCGCTTCGGAATGACAGAACGCGTGGGGTGTCGGGTCTAGGTCGTTTTCAGTGCGAGTCGCGGGCAACTTTGTTACCGCTACGGCCGACGAGGAAATCCAAATCCGCTCCCAAGTGCGCTTGCTGCACATGTTGTACGTAGAGCCTTTCCCATCCGCGCTTGGCTAGCGGCGGAGGCGTCCATTGGGCGCGGCGCGCGGCGAGCGTGGCGTCGTCCACATCCAGTTGGACGATTCGCTTTCCCACATCCAGAGTGATCATGTCGCCTGACCTGACCAGCGCCAAGGGGCCGCCGGCGGCGGCTTCCGGAGAAGTGTGCAGAACGACGGTGCCGTAAGCGGTGCCACTCATGCGGCCGTCGGAGATGCGGACCATGTCGGTGACGCCTTTGCGCAGAAGTTTTGGCGGCAGAGGCATGTTGCCGACCTCGGCCATTCCGGGATAGCCGCGCGGGCCGCAATTCTTCAGCACCATCACGCAGGTTTCATCGATATCGAGCGCTTCGTCATTGATGCGAGTGTGAAACTCCTCGATGTTTTCGAAGACTACAGCGCGCCCTCGATGCTGTAGAAGATGCGGACTGGCGGCGGAGAGTTTGATGACTGCGCCGTCCGGCGCGAGGTTGCCGCGGAGGACGGTGATTCCGGCATTCGGCTTGAAAGGCTCGGCGAAAGTGTGAATCACGTCGCGATTCCAGCACGGCGCGTCGGCGACATTTTCCCAGATGGATTTTCCGTTCACGGTGGGGGCGTCGCGATGCAGGGCTCCGGCTTCGCCTAGCTCGCGAAGGACCGTTGGCAAGCCGCCGGCGTAGAAGAAATCTTCCATCAGATATTTTCCCGAGGGCTGGATGTCCACCAGGCACGGCAGGGCCGAAGCCAAGCGGTCGAAATCGTCGAGGCAGAGCGGGACTCCGATGCGGCCGGCGATGGCGATCAGGTGAATGACGGCGTTGGTAGATCCGCCGATGGTGGCGTTGGCGCGGATGGCGTTTTCGAAAGCCTGACGAGTCAGAATGCGGGAGATGCATAAATCCTCGCGAATCATTTGCACGATGCGGCGCCCGGTCATCTGGGCGAGGGTGTAGCGGCGTGCGTCAACTGCGGGAATGGCGGCGTTTCCCGGCAGGCTCATTCCAAGCGCTTCGACCATGTTCGCCATCGTCGAGGCGGTGCCCATGGTCATGCAATGGCCTTTGGAGCGGCTCATGCAGCTTTCGGCCTGGTTGAAATCCTCAACCTTCATTTCGCCGGAGCGGACTTTTTCCGACATTTGCCAGAGTCCGGTGCCGGAACCGATGTCGCGGCCCTGGAATTTTCCGGATAGCATCGGCCCGCCAGAAACTCCGATGCTTGGCAAGTCGCACGATGCGGCGCCCATGAGCAGGGAAGGCGTGGTCTTGTCGCAACCCATGAGCAGGACGACGCCATCCATGGGATTGCCGCGGATGGATTCTTCCACGTCCATGCTCGCGAGGTTGCGGAAGAACATGGCCGTCGGGCGCAGCTGCGTCTCGCCCAGCGACATGACAGGAAACTCAAGCGGGAAGCCGCCGGCTTCCCACACGCCTCGTTTTACGGATTCGGCAATCTCGCGGAAATGCGCATTGCAGGGAGTGAGTTCCGACCAGGTGTTGCAGATGCCGATGACCGGACGGCCGTCGAAAAGATCGTGCGGCCAGCCCTGGTTCTTCATCCAACTGCGGTACATGAACCCTTCGCGGTCTTGTCGGCCGAACCATTCCTGACTGCGGAGTTTGTTCATGGAGGCGTGAGTCTCGTCGTCAATCTTTCTGTGTGATGGAAAACATCCCGACAATCGTGTACAAACGTTTGGGCTGATCTCGCAGCTTGCGAGAGGGAAGAATACACCTTCTCGATGTCGGATGAGAATCGTGCGAGGAGAATCGGAAATGATGAGGAATTTGCTCTCAGTCTCGGAGCGGCGCAGTGGGCGACGACAGGTTTTGGCGCGTGTCGTTATGTTTGCGATCATTTTAGGACTTCTGAACGCTCTTTGCTTGACCACAGCCTGGGCGGCGTCACCGAATGTCAAGAAAGCCTTACGTATTTATTTCGTGGACGTCGAAGGCGGGCAAGCGACATTGTTTGTCACTCCCGCAAAGCAATCGCTTTTGATTGATACCGGCTGGCCGGGCAGCGACGGCCGCGATGCGGATCGCATCGTTGCGGCGGCGAAGCTGGCGGGGATCAGCAAGATTGACTACGTCCTGATCACGCATTTCCACATGGACCATGTCGGCGGCGTTCCGCAACTGGCGGCGCGGATTCCTATCGGGACATTTATTGATCATGGCGAGAACCGCGAGACCACGGACGCTGCGACGGAGAAGGTTTGGCAGGCCTATCAGGAGGTTCTGGCCACCGGAAAATCCAAGCATATGACTGCCAAGCCGGGGGATGTTCTGCCGATTCTTGGCATGGACGCCGTGGTGGCGAGCGCCGACGGCGCGGTGCTTGACCACGCGCTTCCGCGTGCGGGAGAAGAGAATCCGGCCTGCAAAGGCGCGGAGCAATATCCGGCGGACACGACGGAAAATCTTCGGTCTTTGGGGACGGTAATTACTTTTGGCAAGCTGCGAATTCTCGACCTCGGCGACCTGACTCATGACAAAGAGATGGAGTTGATGTGTCCGCAAAACAAGCTGGGCAAGATTGACATCTACATCGTTTCGCACCACGGCTGGAGCCAGAGCGGCAGTCCGCCGCTGGTGTGGGGAATCGCGCCTCGGTTGGCGATCATGGACAACGGAGCCAAGAAAGGCGGTTCGCCGCCGGTCTGGGACATCATCGAGAAATCACCGGGGCTGGAGAATCTGTGGCAACTGCATTTTTCTGAGGAAGGTGGAACGGCGCACAATGTTGCGGAAGAATTCATCGCCAATCCTCCGGGGCCGGATGCGGGACATTATCTTCAGCTGACCGCGTGGCCGGATGGGAGCTTTGAGGTTTTCAACTCGCGGACAGGGAAGAGCAAGCAGTACGCTGCAAAATAACTCGCTTACTCCGCCTGGATTGTGACGGAGAAGTCGGTCCCTTCCCAGTGTTGGGCTTGCGGCCAGAACAACGTGAACACAATACTCCGGCCTGGTTCTAGCTGACAGGCGGGCAGGTCGGCGACGAAGATTCCGGTGCCGGTATCACGAGTGGTGGCGTCGTTCGCGGTTTTCCAGGCGTCGTTGCTCCAGTGGACGGTCGCGGGGGCCATCACTGCGATCCGCAAATCTTTTCCCGCAGGCATTCGCCAGCATTTGTTGTTGAAACGCCATTCCCAGTAAACGCACCGGCGTTGTTCCACCCGATAGCGCTTCACGGTTTGCGGCGCCTGATCGAAAATCTTGCCATCTTTTAGCGACCGCACCAGCTTGATGTACTCCGAGTGCGCCCAGACCAGCGGACAGGCAGAGCCAGTCGACCTGCCGAGAAAAAGTTCGCGCTCGGGAATATCAGCGCTGTCCCAGACCTGCTCAGGCAAAAGGCGGCTGCCATTGGTGGAAGATTCCATCATTCGCAGAAGTTCTTGCGCGCCGCTGGCGTTGCCTGCCGCCAGCTCGTAGTGCGCGCGCTCTCCGGCCAGCAGCGGCCACGGCCGTCCGATACCGGTTCCGTCGAACGGAGATCCATCGGCATGTTCGCCGTAGCCGTCGTCGTTGTAGCGGTACCAGCACGGGCCTTGCGGAAGCTTGATTCGCAGAAGTGCGTCAATCACTTTGATGGTATTCAGAATTCGCGGATCATCGGGAGCGCGCAATCCGAATCGCACCAAAGCCAGAGCATCGGGGCTGATCACGTGCGACGCTGCCTCATTGCCCTCGCCGGGCGGCCGGTTCTTGATCGGTACAAAGCCTTCGGTGGGGGACGCAGCGCTATCCGAATCCGGCGGCGCGATGCGAACGTAGTATCCGTCCACGCCAATCTGCCGAGCCAGGCCACCGTCGGTTGAATACGTCCAGCGCTCGATACTTTCATTCCAGGTATCGGCCAGATCGCGCAGGTAAGTAGCGATGCCGAATTCATTTACTGCATCGGCAATGTCAGCCGCAGCGAGCAGGCCTGCAACTTCGACGGCCAGGGTGAATGGCGAATAGCCGGCGTCTTCTTCCCAGCGGTCTTGCTGCGTGACCGGTCCGTTGCAGGCGACGAAGCTGGCGGCGCGTTTTACCATTGGCCACCAGCGTTTTAAATCGGGCAAAGCGGATGGGGCTACGCGATGAATTAAATCCACCAGGAGAATCGGGAATGCCGCCTCGTCCATTTGCAGGCCGTTCCAGTAAGGGCGTCCGTCGAGCCACATGTTCTGCGGCCACCGACCGTCGGCTTCCTGGGCGACCTCGAGATAGTGCAACACTCGCACGGCGTCTCCGACCGCACCGGCTGCCAGAAAACCGCCCGCCGTCTCGACCAGATCGCGCGGCCAGACCAGGTGATATCCGCCGAGGTCCTCATCGCCTTTGTTGAAACCCCAGGGGATGGAAAGGCTGGCAATGACTCCTCCGACGAAATCCTTGGACTCATGGACGCGCAGCATGGCGGTGCAGGCGCGATACAGATCGCACTCAACTGGACGGTCGAGCGGCAGCAGAGTTTTTTGCCAGCCCTTCCACTGCGCAACGTAATCGCGCAGCGAAGCGCTGTAATCATTCAGCAGGAATGCGCGTACTTGTTCGGCGGCGTCCGCCCACATGCTGCCGAAGCCGAGTGCCAGAACGAACTCGCCGCTGCCGGCCGCCAAGTCGATTTCTCCGGTGAGTGCCACGTTTCCGTTCTCGGCGCGCTGATAGGTATCCGTCATCTGAAAATTCCGCGAGAGGTCCTGCCAGCCGTCGGAGTAGCCCGCGAATCCGACTGACATATTTTTCCACGGGACCGAGCAGGCAAACGCCAAAGCGATGCCGCTGGCGCTTTCGGCGAAGAGCATCGGCACACCTTTGTATTCGCCCACCCAGCCTGTGTTATTGCTCCCGACATTGCCGAGATGAGGAGCGAGCAGGGCGTAGAGGCGGCTCGGCGCCAGGGAGGATGCTCCAGTCTGCGCGGCTGGGCGCAAATCCGAAAACCGGATCTTCTGCAGAATCACGTCCCGGTGCGGGTCGGCAAAGACTTCTTTCTCAATGCGGTATCGCCCACCAAGATGAGTATTGACCAGGCGAAACGCCGGAACCCCCAGTTCTACGGGCGCAGCCTCGAAGCTGCACTGGCGTTTTTCTTCGGAGAAAAAACTGGAACCATCGGTAACGATCAGGCCGAGATCGCGGGTGCAGGCCATATCCACGCGCGGAAAATAAACCTCATTCAGAATTCCGTGGCTCAGGGTGAACCAGACGCGGCTGCTGCGGTTGAGCGCCGTGCCCACGCCGCTCTTGGCGCTGGAAGTCCAGCGCGGCGGAATGCCAGGCCATCCGGGCGCGAAAGTTGGGGAATCGCTCATAAATTCTAAGCAGTCACTTCTTGATGTGCAGGTGCTGCACTGTAAAGTTTTGCCCGGGTCACTGATCCCTTCCCCTCAAGACCATTAAGTAGTTCAGGCGAGAATTCGTGGATCTAGCTTCGATGTAAATTTCGAGAGCATAGGAGCGATGAGCTTCTTCAAATTCCTTAAATTCGCTTTCGGAGATTTCGGGATGGCTCTTGCGGATTTTCGCCAGTTCAGCGGTCGAGAAAGTTTTCTTTATCTGACGCTCGTAGATAAACCTAGCTCCATCCGAAAAGTCCGGTTTCCCAAGAATTCTTTGTAAATCGGCCGGGGTAATTCCCAGGCCCAAGCCGCTATTTGTGCGCAAAGCCTCGGTGACGCCGCTGGACTTAGTACACACATCCTCTCCGTTCCAGTGCTGCCCACCAGCAAACAGGTAAAACACTAAATCTAGTTCGCCTGCTTCGAAGATGAGGTGGATATTTGGATCTTGAGATGAGACATAGCAAATCTGCTCTCGGCTACTTCCTGCCTCACCGCGCTCGACAGTGATTGCATTGCCGAACTTTCCGCCCGCTGCTTGTAGAGGATCGCGGACATCAAAATCAAGCGCGAAACCAGAAATTGCAAAATTATCGGCGGGGAGATCGTCCCCTGAGGACTTGAAATCCGGCATTTTGAAACTCTGATTGCCGACAGACCACCAATCGGAGCTATCTCCCCTTATAAATTGGCGCCTGTTCTGCGCCACTAAAACCAGGGGGCAAAGAAGTACCCCAATCAGCAGGATTCTTAAGCGCATGTTCGCCCAAACCTCGGTACGGTTATCCTTAGATTTCCTCGGCTATTTAATGATGGTTCCCGATTCCGGTATTTGTGACCATAGGAAATCACTTCGAGATTGAAATAGTATCAGGCATGCTCATGCGCCCGGAATAGAGCGCCATACCCACTACCGCGTCCACTTCCATCTTGTGCAGTTGGTCAATCTCTTCGTGCGTTGTGATGCCCCCGGCGGCGATGAGTTGCCGGGTTGCCGCCTGGCGTAACTCGCGGACAGGTTCCAGAGGAAGTCCAACCATCAGGCCTTCGGTGTCGATGTGGGTGTAGAGGAATGCGCAACAGAATGGATCAAGCGCTTTGACCATATCGAGCGGAGAAATAGATGTGATTTCACGCCAGCCGCGAATCGCAACTTTGCCGCCACGGGCGTCAATGGCGAAGACGAGCTTTTCCGGGCCAAACTCGGCGGCGAGCTGCTTCGCAAAGGCGACGTTGATTGCGCCGTTCTGAATCAGTGTCGAGCCGAGAATTACGCGCTGCGCGCCGAGGTCGAGCATTTTGCGCGCGCTTTCGATGGATCGTATTCCGCCACCGACCTGGCAGGGAAGCCGTTTCACAAAAAACTCGATCAGGCTGGCGTTCGATTCGCGGCCCATGGCCGCATCCAGATCAATCAATTGCACCAGGGGAAACGAAGAAAACCGTGCGACCCAATCGTCGAAGTTGCCGAACTCCAGCGCTTTCTTGTCGCCCTGGACCAGTTGCACGATCTTGCCGCCCATGAGGTCAATCGAGGGAATCAGCACGGCAGCCTCACGGGAATTCCGGCCACCTGTAAGTGCTTTTTCAATTCCGAGATTGAACTCAGGCCAAAGTGAAAAATGGACGCAGCAAGTGCGGCGTCGGCCGCGCCTTCGCGGAAAACCTGGACAAAGTGTTCGGCTCCGCCTGCGCCTCCGGAGGCAATCACGGGGATGCGGACGGCCTGCGCAATCACTCGCGTGAGATCGCAATCGAACCCCACGCCGGTTCCGTCGCGGTCCATGGACGTCAGCAGAATTTCGCCGGCACCGCGGTCTTCGGCTTCTTTTGCCCAGGCGATCGCGTCCCGCCCGGTGGCCACGCGGCCGCCAGAAACAAATGCTTGAAAGCCGGCCTCGGAACCGGCTTTGGAGTCCGCGCCGTTGCGCTTGGCGTCAATTGCGACAATCACAGCCTGCGATCCAAAACGCTCGGCAATGCAAGTGATCAGGGCCGCGTCGGCGATGGCGGCGGAGTTGATGCTGATCTTGTCGGCTCCGGCGTCAAAGATTGCCGAGGCGTCGTCGAGCGTCCGCACCCCGCCTCCGACAGTGAAAGGAACAAAAAGTTCTCTCGCGGTGCGGCGGACAGTTTCAAGCAGCGTGTTGCGCTTTTCATGCGTGGCGGTGATATCGAGCAGCACGACTTCATCGGCGCCGGCCTTGCTGTGGGCAGCAGCCAGCGCAGCGGGATCTCCGGCATCGCGCAAGTCAAGAAACTGCGTCCCTTTGACCACGCGGCCGGCGTCCACGTCCAGACAGGCGATGATGCGTTTGGTCAGCATGATTTACAGGTTGCAGAAATTCTTTAAGATCGCCAGGCCTACCGTGCCGGATTTTTCCGGATGAAACTGAACTCCAAACATGTTCTCCTGCTCGACTGCCGCGGAAAAGCCGCCGCCGTACTCACATTCCGCCGAAGTCGCGGTGAGCAGCGGGACGCGATACGAATGCGTGAAATAGACAAAAGATCCTGACGGTACGCCTTGCAAGAGACGCGAGCCGTTTCGAATCTGCAAGCTGTTCCATCCTACGTGCGGAGATTTCACCGCCGCCGGAAACCGGCTGCACTCGCCCGGCCACAGCGCAAGGCCCGAAATCTCTGGGGCCTCTTCACTCGAAGCCAGCATCCACTGCATGCCTACGCAAATGCCGAGGAAGGGAATTCCGCGCTCGATGCTCTCGAGGATTACATCGCGCAAGCCGGAGTCATCCAAAGCTTTGGTGGCACCGAAGTGTCCCACGCCGGGGAGCACAATTTTGTCAGCCTTCGCTGCTTCCGTGGGATCAGAAGTCACAACTGTCTCGGCGCCCAGATGATCAAACGCCTTCTTCACCGAAGTGAGATTGCCGGCGCGGAAATCAACGATTGCGATCACAACAATCCTTTGGTGCTGGGAAGCAGCCGCGCCATCTGTTTGTCCCGCCAGCAGGCTGCCCGCAGAGCCCGCGCGAACGCCTTGAACAGCGCTTCCATCTTGTGATGATTTGAGCGTCCGTAAAGGATTTTGGCATGAACATTCGCCTGCGCGCCGCGGGCAAAGCCGTCAAAAAAATCGGGCACCAGTTCGGATTGCAAATCACCGACTAGCCGCACCCGGACCTTGGTATCCACAATCGCGGCGGCTCGCCCCGAAAAATCTACTGCTGCAAGACCTAGCGTTTCATCCATAGGCATGGCGAAATATCCGGCGCGCAGGATGCCTCGCTTGTTGCCCAACGCCTGCGCGAATGCCTGGCCGAGCGCTATGCCGACATCTTCGACTGTGTGGTGCTGGTCCACGTCGAGGTCGCCGGTCGCCAACAGCTCAAGATCAAATCCGCCGTGGTGCGCGAACAGTTCGAGCATGTGATCGAAGAATCGGATGCCGGTGGAGATTTTGTAGCGTCCTCGTCCCTCGAGGGTGAGCCGAAGCCGAATGCTGGTTTCTTTCGTGGTCCGGTCGAGTGCAGCCTTTCTCATCGCGCCACCTTTTGCCGCAGGCCAAGCCCGGCTAGAACTTCGCGCAGGTTTAAAAGCATCTGTTGATTATGCTCGCGAAGGCCGACGGTGATGCGGACACAGTCCTGGCAGCCAGGATCATTTGATCGATCACGCACCAGGATGCCGCGTTCACGCATTTCGCTGATGAAGGGCTTGCACTTGTCACCCAGATAAAACAGCACAAAATTCGCGCGGCTGGGCCAGAAGCGAATGCTCCATGCCGAAAGTTCGGCTTCAAGTTCGCGGCGGCCGTCAATCGCTTGCGCCGCGTAATCTCGAATGAATTCCTGATCGGCGAGAGCGTCAGGCAGGCAGGCCAGCGCAACCGAATTTAGGTTATATGGAGAACTGCCGCGCCGGACCACAGACATCTGCGTGGGATTCCCCATGAGAACGCCGATTCTGAGGCCCGCCATTCCGTAAGCCTTCGAAAATGTGCGGGAAACAAAAAGATTGGGAACGCCGCGCCAGTTTGGCGCCATACTTTTACCGCAAAATTCAAAATAGGCTTCGTCTACCAGCAGCGCCGCTTCGGGTGCGGCTTCGGCAATCCGCATCAGATCGGCAATCGGCGCAAACGCTCCGGTTGGATTATTCGGGTTCGCAACCGCGATCAGCCGGGTTCGGCTTGTGATTTGGTCGAAAGCGGACTGAGTCGGAAATGCAAAGTCTGAGCCGGTCGGAATGGAAATCACTTTCGCTCCGGTCGCCGCCGCATAGATTTCAAACATGGCAAACGTGGGCACGGCGATCAGAACTTCATCACCCGGCGAGAGATAAGTTTCGCAGATCAGATGGACGGCTTCGTCGGTGCCGTTGGTGAGCAGCAGTTCTTCCGGCGAGACGCCGAAGTGAGTGGCAACCACGGCCTCGCCTGTCTCCCGCACCGGATAGCGTGCCAGCGTCTCGCCATCGAGTTTTCGCAAACGTTCCAGAACTCGCGGAGAGCATCCGAGAGTATTCTCGTTGAAGTCCAGCCGCAGCCCTTCGCGATTACCCAGGGGTGGGTGATACTCCTTTAACGTACGGACTGACTCTCGCGCCTTAAGCATTGGCGCACCTCACGCGAATGGAGTCGGCGTGCGCGCGCAGTCCTTCGGTTTCGGCGAGGGTAAGGACAGCGGGAGCAATTTTACGCAATCCGCTGGGCGTAAGGTTCTGCACCGTGATCAGTTTTACAAAGTCCATTACACTGAGACCGCCGCGAAATCTGGCAGCCCCGGCGGTTGGCAGGACATGATTCGGGCCAGAGGCGTAATCGCCCGCCGCCTGGGCCGAGTAGTCGCCTACGAAAACCGACCCAGCATTCTGCACTAACGGAAGATCCGACTTCTCAATCGTAATGTGCTCCGGGGCAATTCGGTCTGCCCAATCAAACGCCTGCTGGCGAGAACTTGCAATTAGCACGGCTCCGCGTGCTCCAAGGGCCTTGGAGGCGATCGCATTCTTGCCGGAACGCTGTTTTGTTTCGCTTAACACTTTAGCCGCAAGTCGTTTCGATGTCGTAATGAATACCGCCAGCGTCTCTGGATCATGTTCGGCTTGCGCAACTAGGTCAGAGGCGATGAATGCAGGATCCCCGGACGCGCTCACGATCACAACTTCCGTCGGCCCGGCGAGCATATCAATCGAGCAGTCGAACGAGACGATTTTCTTTGCGGTGGTAACGTACAAATTTCCTGGACCGACAATCTTATCCACGCGGGCAATCGTTTCCGTGCCGTACGCCAGCGCTGCGATCGCCTGTGCGCCGCCCACTCGGTGGAACTCGCGCACGCCGAGCATCGCCGCTGCCGCCAGCACTTCGGAACTTGGGTGCGGCGAAACCACGCGGATGTTCTTCACGCCTGCGACTTGCGCTGGTATGACGGTCATCAGCAGCGTGGAAGCAAGAGGGAATCTGCCGCCGGGCACGTAGCAGCCGCACGAATCCAGCGGCCGCACCAACTGACCGAGCGAAATTCCGTGGCTCGAACGCGTCCATTCTTTCGGCTTCTGCCATTGGCAGAAGCGGCGGATGTTTTTCTCCGCGATGCGAAGTGCCTTTCGCAAAGAAGGCGGAGCACTCTTCCACGCTGCGCGCAGTTCGGAGTCCGACACACGCAACGCCTGCTTCGGAGCCAGCGCGTCGAACTTCCGCGCATACTTCAGCAACGCCCGATCGCCGTTCCGTCGCACGTCGTCCACAATCCGCCGCACCGCTGGTTCAATCTTTTCCAGTCGTGAGCTTCGTTGCTCAATCTCGCGCACGTACGCCGCGGCCGATTTGCCGGAGAGTGTCCGCATTACACGACCACCTTATTCAGCGGATACTCCACAATCCCTTGCGCGTTGGCCTCTTTCAATCGCGGAATTACTTCCCATGCCAGCGATTCTTCGATCACCGTATTCACCGCCAGCCATTCGGGATCGCTGAGCGTCGAAATCGTCGGACGCTTCAACGCAGGCAGGACGGCCAGCACGCGCTCCAAATCTTCTTTGCGCACGTTGAGCATCAAGCCGACGCGGTCTTTCGCTGCCATCGCGCCCTTGAGCATCAGCGCCAGGTTTTCGATCTTGCGGCGTTTGGCGCAATCGGTCCACGCGGTTTTGTTGGCGATGATCTGCGTGTTGCTTTCGAGCACGGTATCCATGATTCGCAGATGATTGGCCCGCAGGGAGCTGCCAGTTTCGGTAACTTCCACGATCGCATCGGCCAGCATGGGAGGCTTGACTTCGGTTGCGCCCCAGGAAAATTCGACGCGCACATCCACGCCGCGGCTGGAGAAATAATTTTTCGTGACGTTCACCAGTTCGGTGGCAATGATTTGTCCGCGGAGATCCTCAGCCTTTTCGAAGGAAGAACCCTCTGGAACGGCTAGCACCCAGCGCACCTTGCCGCGACTTTGCTTGGCATAAATCAAATCGGAGACGGTGACCACCTCAAGCCCGCTCTCGACGACCCAGTCATAGCCGGTCAAGCCGGCGTCCAGCGCGCCATGCTCGACGTAGCGGGCCATCTCTTGCGCGCGGATCAGCATGCATTCGATTTCCGGATCGCCCGTGGACGCGAAATACGAGCGCGAATTGGTATGAATCTGCAATCCAGCCTGCGAAAAAAGTTGTAGCGTGGCGTCCTGCAAGCTGCCCTTCGGGATCCCAAGCCGGATTTTCATCGCGCGCTCTCCTCGATTGCAGCCGGATTGGCGACGATCGGCTTCGTGAAGCATGACCGGGTGCCTTCATGACATACCGCTCCCGCGCCCTCAACCTCCACTTGAATCAGCAGCGAATCGAAATCACAATCGGTCGCCGCCGAGATTACTTTCAGGCGGTTGCCGGAGGTTTCTCCTTTGGTCCAAAGCTGGTTGCGGGTGCGGCTGTAAAACGTGACGTATCCGATGGCGATAGTTTTTTCGTACGCCTCGCGGTTCATGAAGCCAAGCATAAGGACGCCGCCGGCTGCATCCTGAATGATTGCCGGAACCAGGCCCTGCATTTTGTCGAAGTCAAGTTTCATATCGCTTTCCGTTTCCCTGTGCACGCTGTGAATACAAACAAAAAGCCCGCTGCACTTTGCGCGTCAGCGGGCCTTGAATCCTGTGTTTTGCTGTTCTAACTCAGCCCCACACACCCGCCGCCGCGCTGTGCGCGTGATGATGGTGGTGGTGATGGTGCTGAGTCAACATGAAAAGCTAGCCTACGTGAGGCGGGTTCCTGAGTCAATTCAGAAAATTGGATGGAAGGCATCGGATTCCTGGATAGCAATCGAGCATTCAGCACTCAGCATTCAGCACTTAGCCAAAGCGGGCAGAAACCGGCGCCAGCGCCAATACGCTCGGGCTGAATGCTGAGTGCTGAGTGCTGAATGCTTGCCCATAAGGTAAAATGAACCCACACCAAAAACTGGAGAACCGATGGCCAAGATCGCCAAGACTGCTGACCGTAAGAAGATAATGGACACCACCAAGAGCACCGACTGCCCCAAGTGTGGCAAGCCCACGCGCATCGTGAAGCGGGTAAAGGACCGCGAACGCGGCGCCCCCGGCGGCGTTTTCATTTCCTGCTCCGCCTGCGAATTCCACGAGAAGCTCTAGCCCTGCATTCGGCCGAAGAACTCGGAATCATCTTTTCTCGACTTTTGTAATCGCAAACACCGCGAAACAAAGTGCGAGCACCAGATGATTCAGGGACGCCCCGAAGTATTGCCAAAGAGGGGCATGGGGGCCGGGGTAGTTGGACGAGAACAGCAACGCGGCCATGTAAACCAGGCCGCCGAGGCTAGCGGCGCGCACCCAACGCCCGAAGAGCAGAGAGATTCCGATCGCAAGTTCACCGTAGGCCGCCAGGAAGGCGATAGACGTGGCGTGCGGCAGAACGAAATTCTTCAGCACCGGAACCATAAATGGATAGGCTCCGGCTTGCAGGAAGCTGTTGATCCAGTACTGAAATCCTCCGCCCAACGTGAACCCAGTCCCGAAGACTTTGTATTCGGCGAGGATCAGGAATAAAACTCCGATGGAGAGGCGAAGGATGGCGAGCGCTCTGGCGCTGGAGACGCCGGTGCTCACAGGTTTTGAGTCTGCAACTCGGAGGGTTGGGCTTCCAGTTCCTGCAGAATCTTTGCGGCCTCCGCTGAGGGATTCTCCGCCGCGGTAATTGGCCTGCCCACGACGATGTGGGTTGCTCCGGCGGCGATTGCCTCGGCTGGAGTCGCAACCCGCGCTTGATCTCCATGGGCTGCGCCTGCGGGCCGGACGCCCGGAGTCACTACCAGGAAATCACTCCCGAGCTTTGCGCGCAAGGTTTTTACCTCCCGCGGCGAGCTGACAACCCCGGCGCATCCGGAGTCGATCGCCAGCGAAGCCAGCCACACCACCTGGTCCTCAACCGGGCCATGGATCCCGGTTTCGTTCAGGTCTTGATCATCCATGCTGGTGAGGACGGTGACGGCCAGAACTTGCAGACCCGAGGCTTTCTCGCGCGCTGCCTCGACGGCTGCGTGCAGCATCTTCGTGCCGCCAGACGCGTGCACCGTCAACATGCTTACGCCAAGCTGGGCCGCCTCGCGCACCGCGGCTGCCACGGTGTTCGGAATGTCGTGGTATTTCAGGTCGAGAAAGACTTTGCGGCCCGACGCCACCAGATTGCGAACCATTTGCGGCCCTTCGGCGGTGTAGAGCTGCATGCCAACTTTGTAGAGTTGGATGGCGTCTCCAAGACTGAAAACAATCTTCTGGGCGTCCTTCGCCGAAGAGACATCGAGCGCAACGATCAGCCGCTCACGCGTGGGAATCATTCATTAAAGAGTTTAAGGCAGAACGGGGGATTTGGTAATTGTGAAATTTGGTGGTTGTGAAATCGAGAACTGATCCTACCGGGGAAGCGACGGCTCGCGGAGGAGCGCCATTGTGGTCGGGGGTCTGCGGGCCGGGATCACGTCCAGCCGGACCCGTTGGATGCCCTGGCCCTGGAACTTCAGCACCTTGGCGGCGCTGTAGGAGACGTCAATAATCCGCCCCGGCACGATTGGACCGCGGTCGTTGACCCGGACAACTACCGTCCGATGGTTGCGCAGATTCGTGACTCTGACCAGGGTTCCCAACGGCAGCGTAGGATGCGCCGCCGTCAGATCGTACATATTAAAAGGTTCGCCGCTGGCGGTAGGCTTACCGTCGAAGTACTCCCCATACCAAGAAGCTGTTCCCACCTGATAAGGATGGGCGTGGGCGCGGATGGCGGGGT
>Ga0209890_10000481_pt1 | contig 18380 bp, 11 predicted proteins | sample OrgsoiDNA2013049_FD_185799 | JGI IMG/M metagenome (GOLD analysis project Ga0209890, IMG submission 185799) | Permafrost soil microbial communities from the Arctic, to analyse light accelerated degradation of dissolved organic matter (DOM) -... | ecosystem: Environmental > Terrestrial > Soil >...
CAGTTCCGGCCCCCCTCCCCGGGAAAACATCAACCCACAAAAGGCGGACTCCAGCGGATGCACTTCCAACGTTCTCCCGGCAAAACCAGTACACCATGCAGACAATAAACATTAGCTAAAAACGTCATTCTTGCACCGTAGCCATTCCGCTTGCATCGGGCAGTTGGTAGAATCACAAGGTCGGACGTTACGTTTTCCGGAACTACAGGATTCTGAATCCATCATGCATAAGTCGCCGCTGCTTGCGTTGTTCATCGTTCTTTCTGTTGGAGTATGTCCTGCGCAGTCCCTTGACGATTCTTCGTCTCAAGGCACACCGTCTCAGGGCGCGGCGGTGGATTGCTCCGATCCGTCGCTGGCGGGAAGCGCCGCATGCGGCGCTGCTCAGGCTCAAAGATCGGGCAACGCCCAAGGACGCGACTATTCGTCTACCTCCGAGCGCGTGCCGCAGTTGAAAACACCCGCGACTTCGAACCCACGCCAGACCACTCCCAGCACGTCTCCACTCAATCCCTCGGAGATCCAGCAGCCGAAACTTCCGCCGCGGCCGGAAACCGAGTTCGAGCAGATGGTCGCCGACTCGGCGGGCCGGGCATTGCCGTTGTTCGGGCAGTCGTTATTCGTCCAGCCCCCAAGCACATTTGCTCCATTGGATCAATTGCAGGTTCCCAGCGACTACATGATCGGCCCTGGCGACGAACTACAGGTCAGGATTTGGGGCCAAGTCGAGGCCGACTTGCGGGTAATCGTGGACCGTTCTGGCCAGATCTACATACCGCAGGTTGGGCAAATATCCGTTGCCGGTCTCCACTATGGAGATCTGGAACAACACCTGAAACGCGAGATCTCGAAGATATTCAGGAACTTCAGTATCACTGCCAACGTTGGCCGGCTTCGCTCCATCCAGATAGTTGTTGTTGGCAGTGCCCGCTATCCGGGAACCTATACCATCAGTTCGCTGAGCACGCTGGTCAATGCGATTTTCGCTTCCGGCGGCCCGGCCCCGCAGGGATCGTTGCGGCATATCCAGGTCCGTCGCGATGGCGCTACCATCACAGATTTCGATTTCTACGACCTGCTGATCAAGGGCGACAAGTCAAAGGATGTCCGTCTCCAGCCCGGCGATGTTCTCTACGTTCCTCACGTTGGTCCCCTGGTTGCCATCTCCGGCTCCGTGAATACGCCGGCCATCTACGAAATAAAGGACAACTCCTCCCTGAACGACTTGGTTGAAATTGCCGGCGACCTGAGTACCGTTGCCGACACCAGCAAGATCGTGATTGATCGCCTCGTGGATCACCAGTCGCGTAAAACGCTGGAGTTTCCCTACGACGAGCAATCCCGCGCTCTTCCCCTCAAGGATGGCGACATCGTTCGCGTGTTTTCCATCGTTCCACGTTTCGTAGACACCGTAACCTTACGGGGCAACGTCTCCAACCCTGGTCGTTATCCCTGGAAGCCGGGCATGCGCGTCCGCGACCTGATTCCCAATGCACAGGCCATGCTCACCCGTTGCTACTCGCTGGATCGCGCCGCCATCGTCAATGGCCGTGCAACCGAGTATCCGGTTCGCACCGAGCCTTCACGGAAAATCCGCTCCGGTCTTACTCGACAACAGACCAACGGCGACACATCCAAGGGCACCGCAACGCCTGACCTTCTGGACTCAACTGGGAACTACAGTCTTCCGGATAATTTGCCCGATGCCATGGGTTCTTCGAATTTGCCGGATGTCCCCTGCGTCCTGACTGAGCAACAGCGTTCTCAGATGTATGGGGACAATTCCCCCAACCCAAACATTGTCAAGAATGTTGCCGAGGATTTGCGACGCTATGCTCCCGAAATCGACTGGAACTATGCCACTATTCAGCGGGTCAATCCAGAAGACCTTTCCTCCAAGCTTCTTTGGATGAGCCCACGGAAGGCAATCCTCGAACGCGACGAAGAAAGCAACCTAGAACTGCAACCGGGCGATATCGTCACGATCTTTTCTCAGCGCGATATCAGCGTGCCGCAGACAGAGCGCTCTCAGTACGTGATCGTCGAAGGCGAAGTGGTGCGCTCTGGTGTTTACAAGCTCGAAAGAAATGAAAGGCTCCACTCCGTTCTGGAACGCGCGGGCGGCCTGACTCCCAACGCCTACGTCTACGGTTCGCAACTGATCCGCGAATCGGCACGGGTACAACAACAAAAGAGCATGGACGAACTGGCCAGCACCATGGAGGTGCAAGTCCGGCAGTCGGCGATGGCTGCGGCCTCAACCGCGCAGTCCGCGGATGCGCAGCAGTTGGCGCAACTCCAGGCGGCACAGGAAGGGATCATTGCGCAGCTCCGTGCCGCCCGCGCCAGCGGACGCGTCGCGCTCACCGTCAAGCCCAAGGACAAAAACCTCACCGATTTCCCCGACATGGTGCTGGAAGACAGCGACCGGCTGACGATTCCCCATACTCCTTCCACCGTCTCAGTGGTGGGAAGTGTTTACAATCCCGGATCGTTCATTTTTAACCCTCATAACACCACCGGAGCGTATCTCGAAATGGCCGGTAAGGGAAAACCCCAGTCCGACCTGCACCACGCCTTCGTACTGCGCGCGAACGGGGTCGTCGTCGCTGCCAATAATGTCAATGGGCTTTTCGCCGGGACAAAATTTGATCGTCTCCGGCTGTACCCCGGTGATCAGATCGTCGTGCCCTACAAGCTCACCAGCGGAACTTTCATCCGCGGACTGCGCGACTGGACGCAGATTTCTTCGCAATTGGCCCTGACCGGCGCCGCCGTCTCGATACTCAGATAGGAATTGGAATGTCGCCAGAAAATTGGTGGACATTCGGCGGATACGGCAGCTGTGCCTGATCCGCTGACACAGTTTGCGATTTTAGGCATGTTCTGAACCGTCAGATCCGTACAAATGAAACGTGACCGGCGGCATTTACCCACGGCGCGAGAATTCGGCTGCATCAGCGTCGGGCGGAATGCTGAGGAGGTTGCCGGCGCGAGCGCTATCCATCCGATTCCGGGCCTTAAAGTCTTCGAGTGCGAAGGCAACGAACTCAGAGATCCGTCGCTTGAATATCGCGCTGTCGAATTGCAGCGAGTGTTCGCGAATGGTCTGCGGACGGAACTCATGCTCCATCGATTCAAATTCCAGCATTGCCTTCGTCAGGCCAGAGAACGATTGGTCCGTGAAGAAGACTCCCGTCGGGTTCTCCACTCCAGCCTCGTCTGGGAAAATACCTCGCACGGTTTCCAGCACGCCACCGGAGGCATAAGCAATCACGGGCCTCCCGAAGCTCTGCGCCTCGACCGGGACTATGCCGAAATCCTCTTCTCCCGGAAAGAGCAATGCGCGACACCCCGCAAGATTCTCGCGCAGTTCGCCATCGCTCAACCGTCCGAGAAATTCCACCGTAGGTCCGGCCATTCGGCGGAGAGCCTTTTCCTGCGGACCACCGCCGATAATTTTCAACTGCCTGCCCAGTTTCGTACAGGCAGTGACTGCCAAGTCAAATCGCTTGTAGTCAACCATGCGCCCGATCGCCACGTAGTATTCGCCATGCTTATCGCTGACCTTGGCCTTTGCGGCCTCGACCGGCGGATGAATCACCGCACTCTCGCGTCCGTAACATTTCCGGATACGCGAAGCGGTGAAGCGCGAATTCGCCACAAAATAGTCGACCCGTCTCGCGCTCGCATAATCCCAAAGCCGCATGTAATGCGCCGTCAGCGAAAAAATAGTGCCCACCAGTAGCCCCATGCCGCGCCTGTATTCCGCATACATATCCCAGATGTACCGCATGGGCGAATGGCAATAGCATATGTGGCAGGTCTTCGAAGACGTGATCACTCCCTTGGCTGGCCCCGATTCAGAGCTGATCACCAGGTCATATCCACTGAGATCAAACTGCTCCAGCGCCAATGGTTGCAGGAAGAGGAAGTGGCGATGAAAACTCTTCGCTCCGGGGACTCGCTGCAGGAAGGAAGTCCGCAACTCTCTGTCTTGCAGAATGGGTGCGAGCGTTGACCGGTCGGCAACCAACGAAAACAAGTCAGCCTGCGGAAACACTTCTGCCAGAGCCTCAACCACCCGTTCGCCTCCGGCACGCCCAACGAACCAGTAATGAACAATGGCGACGCGAAGGTTCGACAGCTGCGTGTCCGCTGGACGTGAATTCTGCATCACCCGGCGACGTCCTCGTCTTTCATCATAGCAAGCACAAACACAAACCGGGCACAGCTAAGAGCGCGTCGCCGGCAGCAGTTTTGCCGGAATGCTCGCAAAATGCCGAAGTAATCCGCGGAGTTGTTCGCGTTCTCCCGAGTCAAAGCTGAGCTTCCAGAACACAGCAAACAGCGCCACCACCGCGCAGGCGGCCAGCGTCAACTGGAGCAGCGGCGACGCCATCCACCGGGCAGCCAGCATCGCACCGAGAAGGAGTGGAAGCGCGCAGGCCAATTGCTTCACGATGCCCTGCCACACCAGTTGCCTTCGGCTTACCACGACGCAGTCGGTCCGCCGAAGGCTGACCGTGAAGTGCAGCCAGACGCCGACCAGCGCGCCGATCAAAGTCCCGAGTGCGACCCCGCGGGCACCGATGAATCGCACCAGGGCGAGGCTGCACAGCAGATTCACAATCCCTTCCACAACTGGCGAAACCAACATGCGCTGCTGCTGCCCGGCGGCGAATCCTATCGTTGCGTACGGAAGCATGGTTAGGCGAGCAAACTGTGCAATCACAAGAACTTGCGCAAGCAGGATCGTGTGCACTGCGTAGTCTGGACCAACCCATAAGCGCAGAAACAGCGGCATCAACAGCAACAGCGGCAGCGTGATAAGACAGAGCAACGCAGTGGCGAAGCGCGTGGTTTTCAGCAGCACCTGTCCCAGCCGCTGCTGGTTACTGCTCGCGCTCATTCCGGCAGCCACTGGCATCAGCGTGTTCACGATTGACCCATGAGGAATTACGAGGACAGAACTCAGCGTGGCGGCTACCCCGTAGTAGGCCGCGGACCGAAAATCAAATGCCGCCACGATGGGTATGTCCATGCCCGTGATGAGGATAGAACTGAAAAGCGACACCATCATTGCAGAGCAAAAGAAAAGAAAGTCGCGAACCATTCCGCGTTCTATATAGGAAGGTTGCAGCAGATCACGCTTTCCTCCTCTGCTCCAGAAGATCACGTAGGTCAGGCACTGGATAAGATTGCCAACTCCTACCCAGGCGGCCATCGCTAGCAGCCCCTGATGATGATAGGCCGCCCATGCGGTTCCAATAGCCCCAGCCAATTTGCCGACGCTAGCCGAGAAAGCCGTGATCTCATACCTCTGCATTCCGAGAAAGAGACCGGCCATCGTTGAGAAAGGCAGCGTTAAAGCAAGTGATACGCCGATTACCAGAAGCGCCTGCCGGGCACTCTCCGCGATGGAGGTTGGAATCTCCCGAAAAATGTCGGTCAAATGCCAGGAGGCAAGCGCCGTAAGCAGCACTGCGGCAATACTCGCGACAATCAGAAGCGCCCCAACGCTACTGAGGAGGCGCGCAAGGTAGTTGCGATCCTGCAGGCCTTCGGCGCGCGCCACATAACGCGCAACGGCTAGCTGTATGCCCCCATCGAAAAGCGCGATGTAGGCTGCCAGTTGCAGCAGCAGCAACCAGACGCCATAGGTCGGCTTGTCCAGCACGCGCACCAACACTGGCGGCAGGAATAGAATAATGATCCACGCTGTCCCGTTGCGGCACAGATTCGCAACGGCATTCTTGGCCATCGTGGCCAACACCTTCGGTTTCTTGCTTACTGGTTGCGGGCTCTCAGACACGTTCATGATTCTAACGGGTCCGTTCATGAGACCGAGGATCTTTCGTTCGTTTGTGAAAAGAACACACTATAATTCTGTAAAGGATCACGTGTTGAAGCGTCCATTTATGATTACCGCATGAAACCATCACTGCCTCTCGCGCCTCGGGTCTGTGCGGTGATTGTCACCTATAATCCGCATCCAACATTCATCGACAACATCGCCGCCCTCGGCCCGCAGGCCGATCATGTCGTGGTGGTGGACAATGGCTCGTCCGGCGACACCGAGCAACGTCTCCAGGCGCTCGAAGCGCGTCAAGACTGCACCGTGATCCGCAATCATCAGAATCTGGGGATCGCCGCAGCTCTCAACCTCGGCGTCAAGTATGCGATCGAGGCTGGGTTCAACTGGGTCGCCACTTTTGACCAGGACAGCCGGGTAAGCGACGGATTTATTTCCCAAATGCTGGAGACATACCAACAGGCCGAGAATCCAGAAAACGTCGCGCTCATTGCCCCGTCCTGTGTCGATCGCGAGTCGGGTGTTCGCATAAAAATGCTGCGATCGAGGAACGGCGAGATACTTCTTGCGATGACTTCAGGAAGCATGATTCCGTCAAGTGCGATTCGGGACGTCGGGACGTTTGATGAAAGCCTGTTCATGGATTACGTGGACACCGACTTCTGCCTCCGCGCGCGCCAAAAGGGAATGCTGATTCTTCAATCGCCCGCGGTGCTCTTTCACTCTCTCGGACGGACCACATTTCATAGCTTCTTCGGCCTTGCCTTCGGTGTGACGAACCATTCCGCAGGGAGGCGCTATTACATCACTCGTAATCGCCTGCTATTGCTCAGGCGCTACGCATCCGATTGGTCGTGGGTGTGGCGCGAGATCAGAGCGATACTTTTGCAGGTCGCTAAAATCATTTTTGTGGAAGACAACAAATGGAAGAAGTTTCGAGCTATGGTAGCGGGCACGGCAGATGCTCTGCTCGGTAAAGTGGGCAAGCAGATTGAACTTTAGGACCGGTGTAGCGTTAAGGCTGATCAAGACTTTCAACCTAAAATACTCAGGAATGGATTAACGTCGAATGATTAGGGCTGCCTGCACCATCGTTTCCTTAAACTATCTTCCCTACGCACGGACGCTCTGCGACTCCTTCCTGGAGTTTCATCCCGATCATAAGTTTTATGTCCTGCTTGTGGATCGACCGCCAGAAGGCTTTGACGCGTCCCTTGAACAATTTGAATTGGTGCTAGTTGAGGATATGGGCATCCCCGACTTTCAGTCGGTAGCCTACAAATACGACATTCTCGAATTGAACACCAACGTTAAGCCCACATTTCTCAAGATGCTTCTCGCTCGGGGAGTGGATCAACTCCTATACTTTGACCCGGACATCCTGATTTGCTCAACAGTCGACCCGATATTTGACGCACTGAACACGAGCGGAATAGTTATTACGCCCCACTGCATGTCACCTAATGAACAATTGCCAAACGAGGAGGCAAATCTGCTGTACACCGGCGTTTTCAATCTGGGCTTTATTGCCGTGTCCAAAACAGCAGAGGCGGAACGGTTTCTCGCGTGGTGGGAACATCGATGCCTCACCCTCGGATACGCAGAACGCTGGACCGGCCTTTTTGTCGATCAAAAATGGATCAACCTGGTCCATTGCTATTTCGAATCTGTCCATGTGCTGAAACATCCAGGGTGCAATGTTGCTTATTGGAACCTTCATGAAAGGATACTTGAGAAAGCACCAACGTCATGGCTTGTTAATAGGAAGGCGCCTCTCATCTTTTACCATTTCAGCGGAATCAGTGTAGATGGCGGCGACAGAATCTCAAAGTATGCAGATCAATTCGACCTTACATCCAGACCAGATTTAGCGGAACTCTTCGCGGAGTACCGCGAACGCCTTGTCACCCATGGCATTCGCGACTTCGGGCGCTACCCTTATGCCTTTGGCTATTTCAACAACGGGGAGTTGGTGAATAAGCTGCAAAGGGCAGCCTACGCCGCCAACCTGGATAGGTTTTCTCTGGTGGACCCATTTGACGCTACTGGCCCCTTTTATGCATGGGCGAGGAAGAACCATTTGCAGGGCCGTCAAGACACAGCTGGAAACTTCAACAGGCAAACCTATAACAGAAGGGATAAGAGGGTCCGTTATGTAAATAGAATGCTGCGGCTGGCCTTACGTTTGCTGGGGCCAAATCGTTATACTCTTCTGATGAAGTATCTCGCATACGCTAGTGTCCTGCGTCACGAAAAAGACGTCTTCGGCGACACGCCTGTTGCGCGATAATCCGTTAGTTGTGCGGGCGCACCGCCCACAGGCCGTAAAGGAGCCGACCAGTTTGCCGAGGCAGAGCAAATTAGCCGCCGGGCGGAACCGGAAGTAGCACGTTACGCTGCCTCACGCATACAGACTCGTAAGCGCCAAGGATGATCGCAACAACCAACAGGTTTACCGGCTGTGAGTCTAATAAGTAATTGTCCCCTATCCAAAATAACACGCAAAAACCCACACAGGGATATAGTACGACTCCGAGTACCTTCCCAAGCCTGATCCAGTTCCACACGACACCGTAGAGCATTCCGTACCCAAAGACAAAGGGCAAAGAAAACCACCCAAGATCCGAGAAGATATAGCCGAAAACTCCTGACCAGATGAACCTCCCATCCAAGCCAGCACGTGTAACTGCCCCAAATTCTGCGCCCCACACCTCCAGATGTTCTGGCCAGTCCATAAGCCTTCCCATCGGTACGAATTGGTTCAGTGTGTGGTTGAAGGCGACAAAACTGCTGAGATATAAGCCCCGGTCGGCGAACGGATAACGTAGATTTCCATTTACAATAGCGGCGAGGCGGTTGTAGGACGCTGCCGTGTATCCAAGAAGCTGGTAAACCTGATCGCCTGAACTATCGCTTCCGCGCAGGAAGGAGAACGCAAAGAACAACAGGGTGACAGAAAGTGCAATCGCTGTGCCGGTTCCCAGGACGAATTTCAGACTAACCGGTTTTGTCGCACTCCTTCGCACTACGAACAAGATCACTAAGCCACAAACTATTACCATCAATATGTCTCGGCTCAAAATCAGTGTGGCAGTGGCAAGTACCGAGAACGCCGCAACGATCAACGTAATGTTCACCAATCGGTTTCGCCATCCTTGGAGTCCAAGATCATACGATCTCCAAAATGCCCACCAAATAATCCCTGTGAGCATAAGCGGAGCGAAATTGAGGTTACCCTGGATTTCAAATCTGACAGCGTCTTTTAGATCTGTGCCTTGCTGTGACAGCAGAAAAACAATGATCAGTGGGTTGCGCACAACTAAAAAGAACAACAACGCCATCGTGACTACAATTCCGATCGTTAGCGGAATCATCAGAAAAACCGTCGGCGAGATTCTAGTTTGAAACTTGCGTTCGACAAAAGGACCCGGGGGAAAGAGTTTCTCAAAGAACCAGACACCCGCCAGGAAAGCTGCAACACAAAGGGTATAGAAGAGGATGGTTGCCGGATCCAGGAACATCAAGTCCGGCTCGTGCATATAGTAGGTATAGACAGACGGCGGAATAAGGCATGCGAACAGAAAGAACGCGTAGGAAAACAACGCCAATCCATAAGGAGAGACGATGTTGTTCAATAGCCGATTTTGCCCGACGTGACTCATCCCAGCTTTCGATTCTTCCCCGTCAACGCCAGCTACTGTTTGCTGAAGAGCAATGCGCGGAGAGTCTGAATCCTGCTGTGTCGCTTAGGGTCACGCCAAGACTCTGCCCATCGTTCGGACGCAAGAACCCAAAGAACAGCGATCACAAACGCAATGAGCGTCATCAGCACCACGATGATGGCGCGAGGTGGAAAAGACTTCTTGTCCGGGGGCACGGCAGCGTCCACCACTTGAACAATCGCCCCCTCGCGCGCCTCGTCGAGTTTGGCGATTTCCAATTCCTTCGCCAGCAGCTCGAAAACGGTCTCGTAGTACTTGAGGTCCCGAAACCGGCTGAGGTATTCCATCCCGGATTCTGTCACTCTCCCCTTGGAAAGGTTGATGTCCGACCCGGTGTCGTGCTGCGATCCCGCCAGGCGTTCGAGCTGCGATTGGAGCGCGGCGAGCTCCTGCTTGGCGAGGATGAGTCTGGGATTGTCCTCGGCAGCGAAAGATCGCATGCTTTGAATCTGCACTTGCTTGGCCACGACCTGGCCGCGCAAGATGGCGGCGGATTCAATCAGGGATCGGGCCTGGCTGTCAATCTGCAGAACGCCGGTGGATTGTTGAGTCTTCTTCATGGCCTCTTCGGCCTTGGTCAGGTTGTCCTTGGCCTGCTGCAACTGCTGGTCAAAGAACAACCGGCGCCGCGCGGCCTCGGTGATCGCCAGCGAGGCGGAGAGTTTGCGGAATTCTTCCACGTAGCCATTTGCCAAATCGGCAGCCCGCTTCGGATCGCGGTCCTCAACCGAGATGCGGATCAGCCCGTCCTTGACCCCGGCAATAGCTGTGGTGCGGGACTCGAACTCCTTGCGCGTGTCGGTCATGCGTTTTTCGTGGTACTCCGCCATCAAGCCGAAACGCTGGATCATCGCGTCTTCGACTGTCCGGCTGGTCAACAAGGAGACGTACATATCGGCCGGGTTCTTGATGCCAAGACCGCCGCCAGCCAGCGCGGCCAGCGATCCGAGCGATCCCATGTTCCCGAGTTGCCCCAACAATGCGGAACCCATGGATGAATTCTGCGCAGGAGGGAACAGCACGATCTTTGCCTCGTAGCGGACCGGCAGCAGGAAGGAAACCACTGTCGCCAACACCGCGGCGCCCAGCACAAACCGCACGATGAAACGCTTGCGCCCGGCAAGGAGAACCAAGATATCGAGCGCCGAGACCTCAGTTTCGGTCCGGGACGGGGCTGCTTCCTTTTCGTGGGCAATCGGTTCGGTTTGAATCTCAGTCTGAATCATCGTACCCGCGTGACTCACAAGTTACTATCATGACACCCTGTAGAAAGTGATTCTATCAGGCTTCATCAAACCAAATCTTGCATCTTAAGAGACAGTGCGTGCGCCACGCGCAATCGGGCCACATGACAACCTTGTTTCTTCCGGATGCCTATTTCAGTTTCGTGCTAACTTTAAGCGAATTGACAATTCTGACAGAAACAATTGCGGGAGGCGTATCTTTTCGCGTTCACCAATTGCCGTATGAAATCGTATTTACACTAAGGAAACTCTGATTAAGTCCCTGGGTGCCTCCGTGCACCCCTGTGTACCCTGTGGTTCAAGGTTTTCGATGGTACTTAATCAGAGTTTCCCTAAGCAAACTGTGGTTCCGGTGCACACCGGTTATCAAGAGGACGTGAAATGAAGTTTGCTGAAACTGTCGTCAATGCGTCGGGACTTGGATGCTCCCATGCCAAACCTCTAGTGAGATCGTGGCTGCTGGCGGTGGTCGTTGGCTGTAGTTTGATTGCGAGCGCGCAAACACCCGCAGACGAAAAAAAGCCCCCTGCTCCATCTCCAAAACCGAAGGTAGAGTCTCCCGAGTTATCGCCGCCCCCCCTTCGCTTGAAATCGCTTCCACGCAATCTTTTTCTAGATCAGAAGAGTTTCTGGTCAACTCCGTTCCACATGAGCAAGGCGGAGTGGCAGTGGACTGTTCCATTGGCTTTTGCCGGTGCCGGGTTGTTGGCGAGCGACACTGCCGTGGAAAGACACGTTCCCACGAGCTCGACGACGGTCTCACATGCTGGGACCGCTTCCAATGCCGGGCTCGCTGCTTTGGTCGGTGCAGGAGCAGGAATGTTTCTGTTGGGACAGGTTGCGCACAACGATCAACAACGCGAGACAGGACTTCTCAGCGGAGAAGCCGGCATCGACGCACTCCTGGAGACGACAGTCTTCAAATATGCGACGGGAAGGGATCGCCCTTTTGTTGGCGACGGACGCGGACGTTTCTTTCAAGGTGGGGACTCCTTTCCCTCGGAGCATGCGTCCGTCAGTTGGGCGATTGCCAGCGTGATCGCTCACGAATATCCCGGGCCCATGACACAGCTGCTGGTCTATGGATTGGCGGGAGGGGTGAGCGCCGCGCGGGTTGCGGGGCACAAGCACTTCGCCTCGGACGTGGTAGTGGCCAGCGCTCTCGGGTGGTACACCGGTCGGCAGGTTTTCCAATCCCACTCTCGTTACAGCGCTGCGGATATCGCGAAATTCGGCACGTTCAGCAAAGGGGAGGAAAGTGAGGAAGCGGATACCGGTCGCGAGCCGCGGAACATGGGTTCCAGTTATGTTCCGGTGGATAGCTGGGTCTATCCAGCCTTTGACCGGCTCATAGCCTCCGGCTATGTTCATGACCGGACCGTTTCCATCCGGCCCTGGTCACGGCTGGAGTGCGCGCGGATTTTGTCGGAAGTCCATCAGCATTTGGACGAGGAACCGGATTCTCCCGATGCGCATATGATGTCACTGATCTCAGACCTTGACGCGGAATTCGGACCAGAGACACAGCTCCGAAATGGAGATACTCCCAATGTCAACGTGGAGCTCGAATCCGTTTATAGCAGGTATACCGGGATCAGTGGTCCGCCGCTGCGCGATTCTTTTCACTTTGCCCAGACCATCGCGGACGACTTTGGCCGTCCCTACGGGCGCGGCGCTAACAACATCACCGGATTTTCTGCCAATGCCGCGGCGGGTCCGTTTGTAATTTACGTGCGCGGCGAATATCAGTATGGTTCCTCCAGCCAGGAGTACACCCCTGCCCAGGCGCAAGACATTGCCGGTTCCGATTTTGGGTTGCCGGTCAATTCCGTTCCAACTTTTGGTAGAAGTTCCCGGCTGCGGTCAGTGGAAGCATACGCTGGGCTCAATCTGGCAAATTGGCAATTAACTTTCGGACAACAGAGCCTTTGGTGGGGTGCCAACCGCAGCACCAGTGTGTTGTTGTCCAACAATGCTGAAGCCATTCCGATGTTGCGCGTGGAGCGGATCAGTCCGCTGAAATTGCCCAGTGTGCTCGGCCTACTCGGCCCTATGTCCGTGTCTGGCTTCATTGGGCGACTCGGAGGGCATCGATATCTTCGCTTGGGCCCCGATTTCGTCCTCTATGGCGACGGGATTCATGCCGTGGATCCCCAGCCTTATATCTGGGGAGCAAACATTGCTTTCAAACCGACCTCTAACTTGGAATTAGGATTCTCCCTCACGGCGGTGATTGCCGGACATGGCCGCCCACTGACTCTCCGAACCTTTCTCCACAGTTTTTCGCAGCACGGTAACGCACAACCAGTGGACCCGGGAGACCGGAGTCCGACTATGAGCGTGTCCTACCGGCTTCCCAAACTGCGGAACTCAGTGGTGGTCTATGCAGACGCAATGAGTGAAACCCAGCCATTCCCATTGTTCTATCCCCTGGAATCGGCATTGAATGCGGGGATATATTTGCCGCATGTAGCTCGCATCAAGAACTTGGATTTCAGATGCGAAGGTATTTATACAAACATACCGGGAAGAAATGCTGGCAATAATACCTATTTTGTGAACGCGCATTACGCCGAAGGTGACCGTAACTATGGCCAGCTTTTTACCAGTTGGATTGGCCGCGGCGGCAACGGAGGGCAGGCTTCCACGACCTATTGGTTCTCCGGCCGCAACCAGGCAACCCTGACCTACCGACGGATGGTCTCGGACCAGAGCTTGCTCAAGGGCGGCAATGTCCATGACGTTTCGGGAAGCTTTAGTTGGAAGCTCCGACCCCACGTAGAGGTTGCCGCAACGCTGCAATATGAACGCTGGAATTTTGCTGAATTGAATACGGGTCCCCGTTCCAACGTTTCGACAACGATTGAAATCCGCGTGTGGCCCAAATTACGCGCGGCGACGGGTTCCTCCGCCACGGGTGGATTGGTTACTCATCCATAACCCGATCGCACGTTGCAGTCTCGTTCTGCAAGGCGGAGAGGTCGCTGCTAAGTCAACCGGACATATCATCTGCTAACGACATATGAGAAACTTTCTCATGTGAGAAACTTTCTCTTGACACATTCAAGGGACTCGCTTTACTGTTACGTGTTCCGCTTTCGGTTGTCTGAGGGGGCAAGCCGGACACTCTCCACCAAGGGTGAATTGTGCTCCTCGCGAATCTTGCGCCCCACTCTCCAGCACGTGCTCGGATGGTGTCCCATCCTGAGCATAGCCTCCCAGCGTTTCTCCTTGGCTTCCCAGTTCGACAGAAGGGCGAAGCGCATGCGTTGACGCATCTTGGCGCTCTGCTTCATCTTGTCCCTGCTCACAACTTTGCCCTTAAGCCGGCCCAGAATGTCAGGGCCCCGCAAACCATCAAAGTTTGTTTCCATTTGGAGTCGCTTCTTGATTTAAGGTATTGCGCCGTTGCGGGATGGATCGGCACTAGCGCCATTCGAAATGGGCGGAGGAGTAAGCGGTGATTTCACGGGTCTACTACTATAATTGTTGGTTGCGCGCACTTGTTTACGTACTCCCGTTGTTCGCCTTCGGGATGGCGGCGTATATCCGATTTGGCAACGCGTGGCTCCTGGATGTCAACAGTGTAGTCCCGCAATATTACCTGATTCTGTTGGTGCTTACTGAATTTGTCTGGGTTCTTGCCGCCAACTACTACAAGGTTTCATCAGTTGCGGATCTATTCTGGGAGTACACTGGCATCCGGGCCGCGTTTCTTGCATGCTTTGCTACGCTTCTTTTGCAAACCGCGCTGCTCGTTTTCGTCAAACAGTTGATTGTTTCGCGGATCTTCATCCTGCTCAGCAACGCAATCCTGTTTCTTTGCGTGGTGGCAACCAGAAACTTTTTCCGGCTCACTTCGGAGTCATCGAACTGGCCTCGCAAGTGTGAAAAGATACTGGTCGTCGGAACCGACCAGTATGCGCTAAGAAGCGTCAAACTCCTTCGCCGCATCCCATTCTTTCGCTGCGAAGTTCAAGCTTATCTGCAACTTCCAGGACAAAGGGTGCTGGTTCAAGATGCGCCCGTGATCAGTGCCATGGATCCGCTCCATCTAGAGGCGCTGAGTTTTGATGAGATTGTAGTTGCCATACCAGCCAACCGCTATCTGCAGGTTGCCTCCGTTCTCGACAGCCTGCAAGATTTCGGGAAACCCGTCCGCGCCATCTTGGACCTCGGCCCGCGGTTGTCGGTACGCGAAAAGCTGTTTCAGGTTGGCCGGTTGCAGATGATGAATCTGGCCATTTCTCCGGTTGAAAGCTTTGCTTATACCGTGCTGAAAAGGACTTTTGACTTGTTTTTTGCAATTTTCGGCGTGGTGATTCTGAGCCCTGCGCTTCTAGCAATTGCGTTTCTCGTCAAGCTGAGCTCTCCGGGCCCGCTCTTATTCCTGCAGGAACGAGTTGGCCGACATGGAAAGCGCTTTACCCTGCTGAAGTTCCGCACCATGCATTGCAGCACCACCGCCGAGAGCGACACCATTTGGACGACCAAGAACGATCCCCGGTGCACCGCGATTGGCGCCATACTACGCAAGTTCAGTCTCGATGAACTACCCCAGCTTTTTAATGTTGTTCGCGGAGAGATGAGTCTGGTGGGGCCGCGTCCGGAGCGGCCACACTTTGTCGTGAAGTTTCGGAAAAACATCCAGAAATACAACCTTCGGCATTGCTGCCAGGTCGGCATGACAGGATGGGCACAGGTCCATGGCCTTCGCGGCAATACTTCAATCCCGGACCGCCTCCAACATGACCTGTACTACATTCGCAACTGGAGTCTTGGCCTGGATATCCAGATCATCGCCCGCACCATATTCACTTCTCTGAGAGACGAAAACGGATACTAGGGTCTGGCTCGCGCCGAGCCTGGTGGCGTTGTGACTTGGGCCAGTTTTATGGCAGCGACTGGCGCTGCCTCGACGAATCTCCAGCAAAGTCTGGCAGAAAACCCAGGGGGCGCCTAACGAAACATGCCCGTTTCTACTGATTTCTCATGGCGGAACGGTCTCTGAACCTCTGAACAGGCCCTTAGTCTTGGACAAACGTACTTCCCTTGAGGCGTCCGGAGTAGTCACTACCGGTCACTACTGGAGATCAGGCCAATCTTGGCAGTAAGCCTGCTGAGAACGGACTGAATGCGGAGTGATTTTACCGATTCGATGTAACTGCTTTGAAATATGGTGGTCAGGGACGGAGTTGAACCGCCGACGCCAGCCTTTTCAGTCTGTAGCTATCCTGTAGATTTAACAACTTGCAGGTAACGGACGGCTGCGTAAGTCTTTCTAAGTACGTGCAAGTCGGGTCTAGTGTGGGTTGCATTGTGGGTTGCGACGTTGAAACCGAACCTTCTCTGACTGACCTTACAGTTTTCAGCAAGGCGCTTTAGTCTCGATGGATCAAGAAGGGCTTGGTGAATTGCGCTTTGTTTCCTTCCTGATCGTTGCCATTCCCCGAATTGATGAAAGTCCTCAAAAGCGAGAGGGAACTAAAAGGGGTAAACACAGTATTTCTCGCAGACCTCAGTGGTCACCCCAAAACCGGCCAACGGTGGTCAGGGCAAAACCGGCCAACGGGAAGAGGCCGGGGACACAGTTGTTTTACCCTGCAACTTCCTGTGCAGGCAAGTCCATTTTCGTACGCCAACTCCGAGGACCACATTTGAGTACATGACCATGATGGAGAAGGCGATCGAGCATGGCAGTGACAGCGGCGCTATCTCCCAGTAACTTGCCCCAGTCTTCCACGGGTCGATTGGAAGTGAGCAGAGTGCTGGTGCGCTCATAGCGGCGCATGACGATCTCCAAGAGTTCCTCGGCGGCAGTGACGGGCAGCTTACGCATACCCAGATCATCAATGATGAGGAGTGGAACCGTAGCCAACAGTTCCATGTGCTCCTTGCGAGTTCCGTCGATGGTGGCTTCGGCCAGATCATCGAGCAGCTTGTGGGTTTCGCGATAGAGCACACGATAGCCCTGTTGAATGGCGGCCTGGCCGATGGCTTGGGCAAGATGGCTTTTCCCGGTGCCGGGCGGGCCTAAGAACAAACCGTCTTCATGGCGAGCAATGAAGGCGCCGGTGGCCAGGTCAAACACTAGACTGCGATTCATCTTCTTGTTGAAGTTGAAGTCGAAGTTGTCGAGGCTCCTCTGTGGGTCGCGAAACTCGGCCTGCTTTGTCCTGCGCTCCAGCAAGCGATCGCCGCGACGAGTGAGTTCGTCCGAGACCAAGCAGGAGAGGAAATCGATAGGGGGCATGGCTTCTGCTTGAGCTTGGCGGAGACGGGTTTCGAGCACGGCGGCAATGCCGCCGAGGCGGAGTTGGCGTAAGGCACGATTCAACTCGATGAGATTCATTCTTTTGGCTCCTGGGTTCTGAGGTTGATGAGATCGCGGTATTGCACCAGTTCGCGAATGAGGGGATCGACTTGCCGCAGGGTCAACTGGGGACCCCGTTCGAGATAGCGACGAACGAAGCGATACTCGTGCACGCCCATTTCGAGGGCCGCCGCGCAAGCCTCCTCGACTGCGGCCAAGCCGAACTTCTTGGCCAGCGAGAGCACGCCCAAGACGCGGCGGACCCCGGGTTCTCCGAGCTGGTTATAAATAAGGTTGCAGAGGGTGCCGATGTGAGTGCCGGCCCGGCCGGCTCGCCACAGTAACTGGGAGACGCGCAGCGGTCTCTGTTTCGGATGGTCCTCTTCTTTGATGCGATACCAGCCACGTTTCTGACGTACATGTTCGCGCAGCAGCAGACCGTTGTTGGGATCGAGGATGCGAACGTAGAGTTCGTCCCACTGCACTCGGACCAAGCGTCCGATCCAGCCTGGGGGGAGGCCGTAGTAGGCGGCTTCGACTTCGACACAACCATCCAGATGCACGACCCGTTGGCCGTGTTGGTAGTAGCGAAAAGGTTCCAGTGGCAGTGAGAGCAAGAACGGTTTTTCTTCGGCAAACATGGCGGAGACTTGCCGTTTGGTGGTGCCGTGGATGCGGGTATCGGCATAACTGGTTTCCCAATGGTCCAGATAGGCTTGCGCTTCTTCCAGGCTCTCGAAGCGTTTTCCCTTGAGCGGTGTGTTCTTGGCGTGTCCGACGCCGCGCTCAACTTTTCCTTTTCGATCGGGATCCTGGATCCGGCAAGGCAGGGCGACTACACCGTAGTGGGCGAGGACGTCGCGATAGAGTGGATTCAGAGTGGGATCGTAGATGTCGGGGACAAGTACGCCTTCCTTCAGATTATCGAGCACCACGATGCGGGTACTGCCGCCGAGTCGACGGAATGCTTTCTCGTGCAGCTCGGCCCAGATGCGAGAGCTGGAGCGGATGGAGAGCAAGCGTACCGCCTTGCGGCTGCATCCCAGCGTCAGCACGAACAATCGTGTGCGTCGGTATTTGCCGGTCTGCGGATCGCGGACCATGGGGCCGGTGCCGTAATCGACTTGTGACTCTTCTCCGGGTGCGGTAATGATCACGGCTCGCGGCTGCGGGGGTTGGTTTCCACGAAGCTTGCGCACGAAGCGTTTGACGGTCTGATAGCCGCCGTCGAACCCGCTCTCGGACACCAGGTCCTGCCAGATCGCCATGGCATTGCGACCCTGGCT
>Ga0209890_10000482_pt1 | contig 18347 bp, 14 predicted proteins | sample OrgsoiDNA2013049_FD_185799 | JGI IMG/M metagenome (GOLD analysis project Ga0209890, IMG submission 185799) | Permafrost soil microbial communities from the Arctic, to analyse light accelerated degradation of dissolved organic matter (DOM) -... | ecosystem: Environmental > Terrestrial > Soil >...
AGGCGTTCGTCACGCAGTTGACCTGGGCGCTGGTCACCGTCCCCGTGACGGTGCCTGTGCCCGAGGTGACGGTGCAGGTCTGGCTGACCGGGCTCACCGGTTGAGTGAGGACGGTGACCGCGTAGGGTTGGCCGCTGGCGATCGGCGTCGGGAACGCGAACGCGTTCGAGGTCACGCTGACTTTGTCGGTGCCGTTGTCTTGCAGGACGACCGTTCCCGCCAACCCGGTCACGCTTCCGCCGACGGTGAAGGAGGCCGCGGTGCAGTTGATCGTCACACTCTTGATGTCGCCGGCGCCGACCTCGCCGCTGCCGCCGCCCACCGTACAGATCTGGTCCGGCGCTCCAGGTTGGGTGAGGACCGTGACAGCGAAGGTGGCGCCGCTCGCCACCTTGGTCGGGAAGGTGAATGACGTCGCTCCGTCCTCCACCGTCAGGTCATCGCCGCCGTTGTCGCGGAGGACCAGGCCCGTGCCCGTGAAGCCGGCCACCGCTCCACCGACGGAGAACTTGTTGGTCGAGCAGGTGACGGAGATGCCGGCGACACCGGCGTCGCCCACATTGCCCGCTCCGTTGGTCACCGTGCAGGTCTGGCTGGGCGACGTCGGCTGCGTGAAGACCGTGACCTCGTAGCCGTCACCGCGCGGGAGCCCGGTCGGGAAGGCGAACGAAGTGGCCCCCGCTGCGACCGTCAGGATGGCCTCGGAGTCGTTCTTCAACACCAGGCCGCTGCCGACCAGGCCCGAGATCGAGCCACCGAGGGCGTATCCCTGTGGGGCATCGGTGGGGGCGTCGACAGCCGCGTCGCTCTGACCGCTGCCGGCGTTGCCAGAGTTGCCGGCGCTGCCGGCGTCGCCCGAGCTTCCCGCGTTGCCCGAGCTTCCCGCGTTGCCAGCGTTGCCGGCTGCTCCGTGGCCAGCCAGGCCGTTTCCGGCGGCGCCACCTTTGCCACCGGCACCACCACCGCCACCGCCACCACAACCCAACGCCCCCAACCCGCAGAGCGGGATCAACAATAGGACTTTCTTCAGCGCCATGAACGATCTCCGGAAACTGAGCCCCGAACCGAGACCCGTTCTGGCCTGTTGACAGGCCCGTCGGTTCGACGCGGCCAGCCTGGCAGACGGAAGAATGAGGGTCAATAAATACCGCCGGCTGACGTCCGACCTCTTGATCAGGTTCGCTTCTCTTCGCCGCGGAGGAGACGGGTGATGTTCTGGCGGTGCCGCAGTGTCACCAGGGTGGCCCCGCCGATCGCCAGGCCGACGAGCGGGGCGGCGGGCGCGGAGCGAACAACGAAGAAGAGGCTGAAGGTCCAGACACCCAGCAGCGAGCCAAGCGAAGAGAGGCGTGTCGCCGCGAATACGACGACATAGACGCCAAATCCAAGCAGCGCCGCCATCGGCGACAGGGCCAGCGCGACACCCAACGACGTGGCAACGCCTTTGCCGCCGCGACCGCGCAGGAAGAGCGTGAACATGTGGCCGACGATCGCCGCGAGACCGGCGATCGCGACCGGCGCGGCCGAGAACCCGAGCCGGCGGCCGAGCCAAACGGGGACGAAGCCCTTCGCGGCGTCGCCCAGCAGCACGGCGATCGCCCAACCCTTGCCGAGAGCCCGGGCCACGTTGGTGGCGCCGATGTTGCCGCTGCCGACGGCTCGCAGGTCGACGCCCTTGGCGCGCGCAACCAGCACGCCAAAGGGGATCGAGCCGGCGACGTAAGCGCCAACGCACAGACAAAGGGCCGGCAGGAGAGCGTTCATCACGTCGTGGCGATCGGAGAGGGGTTGGCGGGAGCCGGGCGCACGCGCGCCCAGAAGGCCGCCACGTCCTCCAATGATTCGGTGCGCGGGCAGTCGGGCGGCAGGCTGGCGCGCAGGGTGGCGCCGTAGCTCTTGCGCGCGACGCGTCCGTCGAGGATGCCGACGATGCCGTGATCGCCGCGGTGGCGGATGAGGCGGCCGAACCCCTGCTTGAGCGACAGCGCCGCGCGCGGCAGCTGGTAGGCGCCGAACGGATCACCCCCCTCGTCGCGTATGCGATCGATGCGTGCGGCGGTCAACGGATCGTCGGGGACGGCGAAGGGGATCTTGTCGATCACGACCAGCGACAGCGCCTCGCCGGGGACGTCGACCCCCTCCCAAAAGCTCTGCGTCGCCAGCAGGACGGACCCGATCTGGGACCGCAACGCCGCCAGCAGGAGGTGGCGCGGGCGTTCGCCTTGAACCAAGAGCGGGTAGGAAAAGTCGTCGCGGCCGCGCAGGTAGGCCTCGGCGACGCGCAGGTTCTTGAAGCTGGTGAAGAGCAGCAGCGCGCGCCCGCCGGTGATCGCGCAGAGCTCGCCCATCCGCGCGGCGGCGGCGGTCGCGAAGCCGTCCTGATTCGGTTCGGGGAGATCGGGCGCCATGTAGAGCAGCGCCTGGCGCGCGTAGCTGAACGGCGAGGGGAAGCTCGCCTCGGCCGCCGTGTCGCCGAGACCGACGCGGGTGCGCAGGTAGTCGAACGAGCCGGCGACCGTCAACGTCGCCGAGGTGAGCACGATCGGTCCCGGGCAGGCATCGAGCGCGCGTCCCAGCAGCGGGCCGACATCGACGGGCGAGGCGTGGAGGGCGACGTTGCGCGGCGAGGCGCCCAGCCAGCGGACGTGCTCGCGCCCGCGGCCGTCGATCAGCACCGACAGATCGCTCTGCACGGCGACGGCGCGCCGGCCGAGCGCCGCCACCTCCGCTGGGCGCCGCGATTCGGCCACCGCGCTGCCGTCGGGATCGAGCCAGGCGGCGATCTCCTCCAGCAGACCATCGAGCTGGTGATAGGAGGCGCGGGCGGGACCGGTGCCGAGATCGACCGGGAAGGGGGCGCGCGTCTCGTCGGCGCCGGCGCGTGGCGCCGGGACCAGCCTGCGGAGCGCGTCGGCGAGCGCCCCGGCCGCCACGGTCAGGCGCCCCGAAGCCGACTGCGCGCGGGCGAGCGGGACGCCGGTCTCACGCCCGAGATCGCGGGCCAGCGCGAACAGCCGTTGCGTCGAGGCGTGGACGCCGAAGAACTCCGTCGCCACGTCTTCGATCTGGTGGGCCTCGTCGAAGATGACCACCTCGTAGGGGGGGAGCACCTGCGCCTCGGGCCAGCGGGCGCGCAGCGCGAGATCGGCGAAGAAGAGGTGGTGGTTGACGATCACCAGCGGCGCGGCGGCGGCGCGGCGGCGCATCGACGTCACGAAGCAGCTCTCGAAGAAGCTGCAGCGGGGGCCGATGCGGGTCTCGGGGGTGGCGGCGATCTCGTTCCAGAGGGGCGCCTCGTCGGCGAGCTCGGCGAGCTCGGAGCGGTCGCCGGTGGGTGACGAAGCGGCGAAGGCCAGCAGGCGGTCGAAGGCGGGATCGGCGACCAGACTCTGCTGGCGCTCGCGCTCGGCGAGCCGCCGCCGGCAGACGTAGTTCCCGAGCCCCTTCATCACCGCCCAGTCGAGGTTCTCGTCGCCGAGCCCGGCGGCGGCGAAGATCGTCCGCAGCCGTGGCAAGTCGACGGTGGCGATCTGGTCCTGCAGCGTCTTCGTTCCGGTGCTGACGACGACCTTTCGGCCGGAGAGCAGCGCCGGGACCAGATAGGCCAGCGTCTTGCCGGTCCCCGTCCCCGCCTCGACCAGGAGGCGCTCGTCGCCGTCGATGGCGTCGGCGATCCGTTCGGCCATCGCCAGCTGACCGGCGCGGGGCTCATAGCCGGGGAGGACCTCGGCGGCCGCGCCGCCCGGCCCCAGCAGGCGTCGAATGTTGTCTCGGACGTTGCGTCGAAAATCGCCCCGGATCGCGTCGCGCGACGACGACGATCCGGTGATCATTTCTTGCGGCTCGCTTTTTCGTCGAGGCCGGAGATCCCGAAGCGCTTGCGCAGCTGGGCGAAGACGTCGTCGATCGGCACGCCGGCCGACTCCAGGCCGACCAGCGTGTGAAAGATCAGGTCGGCCGCCTCGTGCGCGGTGTGCGCGGCGTCGTTCTCGGGCAGCGCCTCGATGAGCTCGCGGGATTCCTCGGCGATCTTGCCGTTGATCTTGGGAAGCCCGGCGTCGAGCAGCGAAACCACGTACGACTTCTCCGGTCGCGTGCGGCGCCGCTCGGCGATCACGTCGGCCACCCGCGCCAGCACCAGTGCCGGCGGATCGGGCGGTCCGTCGTCGGTGATGAGCGCGCCGTCTTCCCCAGCGCGACGATAGAAGCACGACGTCGCGCCGGTGTGGCAGGAGGGCCCCTCGGCGTCGACGAGATAGAGGACCACGTCGCCGTCACAGTCGATGCGCATCTCCCGCACCCCGAGCGTGTGCCCGGAGCTCTCCCCCTTGCGCCAGAGCGCCTTGCGCGAGCGGCTCCAGAAGTGCGCCGCCTTGGTTTCCACCGTCAGCTCGAGCGCCTCGCGGTTCGCCCAGGCGACCATGCGGATCATCCCCGTGCGCGCCTCCTGGGCGATCACCGGGCAGAGGCCGCTGGCATCGAAGGTCACGGCGTCGAGCAAGCGCTTCGTCGTGTCCGTCATTCAACTTCCTTCTGAGCTTCTTCCCGGACTGGGACGCCACGCGCGCGCAGGTAGGCGTGCGCCTGCCCGACGGTCGCTTCGCCGAAGTGGAAGATCGACGCGGCCAGCACCGCCTCGGCGTGCCCCTCGACGATCCCCTGATAGAGGTGCTCGAGGCCGCCGACACCGCCCGAGGCGATGACCGGGATCGGCACGCGATCGGCGACGGCGCGCGTGAGCTCGAGGTCGAACCCGTCGCGCGTCCCGTCGCGGTCCATGCTGGTCAGCAGAATCTCACCCGCGCCGAAGGCGGCCATCTTCTCGCACCAGGCGATGGCGTCGATCCCCGTCGGCCGCCGCCCGCCATGCGTGTAGACCTCCCAGGCGACCGGCGTAACGCCCGGCCGGCGGCGGGCGTCGACGGCGACGACAATCGCCTGGTTGCCGAACGCGTCGGCGGCGCGGCGCACCAGCTCGGGATCGGCGACGGCCGCAGTGTTGATCCCCGCCTTGTCGGCCCCAGCCAGCAGCAGCTCGCGCACATTCTCGACGGAGCGGACGCCGCCCCCGACGGTCAGCGGCAAAAACACCCTCTCGGCGGTGGCGCGCACCACGTCCAGCATCGTGGCCCGCCCGTCGGACGAGGCGGTGATGTCGAGGAAGCAGATCTCGTCGGCCCCCTGGGCGTCATAGGCGGCGGCAACCGCCACGGGATCGCCGGCGTCGCGCAGCTGCTTGAACTGAACGCCTTTTTTGACCCGCCCGCCGTCGACGTCGAGACAGGGGATGACCCGCTTGCACAACATGCTTGAAGCTCGAACCTCTGAATCTCCCACGCCCGAAGGCTGCGGGCAAAAGGTCACCAGATCTAGAAGCCGCCCGGCAGCGCGCGGGCACGGGCCAGCGCTTGCTCGACCGTGAAGACCCCTTCGTAGAGCGCCTTGCCGACCACCACGGCGGTCGCCCCGGTCGGGACCAGGGTATCGAGATCCTCGAGCCGCGACACGCCCCCCGAGGCGATCACCGGACAGGGGGCGAGCGCCCCCGCCAGCCGCGTCGTCGCTTCGAGGTTCGGCCCCGAGCGCATGCCGTCCCGCCCGATGTCGGTGTAGAGGACCGCCCCGGCGCCCGCGCGCGCGACCGCCAGGCCGACCTCGAGCGCGTCGGCCGTGGTCTGTTCGGTCCAGCCTTCGACCGAGATCTTGCCGGCGCGCGCGTCGACGGCGATCACCAGCCGCTGCGGCCAGCGCGCGCAGGCCGCCTCGACCATGGCCGGATCTTTCACCGCCGCCGTGCCGAGGACGACGTAACCAACCCCCAGCTCGAAGAGGCGCGCGCAGTCGTCGAGCGTCCGCACGCCTCCGCCGGTCTCGATCGGAACCCCGGCCGCGTCGACGATCCGCTTCAGCGTCGCCCGGTTGTCGACGCGCGTGTCAGAGCCGCGCGTGAACGCGGCGTCGAGATCGACGACGTGAATCCGCGTCGCGCCCGCGGCGGCGAAGCGCGCCGCGACCTCCCAGGGGGCGCGGTCGTAGATCTTGGCGCTCTCGCGGCGCCCCTGCTCGAGGCGCACCGCCGCGCCGCCCAATAGATCGATAGCCGGAAAGACCTGCATGTTTTCGCGCTGACGTTCTACGCGGAGGCGAAGCCGCGGAGAAGGGCCAAACCGGCGGCCTGGCTCTTTTCCGGGTGGAACTGGGTGCCGAAGACGTTGCCGCGACGGACGGCGGCGCAGAACGGCGCGCCGTGCTCGCTGGTCAGCGCCACGTCCGCGGGTCGCTCGGGATCGGGAAAGTAGCTGTGCACGAAGTAGAAGAACGCGCCGTCGGCGACGCCCGCGCCGGCGGCCGGCCCGCGCCGCGTCTGGTTCCACCCCATGTGGGGGATCTTCAGCCCGGGGCGGTCGACGAAGCGCCGGACACGCCCCGGCAGGATTCCGAAGCCGAGCGCCTCGGGGTTCTCGTCGCTGCGCTCGAACAGCAGCTGCATGCCGATGCAGATCCCGAAGAACGGGCGCCCGCTGTCGATAAAAGCGCGCACCGCCTGGCGGATGGCGCCGCCGCCCTGGTCCAACGCCGCCGCGCAGGCGCCGAACGCACCCTGGCCGGGGACGACCAGCTTGTCGGCGCGCGCCAGGAGATCGGGGTCGGCGCTGACGACCGCCTCCGCCCCGACGGTGGTCAGCGCCTTTTCGACGCTGCGGAGGTTGCCGCTGCCGAGATCGGCGACGACGATCTTTCCCCTCGCTTCAAACGTCACGCGGTGAGCGTTCCCTTGGTCGACGGCACGCCGACCACCCGCGGATCGATCCGCACCGCCGCCGAGGTGGCCCGGGCGAACGCCTTGAACAGCGCCTCGATCATGTGGTGCGCGTTCTCGCCGTAGCGGACCTCGAGGTGCAAATTGCAGAGGGCCGCGGCCACGAAGCCGCCGAAGAACTCGCGGCCGAGCTCGACGTCGAACGTCCCCACTACGCGCCCCTTGAGCTGGTCGGCGCGGTAGACGAAGGCGGCGCGGCCGCTGAAGTCGACAGCCGCCGACACCAGCGTCTCATCCATGGGGACGGTCGCCTCCCCGAATCGGGCGATGCCGCTGCGGTCGCCGAGCGCCTCGCGGAAGGCCTGCCCCAGGCAGATCCCGACATCCTCGACGAGGTGGTGAGGATCGACCTCCACGTCGCCGCTGGCGTTGACCTCGAGGTCGTAGAGGCCGTGGCGCGCGACTGCCTCGAGCATGTGGTTGAAGAACGGCACCGGCGTCGCGATTCGTCGCTGGCCGGTCCCGTCGAGGGCCAGGGTCAGCTCGATGTTCGTCTCCGAGGTCTTGCGCTTGATCGTCGCTTGCCGCGTCATGGGCGCGAAATCTTACCCCGGTGGGGGTGGGGCGCAACAGCCGCGCGCCTGGCCGCGCGACGCCCGCGGCGAGCCAAATGGCGGGCGAGACGCGAGCAAGACGCGAGATCTTCAAGGAATCCACGACGCCCAGCGATATACTCGAAGACCCCTTGGCGAAGCACGGTCGCAGCCCCGTCCTGGGGTACAACCACAACCTCCGGTACGGCGGGCGCACCTTCCACGTACAGACGGAGGACTCGGGGCAAGGGTACGCGCGGGTCTACACGCACCTGTTTTATCAGGGGACCATCCTCTCTTCGAAGAAGGAGGAATACGATCCCGCGGCACCGGAGGATGCCGTCCGCGCGGCGATGCAGAAGCTGCACAAGGCGATGATCAGGGAGCTGACGCACCAGGAGCACGACGCCCGCATCTCCGCCTTCTTCATCGCCCGCGGCGAGCCGGCGATGTTGGCGAGTCCCTCGGCGCCGGTGGTCGTGGAGGTGGCCGCGCCGGTGGCGGCCGCGCCGAACGTGGCGATCGCGCCCGCGCCGGTCGCCTTCGAGCCGATCACATTCGATCCGGCTTCAGTCGGGCAGGCCTTAGCGCCGCCCTCGGCAGCCGCGCATGCGCCGGCGCCCCCGAAGATGACGCCAAAGCCGGTGGTGGTCGTCCAGCCAGCGGTGCTCAAGCGATCGCCGGTGCAGGTCTCCAACCCCGCCGACGGCGTGGTCGTCCGGCGCAACGTGGTGATCAACGTCGGGGCCGGGCAACCGCCGGTCAAGGGGACGATCAACCCCGCCAGTCCGACCGCTGCCGCGACGGCGACCCGCCAGCGCGCCGGTGCGCACTACGCGGTCCGGGACGGCGGTGCGTTCGTGGCCGGCAGCCGGGCGCGATCGGCGGACGGGCAGTCCCAGCCGCTTGCCTCGTCGCGCGAGATCCGGATGCCCTGGGAGACGCCGGGACCGACCCGGATATCTCAGCCGGTCGCGGTCCCCGTCGCGGCGCAGCCGAGCGCCGACGCACCGGTCACCGCGACCTCCGGCAAGATCCGGATGCCCTGGGATCCGCCGCCCGCCAGCAGCGAGGCGTTCTCCGGCGCGCTGGTCAGCGACAAGAGTCTCGACGAGGTGATCCTCGAATACCTCGCCGACGACGGCGAGCCCGAAGATCGTTGATGATCGTTGAAGATCGTTGAAGACCGTGCGCGTTCAGTCGATTCGGGCGACCAGCCCTGCGTCGCCGTCGACCAGCACGCGATCGCCGTCTTCGAACGCGGCCAGGGCGCCGCTCGCTCCGACGACAGCGGGGATCCCGCGCTCGCGGGCCTGCGCCGCGACGTGATCGAGCGGTCCGCCCGTCTCCACGACCAGCGCGGCTGCCGCGATGAGCGGCAGCTCGGTCGGGAGGATCGTCCTCGCGACGATCACGAGCGGCTCGGCGTCGGGGTCGGGGTCGACGTCCGCGTCGGCCTCGGTCCAGAGCTTGACGCGACCGATGCAGACGCCGCCCGCGCCCGAGCGGCCCCGGACGAGTCCTGGCATGTCGGCCGCGCGGCCGGCGTCGGCGAGCGATGGGGGCGCCTTGCGCGCGTCGGCATCGGCGCGGCGCGCCTCGTCGATTAGGCGAGCGGCGTCCTCGCGGGTGAGCGTCGCTTCACCGAGTCCTCCTCCCTGGCGCGCTTCGCGACGGACCCGATCGAGCGGGAGCCAGAAGATCTCGTCGGCGTGGCCGAGCAGGCCGCGGGCGGCGAGGCGTGACCCTTCGCGGAGCAGCGCGCGCCGTACGTGCGCCTGCGCCCGGGCGTAAAGAGCGTCGTCGTCCTCGGAGGCGGCGACAGCCGCCCGCGCCTCGGCCAGCAGGTCGCTCCACTCCGGGCGTGCCGACGGGGGTAAAGCGGCGCCAACGGAGTCGGCCGCCGCGCGCCAGTCATCGTCGCCTGAATCGCGATCCGACCTGACTGCCGGCTTGGCGGCCAGCTTGGCTGCCAGCCGGACGGAGGTCTCGCGCCAGGTCGGAACGGCGACGTCCCAGCAGGGCGACTCGTCGCCGAAGCGCTTTAGGTAAGCGGCGTGCACGGCGGCTTGCGCGGCCGGATCGGCCGCCTGGGTGAACGCCCGGGACAGCTCGGCCCGCGCGCGCGCCGCCGACGGGACCGCGGCCAACAGCCGCGGAAGGCGCGGCGTCGGATCGAGCCCATGACGTTGCAAGAAATCGGTCAGCGCCTTGCGCGCGGCGCGCGCCGCCGGTTGGACCACGCCGAACAGCGGCTGGTAGATCGCCAGGAAGGTCTCCAGCGCCTCGTCGAGCGAGACGGTCGCCTGCGGGGCGAGACGGGCGTCGCAGAGCGCGCGCAGCGCCGCCAGCGCCTCGGTCACCGAGGTGGGGGCGCGCCTGGTAGCTCCGGCCGGGCGAGGCGCGTGGGCATAGAAAAGATATCCGCCGAGCGTCTGTTGGCGCAGCCCCGTGTCGCACTGGCGATCGACCAGCGCTACCAGACCGGCCTGCGCGGGCGACAGCGGGAGAGGATTGTGGGCGGCGTCCCAGTGCCATCCGAGGTGCAGGCCGATTTGATTGACCGCGGCGAGCCGGGCGCGTGCCGGGCGCCGGTACGGACGCATCTGCAAGAAGGTCACCTCGTAACCGGTCGCTGCCCATTCCACCTCGACGGGGCCGTGCGTGACGGTCAATCGCGCGAGCGCGTCCTGGATCCGCGCGCGGGCCGCCGCCGGCTCTCCCTGGTGGGCCTCGATGACCGGAGCCCCGTGCGACGAATCGAGCGCGGCGGTCCCAGCGGCGTCGCCGGCGACGAACGGGTGGATCAGCGCCGCGAAGCCGAGCCCCTCGGCGGCGAAGCCGAGTCCGTCAGTCGACAGGCTTCGTCGTGCAAAGTAGGCGACCACGCCCGGCGCCAGCGCCGACGCCAGCACCTCGCGCAGCGCCGGCTCGACCTCTGCCGCCGGAAGATCGAGCCGCGAGAGAAACAGCCCCGCGCCGAGCGCGTCGGGCCGATCTTCGATGGCCGCCGACGAGCGGACGACGAACCGCGCCTGCGCCCGGCCGTCGAGCGCGGCGAGCGCATGCGCGAGCGTCTCGGCGAACCCCGCCGGCCAGGGCGCCTCGCGCAGCGCGCGCGCGGCCGATTCGATCGCTGCCAGCGCGCCGGGCGCCGCCAGTGTCGTGGGCAGCGGTGGTCCGCCCGCGCGCATCTCCGAGAACAGCTCGGTGGTGACCGCGATCGCCGGTGGGACCGGCAGCCCCGCCGCGGCGAGCTTGACGAGCGAGCGCGCCTTGCCGCCGATCTCCTCGGCGGGCGCGTTGCGGTCGAGCTGCACGATGAAGCTCATGATCGGTCACAGGGCCGTGGTAGCTTCCGCCGGCAGATGCGTGGTCCGTTGCTCTCGGGTCCCCTCGGCAGCCAGCCGACGCTGGAGGCGTTGTTGCGGTGGACCGGGAAGACCGACGCCGCGGCGCACGCCCCGGTGGTCGTCCTCGGCCCCCCCTGGCTGGGTGCGGCGATCGCGCGCGGGGGGCGGACGCTGCTGCTGGTCGAGAGCGAGCTGCGACCCCAGGCGCTGCGCACGCACCGGCGAGCGAAGAAGGAATCGCAGCCGCTCGACGTCGCGCTGGCCGGGGCCGAGCTTCCCTTCGGGCGCGGCGCGCTGTCAGCGCTGGTGGTGGAGAACGTGGCGGGGCTGCCACCCGCAGAGGGCGAACGCTGGATCGCCGCCTTGACGCCGCTCCTGCGGCCCGGCGGACGCCTGATCGCCGCCGACGCGACCTCCAGCGACGCCGCCGCGGCACGGGTGGCCGGCGCGTTTCTCGCCGCCGCGCTGATCGAGATCGTCCAGGAGTGGCCGCGCGAGGGGGCCGTTCTCACTGTCGGCATCGCCCCGGCGGCCTCGGTTACCGCCGCCCGCTTCGACCTTCCCGTCTGACCCGCGCTCACGCGACCAGCGTAGCGCAAACGCGACCCGCGCAAGCCGCGACCCGCGCAAGCCGTGTCGCGCGCAAGCCCTGTCCATTGAAGCGCCCTTATAATGGTCCGGGATGTCGCGGAGGTGGAGCCTAGCTCTCGGGCTGTCGGTGCTGGTCCACCTGGCGCTGATCGCGATGGGCCTCGGCCTCGGGGCACGCCCGTTCACCGGTCCGGTCGACATCGAGCTCACCGGCATCCGGGTCGACGAGCTGAAGGATCTGCCGCTCGGCGGGCCCGCGGCGGGCCTCGGCCCGGGCCACGCCCCGCGGCGCGCCCATCACCGCGCGCCGCCGCCCGCCGAAGGGACGCTGGCGGCGCAGGCCGACACGCGCGAGCAGGCGGGAAAGGCGTCGCCGATCGATGACCAGGACGCGCCCGCGCCGACCAAGGATCTGTCGGCGTATGGACCGAAGGGGTCGCGCCTGACGGTGCTCCTGCGTCTCGATCGGCTGCGGGGGACCGATTTCGTCACCCCCGTCGATGCCCTGCTGGCGCGGCTGCCCGATCGGCGTGACTTGATGGAAGGGACGGATCTCGATCTCTTCCAGTCGTTCGACGCGTTGCTGATCGCCACGCCGCACCCGCTCGATCCCAGCGTGACGTTTCTGGCCGCGCGGCATCACCTCGACGACGGCGGGCTGCGGGCCGCCCTCAGCCGCGGCGCCAAGGCCACCGATCGGGTGATCGCCTGGCGCAGCGAAGGCGGGCGCCCGGTCGGAGAGCGTCACCCGCGCCGGGGATTGCCGCCGGGGACGCCGCCGTCGCGCGACGATCGGATCATCGTCCTGGCGGCGCCCGGGCTGGCGATCATCACGCCGCCATCCTACCGGGCGCTGCTGATGGCGCCGCACCCCCCGGCGAGGCAGGTCGACGCCGGTGCCGCGGTCGATGGTGGTGCGGGCGGCGTCAGCGCCGACGGTGGCGCGCCAGGGGCGATCGATTGGGCCTCGATGCTCTGGCGCATCGGCGCCGAGGAGGGGCTGATGCCGCCCGACGGCGCCTTGATGGTGAGCGCGGTCGATATCTTCAAGACGGCGAACGGCGCGGCGGGACTGCCGCCCGTGCTCTACGGGATGGAGGTCCCGTCCGCCGTGAGCGCCGTCGTCGGTTTCGACGACGACAATGCGTTCCTCGACGTCGACGGAGATTTTCTCACCGACGAGCCGGCGCAGCACTGGGAGACCGAGTGGCCGACGCTGCAGCACAAGCTGAGCAGCAACCCGCTCGTCCTGCTGGGCGGCTTTTCTCCCCTTCTTTCGCACGCGACGCTGGCCCGCGACGGGCACACCGTGCATGTGCACCTCTCCGCCACGCACGAGGAGACGCTGCGCCTCCTTGCCCTGGCGCTCCACATGCTCGGCGGCTAGGAGGGCGTTGCCGTAAGGCAACGGCGAGCGAAGCGAACCATGCCCGACGACGTGCCGCCCGATAGGCGGCCTAGGAGGGCGTCGCCGACCCGACGAGGTCACCCGGCGCGGCGCGAGGCGGTGACGCTCAATGCCGGCTTGGTGTTCAGCGTCTGGAACACCACGCAGTAGCGTTCGGTCAGCTTGAGGAGCGCGTCGATCTTCTCCTGAGGCGCATCGGTGTCGAGATCGATCGTCAGGCGGATCGCGAGGAAGCCGACCGGCGCCGTCCGGTCGACGCCCAGGGTTCCGCGAAAATCGAGATCCCCCTCGGCGCGCACCACCGCGTCGCGCAGCGGAATCTCCAGCGCGGTGGCGACCGCCTTCAGCGTCACTCCGGCGCAGGCGACCAGCGCCTCGAGCAGCATGTCGCCCGAACAGAGCTCGGCGCCCGTGCCGCCGGTCGCGGGGTGAAGACCGGCGACAGCCAGCGCGCGCCCCGTCTCGACCTTGCAGGCAATCTTGGCCTCGTCGACGCGACCTTGCGCCTTCAGCGTCACGAGCGCGGCGGCAGGCTCCTGTTTGTAGCTCTCCTTGAGCGGCCCCTGGAGGGCGCGCAGGGCATTCGCATCCATGGGGACGCAGTTTATGTCACGTAAGAGCACCTGGCTGGCCCGAATCGTCCGCCTTTCGTTGCGTCGAGATTTCGGACAGGTAAATAGTTCACCAACTGCCCACGTCACTGATCTGCTTGATAAAACGGAGCGTACAGTTTTGGTCCAGAGGGCGACGACGTATGGACGACGAGGCGGGCATCAGAGACGGTGCGAAGCGGGCCATCGACGGGGAGTGGCGGGTCTTCTACGGGGGGTACTGGATCAAAGCGTATGAAGCGCCAGCCGACACCTTGCTGGCCAAGAAGACGCTGATCGAGGCGCTCACGCGGCGGCTGTTCAATCACGTCGAGCATGGGCTCAACATTCCGGGGCGGCGCCTCGCCGAGGCGCGGCAAGCCTTCGACTCGGAGACCGATCTCGCCAAGCAGCGGATCAAAGGGGCGATGCTGGCCGGCGCGCTGTTCAACCGCGCCGGCGATCTTCTGACCAAGGCGGTGGAGCTGCAGGCGCTGGGAATCGTGATCGACCCGGACAACGTGCTGATGCGCCAGTGCGGCGACCACCTGCAGGAGGCGCTGGCCCTGGGGCGCCTGGTGCTCCATCGCAGCGGCGACGAGGGGATCGACGAGCTGTGGGGCGAGCCGCTCAAGGCCTTCGCGTTCCCGATCGAGGACTTCTACAAGAGCCGCTACCTCAAGATCTCCGCCACCATGCGGGACATCGATCGGATCGCCGACGCGCTGACCGAGGCGTTCGGCGGCACCCGCGCCTTTTCGGGCATCGTGCCGTTCGTCGGGGAGTTCGCCCGTGCGGCGAAGGTGAAGTGCGAGACGCTGCACACCGATCCGTCGATCTTCGAAGCCTGGTCGATGTTCGTGACGGCGGGCGAGCGGATGCTGGCGTTTCAGCCGACGGGGTCGCAGCGCTCGCCGGTCGACGAGCGGCTCCGGATCTCGCAGGGGCTGGAGTTGATTGCCGCCGCCAAGGCATTGGTCACCCACGTGACGCGCGCCCGCGTGCCGATGCCCAAGAGCACACGCGAGTTCCTCGACCGGCTGGCGCACTATGCCTCCGCCTGGGCGCCCAGGCCGGGCCGGAACGGCGACGAGCCGCTGGCCAACCTGGTGGTGGGAGGCGACGAGCCGACCACCATAGCCGACCCGTCGATTGCGCTTTTCCGCTAGCTAGCGGGGCGCTTTGTCGGGTGACTGCGGGGGCGCCCGCGGAGGTGCGGGTGGAGCTGGATGGGCAGGCTGCGCCCGAGGCGTCACCCGCAGCGGTTTGTGGGCGGCAGTGGCGGCGTCGGTCTGTCCGTCGGCCAGCACCTCCTCCATCGTCGTGCGGAGCTTGCCGCCTGTGTCGTCGGGTTTGACGCCGGCGGGGCGCTCCCAGGGGACGTCGACCAGCGGCTGCTTCGCGGTCACCTCGGTCATGTAGCGCGCGAACATCGGGACGGTCAGCATGAACGCGGCGTCCTTCTGGCCGAGCGGGCGCTCGTGCAGGTCGTCGCCGATCCAGGTCGAGGTCATCCAGCGCGAGGTGTAGCCGATAAACCAGGTGTCCATCGTCGCGCTCGAGGTGCCGGTCTTGCCGGCGGCCGGCAGGTTGGCGGTCCGGATCGCGGGCGCGTGTCCGCGCGTGACGACGTGGCGGAGCAGCGTCGAGGTCAGCCAGGCGGTGCGCGGCGGGATGGCCGGCGCTGGCGGGCGCGCGGCGGCCAGCGCCATCAAGCGATCGATCCGTTCGGACGGTGCGCCGAACGGATCGCCGATCGACGTGTGGTCCTCGATGACGGCGCCGATGCGGTTGCGGACGCGGCGGACGTAGACCGGATCGACGACCTGACCCTCCCTGGCGAACGCCGAGAAGGCGCGGGTCAGCTCATCGATGCGCGTGCAGGACGCGCCCAGCGCCAGCGCCTGGTCAGGGATGATCGGCGTGGTGATGCCGAGCCGGCGCGCCCAGGCCTCCACGTCTTTGCCGCCCATCAGCTTGAACAGCTGCACCGAGGGGACATTCTTCGACCAGATGAGCGCGTACTCCAGCGTCACCTGGTAGTCGACGGTGTTGTTGAGGTTGGTCGGGGTCCAGACCTCGCCGGTCACCGGATCGACCTCGGCCCGTGGGACGTCGTTCAGCAGCGAGGAAAATCCGTAGCCGCGATCGAGCGCCAGCGAGTAGTACATCGGCTTGTAGACCGAGCCGGGCTGGCGGCAGGCCTGCGAGACGCGGTTGAACTCCGAGCGGTCGTAGTCGTCGCCGCCCACCATCGCCAGCACGTAGCCCGAGCTGTGGTCGTAGCTGAAGACGGTCCCCTGCACGCGCGGCGTCTGTTCCAGCGCCAGCTCCACGGCGTGCGGGCGTTTGGGCACCTTGCCTGGGGCCGTTTCGTCATACGACGGCAACCACTGCACCTCGCTCTTGCTGTCGTAGGTCCAGTCGGAGAACCGGGCGCGCTTCGATTGGTGCGCGTTCTTCACCCAGATGACGTCGCCGGCGCGCAGCACGCCGACCGTCGAATCGAGCTTCTTGTCGTTGACGGTGTCCTTGGCGCTCCAGGGGAAGGCCCACAGCATGTTGGCCGACGGCAGGACGTAGACGGCGCTGCCGACGCGCACACGGTAGCTTCCGTCGGCGGTCGCCCCTTCCACGAGGCCGAGATAAAGGTGCCCCTCGGTCGGCGGCTCGCCGCCGTAGTGGGCGGCGACGCGGCGGCGAAATTCGTCGGCGGCCGGGCCGGTGAGGTGCACCACCGGTCCCCGCCACCCCTGCCGCTTGTCGAGCTTGCGCAGCGAGAAGTCGACGTTCTCCTGCCCGACGATGTCGACCCACGGCAGGACGGAGGTCTCGATGTCGAGGCCCCCTTCATAGAGCTTCTTCTCGCCGTAGCGGCGGATGATGTCTCGGCGGACATGCTCGGCGAAGTAGGGGGCGACGGTGTGGAAGAAGTCGGGGCGCTGGCGGATGATTATCGGGCGCGCCCGCCAGCGGTTGGCCTCCTCGTCGGTGAGATAGCCGGAGGCGACCATGGCGGCCAGCACCTGATCGCGGCGGGTGCGCGCGGCGTCCAGGCTGGTGAGCGGCGAGAAGCGAGACGGCGCGCGGACGAGGCCGGCCAGGAGCGCCATCTCGCCGAGATCGAGGTCGCCGATCGGCTTGTCGAAGTAGATGCGCGCCGCCGCCGCCACGCCGTAGGCGCCGTGGCCGAGGAAGACCTGGTTGAGGTAGAGCGTCAGGATCTCGCGCTTCGAATAGCGGCGCTCGAGACGGCGGGCCAGGATCGCCTCGCGGATCTTTCGCTGGATCGTCCGCTCCGACGACAGGAACGACTTCGCCACCTGCTGCGTGATGGTGGAGCCGCCTTGCGCGACCTCGCCGGCCCGCAGGTTGGCGCCGAGCGCGCGGGCGATCCCGCGGTAGTCGAGCCCCTGGTGCTCGTAGAACCGACGGTCCTCGGCGGCGAGAAACGCATGGACGAGCTGCGGGGGAAATTTGTCGAACGGAAGGATCTCGCGCCGCTCGGTCGCCAGCTCCGCCAGCGGCGTGCCGTCCCAGCCGCGCATCACGGTCGTGGTGGCGGCGACCTCATGGTAGGTGGCGAAGTCCGGGATCGTCGGCAGCGACCCCGCGAAGTGAAAGTAGACGCCGATGCCCCCGAGGAACGTGAGCCCCAGCAGGCAGCAGAGGCCGAAGGCGTAGAACCGAAGCAGCCAGTAGAAGAACCCTCCGTCGGAGGGGTTGGCCACCTCGACGGACAGCGGCTCCGGATGGCCGGGCGGTGGCCCCGGCGGCCCTGGCGGCGGCGCGGGTGGGGACGGTGGCGGGGCGGACGGAGGAGACGGAGGAGATCTTGGCGGCCGTCGGGCGTCGGGCGGCAGGGGCGGCGGCAACGCCATCGCCGGTAAAATTAGCATGGCTGGCGCGGAATCCGTGTGGTCCCATCAACGCCGTGGATCTGTTCGATCGACCTCGCGCACCCGCGCGCGGCGGAGCTTCCCGCGCCGGCGAGGACGAAACGCTGCTCGGCACGGTCGAGCGGGTCGTCTATTCGGGCGGCGACGGGTCGTTCACCGTCGCCCGGCTGAAGCTCGAACGCGACGGCGAGGTGATCACGGTGGTCGGCAGTCTGGTCGGTGTTCCGGCCGGGGCGTCGTTGCGCGTGATCGGTCGCTTCGAAACGACCGCGCGCTTCGGCGCGCAGTTCCGGATCGAGCACTACACCGAGGTCGCGCCGGCGACGCTGGAGGGGCTGCGCCGCTATCTCGGGTCGGGGCTCATCAAGGGGATCGGGCCCGAGCTGGCCTCGCGCATCGTCGACCGCTTCGGGATCGAGACGCTGGAGATCCTCGACCGCGAGCCGACGCGCATCGGTGAGGTCGCCGGCATCGGCCAGTCGCGGGCGCGTGCCGTGCGCGACGCCTGGGCGGCTCAACGACAGGTCCGCGAGGTGATGGTCTTTCTCCAGGGGTATGGCGTCTCGCCCGCCTTCGCCGCCCGCATCTACAAGCGCTACGGCGCGGCGTCGATCGCGCGGGTGCGGGAGAACCCGTACCGGTTGGCGTTCGATATATGGGGGATCGGTTTTCTGTCGGCCGACAAGCTGGCCGCCGCGCTCGGCGTGGCGCGCGACGCGCCGGCGCGCCTCGAGGCCGGGGTTCGTCACGTGCTCGACGACGAGTCAGGCAACGGACACGTCTTCGTCCCGCGCGCACGGCTCTGCCAGAAGGCTTCGGCGCTGCTCGATCAGCCCGAAGACGACGTGACGGCGGCGATCGATCGGCTGGCCCGCGTGGGGGAGGTCGCCATCGACGCCACCGTCGTCGAGGACCCTAAGGATCCGGCGATCTACGAGACGCTGCTCTACCGCGCGGAGACGGCGCTGGCGGCGGGGCTCGCCCGCCTGCTCGACGCGCCGGCGCCGGCGCTCTCCGTCGAGGCCGACAAGGCGATCGCCTGGTACGAGCGCGAGGCGGGGATCGCGCTCGCACGGCAGCAGGCCGAGGCGGTCAAGCTGGCGCTGGGGGCCAAGGTCGCCGTCGTCACCGGCGGACCGGGCGTCGGCAAGAC